>VFQR01000459.1_pt1 | contig 56970 bp, 48 predicted proteins | sample 3512321 | NCBI WGS metagenome assembly VFQR01 (sample SAMN10412374, study PRJNA504923) | tailings metagenome | isolation source: Relicate 3 Philex TSF1 revegetated site | place: Philippines: Tuba, Benguet | collected 2017-08-29 | reverse complement strand
AAAAAAAAGTCCCATGCTTGTAAAATCGCTGCAAAGGTACGGAATTTAATCTAGTCGTACGAGACGACTGCCGTTTGGATTAGCCGTGGCGGAAGTTCTTGACCGTTTGAATAAAGGTCCTCACGTGCTCCACCGGCATATCGGGATATACGCCGTGGCCGAGGTTAGCGATATACTTCTGCGGCCCAAAAGCGCGTAACATCCGTTGGGTTTCTTCCTCAATTACAGTCGGCGAAGCGTACAATAAGCATGGATCCATATTGCCCTGCAGGGTTTTGTCGTGACCAATACGCTCCCGCACGGCTTTCGGGTCGAGGTTCCAGTCGAGCCCAATGGTGCGGCACGGCATGGCGGCAAAATCTTCCAAGGCAAAAAAGGCCCCCTTGGCAAAAACTGTCACGGGCACTTCGGTAATGGCCTCGCAAATGCGGGCGATATACCTGCTCGAAAACTCATGGTACTGACTTGGGCTGAGTATCCCTGCCCAACTGTCGAACAATTGAACCATGGCCGCTCCTGCCGCAATTTGCGCTTTGAGGTAAGCAATGGTCGATAGGGTGATTTTATCGAGCAAGGCATGGGCAAACTGGGGATCGGTGTAGAGCAGCTTTTTGGCGATGCTGAAGGTTTTGCTGCCTTTGCCTTCGGTCATGTAGGCAAAAATGGTCCATGGCGCCCCGGCAAAGCCGATGAGCGGTACACGTCCTGCCAGCTGTTGCACCGTGAGGCGGATGGCATCGGTAACGTACTGCAATTCGCTGGCGTCGGCAACGTGAATGGATTGTAACTCTTGCATCGAACGCACCGTTTGCGGGAAAAGCGGTCCACGCGCTTCTACCATCTCGTAACGGCAGCCCATAGCGTCGGGCACCACCAAAATATCGCTAAAGATGATGGCGGCATCTACGCCCAACAAATCCACCGGTTGTAGGGTCACCTCAGCTGCTAACTCTGGGGTTTCTACCAGCGTTTTGAAATCGCCGGCGCGTGCCCGCACTTCGCGGTACTCGGCCAGGATTCGTCCGGCCTGACGCATCATCCAAACAGGAGTTCTTTCGGTAGCTTCGCCCCGGGCAGCCCGGAGGATGAGGTCGTTTTGGTAAATCATGGCGCAAAAATACGTCGATGCACATCAAAAACGACAGTGACTTGAAACATGACCAAAATCAGACGAAAAAAAATACAGAAAGTGAACAATTGGCAATAAAGCCACTGAACTTTGCATTTAGTTAGCTCCGCGAGTAAGCACCTGCCACCATGTCCAACACCAACACTTTACGTCCTTTCGAAGAAGAGCTCAACGCCATCACCCACGGCTTGGGTGCCCTTCTGAGTCTTATCGCGCTAGTTTATGGCATTGGCTGGAGCGTTCATGCCCCTTGGAGTTCGGGCTGGGTGGGTGAGCTGGTATTTAGTTGCTCGCTGTTGCTCTTGTATTCGGCATCTACCGTTTACCATGCTGTAAAAGCAATCGATTGGAAGAAAAAGCTCCGTATGCTCGACCACATGAGCATTTACGTGCTCATTGCCGGCACCTACACCCCGTTTCTCACCACAGCAATACCGGGCAACCTTGCCCAGGTTATGCTGATTATTATTTGGGGTACAGCTTTAGCCGGCATTCTCTTCAAAGCTTTCTGGGGCTTCCGTTTTCCTAAAATTTCATTGGCCTTCTACCTTGTAATGGGTTGGATGGTGGTGTTTATTTACGACGCGTTTGTAACGCATGTACCCACAGCTAGCATAAGTTTGGTGGCCTTGGGCGGGATTTTTTACACCACCGGAACAGTATTCTTTGCCAGCAAAAAAATACCTTATGCCCACGTATGGTGGCATGTGTGCGTGTTGGCTGGCTCGGCGAGTCATTATTTTGCTGTTGCCGGATTGCAATAGCGCTTATTTTTAAACCTAAAAATATTCATGCGTAAACTATGGCTTTTGGTTCTCCTGGCTGCTATCGCTTGTAAATCAAAAAAACCTACTGAAGAAAAAGTGCCGCTCACGGCTGTGGTCGAACAGGAAGCGCCCGCGGCTAAGCCAACAGTGGTGTGGAAAGCCAACGGCAATGAGCCCTTTTGGTCGCTCGAAACCTACAGCGATGGCACGGCCATTTTGCGCCAGCTCGGGCAAGATTCGCTAGCCTTCTCGTTGGGTGAAAAAATTACCTTACCCAACAACAATGGCTTTCGGTTCATCGCCAAAAGTAAAAAAGGTCAACTCGAAATTCGCTACCTACGCGAAAGCTGCAAAAACAGCATGACAGGCGCCCTCTTGCCTTATACCGTAGCGGTTAACTTCGATATAAAAGTGTTGAACGGTTGTGGTATCGCCAATTTTAATGAGGAATTGGCAGGAGAATGGGTGCTGCAGCGCATCAACGAAAAATCGATGACGAGTGCGAGTCGTGTACCTGTATTGCGCTTCGATCCGGAAATGAACCGCGTGAGTGGTCATAACGGCTGTAACCAAATCACCGGCAGCTTCGAACATACGGCCAAAACCATAAAATTTGGCCCTATTGCCAGTACACGCATGGCCTGCCCCGACAGTCCCGAACAAGAAGTGAATGCCTCCTTGGCGGCAGGGCCCTTTAAATACAGCCTCACCGGGAATTCGCTCACCTTAACGGCACAAGGACTCGTCCTGGTATTGGCGAGAGGCGGCGAATAGGAAAAATCATCTTTTGCTTCCAGCTCAGGGACTTCTTGTGTTGTTTTGCAGCATGAAATTCGATACAGCCGTTGAGCGCTTCCGCCACATTGCCCGCTGGGAGGGTATTTCGTATTTGTTGCTGCTATTCGTGGCCATGCCGTTGAAGTACGGCATCGACTGGCCTTATGCCGTAAAATACCTCGGCTGGGCACATGGGGTATTGTTTGTTGCCTATGGCATCACGCTGTTACAAGCTTGGGCGGCACAAAAATGGTCTTTTACCACTGCTTTTTTAGCGGGACTCATGAGCCTGCTGCCTTTCGGCACCTTCTGGTTCGAGAAAAAGTATCTCTAAGGGTACGAAAACCGGAAGAAACTAGCGGACATTCTGAGCCATCCGAAACAAAAAATCGGAACATTGATCTTGCTCTTCGGTCATAAAACCCGACCAAAGTTCGGTGATTGTTTGATTGGCGATACGCTCAGCTTGCTCGTGTAAGGCCCTACCCGCTTCGGTAAGGCGTACTTCAAAGGCACGTTTGTCGGAACTATCTGCCATACGTTCGAGCCAGCCCTTCTCCTCCATGGCTTGCACCATACGGGTAATGGCCGAGCGATCGCGCCCGAGCTGTTTGGCCAGAAAAAGCTGGTTGCAGCTGCCATTTTCGGCGAGCTGCACCATCAACCGCAATTGATCGGCAGAGATAGTATAGCCTGCTTGCCGTAGATTTTGCCCCAATCGGCGATTAAACCTGAACCAAAGCATGCCCAACAGGCGTCCGGTATTGATAGTCTTCAAGCGAGTAGTTTGAAGAGGTGAATTAACAACTTTAAGGGAAATAAGGAAAACTTCGGATGAAGCATTTGCAGTATATTCGTTGGTCGACCACATGAAGCCTTTTCAGCTCTTCATTTTTCTATTCTTTGTTGGCCACTTGGCTAAGGCCCAAGATGTACCAAGTCCTCCGCTGTCGTTAAACGATCCGCATGTGCTGGTGTTGCCATTCAAGCGGGCTGGTAACCTCATCTTGCTCGAGGCACGCGCCGACACCTTCACGGGCAACTTCATACTCGACACCGGAGCACCAGGGATTATCCTCAACCGTACGTGGTTTAGAGCCTACCCCCGTATGGCCGAGGCCGAAGCCATGGGCATTACAGGTAATACGTCCTCGGTTTTCCGTACCGAGCTCCGAGATTTTCAGCTAGGACGTATCACCGAAACGGAAGTAATTGCCGAGGTAATCGACCTCGGCCACATCGAACGTAGCCGGGGCGTGCCGGTACTGGGCCTGATTGGCGTTGGATTTTTTAAGGGTTACGAAATCATCATCGACTACCCGCAGAATGTATTGTACATACTCGAACTAGATCGCAAAGGAATACGTAAGTCGCAACAAGCCCCACAATTCAAGGGCGAACCCAGCAAAATCAATATGCAGCTCATCAACAATACCATACTCATCGGTGGTGAAATTGGCGGAAAACGCTTACGTTTTTCGGTAGATACCGGTGCTGAAACCAATGTATTGCACAACCGCCTACCCGAAACGGTGTTGCAGGAGGTGCAAATCACCCGACGGGCAGTACTTTCGGGTACCGGAAGCAAAAAGGTGGAAGTATTGGGAGGTCAAATTCAACGCTTACGTATCGGGGGCAGCGATTACAAAGATGTACGTACCATAGTCACCAACCTCAGTTCCATGAGTCGGGCTTACGATCTCAATATCGACGGCATGCTGGGGCACGACTTTTTGTCGCTTGGCGTTGTAAGTATTAATTTCGTTCGTAAAGAATTCATGTTTTGGTCACAATCGGAAGGAGTTCAGCCATGAAACGCCTATGCTTGCTTATTTTGCTGTTTGCCGTAAGCACTCTTCCGTCATTCGCACAGAAAAAGCCCAAAGCGCCCAAGGTACCCATGGGGTACAGTTGGTCGGGCAACGAACAAATTGTGAGCATCCCCCGAAACATCGAAGGTGCTGCGCTCGATAGCCTGATTGCTCAATTTGGTTTAGCCGAACTTCGCCTCTTCCAATTGCTCGAAACAGGCCGGCTCGACTCAGCAGCCGCTGCCCAAGGCTGGAAGCTCAATGTATTCAACGACAAGCTCGTTCAGTTGAGCAAATCGTTGAGTTTGTTCGAAGGTGAATTTAACGCCCACGACAAAATGAATGTGTTTGAGGAGGTTTTTCACCCACATTCCGACCTGAGCACGTACTTGCCCACAGCAAAATATGGGGTAAACCGCTTGCGTTGGCCCGGCACCCAGGAGCTTGCCGATGGCCGCACGCGCTTTTTCCTCAAGGGCCATTCCGATGCTGGATTAGTCTTGCTTTCGGGTTCGTTTAATGGCTGGAACCGTACGGAACTGGTGATGCAGCAAGTAGAAGGTGGATGGGTTATAGATGTAAATCTCCAACCCGGTAAACATTTATACAAGTTTATCGTGGATGGCAATTGGATCAACGATCCCGGAAATGAGCAACGCGAGGACGATTTATACAACGGATTTAACTCGGTGTATTTCCGCACCAACCATGTTTTTCGCCTTCGCGACGATTTGGTGAATGCCAAAAGAGTGTATTTAAGTGGCAGTTTTAACGATTGGCGCGAAAAAGAACTCGATTTAAAGCTCAACGGAGCTTATTGGGAGCTACCTATTTACTTGCCGAATGGAACACATGCCTACAAATTCATCGCCGACAAAACCTGGCTGCTCGACCCCGAAAATCCGATAGTACTGCAAGGTACTGGCGGGCACGACAACAACTACATTTCGTTTGGCGACACCAGCTGGTTTTATTTGCCTGGCTTCAAAAACGCCAAGGATGTATTCCTTTGTGGCGACTTCAATGCCTGGGCCGAAACCGAATTGCGCATGAAACGCAACGAAAACGGCTGGGAGCTGCCCTACGTGATTGGCCCTGGGCAATATCAGTACAAGTTTAGGGTAGATGGCGTATGGATGACCGATCCCGAAAACCCGCTGCGTATTGGCGAGCCGCCTTTCGACAATTCGGTGATTACCATCCAACCCAACTATACTTTTAAACTAAGTGGTTTTGCCGATGCCCGTAAAGTTTTGATTTCGGGTACCTTCAACGGTTGGAACGAAACCGATTTTGTGATGCAGCGGCAAGGTAACGACTGGGTGTATCGGGTGTATTTGCCTTATGGCAAACACTATTACAAGTTTATCGTTGACGGCCAATGGATAACCGATCCTGAGAATCCACTTTGGGAAGAAAACGAACACCGAACAGGCAACTCGGTGGTTTGGTTGCTGCCCGATGTTTTGAAAGACCGAGCCGTTAACTATAGAAAATAAAACCTACGAACAAGGCTACTACCATAAAACAGAAGAAGCTGACCAAGATACCTAGGTTGATGACCAAAAACTTGAACAGGGTTTTGCGCCACGATTGCAGGTAGACCTTTTTCATCGCCAGAAGCACATACACGATAAACCCGAAGAACACCAACACGCCAAAATCTATTCCAAAAGCATATTCGGCCAACAATGCCAAACTGAGTAGGATAAACAAAAAGGTTTGCACATGGTATACAAAAATCAGGTGCTCAAAATAGTAGAGGTCGTGACGGATGTATGCCAATTTAATTACCCAAGCCAAAACGGGTAAAAAGAGGAACAACCAAAGCGGTATTTTTCCTTTTACGTATTCGGTAAACTCAGCTCTATCTAAATTGGCAATTTTTGTCGCCTCCCGATACATCCACTGGTTCCATTGCGTGTCTTCCAGTTGCAGCACTTCTAAGGCCTTTTTAGTGGACTTATCCTTCGCTGTTTCGGCATAATTTATCATGCGCCCAATTTTCCCTAAAGAGTTACTCAGCGAAATGGTGTCGGTTACTTCTACACCGGCAAGTCCCGGGTTTTCTTCCTTACCAAATTCTCGCTGAAGATCGTTGGTCACCGAATCTATAGGCGTGGGGGTTTCTACAGTCGGTGAGATGACTACGTTGTTGAACGCATCGTTGCTGAGCGACTGGATGAAGAAAAACAATATGCTCACCGTAAGGTACATGCGCATGGGTGGCACGTAGCGCGCTATTTGACCACTGTTGTACGATTCGGTAATTTTTCCCGGACTTGAAATGAGCGGCCACAGGGTTTTTGCCACCTTGGAATCGAGCGCAAAAAAATTGACGAGTATATCGTTAATAACCTGCCAGAAACTCAAACGGTGGTTTTTTGTAGTTTGACCACAGCTCGGACAAAAGGCATGATCGGCTTCGAGGGGCGTACCACAATTCAAACAATTTTTGCGCGAAGAATGCATGGGTGAACGATTTCGACCGAAAACTAATGAATTTATACGAAGGGCTATCAAAAACCAGCATTCAATTGCATTTTCTTAGTATTTGATGCATGCATAAATGAGACTAGCTGTAACAATGAAAAAATTCGTCGACAAAAAATTGCAATTCGTCGACATTTTTCCCTTAAACCCTAAGAATGAAGCACTTTTGAGGCACTTACGAAGAAAATGCGTCTTTGGATTGCCCTCATACTAATTTTTTTTAGCCTCAGTAGCTGTACCAAACAGCCTGAAGCTTGTATGCAAAACGACAAGAGAACTACGCAATTTTTCGTGGGCGAAGAAGTTCTATTTACTTCCGATTGCAGTCAAAATGCCAGCAGCTATCGTTGGGTAGTTCGGCACAACGGAACCGAATCGGTTTTTACCAGCGATAAGTTGGAGTACAAATTTGAAGAAACAGGCAGCTACGAAGTGGCACTTACCGTGAGTACGGGGAGTATGCGTAGCCAAACCAGTGAATTGGTGCTTGTAAAAGAATTTACTCCAGGTACCAATTAAGTAACACCCTATTGTCAATAAACTAAACGTAGAGAGCGGCAAACCTTGGTTTGCCGCTTTTGTTTTGCATCAAGCCAGATTCGTTTTCGTGAAAAAAAGTGAAGCTTCGTAGCATTTCTCCACAACTAGCTGCGGCATTGAAACGAAACTGTGCATCTTTACGTTTCGTTACCGTAATTCAGCATACATGACTGTTATCATCATGATTGCCCAGCTCATTCTGGGTTTGTCCATTTTAGTTTTCCTTCACGAGTTAGGGCATTTTTTGGCTGCTCGTGCCTTTGGCATCCGCGTCGAAAAGTTCTACATCTTTTTTGATGCTTGGGGCAAAAAGCTATTCAGTTTTCAATGGGGCGATACCGAATACGGCATTGGATGGTTGCCACTGGGTGGTTATGTTAAAATCGCCGGCATGGTGGACGAATCGCTCGACACCAAACAGCTAGCAACCGAACCCGAAGATTGGGAGTTTCGCTCCAAACCAGCCTGGCAACGCTTGATTGTGATGTTAGGCGGAGTAACCGTAAATGCCATCTTAGGGGTGATCATTTTTTCGGGTATGCTCATGTATTGGGGCGAAAAGTACATCCCCAACGAGGCTTTGAAACACGGTATTGCCGCTTCCGAAATTGCCGAAGAAATTGGATTGCGCGATGGTGATAAACTAGTAGCCATCAACGGCAATAAAATCGAACGTTTCGACGAAATCATCAGCAGCGAGGTGCTACTCGGCAACGATGTGGTGATACAAGTGAGCCGCAATGGTGAACTCACCGACATCGCTGTTCCTGCTAACTTCACTTCTCGCTTGCTCGAAGCCGATAAAAGTATGTTCGTGCAGCCCCGCATGCAATTCACTGTGGGTGAAGTATCGAAGGGCATGCCGGCAGCTGAAGCAGGCCTGCTCGAAGGCGACCAGATTTATGCTGTAAATGGAACGGGCATAGCTTATTTTGATCAGCTGCAAACGAGTTTACTTGCCAACAAAGCCAAAGTAGTAGCGTTGGGTGTAATTCGTGGTAGCGATAGCCTAGTACTTCAAGCAACGGTAACCGAAGCCGGAACCATCGGCTTCTTCCCAAAACTCGAAGAGTTGCCGTTGGGTTACAAACAGTTTTCGTTTGCCGAAAGTGTTCCTGCGGGAGCCACCATGGCTTGGAAAGTTATTTCCGACAACGTAAAAGGCTTCTCCAAAATTTTCTCGGGCGATATACCCGTGCAAAAGTCGCTCGGCGGGCCGATAGCTATCGCCAAAAAAATGTATGGTGGTGAATGGGATTGGTATCGTTTCTGGATGACGACAGGCTTGTTGTCGATGATATTGGCCTTCATGAACCTGCTCCCCATTCCAGCACTCGACGGAGGCCACGTGGTTTTCTTACTCATCGAAATGGTGATTCGCCGCCCAATGCCCGAAAAGGTCCTCTTAGTGGCACAGTATGCGGGCATGGTCATCCTTATCTCGTTGATGGTGTTTGCCTTTGGCAACGACATCTGGCAGCACATACTCAAATAAATGGAGCCCGCTTCGGCGGGTTTTTTATGCTTCAACAAATAGCCACCCACTGGAACCGCATACGTTATACCCTGTATGCCCCCATTTACGATCTCGTAGCAGGTGCTTTTGCTCCGTACCGACAACGTTCACTGCAGCGCATCCAAAATACTCATGGCCGAATATTACTGATTGGCGCAGGCACGGGACTCGACTTGCCGTATTTGCCTAAAACAGCACAAATTGTTGCCACCGACCTCACTCCTGCGCTGCTGGTTCAATTACAATGGCGAGCTGCTCGTTTGGGCTTGCAGGTCGAAAGCAGGGTAATGGATGGCCAAGCTGCTGATTTACCCGATGAACAATTCGACCTGATCGTTTTACATCTCATTTTGGCCGTAATTCCAAACCCTGTGCTTTGCTTGCAAGAAGCCGAACGTATGCTTAAGCCGGGAGGACAACTATTGATATTCGATAAATTTTATTCTGGAGGTGAAAAAACCAGTGTTTTACGTAGGCTGCTCAACTTGATCACCAGCTTTTTATTTAGCAGCATCAACCGAAGAATAGAGAAGCTTGTGGCGAGCACCTCGCTCTCCCTCGTTGAAAACAGCCCCGCAGCGTTTGGAGGAGTGTTTCGCTTAATCGAGCTTAGGAAGAACGGCCGGTAAGCCGTTGAATCTTCAAAAACAATTCGTCGTGATCGAATGGTTTGGTCACAAAATCGTTCATACCGTATTTGGTTACGCGTTGCCGCGTTTCGAGGAAGGCATCGGCCGTGAGCGCAACGATTGGAATATTGCGCTGCTTAGCGGCACGCTGACCCGAACGAATGAGTTCGGTAGCCTCAAATCCTCCCATCACGGGCATCTGCAGATCCATAAACACCAAATCAAACTCGCCTTCTTCGAGTGCTTCTATCCCCTTTTCGCCATTATCGGCGAGGGTTACGCGAATGTCCCAGCGCTGCAAAATTTGCTTGGCCACGAACTGGTTCATTTTGTTGTCCTCCACTACCAGTACCCGTATGCCCTGCAAGCTGCGTTTGGTCGTAGGCAATTCGTTGGTTAACTCTTGCTCCGACAAATGGCCGGTTTCAAAGTCGAGCTCCACCGAAAACACCGACCCTTTACCTGTTTCACTACTCACGTGTATTTCGCCTCCTTGCAGGTGTACCAGATTACGGGTAATGGCTAAACCTAAACCCGTTCCACCAAAAAGACGCGTGGTATCGGTATAGGCTTGGGTGAAGGATTCGAAAATGGTCGTTAGTTTTTTTTCGGGTATACCAATGCCGGTATCAACTACCGACATTTTCAGGCGGTTTTTACCGGGAACCTGCTCGGGTAAAAGCTCAACGCTCAATTCTACATAACCTGCTGAAGTAAATTTGATGGCATTGCCCGCTAGGTTGAGCAAGATTTGATTCAACCGATACGGGTCACCTTTCAAAATTCGTGGTACTCGCGGCGATATGGATTTGCGCAACGCAACACCTTTTTCATTGGCTTTATGCGAAATGGTCTTCAACATCTCGTCGGCTACCTTGTAAAAATCGAAGTCGATATGCTCCAAGGTGATTTTGCCACTTTCAATCTTCGAAAAATCGAGGATGTCGTTGATGATCACCAGGAGGTTATCGGCCGAATATTTAATCGATCGCAGGTATTCGAGATTGCGCTCATTCTGCGGTTCTTGTAGCAACAATTCTGTTAAGCCAATCACCGCATTCATGGGCGTGCGAATTTCGTGGCTCATGTTAGAAAGAAACTCTGTTTTGGCCTTGGCTGCTAACTCAGCGGCACGCTTGGCTTCAAGCAGCTCTTCTTCGGTCTTCTTTTTCTCGCTTATATCGCTCAGTACCGACACAACGAAGCGCTGCCCACGATCGTCTTGGTATAGGCTGTTCGAAACCGAAAGGGTTATTTTTTGTCCGTCTTTCCGTTTGAGGACCCACTCGTCGGGCACCACGCCTAACGGTTGCAGCATGAACATGCGGTGCAATTCCCGAGCTTGCTGATGGTATTCTTCTTTGAACAAAAGCGTGAAATGATGGTGCAACAACTCTTCTTTGCTCCATCCCAAAATGTCGCTAAAGGCTTGGTTTACGCGTACAAATAGGCCTTCGGCATTGGTTAAACATATACCTACATGGGTGGCGTTAAAAACGATATCGAGTAGTCGTTCGTTTTCGCGCAGGGCCGATTCGGCATGTCGCTTTTGCGTTTCAATTTGGCTTACCCGCAAAACCTGACGCAAAACCGAGCTCAGTTTATCAGGGTTAACCTCTGATTTCGGAAAATAGTCGAGCGCACCCGACTTCATCATTTCTACTGCAATCTTTTCGTCGCCTTGACTCGTCAACACCGCCACCGGCGTATTGATGCCCATTTCGCGCATATCTTTTAGCAAACGAATACCGTCGGTACCGGGCAATAGATAATCGAGAAACACACAATCGAATTGTTGTTTGAGCAGCGTGGCGAAACCCGTTTCCGCATCGGCTACCGAGGTAAGTTCGTAAACGAGCGAAGACTTCCGCAACGCACGTTCAAACGCCATGGTATCTACCTCGTCGTCGTCAACGAGCAGTATCCGTATGGGTAACTCGGGGTCGACTTTCATTTACGATGGAAATTCAATCAGCTGCCAATAGTTGTTGAGTATACTCACTGCCGATATAAAACTTTCCATCGAAAGTGGTTTCACGATATAACCTGCCACATTCAACTTATAGGCCTCCACCTTATCGCGGTCTTCGTTAGAGGTGGTCATCACAAATACGGTAATCGATTTCAAATCTTCGTCCTGCCGCATGGCCGTAAGAAACTCAATGCCGCCCATTTTAGGCATGTTTAAGTCGAGCAATATAATTCTTGGCCGTGGAACCAATTGCTGCTCGCCATCGCCTCGAAGCATCTCCAGGGCTTCCACACCGTTACCCGCCACAAAAAGTGGATTGGTGATGTTGTTCTTTTTGAAGGCACGCTTCACATTCATCACATCCACTTCGTCGTCCTCGACCAATAAGATGCTAATTAGGTTGTAATTCATTGGTTCTCCCTGCAAAAGCCAGACTAAGCCGTCGTTTGATTATCTGATGCAAATTAAGGATTAATGGCTGTATTCGAAACACAGATGTTACTCCGCTTTTGGCCAAGTAAAGTAAAAATGAGCCCCCTGCCCAGGCTCCGATTCCAGCCATATTTTACCTCCCTGATCCGATACGATTTTCTTCACTATCGATAGCCCAATGCCGTGACTGTCCTGATGTTTGTTTTCCCCAGCCGTTCTGAATATTTCGAAAATCTGCTCGTGAAAACCTGCTGCCAATCCCGGCCCTTTGTCGTGTACGCCCAGTGTCAAAAAGTCGCCATTTTCCGTTACGCTAATTTTCACTGTGGTTTCACCTGCCACACTTCCATAACGTACTGCATTACTAATCAAATTGGTAAAAACCTGTTCCAAAGCCAACTTATCGGCACGTATCCACTGGTCGTTGGCGGGTAATTCAAGTACAATGCGGGTGTCGCTGTTCATTTGTTCTACCAACTCTTTGACCATGGCGTTCAAATAAAATGAGCTGGGCTCGCCTTTGAACCTGCCTGCACGACTATAACGTAAAATACCTTCAATCATGTCGCTCATTTTCTGCACACGCTGTTGTAGCAGCCTCATGTTTTGTTGGGTATCCTCGTCTAACTTGTCGCCCAAATCTTCGGCTATCCAGCTCGACAAATTCTGAATGGCACGCAAGGGCGCCTTCAAATCGTGCGATACGATGTATGCAAAGCGGTCGAGTTCGGTATTGATGGCCTCTACTTTTTTAGCATGTTCGGCCAGGGCCAATTCGTCACGCTTGCGATCGGTGATGTCGTGCTGAAATACAGCCACCGAGCTTGGCGTATTGTATTTCTGATCGTAAATCACAAAAATGCTGGTAAGTAGTACGCGCCGTCCAAAGGTCGGATGTGATCGGTTGAGTTCTCCCTCCCAGTAGCCTGCATGCCAGAGGGCGGGTAGTATTTCGTTTTCTACACATTCTGCAAAGCCTGCTTCTGCATAATCGAGGTAGTTGGCACCGTAGGCCTCATCGGCTTTCTCCAAACCCAAAAAGCTGGCAGCAGCAGGATTCAGATAAAAGTAGCGCCCACTCATGTCGATCAACGCGATCTGGTCGGGACTCACCTCCACCATCTTCTCAAACTGGCGGATGGCCTGCTCGGCACTTCGTTGTTGGCTCACATCCTGTACGGTACCGGCCATGCGGGAAATGCTACCATTTTCGTCGGCGATAGGCCTGCCCCTCACCTCTAAAAATCGAGTTTGGCCTTGTGCGGCGCGTATCCTAAACTCGGTGTGAAAAGGAATAGCGGAGAGAAGTGCACTGCCCCACTGTTCGAAACGCTCTTTGTCGTCGGGGTGTACCTTGCTGTGTATGGGCTCCAACTGGGCTTTGGCGTCTTCGGCAAGCCCCAGCAGCATACTCGTTTCGCGGCTCCAAAAGAAGCTGCTATTGGTGTAGTCGAACTCGAAACTACCCATACGTGCGATTTGTTGGGCTTCTTCGAGATTTTGACGTAAGCGCAAAAGATCTCGTTCGTTGTATTCGCGTGCCTTGGCTGCACCAATGGCAAGTGCAAAATTGCGAATCACATCCACATTAGGCAGGTGCCAAGGCATATCGGTATGCAAATCGTCGATGGCCATATACCCCCAAGGGTTGCTACCCGTAAAAATGGGCACCATAAGCACCCGCAAGATGTTGTGCTTGCTCAAAAACCCTTGTTCCTCCTCGGGGAATGAGGCTACAGGGCCCCCAAGCAGCTCGCCGGTGGCAAGTACGGCATACCAGCGTTGCGGCAAGTCGAAAACGGGCATCTCGTGCTGCTGTGGGTGCCAGCTGTACTCACGTGCTGCCTCACCCGCCTGCCAACGGTAGCGGGTTACGCATTGGGTATTGCCTAGATACTTGAATAAATGGATACGGTCGGCTTCGGCGGCTTCACCAATGAGCGCCAAAGCTTTGAGCAGCGATACACTCAAATCGGCTTCGTGCAGCAAAAGGGTGCTGGCATCGAGTAAACCACGCAACAACTTTTCGTGGGCTGCCTGCTGCCGCTCGCGCCTTTTTTCATCGTCGATGTCAATTTGGGTGCCGATAAATCGTCGGGGTTTGCCTGCTACATCGGGATCAACCGCCTTACCGCGAGCACGTATCCAGCGATAGCGGCCCGACTTTTCACGCAACCGAAAATCGGCACGGTATACATCACTACGGCCTTCGAGATGCTCGTTGACCTTACGTAAAGTTTCTTCGCGGTCGTCGGGGTGTAACAAGCTGTCCCAACTGCTCAGCAAATTCGGAAGCTCCTCGTCGGTATACCCCAGCATCGATTTCCAACGCAGGCTATAAAACACCTCGTTGGTTTCGAGATTCCAGTCGAACAACCCATCCTGACTATTTTCTAGGGCATGCTTCAACCGCAGTTCACTTTCGGCCAACAAGGTGAGGTGGGTAACCGATTCGCCCTTTTCGTAAGCGGTGACCAAACATGCCTCTATCTCCCCTTTTTCATTGCTCATGGGGGTGAAATTTAATTCAAACTCCAACGCATTGCCTTGGATGTCGTATCGGCGGCTGCTCGAAAAGCTCTCGCCTGCCAAGGCACGTTGGTATAAGTCGCCGAAAAACGAACGCGCCTCAGTGGGCATCACAGCCAGCATATCGCCACCCAGCTCTAGATGTACGCTGTTGTAGTGGTAAAAATATTCCTTAGCGAGTGGGTTGGCTGCCACCAGATGCAGCTGGCGGTCGACCGCCCAAGCCGGAATTCGGCTTCTGTTGAAAAATAGTTCGAAACAGGCTTTTGCTTGCACCCCCGATGTTTTTCTTAAAGATGCGTGATTTCATGCACAACAAAAAAATCCCGGCCTGAATTCAGACCGGGATTGTGCCCAGGACCGGAGTCGAACCGGTACGAGTGTAACCTCACAGGTGTTTGAGACCAGCGCGTCTACCAATTCCGCCACCTGGGCGGGAAGCGGACTGCAAATTTAGCAGCTCCGTTGATTCTTCCAATCCTTAATTCAAGAAAAAAAGCCTCTTGAACAGAATTATTCTTCCCTCCGTGTTCAGCCGGCGAAGCTGCGACGGATAATATTCAAGGCGCCACCTGCTTGGAACCACTCTATTTGCTGCTGGTTGTAGCTGTGATTCACCACGATAGCATCGCTGCTGCCGTCGGCATGATGTGCTACCACCGTGAGTGGCTGGCCCGGGGTGAAGCTGGTTAAACCAGTAATCGAAAAATGATCGTCCTCGCGAATTTTATCGTAATCGGCCTTGTTGGCGAAAGTCAACGCCAACATGCCTTGTTTTTTGAGGTTGGTTTCGTGAATACGGGCAAACGATTTCACCAATATGGCACGTACACCCAAGTGGCGTGGCTCCATGGCTGCATGCTCACGCGATGAACCTTCTCCATAGTTTTCGTCGCCCACTACGATAGAGCCAATGCCTGCAGCTTTGTACGCACGTTGAGTAGCGGGTACTTCGCCATAACTTCCTGTCAATTGATTTTTCACACTATTGGCGGTGTCGTTAAAGGCATTGATGGCACCGATGAGCAGGTTGTTCGAAATATTATCGAGGTGCCCGCGGTAACGTAACCAAGGACCGGCCATCGAAATGTGGTCGGTGGTACATTTGCCCTTGGCTTTGATGAGCAGCTTAAGGCCGCTCAGGTCGGTACCTTCCCAAGCTGCAAAAGGATCAAGCAATTGTAGACGTTCCGACTTCGGATCGACTAACACTTGCACTTTTGAGCCATTGGCAGCAGGTGCCTGATAACCGGCGTCTTCTACCGCAAAACCTTTTGCTGGCATTTCGTAGCCCTGCGGCTCGTCGAGCTTTACGGCCTGGCCAGCTTCGTTGATGAGGGTGTCGGTTACCGGATTGAAGGTAAGGTCGCCGGCAATGGCAAAAGCCGTCACGATTTCGGGCGAGGCCACAAAAGCGTGGGTATTGGGGTTGCCGTCGGCGCGCTTCGCGAAGTTGCGGTTAAATGAGGTGATGATGGAGTTCTTTTCGCCTTTTTCGGCGCCATGACGTGCCCACTGGCCGATGCACGGTCCGCAGGCATTGGCGAGTACTACGCCGCCCATGTCGGCAAAGGTATCGAGGAAGCCGTCGCGCTCCACGGTGTAGCGTACTTGCTCAGAGCCTGGGGTAATGGTGAATTCGGCTTTGGCTTTCAGCTTTTTATCTACTGCCTGTTTGGCCAACGAAGCCGAGCGGCTGATGTCTTCGTACGAGGAATTGGTACACGAACCGATGAGCCCTACTTCGAGCTTTGCTGGCCAGCCGTTTTCTTTCACGGCTTGTGCAAACTTGCTGAGCGGCCAAGCCAAGTCGGGCGTAAACGGACCGTTGATGTGTGGCTCAAGCTCGCTGAGATTGATTTCAATCACCTGATCGAAGTATTGCGCTGGGTTGGCATATACTTCGTCGTCGCCGGTGAGGTGTGCAGCAATGCCGTCGGCGAGAGCTGCTACATCGGCACGGCCAGTACCTTTGAGATAGGTGGCAATTTTATCGTCGTAACCAAAAATTGAGGTAGTAGCTCCAATTTCTGCACCCATATTACAGATGGTGCCTTTGCCGGTTGCCGACAACGAACGCGCACCTTCGCCGAAGTATTCTACGATATGATCGGTACCGCCCTTCACGGTGAGGATGCCCGCTACTTTCAAGATTACGTCTTTGGGTGAGCTCCAGCCGCTGAGTTTGCCGGTGAGCTTTACGCCGATGAGTTTAGGGAATTTGAGCTCCCAAGGCAAGCCTGCCATGACGTCGCAGGCGTCGGCACCGCCAACTCCAATGGCAATCATTCCCAAACCGCCCGCATTGGGGGTGTGCGAGTCGGTACCAATCATCATACCGCCTGGGAAGGCGTAGTTTTCAAGTACCACCTGGTGGATGATGCCTGCACCAGCTTTCCAGAAACCGATACCGTATTTGTTCGATACGGAAGCGAGGAAATCGTATACTTCTTTGTTTTTATCGACTGCCGTGGCCAAATCGGCTTCGGCGCCAATCTTTGCCTGAATCAAGTGGTCGCAGTGTACCGTTGAAGGTACCGCAACCTGACTGCGGCCAGCTTGCATAAACTGCAACAAGGCCATTTGTGCGGTAGCATCTTGCATGGCTACACGGTCGGGAGCAAAATCTACGTACGACGTACCTCTACCGTAGGTTTCGTTTGCATCGCCCTGCCAGAGGTGGGCATAGAGGATTTTTTCGGTCAACGTCAGGGGACGGTTCACCGCTTTACGGGCAGCGGCCACACGTGCAGGCATACGTTCGTATACCTTTTTGATCATGTCCAGATCGAATACCATGGATTATGTACGTTTAAAGGTTGTGTTTTTCGCAATTCGTCGCGAAAATAACGATTTAAAGCGTCATTTTCAGCGCTATACCAAACAAATCGACGACCCGACGTAATAATTCACTTTATTAACATTTCAAGTCGTGGAACCCCCTTATTTTTACGTCGTGAGAACCGTCTGGCTCGAAAACCTACGCATCGCTACCGATGCCATCCGCAGCAACCTGCTCCGCACAGTGCTCACTGCACTCATCATTTCCTTTGGCATCATGGCCTTGGTGGGCATACTCACCAGCATCGACGCACTCAAAGCTTCCATCAATACGACCTTCACCAGCATGGGCGCCAATACGTTCACCATCCGCAACCGCGGACTGAACATCCAATTCGGTGGCGGCGGCCGCCGACCGGCACCCAAACGCCCCATCTCCTGGAAAGATGCCCAGTATTTTCGCGATCGTTTCGACTTCCCTTCCGAGATTTCCATCAGTGGACTGGTGTCGCGTTCGTCGGTGATTAAGAAGGGCGATAAAAAAACCAATCCCAATGTGGTGGTTTTTGCCAGCGACGAAAACTACCTCAGCACGGGCGGCTTTAGCCTCGACTTGGGCCGAAACTTTAGTCCCGGCGAGATTCAATACGCTTCTAACGTAGTGCTTTTGGGGCAGGAGGTGCGGGAGGTGCTCTTCGGTAAAAAAAATCCCGAAGGCGAGATGGTGAAGATCGGCAACGGTCAGTACCGCGTCATTGGCGTTTTGGCCAGCAAAGGCTCGAGCTTTGGCGGCAATAGCGACCGTTCGGTGGTGATACCGATAACCAACGGCCGCAGCTTTTTCCCCGACGCCAACCGTTCGTATGTGGTGAGTGTGTTGGTTCAAAACCCCGAACTCCTGCAGTCGGCCGTAGAAGAAGCCACCGGCACTTTTCGGGTCATCCGCAAATTGCGGGTGGAGCAGGAAAATAATTTCGACATCATCAAGTCCGACAGCTTTGCTAGCGGTTTGATCGAAAATTTGAGTTTTATCTCGTTAGCCGCAACCGCCATTGGGTTTATCACCCTGCTCGGTGCCGCCATCGGGCTTATGAACATCATGTTGGTATCGGTTACCGAGCGTACCCGCGAAATTGGTGTACGCAAAGCCTTGGGCGCCAATCAAGAAACCATCCGGCAGCAGTTTCTTTTCGAGGCCTTGGTGATTGGTCAGCTCGGCGGCGTGGTAGGCATTGTATTGGGCATACTCATCGGGAATTTAGTGGCCCTCATTGTGGGTGCTGGTTTTATTATCCCTTGGGCATGGATAGTGGCCGGCGTGGTGCTTTGTGTGGTAGTTGGCTTGGTATCAGGCTACTATCCAGCTGCCAAGGCCGCACGGCTCGACCCGATTGATGCATTACGTTACGAATAGGAACTTTTTGTTCGACTAATCCCTTATATTTGCACTCCCAAGTAAAAGGGTCGGATGGCCGAGTGGCTAGGCAGAGCTCTGCAAAAGCTCCTACAGCGGTTCGAATCCGCTTCCGACCTCCAACAATTGAAAGCCCCGAATCGGGGCTTTGTTGTTTTTACAACTTCGGAAGCGGCTCATGCCAACCATTAAAAAATCAACTTACCCGAATAATCCGCTTCCGACCTCAAGATTAGATAAAGCCCCGAATCGGGGCTTTGTTGTTTTTACAGCTTCGGAAGCGGCTCATGCCAACCATTAAAAAATCAACTTACCCGAATTATCCGCTTGCTATATAAGCTAATAACTCACCAACCAACGCCTACAAGTTTCTCGGGAAAGCCCTAACTTTCGGCAAAAGCCAAGCACCATGCCTATACGCGCTCCCTTCAATCTGCAAAACTGGATCAGCGAAAACCGTCACCTGCTTAAGCCGCCTGTGGCCAATAAAAACCTGTACCCCGAAGGCACCGACTATATCGTGATGATTGTGGGCGGCCCCAATGCCCGCAAAGACTACCACTACAACGAAACCGAAGAGTTGTTCTATCAGCTTGAGGGGCACATTACCGTGCGTATACAGGAAGATGGAAAACCGCGTGACATCCAATTGGGTCCAGGCGATATGTTTTTATGCCCTGCTAAAACCCCTCATTCGCCCATCCGCAGCAAAGGCTCGATAGGTTTGGTGATAGAGCGCGTTCGGGAAGGCAAGGGCTATACCGACGGCCTGCTGTGGTTTTGCGAAAACTGCAATCACCCACTGCATGCCGATTATTTTGAACTTAAAAATATTGAAACCGACTTTCAGCCTCGCTTTCGCCATTTTTATGGCTCTGAAGAGCTGCGCTGCTGTAAAAACTGCGGCACGGTGATGGCCGCCGATCCTCGTTTTTTATAGCCTAAGGTCGGGCAGCAGTATGCTCGCCCTGCGCAATACCATCAAGCCAAGGCTTGCCCCAGGGCAAGGCAAACGCCAGAACCTTTAACTTTGTTACGTGCTTACCATCGATATACACACCCACATCATGCCCGAAGAGTTGCCCCGATGGGCCGACAAATGGGGTTACGGGAACTTTGTACATATGGAGCATATTGCAGGCAGCTGTCCGCGATGTGCCAATATGATGCAGGGCGATAAGTTTTTTAGAAAAGTAGAAGAAAACTGCTGGTCGGGCAGCGTGCGCCTCGACGAATGCGATAACCACGGCGTACATGTGCAGGTGTTGAGCACCATTCCGGTCTTGTTTCATTACTGGGCCAAGCCCGAACATGCACTCGAAACCTCTCGCTACATGAACGACCACTTGGCCGGTGTGGTAGCACAAAACCCCAAACGATTTGTAGGCCTTGGCACGGTACCTTTGCAAGATCCGCAACTGGCCATACAAGAGCTGGAACGTTGCGTGAAAGAGCTCGGCTTCGCGGGCGTAGAAATCGGATCGCATATAAACGACTGGAACCTGAATGCCCCCGAGCTGTTTCCCTTTTTTGAAGCAGCCGAACGATTGGGTGCCTGCATTTTTGTGCACCCTTGGGACATGATGGGCAAAGATAAGATGACCGATTATTGGCTCCCCTGGCTCGTGGGCATGCCCGCCGAATCGTCGCTGGCCATCTGCTCGATGATTTTTGGCGGTGTCTTCGAACGTTTGCCGCAGCTGCGCGTGGCTTTTGCCCATGGTGGCGGTTCGTTCCCTGCAACCATAGGCCGCATCGAACATGGCTTTCAGGTACGTCCCGATCTGGTGGCCAAACACAACAACGTCAACCCGCGCGACTATTTAGGTCGCTTTTGGCTCGACAGTTTGGTGCACGACCCACGCATGCTCGACTATGTGACCCATTTGGTAGGCCACGAAAAGGTAGCGTTGGGCACCGATTACCCTTTTCCCTTGGGCGAACTTGAGCCCGGCAAGCTCATACGCGAAATGCCTTGGACCGACGAGAAAAAAGCCTGGTTGCTCCACCGCTCGGCACTGGCCTTCCTCGGCCTCGATCAAAATCAATTCCTCTGAACTTAGCAGCTATACGCATGAACTACCAGCCTACCCTAGCCTTTGCGCAACAACTCGACCGTGAAGATCCTTTGGCCGCCTACCGCGAGCAATTCCATTTCCCGCAGCACAACGGCAACGACGTTAATTATTTCACGGGCAATTCATTGGGGCTCATGCCCAAAAGTGTGCGCGATTACCTCAATACCGAGCTCGACAGCTGGGCACGCTACGGAGTTGAAGGTCATTTTGAAGGCCCCCATCCGTGGATGCATTACCACAAACTTTTCAGCGAAAAAGCAGCACGGTTGGTAGGGGCTTTGCCCGAAGAAGTGGTGGTGATGAATACGCTTACCGTGAACTTACACTTGGCCATGGTGAGCTTTTACCGCCCTCAAGGCAAGCGTACCAAAATTGTCATGGAAGGAGGCGCTTTTCCCTCTGATCAATATGCCGTAGAAAGTCAAGTGAAATTCCATGGCCTCGATCCCGAAACCCATATCATTGAACTCATACCCCGACCGGGCGAGCAAAATTTACGCACTGAAGATGTTTTGGCAGTTCTACAAAAACATGCCGACGAAATTGCTTTGGTGATGTTGGGAGCGGTAAACTACTATACAGGCCAATGGTTTGAGATGGAGAAAATTACCCAAGCCGGACATGCCCTAGGCGCCGTAGTGGGTTTTGATTTAGCCCATGCAGCAGGCAATGTACCCATGCAGTTGCACGATTGGGGTGTAGACTTCGCCGTTTGGTGCAGCTACAAATACTTAAATAGCGGCCCGGGCGGTCCGAGTGGTCTTTTTGTGCACCAAAAACATGGGAATAACGCCGACTTGCCGCGTTTCGCTGGCTGGTGGGGACATCGCGAAGACGAACGCTTCCAGATGAAAAAAGGCTTTCAGCCCATGTCGGGAGCAGCCGGTTGGCAGCTCAGCAATGCTCAGGTTTTTGCCTCTGCCCCGCATTTGGCTTCGTTAGCACTCTTCGATGAAGTGGGCATGGCGCGTTTGCGGGAAAAGTCGCTGAAGCTTACCGGCTACCTCGAATTTTTGTTGGGAGAGTTGCTCCGCGAACAACCCGAATGTGGGTTAGTCATCCTGACCCCCTCCGACCCCATGCAGCGGGGTTGTCAGCTATCGTTGTTTGCTCGCAAAAACGGCCGGAAATTGTTCGACTACCTAAGCGCTCATGGGGTAATTGCCGACTGGCGCGAACCCGACGTCATACGTGTGGCACCGGTGCCCATGTACAACCGCTTCGAAGACGTGTATCAATTCGTAGCGTTACTTAAGAGTGGTGTTCAGCAATTCGAAGGGCTCACTGTTTAGGCGAATAAATTCATAGCCTTTACTTGAAATAAAGGGAAAAAGGCTCATGCACTAGACAAGGCGTGTGGTTGAATTGACTTTGCATTTAACGACAATTTCCAACTCGACCCGTGCTTCACACGAACTTTACATACAATAAAGTATATTGGGACGAGTTAAGCAGTAGTTAAACCCAACACTTCCTTACCCTCTTACATGAAAACCCGACTGCTCTTTGGGCTAGTATTCTATTTAGTTGCTGGCCTATCGCCCACCTTTGCACAAAAAGCACAATACCAGCTCAGCGGTTATATCAAAGAAAAAGGTAGCCGTGAATCGCTGGCAGGTGCCAATGTATTCATCACCGAGCTTAAAACCGGAACCACCTCCAATACCTATGGTTTCTATTCGATTCGTTTGCCCGAAGGCGATTACGAAGTACGCGTGAGTTATGTGGGCTACAAAACGCTGATCGTGCCGTTGAGTCTTTACCGCGCCACTGAGCTCGATTTTTCACTCGAACAGTCGGCCACCCTGGGCGAGGTAGTCGTTACCGATGATGCCATCGTGACCCGACAGGCCGAAGACGTGCTGATGAGCAAAGTAGAAATAAACGCGGCGCAGATTCAGAATACCCCTACACTCTTAGGTGAAAAAGACCTGCTGAAAACCCTGCAGCTGTTACCCGGTGTACAATCGGGTGGCGAAGGTCAGAGTGGTATTTATGTGCGCGGGGGTGGCCCCGACCAGAACCTGATTTTAGTCGACGAGGCCACAGTATACAATGCCAGTCACCTATTTGGTTTTTTCTCTTTGTTTAATGGCGACGCCATCAAAAGCGTTACCCTCACCAAGGGAGGTTTCCCTGCGCGCTACGGCGGTCGCTTGTCGTCGGTGGTAGATATTACGATGAAAGAAGGCGACCAATCGCGTTACAAATCGGAAGTTGGCATTGGGCTATTGTCGTCGCGGGCGGTGGTAGAAGGCCCCATTTTGAAGAATAAAGCCAGTTTTATCGTCAGCGCCCGCCGCACCTACGTCGATGTATTAACACGTCCCTTAATCAGAGCAAGTACAGGAGGCGGAGGCGACTTCGGTTATTATTTCTACGACTTGAATGCGAAACTCAACTACGAAATCAACCGTAAAAACCGGGTTTTTCTAAGCTCCTACTTTGGCAGGGATAGATTCCTTTTGGGTTATAGTGTCGCAGATCTTAATCAAGAGACAAGTTTGGGTTGGGGCAATGCCACAGGCACGCTACGTTGGAATCACCAATTCAGCGACAAGGTATTTTTTAATACCTCCCTCATTTTAAGTGGTTTTGAATTTGGTATTTCCGACGAATTTGAATCACCGAGATACGAGTATGCCTTGGCCTATTCGAGTCAGGTGCGTGATTTGAGTTTAAAGTTTGATGCCGATTTAGGTTTTTGGCTTAACCACCGAATTCGTAGCGGAATACAAATTACGAGGCACGTATTTACCCCATCCGCCGTCGTTGTGCGCGACTCCGATTTTCCTGCCGGGAATGTTGACCGCGCACAACGAGAGAACAACTTCGAATCGGGTATTTATATCGAAGACCAATGGCGTATCAGCGACCGCTTGGAAGCCAATTTAGGCATGCGGTTTAGTCATTTTACGAGTGGCTCTCGACAATATTTCCGCCCCGAGCCCCGATTAAACGCCCGGTATCTGCTCAACGAAAATCAGTCGATTAAGCTCGCTTTCTCGCAGATGAACCAATACCTACACCTGCTATCGAACAGTGGCATAGGTTTACCAACCGATTTGTGGTTACCCGCCAACGATCGGGTAAAGCCCCAGCGTTCTACCCAAATTGCAGCCGGTTATGCGCACGATTTACCCAAATATGGACTTACGTTTAGTGTAGAAACCTATTATAAAATTTCTCGCGACGTTTTGGCCTATCGTCCGGGCGCTTCTTTTGTCGTCGAAGGCATCGATGCTCTCCTCGATCCTGAGGGCGTGGAAGAATTTAATTGGGAAGATCAAGTCACCACCGGGCAGAGCGAGTCGTACGGCATCGAGTTTTTGCTTCAGAAGCCCAAAGGCAGGTTTAACGGTTGGATTGGTTACACCCTCGCCAAAATCGACATGACATTTCCCGAGCTCAATTTTGGCCGAACGTTTCCAGCACGTTACGACCGCCGCCACGACATCAGTGTAGTAGCATTCATGGATGTTCGGAAACCTACTGAGCAAAAAAATGGCATAAAACTGAATGCCGTATTCGTATTTGGCACCGGCAATGCCATCACCATACCACAATCGCGCTATCAAGCGCCTGTATTTAATCCAGGCTCATCCACATTTAGTTTCAACCCAAACCCAAATTCATTTTTGAACCAAATATCGGTTGAAGATTACGGCCCATTGAACTCCTACCGTATGGCCAATTACCACCGCATGGACATAGGCATTCAGTTTACCAAACCCTTAAAGTGGGGCGATCGTACCTGGGAGTTGGGCATTTACAATGTGTACAATCGCTACAATCCTTGGATCATTACCTCTAATTTCAGTGGCAGCGGTTTGGTTCAGTATTCACTTTTTGGCATTGTTCCTTCTATCACCTACAGCTTTAAGTTCCGATGAAAAGGTTATTCATATTAGTTCTCGGTAGCATAATGCTTACCGCATGTGGTGAAAAATTCATCTCCACGGTCGATCTCGGCATCCAAAGTAAACCCGTCATAGGTTGCTTTCTCACCCCGGGCGATAGCATCCTCGAGGTGTCGGTGACGATGAGTGTGCCCATTTCTAGTCGCGACCAGAGCTTCCCCGTACGCCGCGATGCTGTGGTGCGCCTGCTTTCCGACACCGAAAGTTTGACCCTCACGTATACCGACAGCACGCAAACGTTTTTGATCCTCGCCCCTACTTTTGTTGTACCCGGGAGGAGGTATCGCTTACAAGTAGAGCTCGACGGAAAACGTTACGAAGCAGAAACGAGAGTTCCAGAGGTATACAACCCTCAACTCAGCCTCGAATTCACCAAAACCGTGGCGACGGATCCATTTTTTAGTGATACGGTATACAATTTTCGTAAAAACTGGAAAGCACCGGCATTTGGTCCACATTATTTTGCCTCCATTGTGTTGCACCAAGGTTTCGACCTCGATGGAAAATTGTTGTACCAGATACCCATTACCGACGATTTCACTTCGGCATTGGATCTAAGCTACTTCACGTCCAATACTCCTTCGCGTGACTTTCAGAGAAGGATAGAAGAAGTCTATCTCAACTTTATTTTCGATCCTACCCGAGAAACCGAACGATTTGCGGCTCGTTTGTACTATGGCGATTTTGCCTTTTACAAGTACCACGAGAGTGTAGACAATAATTGGTGGAGCTCCGGCGACTTTTTTACCGAGCCCTCACCCGTTTACAGCAGTTTCGACGATGCCTTTGGTGCCTTTGGTAGTTACATTAAACTAGAAACGAGTATTCCGTTTCGCTAAATCAAAAGCGCATGCGGTTTAGCGTAGTAACAGCGAAATACTTGACTTGATCGTTACTTCGAACAAGCCGCGCGTAATCTTGTTTTTGACATAAAGAGCTGGCAGCACCATGCCTTTTTGTGCCGAAAAGGCACTAAATTCGGACATCAAAACAGGATATGGCTAAACACGCTACTTTGCTCGGAGCCGGATTGGTGGGCTCGTTACTTGCCGTTTATTTGCGTCGCCGTGGTTATGCGGTAGATGTTTATGAACGTAGACCCGACCTCCGCAAAGCTGGTGCGTACGGTGGTCGTTCGATCAATTTAGCACTGAGCGATCGTGGCTTTCGTGCGCTCGAAGCCGTTGGCTTAGCCGATGAAGTCCGCCAAGTGGGTATACCTATGTACGGCAGGATGATGCACGATGAAAAAGGCCAGCTGTCGTACCAAGCCTACGGCAAGGAAGGTCAGGCTATTTATTCGGTATCGCGGGGTGGCCTCAATTTCAAGATGATGGACCTCGCCGAAGCCGAAGGGACACGCTTGCACTTTTTGATGCGCAGTACCGAAGTTGACCTTACCGAAAAAATCGTGCATTTCGAAAAAGACGATACCCGCCAACGCATGAGTGTACCCTACGAATTGCTATTTGGTTCGGATGGGGCTTTCTCGGCCTTGCGCGGCAGTCTACAGAAACGCGACCGTTTTGACTACAGTCAAGATTATTTGTCGGCGGGCTACAAAGAACTCACCATACCCGGTGGCCCGAACGGGGAGTTTTTGATGGAGAAAAATGCCTTACACATTTGGCCACGCGGCAGCTATATGATGATTGCCTTGCCCAATCCCGACGGCAGCTTTACCTGTACTCTATTTTTTCCGTTCGAAGGCCCTGATTCGTTCGCCAGCCTACAAACCCGCGAGCAAGTTGCAGCATTTTTCGACCGCGTATTCCCCGATGCAGTGCCGCTCATGCCTACCTTGCTCGACGACTATTTCAACAACCCCACTTCGTCGCTGGTAACTGTAAAATGTAGCCCTTGGACCGCCGACAGTGCCGCTCTAATTGGCGATGCTGCCCACGCCATCGTTCCCTTTTACGGTCAAGGCATGAATTGCGGCTTCGAAGACGTATACGTACTCAATCAACTCATCGATGCGTATCAAGAAGATTGGAGCCAAATTCTGCCCGCCTATCAAGCCAGCCGCAAACCGGATGGTGACGCCATAGCCGATTTGGCCAAGGCCAACTTCATCGAAATGCGCGATAAAGTTGCCGATCCCGACTTCTTACTACGCAAAAAGATTGAAGCACGTATCCACCAACTCTATCCACAAAAGTGGGTGCCCTTGTACACCATGGTTACCTTCAGCCCCGATATCCGCTACAGCGAAGCTTTACGGCTGGGGCAGGTACAAGACACTCTCATGGACAAGGTGATGGCCCGCGAAGGCATACGTGAGCATTGGGAAAACGACGAAAACATGGCCTTTATACACAATTTAATGGCCCAATACGATCGGCAATGAGTGCCATTCAGAATCTAAGGCAGATGTTACTTTTCCGATTGGTCGCTTTCGGAATCGTGGGAATTGGCGTTTTTGCCGTATTCGAAAGCAGCCTTAACCCTTTGTTGGCTTATGGCAGCCTAGCCGTGGCTGTTGGGGTGTTTATCGCCGTTTGGTTGATTGTAAATCCTACCTACGTTTGTTTCGATTTTGTGAATGGCAAGCTGTTAATCGGCACCGATAAAGAAGATAGTGACAACTTTCACCTGGTCATGCCTCTGAACGAATTTGCCGGCTATGAAATCGTGAAAGCGTATGGCGGCCTGCGGAAAACCTTACACATCTACCGAAAAGTTGGAAATCAATTCCAGCGGAGCAAAGGCACCAATTTGAGTTTGTTCACCAGTGCTCAACTCAAACAACTGAAGACGCGCTTTGCCGACTTACAAGAAAAAAACGGAACCAAAGGCTTGCGCTTCAATCAATAGCACCGATACAGTACCGGTTTACTTGGACTGGCGTCGTTGACAAAAGCAGCTACCATCAAATTCAACACATAATCACCATCGGGTAGGTCATCGGCCACATAAATCATCTCGGTGATTGTAGCTGCGTAACGAATGTCCTCAGGGTACCCCCAAAAGGCTTTGTGCGCCAGTAAAAGGCCGCCATCTTCTTCGCGGTCAACCGATGGCTGGTCGGTGAGCAGGTGCAATACACCTATTTGATTGAGCCAAGCCGTGCTAGCAGCGTCGAAATAAGTTGGATTTGTGCCGCTGTAGCGCTTATGCAGTTTCGTTTCGGAATTGGGCAAACTACGAACTACCAAAGCTTCCGGACGTCGTTCACCCAAGGCTTCTTGCAGGGCTTCAAGACTTATTATCCAATCGTCACCTTGTGGCTGTGGTGCAACCGAAAGAAGTACGGCAGAAAACAAATAGCGCGTGAGGCAGTGCTCCAGGGGTGTATGCGCTGAATCGATATGACCTACACTTTCGGTGTGCGTGCCGTTGCCATGCGGGTTAAAGCGAATGTTGTTTACGTTACAGGCCCCACCTTGATTCACATCGCCAACAAAACTGCCTATGGCAAAGGGGCTAAACTCCGGATCGGGTATGTAAAAAGCATTTGGGTTGGCATTCCCATGTTGCATAGGAATGGCAATGGCGTGCGGATGGCTCCAGTCTACACGTTTAGGGTCAAACGAAATCATCTCCTAATATAAAAAGATCGCTCGCCATACGGTCGGCAAAATGTTTTCCTTTTCGTGTCAACCGTATGTGCCCCTGTTCAATTTGGTACCATGCAGGGTCACAATCGCCTAAAGCTTGTACCAATTCCTGCTCTACTTGTTCACCAAAACGCTGTAAAACCAACTGCAAATCAATACCCTCTTTCAAACGCAAGGCCGTAAGCACATATTCGTTGTAAGCTGTTCGCGCATCTATGTTTTCGTAGCTCGCCGGAAACTCCCCACTCGCTATGCTTTGAATGTATTTAGGATTGTTGGCCACATTCCACCAACGTTGCTGTCCATCAAAACTGTGGGCCGATGGGCCTATGCCGAGATATGATTTATTCTGCCAATACGAGCTGTTGTGCACCGCACGATGACCGACTTTCGCAAAATTCGAAATTTCGTAATGTTCGTAGCCATGGGCCTGGGCCATATCCATCAATAAATCGAACTGCCGGCTGGCCGTATCATCGGGTACTGCAGCAACTTTCCCTTTTCGTATGAGCGCCTCGAGTGGTGTTTTTTGTTCAACAGTGAGGCTGTAAGCCGAAAAATGCGGCAACTCCATCGCCATCAACTGATCGACATTGGCCACCCAATCGGCATCGGTAAGTCCCGGTAAAGCATAAATGAGGTCGGCCGTGAGGTCGCGAAACCCAATTTCTCGTGCCAAACGTATGCAATTGCGAGCCTCCTGAGCGTTGTGTGCCCTGTTCATGTTTTGAAGATCTTCGTCGCGAAACGACTGTATGCCAATGCTCAAGCGGTTGATACCTAAATCATAAAGCTCATTCAACTTAGGGAGCGTTAAGTCGTCGGGATTGGCTTCGAGCGTAATCTCAGCACCCGTGACCACGCCATACAACTTATGTACGGCGTCGATTAACTGCTCAAGCTCCCTGGCATCCAGCAAAGAGGGCGTTCCACCACCAAAATATAGGGTTTCAAAAGGAGCGGCTACCCAGTGCGGCGCACGTAGCTCCAACTCCCGAAGCATTGCGGCAACCAAATCTTCCTTCAAGCGCAACGATGTGCTGAAGTGAAAATCACAATAATGACATGCCTGCCTACAAAACGGTATGTGAAGATAGAGTCCGGCCACTTGGCCAAAAATAGCACTCAGCGCGTGGTTTTACGTCGATTGCGCTGATAGTCGTGAAAAACATATTCACCCAAGCCCTTGAGGCTGCTATAAAAAGCTTTTCCCTGATTGGCCTCGGTAAATTCTTCGACAAACTCCTGCAAGTACGGGTCGCGGGCTATCATAAAAGTAGTAATGGGAATCTTGGCTTTGCGTGCGCGCGTAGCCAGCTCGAGGCATTTGTTGGTAATCCGTCTGTCGAGCCCAAAGCTGTTTTTGTAATACGATCCGTCCCACTCTTTCAAACAACTGGGTTTGCCGTCGGTAATCATAAAGATCTGCTTGTTCGGATTTTTACGCTTACGCAATAACTCCATGGCTAATTCCAAACCAGCTACAGTGTTGGTATGAAACGGCCCAACTTGTAGATAGGGCAAATCTTTGATGGCAATGGGATAGGCGTCGTCGCCAAAGGCGAGAATATCGAGTGTGTCTTTAGGATATTTTTTGGTGATGAGCTCTGCGAGCGCCATGGCCACTTTTTTGGCTGGCGTAATACGATCTTCGCCATACAAAATCATGCTGTGCGAAATGTCGATCATCAATACGGTCGATGTTTGGGCAAACTGTTCGGTCTCGCGTACTTCCAAGTCGCCCTCCGTTAGCATAAAATCACCCAAACCGTGGTTCAATTGTGCATTGCGCAACGAATCGGTGAAGTCTATTTGGTCGCTGCTATCGCCAAAACGAAACTGACGTTTGTCGGGCGACTGCTCCTGCCCCGCTCCCGGGAATGGCGTAGGGTGATTGCCACCTGGACTACGCTTCAACTTACCGAACACCTCTTCGAGTGACCGCTGGCGTATACTTTGCTCCGACTTGGGGGTCAGCTGTTGCACACCTTGTTCGTCCTCGCGTATATACCCGTTCTTTTTCAGGTCTTCGATGAAGTCGCCCATGCCATACGCGTCGTCGGTGAGTTTGTATTTCCGATCGAGTTCGTTCAGCCAGGCCAACGCTTCGGCTACATCACCCGAAGTATAGGTCATCAGCTCGAGGAACAACGGCAGCAGCTTGGCGAAACCTTTGGCATCGTCGGAAGCATCGGGGACAAAATCGGTGAAGCGAAAACCAGACATACGACTACAACAAAACCGTTCGGAAAAAAGTTAAGCACAGCGGAAGAAAAAGACATAAAAAAACCTCCGACTAGCGGAGGTTTTTTTTTAATATTCCCAGAGGGCTTGCTCAAAATCGGTGAGCTTGTATTTGATGCGATCAGCTTCCTTCAAGATGTCTTTACCAGCTGCATAATCTTCGATACGTAAATCTTTCACGTTCGACTCCTTGTAAATGTAGCTTGCAAATTGACGACGAATAAACACATCGTCGAAGGAAGTTTTCTGACCATCGTTACGCCAGTTAAATACTTCTGTAGCCGAAATGATGTTACGGATGGCTGGATAATATACCCAGAACATCGGCAATTCACCCACTACTTGGCCTTCCGATTTCAGGTTTTGTACTGGTGCAATGGCGATGATGCGTACCACCATGGTCGAAATTTGCTTATCGAATACCCACTCCTCTTTGATGCGGTATTTCACCACGTCGTTGGGGTTGAATTCCGTTTTTTCGATGCGCTGCTCGGGAAGCAAGGTTACCGGGTTGGTTACCAAAACCGTATCGAAAGTTTCTAGCGTTTTGATGATGTCGTCGGAGGTAACTGCATTTTCAGGCTTCAACTCTTCGGTTTTGTAGAGATAACCTTCCAATTCACCACTTTTCACCGCATCGATGAGCGTATTGATGAGCATGCTCTTCGGATACGTGAAGATCAGATTGGGCTTTTGGTTAAGGTCGATCACCCGAAGAATGTTCCAGCTGAACATCACATCCGATTCACGGATGAATGCCTGTGGAATAGGTGGACGTTTTTTGTATTGCTGGCGCTTATAGGCACCGTCAATTACCTCAATCTGTTGACTTTGAGCCATTAGATCGCCTGCAAGAAGCAGGGCCACAACGAGGAAAAGCAGCTTTTTCATACGATATTAATTGAGACCGTAAGTCACTGGGTTCAACTTACGGGTGACCTTATCGGGACCGAGTGCTTTGATGTCGTCAAAGATGAAACGGTCGCCGGGTTTGGCGTTACGGATAATTTGTTGTGCACGGGGCGAATAGGTCGGCCCGGTTACGACTTCTACTTGCGGATCCTGACGCGGTGCAATGTAAATCATGCGGAACGACTGGATATTAAAACGCAAATCGAAGTCAAAATCTTTTAAGAGGGCTATCATACCACCTTGGGCTTTGAACTGAGCAGCTCCAATTTGGCCTGGATTTAATCCACCAATGGTTGCTACAGGATCGGGAACGTATTTCACACGGAATTCCATACCGCCCAATACGAGGTTTTTACCATCAGGACCTTTACCATTCACCGTTACCATCACCTTGCCGGGTTGGGAAACGTTTACGGTATACTTACCGTTCGAGCCTTTGATAGTGCCTCCACCGTTGATGGTTGGAGCCAAATTGGCTGGAGTTACACCGGGTGCCGAAATAGACACGGGGTTATCGACACCGATGTAGAATACGTTCATCTTGTCGGGCGATACTACCGCTGCCGGGCGGGCAACCGTATATTCATCGGTAAACTCGTAAGGAGTAACCTCACCTGTGGCAGGATTCTTTACTTTAATGACACCGGCCCACTTTTTCACACCTTCGCTTGTGGCAGACACCTTGTATTTACCTAAACCGTTTTCAACGGGAATACGTGCTCCACCTACTTCGATCTCGAGGTCTTGACGGCTGTCGTACGCCACCAACATGATGTCGGCTTCGTACTGCTGTCCGGTCAAAACATAATTCGATTTCGAAATTACCTTCGCTACTAACTGGTCGAACTTGAAGCTTTGCGCATCAATTGCACCGAGCAAATAACCTACAACTTCGGTTTCGGTATTGCGGATATCACTTTCGAACTTGGTGAGTAAGGTGATTGCACCCATGAGCGGCATTTCACCAAAACTTGATTGTAGCCAGTTTTTAGCAGCTTCACCCGTCTTCTTCTCTGGATCTTTTGCTTCTTCGAGATACAATTTCACCGTCTTCTTATCGCGTGGATCAATGACAGATTCCACTTTTTTACGGTAGTCGTTGATTTTTTGCATCAACTCCATCCCCTTTTTGCTTTTCCCGTCGGGGATTACCAATAAGGTAGAGCTGATATCAATGTTACCATCGTCGGTTACACTGCGTATGCCTTGTTCAATTTTAAAATCTTCGTCGCTCACTTTGCCGTCTTTGTTACCCCCCATATCCGTCATTTCGTCTTTGATGGCTTGGATATATTCGAGTAGCGCTTTAGATTCTTTTTTCACCAGCATGGCCTTGTCGTAATTGACTTTGGTTTTACCGGGTTCGTCTTGCATTTTTTTCTCAAACGCCTTATACAAACCATCGTTCTTCTGACCAATTGAACCGTTGGTTGCTTCGAGCGAGTTGTTGATCATCGAGAAGGCCTTCAGAATCTCAGCCGACACATTTAATGCTAACATGGCTGTTAGCACCAAATACATCATATTGATCATCTTCTGCCTGGGAGAAATATTACCTGATGCCATTTCGTTTAATTCAAACTAATTGGAAATTGGACAAAACAGGATTAAACGCGTGGTGCCGACATGGCATTGAGCATATTTCCGTATACAGCGTTGAGTGACGACAAATTGCGGGCAAGCTTGTTCATCTCTTCTTTGTACTGCATGGCATCGGCTTGTGCCTGCTCCATCGAGTTCAGCGCCGTAGAGATGTTACCATAAAACTTATTGAGGGTCTGCAAGTGATTGTTGGTCTCTTTCAGCTCCATCTCGTACATCGAATTCACCGTGGTGAGGGTACCCACCAGCGCCTTCAGCTGCTCTTGGTATCCTTTGGCCTCTTCGTTCACCGATGATACCTCTGCGATTACCGCTGCTGCATCGTTGGTAGACTTAGCGAAACCACTGATTGAACTTGCTGCATCACGCATTCCGCGGCTATACTCTTCGGTAGCTACAGTAGCATCCGAAATGTCGCTGATCTTGCTCACGTTGTCGCTGAGTGTACGGAAGCTATTACCTAAGTTTTCTAAAACGTCGCTAGAAAGGTTAGCCTTTTCTAACATGTTGTCGAGTTCACCACCGCTCGCCATTTGACGACGTGGTTCGCCACCGGCCAACTCGGGGTATACGATTGACCAATCAGTTTCTTCATGTGGCTTTTCAAAAGCCGATAAAAAGAAAATAAGGGCTTCAGTACCCAAACCAAGGGTAAGCATAAGGTCGGCACCAGGTAAGTGGCGAATCTTGAAGAGGGCACCAATGATTACGATAGATGCACCCCAACCATATGCATAGTTGAGCAGGGTTTTTCCTTTTTTCGACTGGAGAAAGCTTGACATGTTAAGAGTTAGTTTTTGGTGATTGGTATAGAATTAGGTTCAAAAAATCATCAGAAATCGCGGAGATCACGGCCAAGGAAGTCCATCACGCAACGGAAACCGACATACGACTTGGTAGTATCTTGGTATTCGTAGGTACGTGTGCTGGTTTGAATCATGTAACCGATGTCTTTCCAGCTACCGCCACGAATCACTTTACGCTTCATTACGATATCGTCTTCTTCTTTCGCATCATACTTGAAGTCTGGGTTCAAGTCGTGTACGGTAGAATTTACCGATTCGTCGAAAGCAGTAGATGTCCATTCCGCTACGTTGCCGGCCATGTTGTAGATACCGTAATCGTTCGGATTGTAGGCATACGTTTTTACCGTGTAAAAGCCACCGTCGTCGGTGTAGTTACCACGGCCAGGCTTGAAGTTGGCCAATAAACAACCTTTGTCGTTTTTGATGTACGGACCACCCCAAGGATACGGCGAGCTGTTGTGGCCACCGCGTGCTGCGTATTCCCATTCAAATTCGGTTGGCAAACGGAAATCGCCTTGTTTCGAAAGACCATTCGCTACACGATAGGCCGTGAAGATGTGTGATCTCCATGCAGCAAATGCATTGGCTTGCTCCCAGGTAACTCCTACAACGGGATAATCGTCGTAAGCGGGGTGAGAAAAATAGGCCATGGCCTGTGGTTCATTGTACGAGAAGGCAAAATCACGTGCCCAAACCAAGGTATCGGGGTAAACGTTTACCGATTTTGTTTTCAAGAATTCTGAACGGAGGCGTGAATTGTCGCGATTATCGGCAGCTGCACGAATATCGAAATACTTCCAAGTGAAGTTCAACTTACGCGTATCGAGTTCGAAGCGACCGAAAATCTGCTCATTTTCAGGGAAAAAGAGCTCTTGAACTTCTTCAAGCAAGATAGGATCGCTCCAGTCGAGTGGAATATTCCAATCGATATACTCCTTTCCGAACTCATCCTCGATGGTGTTACCTAAGATGGTGTGCGCTAAAGAATCGCGAACCCAGAATACAAACTGACGGTATTCGTTGTTCGAGATTTCCGCATCATCCATGTAGAACGCCTTGATGGACACGGTTTTCGAAATCTGGTTTTGATTGAAAAACACGTCCTCGTCGGCTTGTCCTACCTGGAATGTTCCTTGAGGTACAAATACGGTCCCGTAGGGTTCCTGCTGCGACCATCTCGGCCGATCAGGTACACCCACCAGTTCACCATTATTACCACTTCCGCAAGCCGAAACGACTGCGCCAAGTGCCAGCATGGCTACATAAGATTGGATCTTATTCATGGTTGCCTTATAGATTAAAAGCGCCTTAAAAATAGGAATTAAAAACAAGCATCAATTCTTTCGAATCGAAATTTTTAGATTCCGAGTAAATTAAGGCAGGGTAAATTTATGGTTAATTGTCAGATATACTAAAATTTCAGCTCAAAAATCTTTAATCGTGCATCATAAGAAACGTGGTGAACGTATCGTAATCTGCTGTTTTGGAGGGAATTTTATATTGAAATCGTATCCGATGAATATCTCGTGTGAACCTGCATGTGCACCACTTAAGGCTCCTAACGAATAATCGTACGAGTATCCTACCCGGAAATTCTTGCCTACGTTGGCTCCTACCATGATCATTGCTGCATCGAACGTAGAATAACCCAAACCGGCCCAGAACTTACCGTTGTAGGTACCAATTGCATTGATATCGAACTGGGTGGCGGATGCATTATTCCGAATCATAAACGATGGAGTCAATACAAAAGTGCTTCCAATGGGAATATTGTATCCTGCCGAAACAAAAAAGTTACGTAAGAAAGTTTCGGTATACAGCGAGAATCCAATCTGCTGTCTGATACTCGGTTGATTCAAACGATTGCTGGCAATGTGCACAAACATATCGTCGTCTTTGTAGTGAATACCAAAACCGAAGTCGGGCGATAGTCCTGTTGTATTTGCTGCTGGCACCAAAACGTCGCCAGCCTGTAATGGATTCAAGCGCGAGCCCTGAAAGCCTGTTTGGAGGATGCCGCCGCTAACCCCTACGCCTAAGGAACCATTGAAGACCGATGCACGGTAAGCATAACTCAATTGTAAGCTGGTGAAGTCGGTCACGAAAATCTGGTCGCGCACAATATTAAAACCAATACCGCCATGCAGAAATTTCACCGGAGCATGTAAGCTCAGGTTGGTGGTTCTTGGACTTCCGTCGGCAATGTTTACCCACTGATAACGGTGGATTAAAAAGGTGCTAATGGCACCACGGGAACCTGCTACACCGGGGTTAAAGCTGAAATCATTAAACATATAATGGTTCCAACGAGGCTCCCGCTGAGCGGAAACATCCCAGAAAAGCAGCGCAAGCAAAGCCGTAAAAAGAAGCTTCTTCATCAAAAAAGGTCGCTAGATGCTAGTTAAATCAGCTTCTAAGTAACGGAAAGTAACGCGAATGCGCAATACTACCTATTTACTTTTTTGATATACTCCTCAATGGCCATGGTCATAGAGGGTGCAGTGGGTGTAGGGGCAGGAACGTCCAAACGGAGCGAATTTTCAAGAATTGCGGCATGTGTCTGGCTTCCAAAGCCCGCAATTCGGGTGTTTTCTTGGACGAAGTCGGGGAAGTTTTCAAATAAAGATTTAATCCCGGAGGGGCTAAAAAAACACAACATATCGTATTTAATGTCGGCCAAATCCGACAAATCGCTCGATACCGTCTTGAACATGACGGCCTGTTGTATCTCTATTCCGTGCTTCGATGCCTCGGCAATGAAGCCGCCTTTCATCACATCGGAACACGGCATCAAAAACTTTTCGGTTTTGTGTTTGAGCATGTACGGAATCACATCTTCCATCTTGCCATCGCCGAAAAATATTTTACGCTTACGCATCTGGATATACTTCTGTACATACACCCCGATGTTTTCGGAAATGCAGAAGTATTTGGTCTCGGCAGGCATCTCAATGCGCATCTCTTCGCACATCCGAAAGAAGTGGTCGATGGCATTGCGGCTGTTAAATAATATAGCCGTATAGTCAGGTATGTGGATTTTATCTCTCCGGAAATCACGCGCCGGGATACCATCTACCTTGATGAAGGGGCGGAAGTCAATTTTAATGTTGTACTTCTTGGCAATATCGTAATAGGGCGACTTGTCGGTTTCAGGCTTAGGCTGAGAAACAAGTATGCTTTTGACCTTCAGGTTAGGTGTTTCCTGATTAGACATTCAACAGTAATTTGAAAAGAATGAGGGTAGGTAGAATTTCGACGGCGCAAAAATACAAAATAAAGTGCACCGAATTCGCCCCCACCGTACTAGCACTAATTCGAATGCCCCGAATGTACCTCAAAACTACACCACTTAGCCAAAGGAGTAGCACGGCTATGACCACTCCAAAAGTTGCTTGTGGAGGGGCATAATACAGTACAATGAGGGCAGGAAGCAATAAAAGCACAGCCACACGGTTCATCAAAAAAACCTGCGACAGGTAATACGATACAGCATCGCGCAAGCCAAATAAAACACCAAGAAATTTATAAAAAGCATATTTCACCAGGTAAATGGCCGTGATGAGCGCAAAAAGTACTAGCCAAAAGTAGCCGGCAAAGGGAATTTCTTCGACCAAACGGGTGACTTCGAGTGCGCGAACCAAAAAAAGTGCAAAAAGCAAGTTGAACATGACCGTATACACCAGCGATGCCGCAGTGCGGTTGGCAACTTGTTCGCGAGCCACCTGCAACGACAAGCGGTAGTTGCCCACTGCTCTGAACATATTCACAAAAAAACTCTGGTCACGGTTCAGACTGAAAATCATCCCGAGAAATACGGCGAGAAGTACATAAAAGTAATAGTCGGCCCGCACAGGTCGGCGTTGTGGCTTCACCTGGAGCCGCGGGTCGTTCAGGGCTTGAAACTTCGACCATTCGTAGGCCTGGAGGTCGGTAAGCGAATAAATACCGTAGTAGTTGCCCGATTTGTCGATCCTGAAGCTGTCGATATCCAGCCAACGTTCGGGATAAAGTGGCTTTTCGTCGGGGTAGATGGCACTGTCTACCGCACTCAAACTATCGATGGGTACGGCCAAGGTATCGTTTTGAGCAGAGGCCTTACCCCAGCAAAGCAGTATAAAAACCAACAAGCCGTATCGATGCATGCCGCAAAATTAATGAAAGCTTACAGCAAATAACGATATCCGAGATGAACCTTCGCCGATCGCAGTTGAATCGGGTTTCCACGTTCGCTTCCCAAGGCATAGGCCACAGAAAATACACCGCCGCGATTGCGGAAACTCAAGCCTGCACCAAAACCGAATGGACGGTCGCGATAGCCTTGGCCGATGGCCGCATTTTGAAGGATTGCGGCATTGTAAAAGAGGTACAACCAGCTGCTTTGGTCGAGCAAAAACCGCTGTTCGACATTAAACCAGAGATACGCTGAAGCCAAGATGGAGGCTTCGTCGAATCCTTTTAGCGTACGGAATCCCCCCAAACGCGCCAGTTCGTTGGTGTAGATGCTGTCGCTCTCCCACCAGCGCAACTGACCTTCGGCCGCCAGAACCCAGCGCGGTTGCCAGCGCCAATACCCTTCGGCTTCGGCGGTTGCCAGCCACTGGGCACTACGAAACTCGGGTTGTTCGGCGGTAGCGGCACGCACGCGGTTGCCTGCACCAAAACCGATGCGATACCGATAGCCTTCGAGGGGATCTACAGCCCTGTCGAGCCGAAAACGCTGGTACTCCAACCCAAAAATTGACCCGCTCACCCCACCGAGGCCGGGCAATGGCTGTGCCCGCAACAAGCTGTATCTACTTTGCTCGGTATAGGCTCTGAACCAGTCGGCGCCTCCCAAATGATACGGCAAAGCCAGTCGAGCCTTCAGCTCCAAAAAGGTGGAGTCGCGACGAAATAGCTGAAACTCCCCTTCGGTGCCTAGGGGCGAACGGAAAAGAAAGGGCCACGACATGCGGATGCGTAGATCTTGTGTACCGGCTTGCAGACTCCTGAACTGAAAACCCAGCTGCTCTCCCTGTCGCAACACGCTAAACAACTGCAAATTCAGATCGCCCATGAGGGTAACCCTGTTGCCTGCGGTATTGGGGAAAAGGCCCAGCATGCCCTCGAAGCTATTCACCCGGCGGCGGTTGAGAAATAGGTAAAGCTCACTTTGTTCGTTGAAAAAAAATTGCTGCGCTGGCGACTGCTCCACCAAAAATGGTAACGCACGCAGCTGACGGCCCACTGCATCGATCTGTTTTTGGCTGTACACCGCGCCGGGCATAAGGCCAAGATAACGCTCGAGCCAGCGGTCTTTAACAGGTGCATCGCCCTCGAGCCGAATGCGCCCATAGCGGATGAGTGGACCGCGACTGACGGCCAATCGACCTGCCAGGCTGTTGCTGTCGGCCTCGAGACCTACCAACTGCACGCTAGCAAACGGAAATCCGTTGTTTTCGGCGTGGCCAAGCAAACGTTTGAGCTGTGCCGCATAGGACTGTGGGTGGATGGGTTTGCCACGGTAGTCGCGGCTGCGGAAGTTGATGGCCCGCTGCCAGTCGCCGCTGAAACTGCTATCGGCCGTGAGTTCCCGCCAGCGGTAGCGTTGTCCGGCATACACCACCGCCGAGTCGGGTGCGGGCAGCAGCACCGAGGCGGTCAGGTAACCGCGGGCGATGTAGTCGAGCTGCCAAGCACGCAGCTGCTGCAGCTGTGCAAGGCTATCGCGGCCCTCGGTGCTCGCCAGCAGTTGGCCGCTTACGGCATCGAAGAGCCGCAACTGCCCCATGCTCCAATAGGGCAACAAACACAGCAAGAGCAGCAGCCGACACATCATGGCGGTGAAAATAAAGGAAATTTTACGCAAAGAAGGGGAACGCTAAACCCTTGGCACTTGTTGCGGGTTGGTATAGCTATGACAAACGCCCTCGCCCAACTCCCCAAAACCCTCGGTGCCCTCCGCAAATCGGGTTACCGCCCCAGAAGCATCAAAGACGAACTGCGCGAAAACCTCATCCGTGAGCTCGAGGCAGGCAATAATTTCTTTGCCGGCATTCATGGCTACGAAGATACCGTGATACCGGAGTTGGAGCGCGCCCTGCTGGCCAGGCACAATGTGCTGCTACTGGGCTTGCGCGGTCAGGCCAAAACCCGCCTCGCCCGTATGCTGGTGGGCTTGCTCGACGAGTGGATGCCCGTCGTGTACGGCAGCGAGATCAACGACGACCCCCTCGCCCCCATTTCGCGCTTCGCCATCGATTTGATCGACGAGCGTGGCGACGATACACCCATCGGTTGGGTGCACCGCAACGACCGCTACACGGAGAAGCTGGCCACGCCCGACGTGACTGTTGCCGACCTCATTGGCGACAGCGACCCCATCAAAGCCGCCAATCTGCGGTTGAGTTATGCCGACGAACGAGTGATTCACTTTGGCTTGGTACCCCGCGCGCACCGCGGCATCTTCGTGATCAACGAATTGCCCGATTTGCAGGCACGTATACAAGTAGCGCTGTTCAACATCCTCCAAGAAGGCGATATTCAAATCAGGGGCTTTAAGCTGCGTTTGCCTTTGGATATCCAGTTTTTCTTCACCGCCAACCCCGAAGACTATACCAATCGCGGCAGCATCGTTACTCCGCTCAAAGACCGTATCGAAAGTCAGATACTTACCCACTACCCCAAATCCATCGATATCGCCCGACGTATTACCGCTCAGGAAGCGCAGCTGCTTCCTGCACAGCGTGCGCGTATCACCGTTCCCGCGCTGCTCCACGATTTGGTAGAACAAATTGCCTTTGAAGCACGCAGCAGCGAGTTTGTAGACCAGAAAAGTGGCGTATCGGCACGTTTGACTATCTCGGCTTTCGAGCAATTGGTGAGTACTGCCGAGCGCAGGATGTTGGTGAACAAAGAGGCCAAAGCCGTTGCCCGCATCGGCGATTTGATAGGCGTATTGCCCGCCATCACCGGCAAGGTGGAGCTGGTTTACGAAGGCGAACAAGAAGGCTCCGCTTTGGTTGCTCGCAGTCTCATCAAAAAATCGATACGGAGTTTGTTCCCGCATTATTTCCCCGACCCCGAGCGGTTGAAGAAAAAGTCGGGCGAGAACCCCTACCAGCAGGTGTTGCATTGGTTTAGCGAAAGCAATACCCTCGACCTGCTACACAACGACCCCCACGGCATTTACGCCTCTCAGCTGGCCTTGGTGCCCGGCCTCGACGAGCTCATCACCCGTTACCAGCCTGCCCTAGCCGACGAGGAAAGGCTGCTGTTTAAGGAGTTTGTGCTGCACGGCCTGGCCGAATATTCACTCATCAGCAAGCTGCAACTCGAGCTCAGCACCAGCTTCAAAGACCTGGTGAGCAGCATGTTTAACTTCGACAAAGACGAATAAACGCAAAAGGCGCAAATAGCTTTGCCAAAAACCGGCCGTGGTGGTTAAATTAGCCCCATGGCCTTTTTTGTTTATCGCGCATCGGCCGGGTCGGGTAAAACCTACACCCTGGTACGCACCTACCTCAGCCTGGCGCTGAGTGGAGACCGACCCGACCATTTCCGCCATATTTTGGCCATTACCTTCACCAACAAGGCCGCGCAGGAAATGAAAAGCCGCATTTTGGCAGCACTGGCCGAAATCAGCGGTCGCGTTGAAGGCAAAAAATACGCCGCCATGGGCAATGAGCTCGCCGAGACCTTGGGTTTGGAGCGCACCCAGCTCATCAACAAAGCCGATCAGGTATTTACGGCCATATTACATGGCTATCCCGACTTTGCCATCAGCACCATCGATGCTTTTGTAGCCCGTATTGGCCGCAACTTTGCCAGCGAGCTCCGCCTCCAGCAGGCATTTGAGATTGTGCTCGACCAAGATGAGCTGAAGCAGCAAAGTGTGGAATGGCTGCTGGCCCGCTTGGGCGAAAACGAATCGCTCACCGAAACCCTCGTGCAATTTGCGCTCGAACAAACGCGCGACGACAAAAGTTGGGATATCCGTCGGGCGCTGCTCGAATATTGCAGCGAACTGTACCGCGACGAAAGTCGGCAGTGGCTACCGCTGCTCGAGCGGCTCAGCAACGAGCAAATCCAGGCAGCACGTGCCACACTTTTGGCCCGAAGGAGCCGCTATTACCAACAATTGAAGCAACTTGCTGAGCAAGCACAAGGGCTGTTTGAAGCATCGAGCCTAACGAAAGATGTAATAGCCAATGGCGGCATCGGAATACTGACGTTTTTTACCAAAATCTTGGACAAACAAACCGTAGAGCCGAGCAAAAACATGGAAAAAGCCATGGCCAGCGGAAAGTGGAGTGCTTCAAAAGCCAAAGGTGCCGATGTTGACGCCGCAAATCGGTTGGGGTCGCAGTTAGCGAAGCTATACGAAGAAGTATTGACACTTGACCAGCGTGATGGCGCTGAAGTGCGGCTGTACGACGCCATTTTGCGCTCGTTGTACGCTACGGCTACGTTTAGCAAGTTGAGTGAAGCCAATGCCGCCGTGCTCGATGAACGTTCGGCGACCACCCTCACGGAGCTTTACCACCGCATTGGACTGTTGCTCGCCGAGTCGGCAGCGCCCTTTATTTACGAGCGGCTCGGTAACCGCTACCGGCATTTTCTCATCGACGAATTCCAAGATACCTCGCTGGTGCAATGGCAAAACCTGGCCCCGCTGGTCGACAACGGTCTGTCGCAGGGCTACAGCAGCCTATTAGTTGGCGATGCCAAGCAGGCCATTTACCGCTGGCGTTCGGGCGAAGCCGGGCAGTTTGTGGCGCTACCCAACCCCTACGGCGACCAACCCGCCTTTCCTTCCTTTTTCAACGAATTCAAATACGGCAATTTGGGCGACAATTTCCGCAGTGGCCGTTCAATTGTGGAGTTCAACAATGCTCTTTTCCGCCTTTGGGCGAATGTATTGCCGCCGCAATGGCAAAAGTGGTACGACGGCCTTGAACAGCAGCCTCGCCGCGAAGGCGGCTATGTAGAAGTGCAGCAGTTGCTCCCACAGCTCGACGAAGCTACCGGTCGGCTGCAAAGCAAGGAGCAACAACGTATAGCCATTTTTGATCGAATTGTAGCAGAGATAAAGGCATTGTTGGAGCGCGGCTTTGCCCCTGGCGATATGGCCGTGCTGGTGCGCGACGGAAAAACCGGTACTGCTGCCGCAGCGGCCTTGTTAGCTGCCGGTTTTCCGGTGGTTTCGGCCGACTCGTTGCTTTTGGGCGCACACCCGGCTTTGCAGCAACACATACAGGTATTGCGCTGGCTGCACCATCCCCACGATAAGCTGGCCGCCACCAGCACCCGACGTTTGTTCGAATCAAGTTTTGGCGCGGCCGAGGGCACCTTGCCCGAGCTCTTCAAAAGTATCGACCCCCATTGGCGACGCGAACGTTGGCTAGCGTTGAGCCTGTATGAGCTGGGCGAAACGGTATTGCACTTTTTTGGCAGCAGCATCAAGGCCGATCCGTTTTACTGGCGTTGGCTCGATCAGTTGCACGAATACAGTCGACAGCCCGATGCCCATTTTGATGCGTGGTACGACTGGTGGCTCGAAAAAGGCCATAAAAATGCCGTGAGTTTACCCGAAGGCACCAATGCCGTACAAATCATGACCTACCACAAAGCCAAGGGACTTGAATTTCCGGTGGTGTTTTTGCCCGAACCCGATGTGCACGAGCCCGATAAACCCGGACGCAGCACGCAGTGGATACACCCACCCCACGAAACGGGCTTAGGAGTGGCCTATACCACCACGCGCTCGCTCAAAGATACTCCCGACGACTATGCCCGTATATGGCAGTTGGAAACCGAAAAAACGCGGCTCGACCTGGTAAATTTACTCTATGTGGCCTGCACCAGGGCTTCGGAAGCGTTGTATGCGTATATCGGCAAAACCAGCGCCCCCAAAGAAGATGGCCCGTGGCAGTTCAGCGCTGTATTTGGCCAGTTTGCCGGTACCGATGCTGCCCACGAAAGTCGTTATAGCTACGGCAGTTTGCCCGAAAAGTACAGTAGCCAATACGGTGATATAGCACCTTCTCGTGCGAGCCACAGCTGGCAAGAATGGCGCAGCCGTTATCGATTTAGCACCCGTTTTCGTGCCGCCGACGCAAGCAACGACAGCGCTGCCTTGCGCCACGGTCGCCTCATCCATCAACTGCTTGCCAAGCTCGAAAAACGAGAAGAGCTGGGCACTTTGCTCGCCCGTGGGGTAGAGCAAGGCTGGTTTACCGAAAAACAAAGTGCTGAACTTTATCCGCAGCTGTTTGCATTGCTCAATCGGGCGGAGCTCGACCCCTATTTTGATGCTGCCGCCACGGTGCTGAACGAGGCCGCCATCCTCGGGCCAGCGGGCAACTACCGCCCCGACCGGGTGGTGCTGCTCGGCAACCAAGCCCGTGTGCTGGAGTACAAAACGGGCGAAAGACGCCCCGAGCATGCCGATCAGCTCAACGGCTACCTCGAGTTACTGCGCGAAATGGGCTATGAAGCGCAAGGCGAGTTGGTGTACCTACCACTCGAAGAGGCATAAAAAAACCCCTCACGAGAGGGGTTTGCTGACGAAGAATCGTTTTTATTCTATTTCAAGTCCCATGTTGTAGAACAAGAAAGCCCATTTGTCGGCTTGTTCTTGAATGATCATGCTTGTGGGCTTGCCTGCTCCATGGCCAGCTTTTACGTCGATGCGGATAAGCACCGGTGCTGTTCCTGCATGTTTGGCCTGAAGGGCTGCGGCAAACTTAAAGCTATGTGCCGGCACCACACGGTCGTCGTGGTCGGCAGTGGTGATCATTGTAGCCGGGTAGCTTACACCTTGTTTTACATTGTGAACCGGCGAATAGCGGTACAAGTAGTTGAACATTTCTTTTGAATCGTCGGCGGTGCCGTAATCGTATGCCCAACCCGCACCGGCGGTGAACTTGTGGTAACGCAACATGTCGAGTACGCCTACGGCTGGGAAGGCTACTTTAAACAAATCAGGCCGTTGGGTCATGCAGGCACCTACGAGCAACCCACCATTAGAACCACCCGAGATGGCTAAATACTCTTTGCTGGTATATTTCTGTGCAATGAGGTACTCCCCGGCTGCGATGAAGTCGTCGAATACATTCTGTTTTTTCTGCTGGGTTCCTGCATCGTGCCACTTATCGCCGTATTCGCCACCACCACGGATGTTGGCCACTACGTAAATGCCGCCATTCTCCATGAATACAATGTTGGAAGTGCTGAATGAGGGCGTAAGGCTGATGTTGAAGCCTCCGTAACCGTACAACAAGGTTGGATTTTTGCCATTGAGCTCCATCCCCTTCTTGTAGGTGAGGATCATCGGCACCTTGGTGCCGTCTTTAGAGGTATAGAACAGCTGTTTCGACTCGTATTGCGTTGGGTCGAACTGCACGCCCGACTGCTTGTACAATTCCGACTTGCCCTCCGCAATTTGCAATTTGAAGATGGTGGGGGGATACACGTACGAGGTATAGCTGTAGTAGAGTTCGGTGTCTTCGCGTTTGGCACCGAAACCACCTGCACTGCCCAAACCGGGAAGCTCAATTTCTCTGATTTCTTTGCCTTCGAGATCGTATTGTTTTACCATACTCACTGCGTCTTTCAAGTAGCTCGCAAAAAAGTAGCCTCCGGCCGTGCTGGCAGTAAGTGGAAACTGCGTTTCGGGGATTAGGTCCTTCCAGTTTTCGGGACGGGCCTTGGCCGCATCGGTTACCACCAGTTTGCGGTTGGGTGCGTTGAGGTTGGTCACGATGTACAGCTTGCCATTTTCGCTGTGGATGATGTCGTGTTCGTTGTTCATATCGCCCACTAAGGTTTGAATGGGCGCATTTTTGCGAGTAAGGTCTTGTAAGTACAGCTCATTGCCATAGGTAGCATTGGCGGCCGAGATCACCAAAAACTTACCGTCTTCGGTTACGCCTCCACCGATGTACCGGCGTTGCTGTTTGTCGCCGCCAAAAATGAGCTCGTCGGCACTTTGTGGGGTGCCCAGCTTGTGGAAATAGAGCTTATGGTTTTGGGTTTTGCCCGATAGCTGGCTGCCATCGGTAGGTTTATCGTAGCTGCTGTAGTAAAAGCCTTCGTTGCCCCGCCAGCTTAGTCCGCTGAACTTCACATCGAAGAGGGTGTCTTCTACCTGCTGCTTGGTTTCGGTATTGAGGATAATCACTTTGCGCCAGTCGGAACCGCCCTCACTAATCTGAAAAGCACAGAGGCTACCGTCTTTGGTGAAGTTGATGCCAGCCAGCGATGTAGTGCCATCGGCCGAAAAAGTATTGGGATCGAGAAACACCTCTGCTTTGCCGCCTGGCACTTCACGGTACAATACATATTGGTTTTGCAGACCGTCGTTCTTATAAAAATAGGTGTATTTGCCTTCTTTGAAGGGTGCCGAATATTTTTCGTAATTCCACAGCTGCTCGAGCCTGTCGCGTATCTTATTGCGGAAGGGTATCTTCTCGAGATATCCGAAAGTAAGTTTATTTTGCGCCGCTACCCACTCGGCTGTTTCGGTGCTGGTATCGTTTTCGAGCCAGCGGTAAGGATCCTCCACCAGCGTACCGAAATATTCGTCGATTTGTTCTACTTTTTTGGTTTGTGGATATACCAAAGCTTCCTCCTTGGGTTTTTCCTGGCAGGCCGAAAGCGCCACCAGTGCGGCAATGCCATAGTTTACGTACTTCATCAATTGATCAGATTTGTTTCTCCAAAACTAACCCAAAACTGAACTGAGTGTTCGCTGGCTTGCGATAAGATTCGTTAAAAGTGCTCAAATAGTTTAACTGGGCTGCTCCTGGGGCGGTGCGTCGCCTTTATCGCGCTGCCTACTGCCGGCATACAGCTCAAAACGCAAAAGGCGACTGTCGATACGGCCGTTGTAAAATTCGATGCGCCGGCTGGCTTGCAAACCAATGTGTTTGGCCAACTCGGGATTGCCGCTGAAAATATAGGCCTCCCACCCTTGGGCATTTTTCTTCATCCAGTCGCCAATTTCTTTGTAGGTGCTGGCCAGTTCGTCGAGCTCACCGAGGCGCTCACCGTATTCGGGGTTGAGCAGCAAGGTGCCGGCTTGTGCCGGGAAACGGGTGCGCCGAAAATCTTCGTACTCAAATCGTATCCTATCGGCGACTCCTGCCTTCTCGGCATTCATCCGGGCCAGCCGTATGGCTTCGCGGCTGTGGTCGCCGGCATATATACTCAATGCAGGCAGGTCAATCACCTCATCTTCGAGGTCGAGCACTGCCTCGAGATAAGCGTCGCGCTCAAAAGGAACCAGATGCATGAAGCCATAATTGCGACGTAGCAGCCCCGGCTTGCGGTGCGTGGCTAAAAGCGCTGCTTCGATGGCTAGGGTGCCACTGCCGCACATGGGGTTGAGCAAGGGCTTGCTGGGGTCCCAACCGCTGGCGAGCACAGTAGCGGCGGCGAGCGACTCCAACATGGGCGCTTTGCCTGGATATAATCGATAACCGTGTTTGGCCAAGGTTTCGCCCGAAGTATCGAGATACAAACTGGCGCCGTTTTCGGTCCAGAACAGATGCACCACGGCTTTGCTGAGCAAGGGCCCCGTATCGGGACGCTGCCCCACGGTGTCTCTGAATTTATCTACCACGGCGTCTTTCACCCGAATGTTGGCATACATGGGGTTGTTGATGCTCGGATGTTGCACAAAGCTGGTGATGCTCACGTAGCCGTCGGCACGTAGCCACTCGGGCCAGTCGATGCGGTATACCTCACGGTACAAGGTATCGGGGTCGTCGGCGGTGAAGCTTGCCAGCTCATAGTATACCTGACTGGCTGTGCGCAAGTGCATATTGAGGCGCATGGCGTCGTACAAACTACCGGTCAGCTTGAGTCCAGCGGTGCTCACATCGTCGGGGGTATACCCCAATGCTTGTACTTCTTGTTGGAGGTAGGGCGACAAACGTTTGTAGCAGCTCACAAAGAGCCGACCCGGAGTGTTAAAATTCGACATGGCGCAAAACTACTGAAAAGCAGGGTCGCGCCACCATCTTTCCACAGGCATGGGCGGCAACAGGCGCACCGGCTCGCCGGCTACCGGCGTGAGTAAGCGTAAGCTGTCGGCCGCTGCGGCGGCATGGAGGCGCTGCACCGGTTCGTCCCAGCGGTGTAAGGCCAAGGTGTATTTGCCCCAATGGATAGGCTGCACCCAGCGGGCACCTAAGTCGTTGCAGGCCTGCCAGCCCTGCTCTGGCGCCAGGTGGATGTAGGGCCATGCATCGTTGTATTGCCCGTTTTCGATGAAGGCAAGGTCGAAGGGCCCCAGCTTCTCGCCAATCTCGGCGAAGTGCGGACCGTAACCCGAGTCACCACTCGCAAAAATACGCTGGTCGGGCCACAAGAAGCTATACGATGCCCAAAGGGTGTTGTTGCGCTGCAGGCCTCGCCCCGAGAAGTGGCGTGCAGGGGTCATCACCAACCGCAGCGAGCCCGGTAACAGCAGCTCCTGCCACCAATCGAGTTCGGTGATCCGCTCGCTGGCCACACCCCAACGCTGGAGGTGGCTGCCCACGCCGAGTGGCACAATAAAACGTACTGCAGGGCGCTTGGCGATGGCTTGTATGGTGGTGTAGTCGAGGTGATCGTAGTGATCGTGGGTGATGAGTACGTAATCGATGGCCGGCAGCTGGGCTAGACTAAACTGGTCCATACCCGGGTAGGGTGCCGAACCGGCGAATTGAAAGGGCGACGCACGCTGTTCGAAGATGGGATCGAGCAACAGATGCAGACCGTTTTTTTGGAGATACAGGGTACTGTGTCCGAGCCAGTGGTAATGGAAGCTGGTATCGGCTACTTGCCAGGCGTTGCTGCGGTAGGGCAAGGCTGCCTTGGGTGCGCGCTCGGCCGATTTGAATTGCTCACGCATCAACTTCCAGTACGACGTACCGGGCAACATCATCTCGGTGGGGAGGGTATTCTGGAAGGTTTTGCCGTTCCATTGTGGCGACGAGCGAAACTGCTCGCGCTGTGCGGCGGCTGGCGTGCTGCCAAAGGCCGGAAGCTTGGGGACGAGCCAAAAACCTAAAAGCACCAGGGCTAGCAGTCCACCAAAAATGTAGAGAATCATACGCATACTATTTCTGCTCAACTAAGCTCTCCCCTCGAAGGTTCCCTTGGCTAAACACCTGCATCACCCAATCCCCCGAATAGGCACATCTTCATGGGATGCGTTGCGGCATGTAGTGCAGGATGGCACATCAACATCTTGGAAAACCAGCTGCCTTTTTCCGATCCACCCGCCTTCAGCAACTTTGCCTGTTTTCTACTTCTTTTTATGACGCTGTTGCTCACCCCTATCTCTTGATGCGTTTTCGTAGAAGCTGGCCAATACCGGAATCTTCAAAATGGTTTGCAGTTTGAGCTGCGTTTCTATCGTCATGTTTTCGGTCCCACGAACAATTTTAGAAATCTGTTGTGGTGAAACACCCATGATTTCGGCTAAGTATTTTTGCGACCATTTTAATTCATCTAAACGCATCAATACCTTAACTGCAATCTTTTGCGATTCAAGCAACATGGCTCTGTTTTTAGCAGATACTGGCCCTGTTCGCTTCGCGCTTTTTTTACGTCGTACTTTTTCTATGAATTTTTTCTCTGCTAAAGTTGACATAGGTTTTCGTTTATTTTTAGCTGATTTTTCAATTATTACGTTGATCTAAATCCATTCAATGAAGCCAATGCTGGGACCATGCTGTTGGTAGATTTTCCATGGATAAGCTTACTTCCTGCGTGTTACAATTGCCTTTTTTTACTTTTTCTCCTTCGCACTTATTCAAGCTAACTTTCCACTTCTGGCTGGTGACTTACCGTGGTGAACTCTCCTCTTTCAAAGCACCCCTTGACTAAGCATTTGACTTTCAGAGGGTACCATATTTACTTTTTGTGGGGCAAGAGCAGCTACGACCTTATAAATCAAAAAAGACATGGCCATGGTGTACTCCGATACAATGAATACCGCAATCAATTGGATGATAAACAAATCCATCGTACCATCAATTAATCCTCCCTTTTCGGCGAAAATTCCAACAGAAATGAGGCCCCAAATGCCGCAGATCCAGTGTAATGCATAGGTGTCAAGCGTAGTTTTCGAAGGAGAGTCAAACTTCCAGGGCAAGACCAAATACCCGAAAATTGAAGCAAAAACGCCTATGGCAAAACTCGACCCGTAACCGACCACTCCAGCGACGGGCGTAATGGCGATAAGCCCAGCAAAGGCACCCAAACAAGCACTTTCAATGCGTACCTTTTTATTGCTTATAATTTCCATCAGCAACCAAGTGAGCACCGATGCCGACGACGACATGATGATATTCACTACCGCGTAAAGGCTATTTTCTAAGGTCCATTCCGTAACCCCTGTGCTCAAACTGAGCAAGCCCACCCACAACAGGCCGGTGCCTATCAAGACACTTAGGTTGCCACTTTGGGCATTTGATTTTAATTTTTTCGAAATCCCAACTTCACCATAATACAAGTTGCCAACCAGTATCGTGAACCCTACTACCGTATGAACCACTGCTCCACCGGCAAAATCGAAGGCACCAATACTGTGCAAAATCCCTTCAGGATTCCATAAAGCGTGCGCAATTGGACTGTACACAAAAAGCACGAAAAGAGCCAAAGTGGTCATAAAAGCACGGAAACTCATTTTATTCACCAAAAAAACAGTGAGTACTAAGGCTGCAATTAGCAAGTGCTTGAGTTGATACAACGCAAATACTACCAAGGGAACTTCGTCTCCAACGAGTTTGTCGGGATAGGTGCCTACCCCATTAAACATGAAAAACGTCTTTGGATTCCCAATTATCCCGCCCAAGCTGTCTCCAAAAACCAAACTAAATCCAAACAAAAACCAATAAAAAATAAGTATACCTACTACACTTAAGGCCTTTATGAAGGTCCGGTTTATCAGTTTGGTGTTTTCAAGCCCACCGTAAAACATGACCATTCCAGGAATCATGCATATGCTCAGAATGATCGACACCACCATCCAAATGGTGTAATCCGAACCTACAGGACTCGAACTCGCAGGATGTACGCCCGGGAAAACGCTGGCACTGATACTCAGTGAGGCAAAAATCAAAAGGAAAATAAAGGCATAAACTTGATTGTATTTAATCATTCTCTTTGAGGTTAATCATCTTTTTTGGCCTATCTTCTACATGCGAGAAGAATTGAGCAACTACACGACCAAAACTAGCGGCAAGTCTTGACCGCCAAATCATGACATCTTTGATACACTTAAAAATTAATTCTAATGGACTGGAGCTATTTGGAGCTATCAAAAAACCTCCACTCATTGCAATAAATCGAGGGTTTTTATCCAGAATCACCCCATCGAACCCAAGGAATTACGCTACTAAATCGAGCCGTTTTGGGCTAGCAAACTATGACTAATGGCATGACATTGGCCTCAACCCATAAGCGCATTTTCCTGTTGTTGAGCTCAGCTTGGGCCGTGTAGAGGCTGGATAAATACGAAACCTTAACCGTACGAGCAAATAAGAAAAGTAGGCTCACTTCAGCACTCGCTCCGCTAAAGTACTGAGCTGCCCAGCTGGCTGAGGCGGGGGTTGGGTACATAACTCCAGCTGCCGTAGCTCAGGGTGCTGTGCTGCTGCAAGGCGCGCTCGCGCAGCAGGCTGCCCTGGCCTTCGTCTAAGCGCAGGTAATACACCAAACCGTCGGTTACGCCCTGGCCCGTGGTAAAGGCTGCGGTATAGTTGGTCGCAACCTCGGCTGCACTCAGTTTGCGGTTGTATACCTTCACGTTGCGCACAAAGCCGTTTAAGTAGCTATGCGGACTTGTATTCTCCACATGGCTATGCCCCACCGTAAACGGAGCACTCGCAGTACCCGCTACTACATCGGCTGGGTCGGTATTGTGTATGGTAAACGCTACTGACACACCGTTAAGATACACAGCAATGCAACGATATGAGTTCAAAGGGGTTAATGCAAAACACTAATTTTACAAAACCTTCGTGTATTGTAGAAGCAGATAAGGGTAAAAGAAGGGAAAAGAGCAATATTCTTTAAAGCTGTGGCAGAGCCACACCGTTTTTTTTTTGCCCCCTTTTTTTTGCTGCGAAGCAGCGAGGGAATGAAAAAGAAAAAGCCCCGACTTGCAGGGCTTTTGATTTATTTTCCATGAGTAACTTTCAATATTCTACAATCACTCTTTTGGATTTCTATATAAAAAGTACCACCCAAACTAATTTCATTCTGTGTTCCTTTTACGACCCAAATACTGTCATTTATGAGACTTACTTTGAAGGGTTTTTGAGCTTCTATTTGTTCCTCTCCATAAATAGGAGTTAATATTACCTCTGCAACTTTTTGCGCAATAGACTCATTTGATACATAGTTTCTATTTTGAGCTCTTTGTTTTACCTTAAAAGCAAATAATCCCGCAAGCGAACAGATAATTACAAAAAATCCAATCAAATATATCATTCTGTTTTTCATATAATTAATTTGTGATATTTAAAGTGGAACCTGCTTGAATTTTGTTAGGGTCTGAAATGTTATTTTCGCCTGCAATTGCCGAAATTGTTGCATGATACCTTTTTGCAATTGAAGATAATGTGTCATCTTTTTGAATGCTATATGTTGAAGTACTTTTAGCAGAAACTCCTGCCCCCCCATTTCCTGCCCCTGAATCTTTTGGTTGATTCATATTTAATGTACTAATTTGATTAGTAGCAACATCATATTTTTGCAATGAACCATTTGGTGTTGATACATAGGCATCAATATTAAAAAATTCAGCAAATCCTATGTCTCCTCCATCGGCAGTAGTACCTGGAGTTCCTGAAAATTCATTATCGTTATATTTTCTGTTGCATTGACTGTGGAAGCGCCATGTGTATGAGAAAAAGCGGTTACAGTTGCATTAGGAGGAACAACCAAACTTGCCATTTGTTCACCTGTTATGCCTGCGGGTTGGCCAACAACAGGAATAGCGTAAGTATATTGAATTACATTATTTGCATTGACAACCTGATAAATTTTAGTACCATACTCGCGATTAGCTCTAATTGAATTATCTCCAAACAACATCCCAAAATCATTAGTTGCTGCATTAGCAGTTCCAAATAAAACCCCTGGTTGTAATCCTTCAAGTTCAACAGCATCAATAACTCGATTACCACTAAATGCATATGGCGAATAAAAAGGATATTCTTTATACATCGGGTCAATAGATAAGAAACGACCTATTCTTGGGTCATGCATTCGATACGCATAATTTATACTATTTCCTTCTCCTTTAATCTCATCATCCTTTTCTTGACCTTGGAATCCAAACCGGTACCCTCCGTTGCAGAACACATTTTGTGCAAGGGCCGAGCTGCCCAGCTGGCCAAGGCGGGGGTTGGGCACATAACTCCAGCTGCCGTAGCTCAGGGTGCTGTGCTGCTGCAAGGCGCGTTCGCGCAGCAGGCTGCCCTGACCTTCATCAAGGCGCAGCTCATACACCAAACCGTCGGTTACGCCCTGGCCGGGGGTAAAGGCAGCGGTGTAGGATTTATTTACAGGCACAAAGAAATACATTTTGTAACTGTTCTAGGAATACAAGTTAGCCAAAATTAACAGTAGATAATAATTTAATTATAAAATAACCTATAATATTCCCCTATCTATAATAATTTTTCAATAAATAAATTATTGACATAATGGCAAAACAAATTGGAAAACCTCATGCTTTTCAGCGTAATCTCTTTCTAGAGTTCCAAATGAAAACATGTCTGTTTTTCTAAAATCACGTACGTTTACTAAAATTACTTGGCCTGTTACTTTGTGGACTTCTAGATAAGCAAATTTAGATTTCTTCAATTCAACTTTTTGGCCCGACCCTATTTTTATCAAACATGAACCGAACCTTGTTCTATCTATAATGGGTATTTTCACTCCTACTCCATTTGTTATTTCGTTTTCTTGTGGCCTTGAAAAAAGAAATTCATTATTCTGTAAAGATGGATTTAGTAAATTCCATATAAGCATATTGTAAATCTTCAAATTTTCAATTTGCAAATACATGTATACTCCAGGAATTGATAACAATTCGTCATATGACTTTGAAGAGAGCACCTGTTTCATACAATCTTCGCGAAAAATCACGAATCCTTCTGTTTGGCCACTTTTCTCTCGAAAGTCAGTAAAAACACCTACGTATCCATCCATAAAAAGAGTATCCGCAATTGAAACCAAAGGCTGCGCATTAGAAAAGAAATAAACTACTACCAACAAAAACGTTAAAATTATTTTCATTTTCCTGTTTCATTTACGACCGGTAATGACGGGTTTTTCTCACTAAAACTTCGCTCTAATATCAATCCAATTGACTTTTTGGTCATTTTCCTGACTGTTGGTTCGTTATATTCATAACGAGTTCCGTCTGCATCAATATCTACTCTAGGCGTGTAACTATTTTGATCTAACATTCCCCCATCTTCATGCAAACCTCCAATATTGTGTAATGCTTCATGGACGGGAGTATTTCCATCTGACTTGCCTTCTAGTACATCAGCATTCATCTTATCAACTAATACGTCAACCCTAGCATCCGTAGCAGAACCCCGATCCTTCAATTCATATCTAGAAGTTGAATAATTCGTGGATAAAAAATTGCCAATTCTGTGGCCACCATAAGTATCCTTTCGAACAGCGTCGACAATTTCCGCATTCGACTTTCCTGTCATATTGACAAACTTAACTTCAAAACGAACAGTATATTTTACCCCATTCACGTCAACCTTTCCATTAATCGCACTATATGCTTCTCTAATATTTTTTTCTATATCCGAAACTTGTGCAGGGGTTAAATATCCATCAGCTTTCTCATCGGTAGTTTAGTAAAAATTTTGCATAATAACTATTTCATTGCCTTTTACCACAGCAACTCCCGACTTCCCATCAGGATCAATGACGTTCAAAGGATTGCCATTCATCGCGAGATAAGGGCTATAATACGGAAAGGAACTGGCCAACGGATCCACACTCATCCACCGCCCCAACCGGCTGTCGTACATCCTCGTGCCAAAATCGAGGGAGTTGCCCGGAACCGAGCAGTTCATCATCGCGCTGCAGGCCGTTAAACCCATACCGGTACCCGCCCAAGTAGATGCCACATAAGTACAGTCGGGTATGAGCGAAACAAAGGGATACTAATCCTGCGTGCTGGTTACAACGGCTTTGAACCAGATAAGGTGGTAGTGGTTGTCATTTCCCGTATCAAATTTTGAAAATGTATAAAATAAAATCATTAGATTTTGATTGACCTAGATGCACTGCTCCTGCGAAAATCCGACACATCCTAGTTGTAAACTTCAAACTCAAACTCTTCCATTTGAGACTTTAACAAATTACGATTCAAATCAAATATCCTCCCTTTAATTTTTAAATGATATTTTCCAGCTTTACTAAAGCCTCTTTGATGGGTGAGATAAATATTATCAAGTTTATACGTGAACGAAGTATCTGAGTACTCAAATACTAACTCTGTTATTCTATCCTTAACCACTACAGCCATTGCTCGAACTTCTACAGATTGCCCAACAAATAATGAATCTGAAGTAGGATAAACTTGAAAACCCGGAGAAAAAACGACCCCTTCCTCAAACAAAGGTTTACCCAATGAATCAAACTCGGCAACATAGTAAACCTTTTTATCGTAATCTATGAGGTTTAGTAATCTAAGTTTGCCATTTGGAAAATACCATTTTGATTCTCCCAAAGCTACACCTTCAACCCAATCACTTGACGCTTTAAGGATTCCATTTGAATAATACTCACTATATCGACCATGCTGAAGGCCATTATTAAAGTGTGAAATTGAAGCAATATTACCATAAGAATCATACTCTTTTCTAACTCCTTGCATTTTTCCATAATGAAACTCTACCTCCTCTTTAAGTTTATAAGTAATACGGTTATAGTATTTGGCTACACCATGAATAAGGCTGTCTTTCGAGTAAGGTATTTCGGAAATCAGATTACCGTACGAATCTCTCAGTATTTCAACTCGTCCTTCCGGTAATGTCGATTTTTTCGCATGAAAGCAAGAGAATAAAGTGGTAATTACGATTAAAATTAAAATTGAATTTCTCATTTTATTCTTTTAAATGGCCCCTTGTGTTCTTTTAACTGATCAGTATTTTGATTACAATATTCACATTTTACCATTTCTTTAGCTCCTTCAGCCGCACCTGCCGTACTTGACAGAACTCCAGATGCATCAATACCCGCCCTGAAGCCTTCCAAAAAAGTATGTTGTCGTGGATTTGATGCTGCTGCAGAGGCGGCACCCAATACATCCAATAAAAGATCAATATTTTCCATGCCAGAAGCATTACCTCCCGTACGTGACTCTTCCCCTTGGCCTATATTGCTTGTAAAGATTATCCCACCTCCACCATTTGAAATATCGTCAAGCAGTCCTAACATATTTGCAGCTTTTTGCGTCATTTCTTCAGCGTCGTCCTCTAAATTCCTAATCAATTCATTATTCGATCTTTCCGAGGAAAGTCTTTCCTTTCCTACTGTAATTGTTCCATTATCGTCTATAGTTATATTTTGGATTATGTCATACGTAGTCTTTTGCGTGAAAAATGGAGATGTGTATAGAGTCTTTCCTGGCACTCCAATACTTTCTCGTGTTTCTACAGTCTTAGTAATAACTTCATATTTATTAACCACAGTTATAGTGGTACGCGATCCATCTTTAGCAATTAAAGTAATATAATATGTCTTTTTTGCTCCATTTTCATCTATAAGCGAGATTGGATTATTGCCAGCGAAAGAATAATTACTTTCATATGGAAAGCTCTGGTAAAGAGGGTCAATAGAAAAGGCCCTACCTAAAAGAGCATCATAAAATCTTTCTCCCATATTATAACTACCACCCAATGCGCCTAAGTAGTTTTCAACTTCCAAGCCGTTAAACCCAAACCTATACCCGCCGTTGCAGAACACATTTTGTGCAAGGGCTGAGCTGCCCAGCTGGCTGAGGCGGGGGTTGGGTACATAACTCCAGCTGCCGTA
>VFQR01000458.1_pt1 | contig 57235 bp, 61 predicted proteins | sample 3512321 | NCBI WGS metagenome assembly VFQR01 (sample SAMN10412374, study PRJNA504923) | tailings metagenome | isolation source: Relicate 3 Philex TSF1 revegetated site | place: Philippines: Tuba, Benguet | collected 2017-08-29 | reverse complement strand
GCGCCCCTCCGCGCGCGGCAGGTGGCGCACCTCGATGCTGTCCAGCCGCTGGGTCACCTGCATCAGCAGCCCGTCGACGTAAGGGTAGGGGCCGCGATACTTCGTCACCTCCGCCACCGCCATCGCCGACATGCAGCGGAAGGAGGAGAGGTAGAGCCCCTTCGGCTTGTCGAGCAGCAGGTCGGCGACGCCATTGGCGAAGCGGCTGCCGAGGTTGCGCCAGCCCTCATGTTCCTTCTTCGCATAGCGCGTATAGACCACGTCCCAGCCGCCGAGGCGCGCATGGTCGTAGAGCTTGATGACCTCCTCCGGCGGGTTCTGGAGGTCGTCATCCATGGTGATCACGTAGTCGCCGCGGGCATGGCGCAGGCCGGACATGACGGCGTTGTGCTCGCCGAAATTGCGCGCGTGCTCGACATAGGTGAGCGGCACGGTCGCCTTCGCCGCGAGCGCCCGGCAGACCTCGCCCGAATTGTCGGGGCTGCCGTCGTTGACCAGGATGATCTCGATGCCTCCCGCCGGCTTCAGCGCGGACAGCGCCTCCACCAGCGCGCCGACGGTCGCCGCGCCGCGATAGACCGGCACCACGATGGAAAGACCGACCGGTCGGCCGTTGGTCTCGTTCACGACACCCTCGCTCAAGGCCTGGTGGCCGTCATCAGCACGGAGCCGCCCGCCGGCATCCCGAAGCCGAGCCGCCGCTCGAACTCCGAGACCGCGTGCAGCGTGGCGTCCACCCAATGGGGAAAATCGGTCACGTCGCTCGGCGCATCCGGGCGACGCTGCAGCACCTTGCGTTGCAGGATCATGAGCGGCAGCAGCAGGCCGTTCCAGTACCGGCCTGCGACGCGGGCGAAGCCGGCCGCCTCCAGCAGGCGCCTGGCGCCGCTTTTGGTGAAGCGGCGGGCATTGTGCACGCGCCGGTCATGCGCGCTGGTCAGCCATTCATAAGCCGGCAGGTTCAGCACCACCGTCCCGCCGGGCCGCAGCACGCGGTGCAGCTCGGCCAGTGCCCTGGCCGGGTCCACCCCGGCATGGCAGATCACGTCGATGCTGATCGCCGCGCCGAAGCTGGCATCAGGGAAGGGCAGGCGGTTGGCGTCGCCGGCGGTCACGGGCCGACCGGATTTCCCCGCCGCCCGCCGCGCCGCGGAGGCCACGTAGTCGAGCCCGACCGCCGAGCGGCCCGGCAGTTCCGCCGCGAGCCGCTTGAGCAGCCCGCCGGTGCCGCAGCCGGCATCGAGCAGGGGGCCCTCCGCGCCAGGACGTTCGCGCAGCGCATCGAGCACGCGCGCATGGGCGGCGCGATACCACCACATGCCGTCCTCGGCGGCATCCATCAGCGCGTATTCGGCGTGTTCCACCCCGGCCTTGTGACGCCGGGCGGTGGCGAGGGCAAGGCGGCGCCGCGGCCAGCGCAAGGCAGACCTGCCGCGACCTTGCCGAAATCGCATTGCAGGATGCGGCCGCAGCGCCCAAGGATGCCGGGCCCGCCGGACATGCCCAGCACACGCCCCCTGCCGCCCCGCACCGACGCCGCGCCCGCGCCCGACCTGGCGGGGTTCCGGCTGCGCGCGCTGCGGATCCTGGCCCTGGCCCCGGCGGCAGCCTTCCTGCTCATGGTCCTGGCCCCGCCGCTGAACCACGATGTCGCCGCCATCCTCAACTTCGCGGAACGCTGGGTGGGCGGCGAAGGGCTCTATCGCGAGCTGATCGACGTCAACCCGCCGCTGATCTTCGTCCTCACCGCCATCCCGGCGGCGATCGCGCGCTGGACCCCGCTGGAGGGGCCGGGGGCGCTGCTGCTCTGCGTGCTCGGGCTCTGCCTGCTCTCCTGGCGGATGGTGGCGCGGCTGCGCGCGGGGCTCGCGGAGGGGCCGGTGGAGCGGGCCGTGCTGGACGCGCTGGTGCCGCTGGCCATCCTGCTGCCAGCCTATGATGTGGGCCAACGCGAGCATCTCATGGCGCTTTTCGCGCTGCCCTATGCCTGGCTCGCGGCGCGCCGCGGCGCGGGGGTGGCAACGCCCGCCTGGCTCGCCTGGGGCGTGACGCTGGCGGCCGCGCTGGGCTTCGCGCTCAAGCCGCACTTCCTCGCCGTGCCGCTGCTGGTGGAGGCGCTGGTGCTCGCCCGCCGCGGCTGGCCCGCGCTGCGCGACCCGCTGCCCTGGGGCATGGCGGCGATCTGGCTGGCCTATCTCGGCTCCATCCCGCTGCTCTTCCCGGGCTATGGGCAGACCGTCCTGCCGCTGATCCCGGGCTTCTACCTGGGCAATGGCGGCATCGGGCTCACCGACGTGCTGCTGACCGCCCCCTTCGCCCCGGCCGCCCTGCCGCTGCTGCTGCTCGCCCCGTTCGCGCTGCGGCTGCCAGCGGGGCCCGCGGCGGGGACGCTGCTGGCCGTCGGCCTCGGCGGCTTCCTCTCGGCCTGGGTGCAGCACAAGGGCTGGAGCTACCATGTGGTGCCGATGGCGATGACCGGGGCGCTGCTGGCGGGCATGCTTGCCGCGCGCTGGCTTGACTACGCCCTGCCCGCATCGCGCGCCGCCACCGTGGCGCCGGGGCTCGCGGTGGTCGCGGCGCTGGCGGTCTTCCTCGTGACGATCCGTGGCGAGAGCCCCTGGCGGCAGATCTGGTACGACCAGCTCCGCGATGGCCAGCTCACCGCCGTGCTGCGCCGCGAGGTCGCCGGCGAGCGGCTGCTGGTGCTGTCGCCCGACATCTACCCGGTCTATCCCGCGCTGAACTACGCCCGCGCCCGCTCCACCCTGCGGACGATGAACCTCTGGGTGCTGGTCGGCGCCTACGCCCAGTGCGAGGAGGGCGCGCCGCGATACCGCGGCCCGTGGGAGATGAGCCGGCCGGAATTCCTGGTCTATCGCACCGTCGCCGAGGATTTCGCCCGCGCGCCGCCGGCCGGCGTGCTAGTCGCGCGGGAACAGCAGATCCCCCGCTGCGACGGCGAGGCCTTCGATCCCATCGCCTACTTCTCCCGCCACCCGGCCTTCGCCGAGACCTGGCGGCGCTACACCCGTTCCATCCAGATGGACACCTACGTCCTGTATCTGCGCGAGGATTGATGCCCTACGAGGAGTATGTCGGCCGCACCGAGACTCGCGAGGACCGGCTGGACGAGCGGCTGCTGCGCGGCATGGCCGCGACCCTCGGCGTGCCGGCGCCGGCGGCGCTGCCCCCGCTCTGGCACTGGATGCTGTTCCAGGACTGGGTGATGCCCGACCGGATCGGCCCGGACGGCCACCCCAGGCGCGGCGGCTTCCTGCCGCCCGTGCATGACCTCCCGCGGCGGATGTGGGCCGGCGGGCGGCTCACCTTCCACGCACCGCTGCGCGCCGGCGATGCCGTGGTGCGCACCAGCACCATCCTTTCCGTGAGCGAGAAATCCGGCGGCTCCGGCCGGCTCGTCTTCGTCACCCTGCGCCATGTCGTGGAGGGCCCGGCCGGCCTTGCCGTGGAGGAGGAGCAGGACATCGTCTATCGCGGCGCCGAGGGCAGCGCCGTGAAGCCGGGGGAGGCGGCGCCCGACTGGCCCGGCGCGCTGCGCCAGGTGGTGCTGCCCGATCCGGTGATGCTGTTCCGCTACTCCGCGCTGACCGGCAACGGCCACCGGATCCACTACGACCACCCCTATGTGACGCAGGTGGAGGGCTATCCGGGCCTCGTCGTGCACGGCCCGTTGCAGGCGACGCTGATGGCCGGCCTCGCGCTGGAGACGCGGCCGGGGTCACGCCTCGCGCGCTTCGGCTTCCGCGGCCGGCGCCCCTGCTTCGACAGCCGGAAGCTGACCGTGCTGGCGCTGCGCGAGGGGCATGCCGTGGCGCTCGAGACCCGTGACGAGGGCGGCGCCACCTGCATGACCGCCGAGGCGGTGCTGGACGCGGCCGGTGCCTGAGGCACGGGCCTTCAGCCACCCCTCAGATGCCGGGCGGAAACCGCCGGCTTCCTTGGCTTCGCCTCATCCGAGGCGGGCCGCATGCGCGGCCTCGGCATGAGCCGAAAGCTCATGCCGGCGCCCCTCCCTCTCCATGAGGACACGCTTCGCGGCATCGCGACCATCGCCTTCGGCTACGCGACGATCTCCGCCGCCGACGCCGCGGTGAAATGGGCGCTGCCCGAGGTGGGCGTCGCGGTGGCGATGATCTGGCGCGGCGTGTTCGGGATGATCGCCATCGCGCTGCTGGCGCGGGGGCGGGGCCTCTGGCCGCGGCGGGTGCCGCTGCTGGCGACTCGCTCCGTGCTGCATTGCGCGGTCACTGTCTCCTTCTACGTCGCCTGGATCAACGGCTTCCCGCTGGGCGATTCCTATGCGGTGAATGCGGCGACGCCGCTGATCATGACGCTGCTGGCCATCCCGATCCTCGGCGAGCAGGTGGGCTGGCGGCGGATGACCAGTACCTGCGTCGGCTTCGTGGGCGTGCTGATCATGCTCCAGCCCGGCGGCGAACTGTGGCGGTGGGAGGCGGGGATGATCCTCGCTGGCACGCTCGTGCTGGCCGTGACGCGGATCTGGACGCGCGTGCTGGCGGCGACGGATACGCCGCAGGCGATCGCCTTCGGGCTGCTGTTTGCGCATGTGCCGATGGGGCTTCTGCTGCTGCCGGTCTTCCCGCCGCAGGGCAGCCTGGTGCCGAGCCTCGGCGTCGCGGTGGCGCTGGGGTTCCTCGGGCTCGCCAACGGGCTTTCGCACTACCTCTTCGCGCGCGCCTTCGCGATCGCGCCGGTCTCGGCGCTGGCGCCCTATGAGTACACGACGATCCTCTGGGGCGTCGTGCTGGGCTTTCTCCTGTGGGGGGAGGTGCCGGCCTGGATCACGCTGGCGGGTGCCTCGCTGGTCATCGCGGCCGGGTTGTACAACCTGCATCGCGAGAGGCTGCGGCGTGTGCAGAGGGGAAGACCCGACGCGTCCGATCGGCCGAGGGCGGAGGCGCCGCCGGCGCCGAGCACCGAGGGCGTGAATCGGCCGCATGGCCCGGAGGGCCGGGCAGACGCGTCCGATCGGCCGAGGGCGGAGGCGCCGCCGGCGCCGAGCACCGAGGGCGTGAATCGGCCGCATGGCCCGGAGGGCCACACATAATGCCCCTTCGCCACGACATGCGGCGGGGCGTCGCCTTCATGCTCGGCTCCTGCGCGATCTTCACCTTCATGAGCATGCTGGTGAAGATGCTGGGCGACCGCATCCACTTCACCGAGCAGATGTTCTTCCGCTGCGCGCTCGCGCTGCCGGTGGTCATGCTGATCGTGATGCGCGCGCAGCGCGGCAAGCCGGTGATCGGCGCGCTGAAGACGAAGCGCTTCCCCGGCCATCTGCTGCGCGCGATCACCGGGACCATCGCGCAGGGCGCGTCCTTCTACGCGCTCACCGTGCTGCCGCTGGCCGAGCAGACCGCGCTGACCAACACCACGCCCATCTGGGTGACGCTCCTGTCCATCCCCTTCCTCGGCGAGAAGGTGGGGATCCATCGGGGCGGGGCGGTGGTTGTCGGGTTCCTGGGCATCCTCGTGATTGCGCTCGCCCAGGGCGCCTTCACCGGGGATCTGCACTGCGCGGCGCTCTGGGGCATCATCGCAGCGGTGGCGCATGGGCTGTTCTCGGCCGGGACGACGTTGCTGGTGCGTGCGCTCTCGGCCACCGAGGCCTCCACCACCATCGTGCTGTGGCAGTCGCTGCTGATGACGGGCTTCATCTCGCTCACCATGCCCTTCTTCTGGGTCACGCCCGGCTGGCAGGATCTGCTGCTGCTGATCGCGATCGGCCTGCTCGGCGGCGTCGCGCAGGTGATGCTGACGGAAGCCTGGGCGAGCGCGCAGGTCTCGGCGCTGGCGCCCTATTCCTATTCCTCGCTGCTCTGGGCGATCCTGTTCGGCTGGATCGCCTTCGGGCATATCCCTGGCATCGGCACGCTGCTGGGCGCGGGGCTGATCATCGCGGCGAGCCTCTACATCCTGCACCGCGAGATCGTGCTGGGGAGGCGAAGGACATGAGATTTCTCAAGCAGGATTCGCTGCCCTATGGCGAGGCCGTGGAGGTCGCGCCGCTGGTCCGGCGGCTGCTCTGCAACAACCCCGGCCCCTTCACCTTCCGCGGCACGAACACCTGGCTGGTCGGCCGCGGCGAGGTGGCGGTGCTCGACCCGGGGCCGGAGGATGCCGGCCACATGCAGGCCATCCTGCGCGCGACGGAGGGCGAGCGGATCACCCGCGTGCTGATCAGCCACACCCATCGCGACCATTCGCCGGGTGCGGCCGCCCTGGTTGCCGCGACGGGTGCGACGACGCTTGGCTTCGGCCCGCATCGGACGCCGCCGGAGGAGGGCGGGGAGGGTGGCGACCATGATTTCCGCCCCGATGTGGTGCTGCCCGATGGCGGCGTCCTCGAAACCGACGATTGGCGCCTGACGGCGCTGCACACGCCGGGCCACTGCGCCAACCACCTGTGCTTCGCGCTGGAAACCGAGCAGGGCGGCGACGTGCTGTTCAGCGGCGACCATGTGATGAGCTGGTCCACCACCGTGGTGAGCCCGCCGGATGGCGACATGGCGGACTACATGCGCTCGCTCGGGAGGCTGTCGGGCCTGGCGCACCGCCTCTACCTGCCCGGCCACGGCCCGCCACTGCCGGAGCCGGCGGCCTTCGTCGCGGCGCTGGCGGCGCACCGGCTGGAGCGCGAGGCGAAGGTGCTGGCGGCGCTGCGCGCCGCGCGGCGCGCGACGGCACGCGCGCTGGTGCCGGCCGTCTATGGGCCCGAGCTCGATCCTCGCCTGGTCGGTGGGGCGGCGCGCAGCCTTCTTGCGCATCTGATGAAGCTGGCGGCCGAGGGTGCTGCGGTACGGGCGGGAGACAGCTTCGAAAGTGTCTGAACGGCGGATGCTGTCGTTTCGGGCCCGGTGGAGGGTACGAAATGTCGCGGCTTCCGCCGTTGTGCAGCTTCCGGAGCCTCGGTGATCTGTCGGCATTCCTGACATGAATCGCCGCGCGAGGCGCGCGACGGTCTCCAACGCATTGATTTGTCCCACCGTCCCAAGATGGCATGGAATCTGCTGACCAGAGGTGCGCCGCGCCGGACGCATGGCTAATAAAATTAGCCATCTTCCGGCGCATGACGCGGACGTTTTCGAAACACTCCGGGAGTTCAGATTCATGAGACTTGGTCTTGGTCTTGCGGCAGGCGCCCTGCTGGTTGGCGTCACCATGACTGCCGAGGCGGCCCCGCTCGCGCTCGGCGCCGATCCCGTCGGCGGCACCTGGGACGTGCAGGCGAGCGCCCGCAACGCCCGCACCGGCTTCGAGCTCGCCATCCGCAACCCGGCGAACCAGAATCCGGCGAATGTGCAGTACAACGCCCCCGGCGCGCCGACCTGGGTGTACGGCTTCTCCTACGCCTTCGAGTTCACCTACACCGCCCTGACCGGCACGGCGACCTTCGGCGTGGACACCGACGAGAACGGCACGGTTGACGCGGGCGAGACGCTCTCCCTCGCGGTCGCCGGCTATGCCGGCATGGGCTTCCGCTACATGAACATCCTCGCCCAGGGGAATGCGATCTCGGCCGCGAACATCAGCGACCTGATGATCAACGGCACGCCCTTTGGCCCGCTGAACTCCGGCAGCGACGCGGCGAATCTCTACCTCACCGACGATACCGGCGCCTTCGGCGATACCATGGTGACCGGCAACTTCGTCTTCACCGCGAACGGCAACACCGATGAGCGCCCGCGCATCTGGGTGCAGCTCGATGAAGCCGTGGCGGTGCCGGAGCCTGCGACGCTGGCGCTGCTCGGCGTGGGCGCGCTCGGCCTGATGGCGACCCGCCGTCGCCAGGCGAAGGCCGCCGCCTGAACCGCTGACCGACCGGCCCTTTCCCGGACCGCCCGGGAAAGGGCCGCGTCAGGCGTCGCTCGAGCGGTTGTCCATGCCCTTGAAGACGATCAGCTCGCGCGTAGGCCGTGCCTGCGGCGGCACGGCGAGCCAGGCGGCGAATTCATCCAGGATCTTGTAGGTGATCGCCGCGAGCGAGGCACGCCTTGCCTCCTCGACCGAGTGCCAGCCGAGGCCCTCCAGCTCGCCCGAGCCCGTGATCTCCCCGCGCACCGCCTCCGCCGGGGCGAGCACGAAGCGCGCGTTGAAGCGCATCGCGCGGTTCGCCGGCGTCACCGCGCGGCAGAGATAGTCGAGCGCGGCGAGATCGGCGAGGAGCCTGCCGTTGCGCTGCTCGCCGAGCAGCAGCCCGGTTTCCTCCACCAGCTCCCGCACCGCTGCGACGCCGATCGCGCGGGCGAGCGAGGGCGGCGCGCGGTGCCGAAGCTGCGCCTCCACCTCCGGCCGCAGCTCCGATAGCGTCTTCACGCCGTGATCGGCGCGGTCCACGCGACCGCCAGGGAAGACCAGCACGCTTGGCATGAATTTGTGCTTCGCGTGGCGCATGCCCATCAGCACCTCGGCCGTGCCGTCCCGCCGCCTGCGCCAGACCAGGATGCTCGCGGCGTTGCGGGGGCGGACGGCGCGCGTGCCCTCGGTGCGGATCGCCGCGCGCTTGAGATCGGCGCCTCCGGGATTGTCGGCGCCGCCATCGGGCTTGGGCGACTCAGCCAAGGTTGATGTCCTTCGTCGCCAGCCATGCACGGAAATTCGCCCGCTCCGGCACCGAGAGCTGGCGCGCGGCATTCTCGCTCCAGCGGCAGCCTTCCGGCTTCGGGCCGAGCATTTCGAGGTAGCGGGGCCTGGCCGGCGGACGCAGCGAATCATAGCCGGGAAGCGCGGCGGCGAGCCCGCTGTCGTCGTAGCGTTCGCGGTGCACGACCACGGAGGGCGGCAGCCGCGGCGAGGTGGCGTTGCGCGCGGCGGGGAAGCCGAGCGTCAGCCCCGCCACCGGGAACACGCCAGCCGGCAACCCGAACAGATCCTCGATCAGCGGCAGGTGGTTGCGCACATAGGAGATCGGGCAGGTGCCGAGCCCGAGCGTCTCGGCCGCCATGATGCAGAAGCCGAGCGCAAGTGCCGCATCCGCGCTGGCGTTGAGGAAGGTGTCCATGCTGTCATTGGCGTGCGTCCGCCCATGCAGCACGCAGAGCTGGCGGCCGCGGCGGATGTCGCCGCAGAAGAGCAGCAGCACCGGCGCGTCCTTGATCCAGTCCATCGAGCCGATCGCATGCGCGACCGCCGCGACCTTGGCCGGGTCGCGGGTCACGACGATCGAGTATTGCTGCAGGTCGGACTTCGCCGGCGCGGATTGCGCGCCGGCCAGGACGGTATCGAGCAGCGCATCCGGCACCGGATCGGGCCGGTAACGCCGGGTCACCCGGCGGTCGAGGATCGGCGCCAGCGCGGGCGGGATCTCGACCGGCGCGAAGGGCAGCGCGCCGTAGCGCGCGCGGATCAGGTCTTCCATCGGGATCAGCCTCGCACGATCCAGGCATCGGCGACAGTCACGCCCTGGCCCTCGGCATGGACGATCAGCGGATTGATCTCCGCCTCCCGCACCACATCCACCGCGGCCAGCCGCGAGACGGCGACGACGGCGCGCGCGAGCGCGGCGAGATCGCCGCGCGGCAGGTTGCGCCAGCCGGCGAGCGGCGCGAGCGCGCGCACCTCCGCGATCATGTCGTGCGCGATCGTCTCGTCCACCGGCGCGAGCCTGAGCGCGATGTCGCGCGACAGCTCGGCCAGCACGCCGCCGGCGCCGAGCAGCACCACAGGCCCGACCTCGGGATCGCGGCGAAAGCCGAGGATGACCTCGGCCAGCCCCTTCGCCATGGGCTGGACCAGGATGCCGGTGATGCGCGCCCGCGGCAGCGCCTGCGCGGCGCGCGCGCGCATCGCGGCAGCGGCCTCGCGCAGCGCGTCCGCATCTGCGATGTGCAGCACCACGCCGCCGATCTCCGTCTTGTGCGCGATATCCGGCGAGAGGATCTTCGCCGCCACGGGATAGCGCAGCCCAACCGGCACGCGGTCTTGCATCACCACCGCATCGGAGGGGAGACCCAGCGCCGCGAAGACCGCGCGCGCATCCGCCTCGTCCGGCGCCTTCGGAACGGTGATGGCGGGCGCGGCCGGCATGACCACGTCGCGCGGCGCGTGCCAGGCGCAGAAGGCGGCGATGGCATCGGCGGCGCTTTCGGGCGTGCGGAAGGCGGCGATGCCAGCCTCGCCGAGCAGGCGCAGCGAGGCCGTCGCTTCGGGGGCGAGGAAGGCCGCGAGCGGCTTGCCCGGCTGCTTCGCGGCCTCGACGATCCCGGCGACCGAATCCTGCGGCCGGAACTGCGCGGAACTGCCGATGACGGCGAGCGCGAGATCGGTATCCTCCGCCGCGCGCAGCGCATCCAGCCCCGCCGCGACACGATCCGGCCTGGTGCCCGCCAGCGTCATGTCGAGCAGCCGGGCATGGCTCGCCATCCCGGCCGCCGCGAGCCTCGCCGCGGCCGCCGCGTCGGGCCGTCGTGCCTCGATCCCGCGCACGCCGAGCGCATCCACCGCGAGCGCGCCGCCGCCGCCCGTCGTCGTCATGACGCCCACCGCGCGATGCGCCTTGGCGGCGCGCCGGCCCGCGACCAGCGGCGGCAATTCGAGCAGCGCCTCCAGCATCGTGACACGGAGGATGCCATGCGCACGAAAGAAGGCATCGGCCGCCGCATCCGTGCCGGCGAGCGCGCCGGTATGGCTCGCGGCGAGCTCCGCGCCGAAGGGGCTGCGCCCGAGCTTCAGCGCGACGATCGGCTTGCCCAGCGCATGGGCCTTGCCCGCGGCGGCCGCGAGCTGATCCGGCGCCCGGATCGCCTCCAGGAACAGGCACACCACATCCACGCCGGGCTCGTCGAGCAACAGCGAGGCGATCTCGCCCGCGGTGAGGTCCGCCTCGTTGCCGGTGCCGATGAGATGCGAGAAGCCGAGGCCGCGCGCCGCGCCGCGCGACAGCAGTGCGCCCATCATCGAGCCGGATTGCGAGACCAGCGCGACGCGGCCGGCGGGGATCGTCTCGGCTTCGAAGGCAGCATTCGTGGTGAGCGCCATGCGCGCCTGCGTGTTGACCACGCCCATGGAGTTCGGCCCGAGCAGGCGTACGCCGCCTGCCTTCGCCGCCGCCAGCACGCGCGCCTGGCGTGCCGTGCCCTCCTCGCCCGCTTCCGCGAAACCGTCCGCGAGCACGCAGGCGACCGGAATGCCGCGCCGCGCGCAGGCCTTCACCTGGTCCTCGACCTGCTCGGTGCCGAGCAGGATGTAGGCGAAGTCAATGTCGCCTGGGATGTCGTCCAGCGTCGCGAAGGCGCGCTCGCCGAGGACCTCGGCGGCGCGCGGGTTGACCGGGAAGATCGCGCCGTCGAATCCGTGCCGCCGCAGGTAGCGCTGCGGCCGCGCCGTCAGCCGTGCGGAATCGGCGGAAGCGCCGATCAGCGCGATGCGGCGCGGGCTGAGCAGGCTCATTCCGGCGCGCGTGTCATTGTCTTGCGCGCTCCGCGCGCTGGGGGAAGCTGCGCCCGAACACGCCTTCGGCGATGCGGTTCTTCATCATCTCCAGGCTGCCGCCGGCGATCATCCAGCCGCGCGTCTTCCGCACGCAGTATTCGATCAGCAGGTCCTGGCTGTAGCCGGTGCCGCCCATGATCTGCATGGATTCATTGGCGGCCATCCAGCCGGCCTGGTTGCAGGCGTACTTTGCCAACGCGATCTGCTGCGCATCCGGCAAGCCGTTGCCGCTGAGCGCGGCGCGGTAGAGCAGCAGTTGCGCGGCATCGAGCGCCACGCGCATTTCGGCAAACTTCCACTGCAGGCCCTGGAATTCCGACAGCGTCCTGCCGAATTGCTTCCGCGTTTCCGCATGCGCCTTGGCAGCCCGGAAACAGTATTCGCCGAGGGCGAGCGCTCGCGTGGTGTTGCCGCAACGCTCCACGTTGAAGCCCGCGATCTGCTTGCGGAACCCGCCTTCGCCGAGCAGCACGTTCTCGGCCGGGATGAAGACATTGTCGAAATAGAGCGCGCACCAGGTCTCGCCGTTCATGTAGCGGCTCGGCTGGCCCAGCCGGAACCCTTCCATGCCGCGTTCCACGATCACGCTGCCGATCCCGTTCACGCCGGGCCCGAAGCGGCAATAGACGACGAAGACGCCGGCATCCTCCGTGTTGGAGGTAAAGACCTTCCCGCCATTCAGCCGGAACCCGTCGCCGTCCTTCGTGCAGCTCGTCTTGAGATCGGTGAGCGCCGAGCCTGCGTCGGGTTCCGTCATGCCGACGGCGGCGATGGTCTCGCCGCGCAGGAGCGGCGCAAAGAACCGCTCCTTCTGTTCGGCGGAAGCGTACTCGGCGAAGGTCCGAAACGCGCCGAAATTGCCGGCCTGGAGGACATCGGCGCTGCGCGGGCAGACATAGGCGATCTGCTCCATCGCCAGCACCGCGTCGAACAGCGTGCCGCCCTGGCCGCCATCCTCCTCTGGCAGCATGATGCCGAACAGGCCCTGCTCGGCCATCAGCTTCGCGACATCCCAGGGAAATCGCTCGTCATGCGCACGTTCCAGCGCGCCCTTGGCGAGATGTGTCTCGGCGAAGCGGCGCACCGAATCCTGGAAGGCGACCTGCTCTTCGGACAGGCGGAAATCCATCAGACGGGATCCCAGGAAAACACGTCGCCGCTGCGATCGAGCGGGAGGAAGGCGCTGCGCAGCGCGGGCAGCGCGGTCTCGGCGATGCTCTCGGGTGTCCACCCTTCCCCGCGATGCACGCTGCGCACGGGCCGGGGCTGCGAGAAGACGAACAGCTCGTTGTGGCGGGCCGCGAAGATCTGGCCGGTGACGTCCTTCGCGGCGTCGGAGGCGAGGAACACCGCCAGCGGCGCGTTCTTGTCCGGCGTCATCTGCTGCAGCCGCGCGACGCGCGCCTTCTCGGCCTCCGTCTCCGCCGGGATCGAGCTCGTCATGCGGGACCAGGCAAAGGGCGCGATGCAGTTGGACCGCACGCCGAAGCGCGCCATGTCCAGCGCGATGGATTTCGACAGCGCCGCGATGCCGAGCTTCGCCGCGGAATAGTTCGCCTGGCCGAAATTGCCGATGAGCCCCGAGGTCGAGGTCATATGCACGAAGGCGCCGCTGCCCTGCTTCCGAAAATGCTCGGCGGCGGCGCGCGAGACGTAGAATGATCCGTTCAGGTGCACGTCGATCACCGCCCGCCATTCCTCCACGCTCATCTTGTGGAAGATCTGGTCGCGGAGAATGCCGGCGTTGTTCACCACGATGTCGATGCGGCCGAAGGCATCGAGCGCGTTCTGCACGATGCGCTGCGCGCTGTCCCAGGCCGCGACGCTCTCGGTGTTCAGCACCGCCTGGCCGCCGCGCTGGGCGATGATCTGCACGGTTTGCTCGCCTGGCGTCGCGCTGGTCGGGCCCTGGCCGGTGAGGCTCGCGCCGATGTCGTTCACCACCACCCGCGCGCCGGCGAGCGCCATCGCCAACGCGATTTCGCGCCCGATGCCACCGCCCGCCCCCGTGACCACCGCGACCTTGCCTGCGAGCATCATGCCATCTCTCTCCGCCGTTGGCCGCTTCTAATCCCGCGGGGAAGGGCGGTGAAGGCCCGCGCCGGAGGCGATCCAGGGTTGCCGGCGGGGCGCGTTGGCCCATTATTGTCCGGACAAGCGGCTGGGGAGAACAGGGTGGGCTTCGTATCCCTCGAAGGCGTGGGAAAGGTGTTCCGCGGCCGCACCGGCGATTGGGAAGCCGTGCGCGATTTCACTCTGGCGCTGGACGAGGGCGAGTTCTTCTGCCTGCTCGGCACCTCCGGCTGCGGCAAGACCACCGTGCTCAACATGCTGGCCGGCTTCGAGGCGCCGACCAGCGGCCGCATCATGCTGGATGGCCAGCCCGTCACCGCGCCAGGCGCCGATCGCGGCGTGGTCTTCCAGGGGCATGACAGCCTGTATGACTGGCTCAGCGCGCTCGACAACATCGGCTTTGGGCTGCGGCTGCGCGGCCTGCCGCGCGCCGAGCGCCGCGCGACGGCGGAACGCTTCCTTCAGATGGTCGGCCTGACGGGGCAGGGGGCGAAGCACCCGCAGGAACTGTCGGGCGGCATGAAGCAGCGCATCCAGATCGCCCGCGCGCTGGCCAATGATCCGCGCATCCTGCTGATGGATGAGCCCTTCGGCGCGCTCGATGCGATGACGCGGGCCGTTCTCCAGGGCGAGCTCAGCCGTATCTGGGCGGAGACGCGCAAGACCGTGCTGTTCATCACGCATGACATCGAGGAAGCCTGTGCGCTGGCGACGCGCGTCGGCGTGATGAAGCGCGGGCCGGGCGGCACGCTGAAGGCGGTGGTGCCGGTGGACCTGCCCTTCCCGCGCGAGCGCACCTCGGACGGCTTCATGCGCGTCTTCCGCGAGGTCCACGAACTCATCCACGAGGAAATCCATGGCGCTCACTAGCCGCGCGGCGACCATCGCCGGCTATGCCGCCGGCTTCCTGCTGCTCTTCCTGATCTGGCACGTCGCCGCGATCTTCCTGGTGCGCTCGGCGCTGTTCCCGCCACCCTGGCCGGTGCTGGAACGTGCCTGGGTGCTGATCGAGGACAGCATCCTGCAGGAACAGATCGTCGCCAGCATGAAGCGCATCCTGCAGGGCTTCCTGATCGGCAGCGCCTGCGGGATCCCGATCGGCCTCGCCATCGGCAGCTTCCGGCCCGTGCGGCTGCTGCTGGAACCCTGGACGGAATTCTTCCGCTTCATCCCTGCCGTCGCGATGATCACGGTGTCGGTGATCTGGTTCGGCATCGGCGAGGAGAGCAAGGTCTTCCTCATCGCTTACACCACCATCTTCGTGGTGATCATCGCGACGGCCGCCGGCGTCGGCGCGGTGGGACGGGACAAGATCCGCGCGGCGCAATGCCTCGGCGCGTCACGCTTCCAGATCTTCGCGCTGGTCGCACTGCCCGCGACCGTGCCCTACATCCTGACAGGGATGCGGCTCGCCATGGCGAATGCCTTCGTCACCATCGTCGCCGCCGAGCTCGTCGCCTCCAACGATGGGCTGGGCAAGATGCTCTGGGATGCGCGGCTCTTCATGCAGATCGAGGACATCTTCGTCGCGCTGATCTCGCTCGGGCTGCTCGGCTTCGCGACGGATCGCGTTTTTCGCCTGCTCATTCGGGCCTTTGCCGGCCGCTTCAACCCGACGATGTGAGCATGGGCACCTTCCCCCACAGCTTCGAGGCGCGGGTCGCGCGCCATGACGTCGGAACCTACCGCTACACGGTGGTGTTCGTGCCGGAGGATCTGGCGGCGTCCCTGGCACTCCGCGGCCGTGTGCGCATCAGTGGCGAACTGAACGACGTCCCCTTCAGCGGCGCCTGGCAGCCGGCGCATGGCCGCTGGTTCCTCATGCTCTCGAAGACGCTGCTGCGCGACGCGGGGGTGCGCCCCGGCAGCGTCGTCGAGCTGCGCTTCCGGCTGGAGCGCGCGGACGCCGTCGACGTGCCGCCGGCGCTTCGGGACGCTCTCTCCCGCGATGCCGCTGCGGATGCCGCCTGGCGTGCCTTGCGCCCCGGCCAGCAGCGTGGGCTCGCCCATCGCATCGCGTCGGCCAAGGCGCCCGCCACGGTCGCCCGCCGCGTCGCGGAGGCGACGCGCCTGCTGATTGCCGGCGGCCCCTTCGGCCCGCCGTCCAGGACACGCCCTCGAACCTCGCCACCATCAGAAGGGAGTACCGCCCGATGACCACACGCCGCATGCTGCTGACCGCCGCCAGTGCCGCCACGCTGCCGCTGCCTGCCTTCGCGCAGGGCGCGCCGATCCGCATGACCATCGCGACCGGCGTGGATCCCTCCTTCGCGCCCTACTACGTCGCGCGCGAGGGCGGCTTCTTCCAGCGCAACGGGCTGGACGTGACGGTGAACACCGGCCCCTCCGGCTCCGCCATGATCGCCTTCCTCGTCGGCAACCAGATCAACTCGGCCTATGGCGCCGAGCAGGCCGGCGTCTCCGCGCATCTGGTGGACCCCAACGTGGTCGCGGTGGCGGAGGGCACGGCCCTGCTGCGCTGGATCAGCGTGCTCGGCCGCAACGTCGCCAGCATGGACGATCTGAAGGGCAAGCGCGTCGGCGTCGCGCGCGGCACCGGCAGCGAGACCTTCTGGCTCTCGGTGGTGTCCAAGCTGAACCTCAACCCGGCCGACTACACCATCGTGAATGTCGAGGCGCCGGAGATGGTCGCCGCGCTGGAACGCGGCAACATTGATGCCTTCGCGGTGTGGGAGCCCTGGCCGACGCGCGCCATGCGGGCCATCCCCGGCACGCGCATCCTGGTGAGCAACGAGACGATCCAGATCGTCCGCAATTTCGTCTACATGAACAAGGGCTGGGCCGAGCAGAATGCCGAGGCGACGCGGCGGCTGATGCTGAGCCTGATCCAGGCGCAGGAATTCATCGCCGCCAATCCGGCCGAGGCGGCGGCCCAGGTCGCGCGCTTCCTGCGCCAGGACCGTGCCTTCATCGCGGAGCTGATGACGAAGGTGGAATACCGGATGAACCTGACGGCGGATTCCGTCGCGAACATCCAGCTCGCCATTGATCAGCTCCGCGGCATGAACCGCCTGAGCCGCGAGGTCACGCCGGCACAGGTGATCTGGACCGGCGCGCTGCAGGCGGTGGCGCCGGACCGCGTGCGGATCTGATCGGCCCGGCGGGGAGGCCGGCGCCTCCCCGCCACCCGGTCAGCTTTCCTTCGCCGCGATGATCCCGCCGCTCAGGCTTGCCGGGATGCGGTTGCGCCAGGCGCCGCCATCCACTTGCGTCACGAAGTCCAGCACCGCGCGGTTGAAGGCATCGGGGTCTTCCAGGTTCATGGTGTGCCCGCATTTCGGCATGACGAGCAGCGCGGAGCTCATGATCGTGCGCTTGAGGTAGATGCTGGCCTCCAGCGTCGGGTCGTCCTCGTCGCCGGCGATGATGAGAACCGGTGTCGTCACCCGCGAAAGGCCGTCCTTCAGGTCGAAGAGGTTCGGGCGGCGGCGCTGCACGCCGTTCATCGTCAGTGCCGATCCTTCCGCGGAATGTTCCCGCAGCTGCTGCTGGAACTCGGCATAACCGCGCGGGTCCTTTTCCTCGAAGACGAGGCGCGTCGGGCCGCGGCTGTAGGTCAGGCCGAACCTGTCCATCCCCTCGGCGCGGATGCGGGCGATCGCGGCGTCGGTCTCGGCATGGAACTGCGCGGTCTTGCCGGGTGCGGCGCCATACCCGACGCCGGCGGTCACGATGCTGCGGCAAAGCGCGGGATGGCGCAGCCCCATATGCAGCGCGGCGAAGCCGCCCATGGACAGCCCGACCACATGGGTGGGCCCGAGCCCGAGGCCCTTGATCACGGCCGCGATGTCGTCCGTCGCGCGATCCTGGCTGTATTTCTCGGGGTCGGTCGGCACGTCGGAAGGCGGATACCCGCGCGCGGCGAAGGCGATGCAGCGGTAGCGCCGGGCGAAGAAGCGCAGCTGCATCTCCCAGCTTCGATGATCGCCCGCATATTCATGCACGAAGACCATCGGCGCGCCGGAGCCCGCTTCCTCATAATGCAGTTCCACCCCGTCATCGGTCTTCACGCGCGGCATGCTCGCTCTCTCCACAATCCATCCCCACAATCGCCCGCCGCGCGCTTGACTTCCAGGGGTGGCGGGCGCATCTGGCAATCAGGACCGAATAGGTCCGGATTGCAGGAGGGCGCGTGCTCCGGGTCTCGAAGCTCACCGATTACGCGGTCGTCGTGCTCAGCCGGCTGGAGGCCGAGGGCGGCATCCAGACCGCGCCGGGGATCGCCGCCGGCACGGGCCTTGGCGAGCCGACGGTCGCCAAGGTGCTGGAGATGCTGTCCCAGGCCGGGCTGGTCGAGGGGCAGCGCGGCGCCCGCGGCGGCTACACGCTGTTGCGCCCGCTGGATCGCCTGCCGCTGTCCGAGGTGATCGTCGCGATTGACGGACCCATCGCGCTCACCGCCTGCGTGGATGGCGGCTCCGGCCATTGCGAGACCGAATGCATGTGCCCCGTGCGCGGTCGCTGGGATCCGGTGAATGCCGCGATCCGCAGCGCGCTGTCCGGGATCACCGTCGCGCATATCGCCTCGCCGGTCCCGCTGCCGGCGCTCGTCGCTGAATAGGAAGAGAGATGCCCGCCGTCACCGAGACCCTCGAAACCGTCCAGTCCGTCACCGAGACGGGCTACAAATACGGCTTCGAGACCGAGATCGAGATGGAGTTCGCGCCGAAGGGCCTGAGCGAGGACATCGTCCGCTTCATCTCGGCGAAGAAGAACGAGCCCGCTTGGCTGCTGGAATGGCGGCTTAAGGCCTTCGCGCTGTGGAAGACGATGAAGGAGCCCGCCTGGGCCGCGGTGACCTATCCGCCGATTGATTACCAGGACGCCTACTACTACGCCGCGCCGGTGAAGAAGGCCGGGCCGAAATCCCTCGACGAGGTGGACCCGGAGCTGCTGCGCACCTACGCCAAGCTCGGGATTCCGCTGAAGGAGCAGGCGATCCTCGCGGGCGTCGAGGGCGCGGGCGACAGCCCCTCCGACAGCGGCCGCATGCCGATCGCCGTGGATGCGGTGTTCGACAGCGTCTCGGTCGCGACCTCCTACAAGGAGAGGCTGGCGAAGGAAGGCATCGTCTTCTGCTCGATCAGCGAGGCGGTGCAGACGCATCCGGAGCTCATCAAGCAGTATCTCGGCTCCGTCGTGCCGCAGGCCGACAATTTCTTCGCGGCGCTCAACAGCGCGGTCTTCACCGATGGCAGCTTCGTCTACATCCCCAAGGGCGTGCGCTGCCCGATGGAGCTCAGCACCTATTTCCGCATCAACGCGAAAAGCACCGGCCAGTTCGAGCGCACGCTGATCATCGCCGATGAAGGCAGCCAGGTGAGCTACCTGGAAGGCTGCACCGCGCCGATGCGCGACGAGAACCAGCTGCACGCGGCGGTGGTGGAGCTCGTCGCGCTGGACGACGCGACGATCAAGTACAGCACGGTGCAGAACTGGTATCCCGGCGATGCCGAAGGGCGCGGCGGCATCTACAACTTCGTCACCAAGCGCGGCGCCTGCCGCGGCCGGCGCAGCAAGATCTCGTGGACGCAGGTCGAAACCGGCAGCGCGATCACCTGGAAGTATCCATCCTGCATCCTGCAGGGCGACGACAGCGTCGGCGAGTTCTACTCCGTGGCGATCACCAACAACCGCCAGCAGGCCGATACGGGAACCAAGATGTTCCATATCGGGAAGAACACGCGCTCCACCATCGTCTCGAAGGGCATCAGCGCGGGGCGCGGGCAGAACACCTATCGGGGCCTGGTGAAGATCAGCCCGAAGGCCACCGGCGCACGGAACTTCACGCAGTGCGATTCGTTGCTGATCGGCGACCAGTGCGGCGCGCACACCGTGCCCTATATCGAGAATCGCTGCATGAGCGCGAAGGTGGAGCATGAGGCGACCACGAGCCGCATCGCGGAAGACCAGCTCTTCTACTGCCGGCAGCGCGGGCTGAGCGAAGAGGACGCGGTCGGCCTCATCGTCAACGGCTTCTGCCGCGAGGTGCTGAAGGAACTGCCGATGGAATTCGCGGTGGAAGCGCAGAAGCTGTTGCAGATCAGCCTGGAAGGATCGGTTGGCTAGCCCGTCCGATGACCGGAGGGCCAACAGGCCCGGAGGTCTGAATCGGCCGGGCCAACGTCTTTGGAGTTTACATGCTGCGTATCGAGAACCTGCACGCGACCGTTGACGGCAAGGCGATCCTGAACGGGCTGACGCTCGAGATCGGCTCGGGCGAGGTGCATGCCATCATGGGCCCGAACGGCTCGGGCAAGTCCACCCTCTCCTACGTGCTCGCGGGCCGCGAGGGCTATGAGGTGACGGAAGGCAGCGTCACGTTCCGCGGCCAGGACCTGCTGGCGCTGGAGCCGGAGCAGCGCGCCGTCGCCGGGATGTTCCTCGCCTTCCAGGCGCCGGTGGAACTGCCGGGCGTCGGCAACGCGAATTTCCTCCGCACCGCGCTGAACGCCATCCGCCGCGCCCGGGGCGAGAGCGAGATCGACGCGATGCAGTTCCTCAAGCTGGCGCGCGCGCGGATGAAGGCGCTGAACATGTCGGAGGAGATGCTGAAGCGTCCCGTGAATGTCGGCTTCTCCGGCGGCGAGAAGAAGCGCAACGAGATGCTCCAGATGGCGCTGCTCTCGCCAGCCTTCGCGGTGCTGGACGAGACCGATTCCGGTCTCGACATCGATGCGCTGAAGCTGGTGGCGGATACGGTGAACAGCCTGCGCGGGCCGGATTTCTCCGCCCTCGTCATCACCCATTACCAGCGGCTGCTGACGCATATCGTGCCGGACCGCGTGCATGTGCTCTCGGCCGGCCGCATCGTGAAATCCGGCGGGCCGGAGCTGGCGGAGGAGCTGGAGGCGTCGGGCTACGGCGCGATCGCGGCATGACGGCCGTCATGAGCACCGGCGCCGCGGCCTTCCGCGGCCGCCACGAAAGCCTACGCGCCACGCTGCCCGGCGCGGGCCTGCCCTGGCTCGAGGCGCTGCGCGACCGCGCGGCCGTCGCCTTCGCCGCGCAGGGCATTCCGACGCGGCGTGCCGAGGCCTGGAAATACACCGATCTCGCTTCGGTCTCCGGCACCGCCTTCGGTGCGCCGCTCACGCGGCTCGACCGCGCGCTCGATTTGCCACCGACGAAGCATGCGCGCGCGGTGTTCGTGGATGGCCGTTTCCGCGCGGACCTCTCGACGCTGACCGGGCTCGGGGTCGGCGCATGCAGCCTGGCTGCGGCGCTGCCGCGGCTCGAAGGGCGGCTGGGCGCGCAGGCGCGCCTCGCGGAGCATCCGCTGGCCGCGCTCAACACCATGCTGTTCGAGGACGGGCTTATGGTGGACGTGCCCGCCGGCATCGTCGCCGGCGTGCTGGAACTCGTGCATCTCGCGACGGAGTCCGATCGCGCGCCGTCCTTCCATCCCCGCCACCTGATCCGCCTCGGCGCCGGCGCGACGCTGACGCTGGTGGAAACCATGGCCGGCCCCGCCACGCGCTACCTGCACAACCCCGTCTTCGAGATCGAGGTAGCGGAGCGCGCGCGGCTCAATCACGGCCGGCTCCAGCAGGAAGGTGTGGAGGCGGTGTTCCTCTCCACACTCTACGCCACGGTCGCGGCGGGCGGTACCTACGACAACTTCACGCTGAACGCCGGCGCGAAGCTGGCGCGCAACGAGATCCACCTGATGCTCGCCGGCGCGCGCGCTGCGGCGCATATGAACGGCGTGCAGCTCGTCGCCGATGGCCAGCACGCGGACACGACCACCGCGCTCGACCACGCCGCGCCGGATTGCGCGAGCCGGCAGACCTGCAAGACCGTGCTTTCGGGCCGCTCGCGCGGCGTGTTCCAGGGCCGCATCCATGTCCATCAGGTCGCCCAGAAGACCGATGGCTACCAGATGAACCAGGCGCTGCTGCTGAGCCCCGAGGCCGAGATGGACAGCAAGCCGCAGCTGGAAATCTACGCCGACGACGTGAAGTGCAGCCATGGCGCGACGGTCGGCGCGCTGGATGGCGACCTGCTGTTCTTCCTGCGCAGCCGCGGCATCCCCGCGGCCCAGGCGCGCGCCATGCTGGTGGAGGCCTTCGTCACCGAAGCCGTCGAGGCGGTGGAGGATGCGACCATCCGCGCGGCCGCACTCGCGGCCCTCGGCGCGTGGTGGCGCGGCCAGGGCGTGGAGATGGCGTGATGGACGGCCATCTCGCCCCGCTCGATCTGGCCCGCATCCGTGCGGATTTCCCGATCCTGGCCGAGAAGGTGCATGGCAAGCCCTTCACCTTCCTCGACAGCGGCGCCTCCGCGCAGAAGCCACGCCAGGTGATCCAGGCGATGGTGCGCACGATGGAGACGGCCTATGCCAACGTCCATCGCGGCGCCTACCGGATGAGCGAACTGGCGACCGAGGCCTATGAGGCCGCACGCGTCGCGGTGCAGAAATTCGTCAACGCGGGCGATTCCCGGGAAATCGTCTTCACCAAGTCCAGCACCGAGGCGATCAACCTCGTCGCGCACAGCTACGGCCGCGGCGTGCTGCGGCCCGGCCAGGCGGTGGTGATCTCCGAGATGGAGCACCACGCCAACATCGTGCCCTGGCAGATGCTGCGCGACGCGCACGGCATCGAGCTCCGCGTCGCCCGGATCACGGATGCGGGCGAGCTGGACATGGACGACCTGGCCGCGAAGCTCGCCGATCGCAAGGTCGGCCTGGTCGCGGTGACGCATATGTCCAATGTGCTCGGCACGGTCGTCCCGGCCGAGCGCGTCGTGCGTCTGGCGCATGAGCATGGCGCGAAGGTGCTGCTCGACGGGTCCCAGGCCGCGGTGCATCGGCGCGTGGATGTGCAGGCGCTGGACGCCGATTTCTACGCCTTCACCGGCCACAAGCTCTACGGGCCCACCGGCATCGGCGTGCTCTACGCCAAGGCCGCGCTGCTGGAGGCGATGCCGCCCTTCCTCGGCGGCGGCGACATGATTTCGGAGGTCACCTTCGAACGCAGCCTGTGGGCGCCCATCCCGGGGAAGTTCGAGGCCGGCACGCCGCCGATCGTGGAAGCGGTCGGCCTGCATGCCGCGATCGACTACGTGAACGCCATCGGCATGGCCGCGATCGAGGCGCATGAGCGCGCCCTGGTGGACCGCGCCATGGCGCGGCTGCCACATGTCGAAGGCCTGACCTTGCTTGGCCGCGCGCAGGATCGCGGCGGCGTCTTCGCCTTCGCGCTCGACACCGCGCATGCGCATGACATCGCGACGCTGCTGGACCGCGCCGGCATCGCCGTCCGCTCCGGCCGCCATTGCGCGGAGCCGCTGCATGCCCGCTTCGGCATGGACGGCACCTGCCGCGCCTCCTTCGGGCTCTACACCACGCCGGAGGAAGTGGATCTGCTGGCCACCGCGCTGACGCAGGCGCGGGAGTTTTTTCGATGACCCGCTCCAATTCAGCTTCTCGGTGCCCGCGCCGTTCCGGCGCTGCGCCCTCGAACCATCGGAGCGGCCGATGAGCGACCTCTTCGGCGATCTGCGGGATCTCTACCAGGACGTGATCCTCGATCACGGCCGCAAGCCGCGCAATTTCCGCCGGCTCGACGACGCGACCTTGACTGCGCGCGGCGACAACCCGATGTGCGGAGACCGGATGGAGCTGTTCCTGCGTACGACGCCGGACGGTACCATCGAGGATGCTGCCTTCCAGGGTCGCGGCTGCGCCATATCGATGGCCTCGGCCTCGCTGATGACCGAGACGGTCAAGGGCAAGTCGCCCGCACAGGCGCGCGACCTCGGCGAGCATTTCCGCAGCCTCGCGATGACCGGCACCTGCCCGGCGTGCGACGCCGCGATCGCCGACGAGATGGAGCGGCTTACCCCGCTCTCGGGCGTGCATGAATTCCCGAGCCGGGTGAAATGCGCGACCCTCGCCTGGCACACGCTGAACGCCGCGCTGGATGGCGCGAAGGAGGCGAGCAGTGAATGACGCTCCCCCTGATGGCCGGGTGCACGGCGCCTGGACACCGGATGGCGAGACCGCCCCGCCCGTCCGCGTGAACGAGGACGGCGTGATCGCCGTGATCAAGACCGTCTTCGATCCCGAGATCCCCGTGGATATCTACGAGCTCGGCCTCATCTATGCCGTCGAGATCGGCGATGACGGGCACGTCAAGGTCGAAATGACGCTCACCACCCCTTCCTGCCCCTCCGCGCAGGAACTGCCGAGCCAGGTGGAGGAGGCGGTGCGCGCCGTGCCGGGCGTCACCGACGTGACCGTGGAAGTCGTCTGGGACCCGCCCTGGGACCAGAGCCGGATGAGCGAGGACGCCCGCCTCGCCCTGAACATGTACTGAGGGGTTGCTGCCGTGAGCACCACCGCCGAACCGCCTGTCCGCCCGAGGCGCGCCCTGCCGCCGCTGATGCAGCTCTCCGACGCCGCCGCCGAGCGCCTCGCCGCGCTCTACGCGAAGGGCGAGCAGGGCAAGCTGCTGCGCATCTCCGTCAAGACCAAGGGCTGTTCCGGCATGTCCTACGACCTGTCCTGGGTGGACGCGGCCGGCCCCGGCGACGAGACGGTGACGGACAAGGGCGTGACGGTCCTGGTCGACCGCAAGGCGACGCTGTTCCTGATCGGCACGGTGATGGACTACGAGGTGAAGGCGATGTCGGCCGGCTTCACCTTCACCAACCCGAACGAGAAGGGCCGCTGCGGCTGCGGCGAAAGCTTCCACGTCTGACCCGGGCGGGTCACCTCTCGCGCATCAGCCGGAACATCAGCGCGGCCAGCGTGCCCACCATCAGCAGCAGCATGGTGGAGATCGCCAGCGCCGCGCCGTGATCCAGCATGCCGAAGGCCTCGTGGTAGCCGCGGTGCATCAGCACGTCCGTGCGCCCGTTCGGCCCGCCCTGGGTGATGATGTAGACCGGCGCGAACAGCAGGAAGTTCGCCACCGTGTCGGCCACCAGCACGAACAGGAAGGTGCGCACCATCTGCGGCACCACGACATGCCGCAGCCGCTGGAAATACCCCGCGCCATCAATCCGCGCCGCCTCCAGGGTCTCGCGCGGCACCGCGAGCAGCCCGGCGAGCAGGAAGATCATCCAGTAGCCGCAGCCCTTCCAGGACGCGAGCAGCATCAGCGACCACAGCGCCTGGTCCGGGTTGCGGAAGAAGCCGAAGCGGCCGAGCCCCACCGCCTCGGTCAGCAGGTTCAGCACGCCGAGCGTCGGGTCCATCAGCACGATGAAGATGAGCGACGCGGTGGCCAGGCTGATGCAGTAGGGCAGCACGAAGATGGTGCGGAAGGCGGCGAGGCCGGGGAAGCGTTCCAGCACCAGAAGCGCCATGACGAAGGAGAAGCCGACCTGCGCCGGCGTGATGATCGCGTTGAACAGGATCGTCACGCGCAGGCTGTTCCAGAATTCCGGCGTCGCGAACAGCGCCGCATAGTTGGCGAAGCCCGCGAAGACCCGCTCGCCCGTCAGCGAGGTCGTCATCAGCGAGCCGCCGGCCGAGACGAAGATCGGCGCCACGCGGAAGGTGATGATGCAGGCGATCGCCGGCAGGATGAAGACCAGCGCCACCCAGGCCGGCACCTTGAACCGCCCGGTCATTTCAGGCCGGCTCCCGCCACCGACGCCACGTAGTGTCGCTGCAAGGCCAGGAAGGGTAGCACCGCCACCACCGTCACCAGCGTGGTGCCAGCCATCATCGCGCCCCAGTCATTCGCCTCCGCCGCCGCCGACCGCGCGATGGAGAGCTGCGCGACGACGTTCTCCGGACTACTGATCACGACGAGCGGCCAGAAGAACGCCTCCCATTGATGGACGAACATCACGAGGCTGGCCGCGGCCACCGTCGGCAGCGAGAGCGGCATGGCGATCCGCGCATAGATCGTGAGCCAGCCGGCGCCATCCACCCGCGCCGCCTCGATCAGCTCGCGTGGCAGGTTGCGGAAGAAGACCACGAACAGGAACACGATCACGCCGTTGCCCACCTCCACCAGGATCAGCGCCCAGAGGCTATCGTTCAGCCCGATGGCGCGCACCACCGCATGCAGCGGCAGCACGATCGCCTCGAAGGGCATGAGGAAGGAGACGATGACGAGCGCGAAGGCGAGCCGCCGCAGCGGGAACTCGAACAGCGCCAGCGCGAAGCCGGCCAGCGAGTTGAACAGCACGCCGAGCACCAGCGTCGCCGCCGCGACGATGCCGCTGTTCGCCATGGCGCGCGGCAGGTCCCCCCGGAACACCTTCGCGTAGTTCTGGAACGTCCAGTCCTCCGGGATGAAGCTGTGCCAGGAGAGCACGGAGGCATGGCGGAAGACCTCGCTGTTGGCGCGGAAGGAGGTCATGGCCATCCACACCAGCGGGAACAGCATCACCGCGGCGAGCGTCAGCAACGAAATGCCGCGCGCCGCGAACAGCAACCAATCCCGCCGCCCCATATGGTCCGTTCCCTGATCGAGCGCTGTCATGATCCGGTGCTTGCCGCGCTCCCGCAACCGCCTCATCATCCCCGGCACCGGACATTCGGAGGAGACGGGCGATGCGGTTCACGCGGCGGGCGGCGCTGGGCGCCGGTTTCGGGCTGATGGCGGCGCCGGGGGTGGCGCGCGCGCAGGATGCGGGGCTCTCCGTCCTGTTCAACGCCTTCGCCAACACCGCGATCGCGCCGCTCTTTGAACGCTACCGCCAGGCCCGGCCCGGCCAGACGATCCGATTCGACCTCCACCCCTTCGGCCAGCTCCTCCAGACCATCGAGGTCCGGCTGGAACCGCGGACGCCGGAGCCCGACGTGTTCTCGGTGGATGGGCCGCTCACCGCCTCCTACGCGGTGCGCAACCACCTGATGGATCTCGGCCCGCATCTCGACTGGTCGAAATTCACCCAGGCCGGGATAGACCAGGCGACGGTGCGCGGCACGCGCTTCTCGGCGCCCTTCGTCTCCTCCTCGCCGGTGCTGTTCTACAACCGCGCCGTCCTGGAACGCTCCGGCATCGCGCCGCCGGAAGCGGATGTGACGAAGCGGATGACCTGGGAAGAGATCATGGAGAACGGGCGGAAGATCACCCGCGACCAGCCCGGCACCTTCGGCTTCCTGTTCGAGCAGACCGACCGGCCCTACCAGATCTTCCCGCTGATCCAGTCGCTGCGCGGCGAGACGATCTCGCCCGATGGCCTCTCGGTCGCCGGCCGTCTGGATGGCCCGCAGGCGGTGCGCGCGATGCAATTCTACCAGGAGATGTACACGAGCGGCGTCTCGCCGCCCGCGATGTTCGACATCCCGCTCGCGCAGGAGCTCTTCGGCAATGGCCGCGTCGGCTACTTCGTCGGCGGCACCTTCATGGTGCAGCTTGCCGCCCAGCGTTTTCCCCAGTTGCGCTACGGCGTGGCGCCGCATCCGTCTTTCCGGGATGGCGTGCCTGTCACGCCGACCGGGTCCTGGCATATCGGCATCAACCGGCGCTCGCGCCGGGTGGAGGCCGCGCTCGACCTGGTGCGCTGGATGGTGAGCGACGAGATCGGCCGCGTCTGGTTCGAGATGTTCCCCTATCCACCCGTGCAGAAGGCGCTGTGGCAGGATCCGATCTTCGTCAACGACCCGATGTGGCGGATCGTCGCGCATGAGCAGGCCAACACCGCGATGGTGCGCCCGCAGACGCCGGGCTATCGCGAATACGAGGATCTGTTCCGCCAGGCGCTGCGCGATATCATCGGCGGCGCCAATGTGCAGGAGCGCCTGACGGCCGCGGCGCGGCAGATCGACCAGCGGCTCGTCCGCTACCGGGGCTGAGCGGATGGTCGTCGCGATTGATTGCGATCCCGGCCATGACGATGTGGTCGCCATCCTCTACGCTGCGCGGCATCTCGATCTCCGCGCGGTGACGGTGGTGGCGGGCAATGCGCCGCTCGACGAGTGTGTCAAGAACGCGCTCGCGATGACGGAAGCGGCCGGCATCCCGGTGCCGGTCCATGTCGGCGCCGCGGGGCCCATCGTGGGCAAGCCCGCGCATGCGCCGCAAGGGCATGGGCCGAGCGGCCTCGGCGGCGCCGACCGCCCGGCCTACACCAAGAAGCCCGAACCCGGTCGCGCGGTCGATGCGCTTCTCAAGCTCGCCGACCAGAACGCGGGAAAGCTCCGCATCGCCGCGGTCGGGCCGCTGACCAACATCGCGCTCTGCCTGTTGATGGAGCCCGGCTTCGCCGATGCGGTGGCGGAGGTCTCGATCATGGGCGGCGCGGTCGGCACGGGCGGCATCACCGCGGCGGCCGAGTTCAACTTCTTCGCCGATCCGGTCGCCGCGCGAATCGTGCTCGAATCGCGGCTGAACCTGCGCGTGGTCGGCTACGACATCACCAAGGATGTCGGGCTGCGCGCCGAGGATATCGCGCGGCTCACCGGCAGCGGGAAGCGCCTGCCCGCGCTGCTCGGCGCGCTGCAGGATTTCTACCGCGCCCGCCATCACGAGATGTTCGGCCGGATCCATGCGCCGCAGCATGACGTGCTGGCGGTGATCCCATGGGTGGAGGAGGGCGCGATCACCTACCAGCAATGTTCCGGTACGGTCTGCACCGAATCGGGGCCGATGTGGGGGATGAGCGTTTTCGACCTGCGCGGCCGGCGTGATGCCACCGCGCCGCAGAACATCGCCGTCGCGCGCCATGCGGATCGCGACCGGATCATCGGCACGGTGATGGAGACCTTGCTGACCTACCCCTAGGCGCGCGTCAGCCGAAGGCGCCGGCGGCCTCGGCCTCCGCGATCTCGGCCGGCGCGAGGCCGATCTCCGCCAGGATCGCATCGCGATGCTCGCCGATCCCCGGCGGCGGCAGCCGCACCTCGACAGGCGATCCGTGCAGCGTGAAGGGCGGCGCGACGCCGCGCTCCTCCCGGCCCTCGCGCCGCCATTCCAGCACCGCGCCGGCGCTGTCGAGCTGCGGATGGTCGGCCGCCTGGGCGACGCTGTGCACCCGCGCGACATTCACCTTTGCCGCGCCGAGCTTCGCCAGGATCGCGTCGCAGGTCATCCGCCGCGTCACCGCCTCCAGCGCGGCGACCAGCGCCACCCGGTGCGTGCGCCGGTCCATTGCCGTGGCGAAGTCCGGGCGATCCAGCGTGGCGGGATCCAGCGCGCGTGCCAGGCGGCGCCACATCACATCGCTCGGCGCGATGATGACCACGTCGCCATCCGCCGCGGGAAAAACCTGGTTCGGCACGCTGAGATGGTTCGCCGTGCCCATGCGCTGGTGTTGCGTCCGCGCCAGCCACCAGTCGGTGTAGAAATAGCTCATCAGATGCGCCGAGGATTGCAGCAGGGAACTGGTGACCTTTTGTCCCTCGCCGGTCTTCGCGCGATGCAACAGCGCGGCGAGGATCGCGCACACCATCCCGAGGCTGCCATGCAGGTCGATGCCGGCGGTGCCGACGCGCACCGGCGGCCGGTCGGGCTCGCCCGTCAGGTGCATCAGGCCGGAATGGGCCTGCAGCGCCACGTCGTTGGCGCCGTAGTCGCGCAGCGGCCCGGCCTCCCCATAGGCGGAGAAGCCGCAATGGATGAGGCGCGGGTTCTCTCCCCGCAGATCCTCCCAGCCGAGCCCCCAGGTCTCCATCGCGCCAGGGCGGAAATTGTGCACGAGCACATCCGCCGAGAGTGCAAGCCGCCGCGCGATCGCGAGCCCCGCCGGCGATTTCAGATCCAGCGCGATGCTGCGCTTGTTGCGGTTCAGCGCGAGGAAGGAGGGGCTGGCGCCGAGCCGTTCCAGCGTCTCGCGCGTCACGCCGAAGCCGCGCGCCTCGTCGCCGCGCGGCTCCTCCACCTTGATCACGTCGGCGCCGAGGTCGCCCAGAACCTGCGTCGCCGCCGGCCCGGCGAAGACGCGGCTGAGATCAAGGACGCGCACGCCCTCCAGCACGCCCTGCACTGGCTCAGGCCCCGAGCGTGACCGTGGCGGTGCCGACCGTGACCGGCTTGCCCGCGCCATCTTCCGCCCAGACCTTCAGCGCGAGCCTCCGCCGGCCTTCAGGAAGCGCCTCCACGCGCTCCACGCGCAGCACGCAGGTGAGCGGCACGTCCTCATAAACGGGCGCGATGAACTTGGTTTCCAGCGCGCCGGGGTTCTCGAGCGCGGCGGGGCCGAAGCTGCGCAGCAGCAGGTCCAGGATCCAGTTGGTCGAGATCATCCCGTCTGAGATGATGCCCGGCAGTCCCTGGCCCTTCGCATACTCGTCATCGTCATGGATGGTCGGCACGCTGAAATGCACACGGCCGTCATTGGCTTCCACCGTCGGCAGCGCGTCCACGTACCAGCGCATGCGCTCGCGTGTCATGGCGCGCGGGGCGGAGCGGATCTCGTCGCCGGCCTGAAGGTCCATTACGCAGCCTCCTGCGCCGAGCGGTAGGACAGGCAGACGGTGTCGCGGTATTCCACGTGAAGGCGGCCGCTGGCCTTGTCGCGCATGGCGATGTGCACCTCCATGTATTCCCGCCCGCGCTTCATGTAGCGGCGATCCACGTGCCCCTCCACGATCAGCGGCTGGCCGGCGCGGATCGGGGCGTGCCAGCGCGCATCGAACACGTAGTGCACGCGGGCGTTCGGCCCGCAGCCTTCCGGGCAATGGATCGAGTAGAAGCGCAGCTTCTCCAGATGCGCCATGGTCGGCGGCACGATCGGGTTCGGTTCGTTCTGGAAGAACGGGTAGTGCATCTCGTTGGCATGGCAGTATTCGCGCACCTGGAAGCGGCTGATCACCACCTCCACCGCGGGGAAGCGGTCGCCCTGCTGCAGGTCGCTCGTGTAGCGTCCGGTCGCCACGCTCTCATCTCCCCTTGAACACGGGCTTGCGCTTTTCGAGGAAGGCGCGCTGCGCCTCCTGCGTGTCCTCGTTGCGCGACAGCTCCTCGGTGATGGTCTGCTCGAAGCGGTAGGCCTCGCGGTAGGGCATGGATTCCACCACGTTGAAGCTGCGCTTCGCCTGGCGCAGCGCCAGCGGGCTCTTTTGCGCGATCTCGCGGGCCATCTGCATCGCGGTCGGCATCAGCTGGTCCTGCGGCACCACCGGTTCGATCAGCCCAAGCCGATGCAGCTCCGCCGCCGGGATGCGCCGGCCCGTGAAGAACAGCATGCGCGCGGTGGAGCGGCTGAAATGCTCCGACAGGAACTTGGCGCCGCCTGCCAACCCCACATCCAGCTCCGGCATCTGCACCCAGCACGTGTCGCTCGCCAGCAGGATGTCGCAAGCCAGCATCAGCGCGAAGCCGGCGCCGATCGCCGGGCCGTTCGCCGCGCAGATCACGGGCTTCAGGCAATCCATCGGCGCGTAGAAGAATTCCCGCGTCAGGCGGTTGTGGCCGATGTAGTCGCCGGGCTCCTGCACCAGCCCAACGCGTTCCTTGATGTCCGCGCCCGCCGAGAAGCTCTTCCCCGCGCCGGTCAGCACGACGCAGCTGATATCCGCGCGATCGCTGCACGCATCGAAGAGCCGCGTGATCTCCTCGCGCAGCCGGCGGTTCTGCGCATTCACCGGCGGGCGGTCCAGCGTGATGGTCCCGACGCCGTCGGCGACCTCGAAGCGGCAGGTGGTGAGGTCCATGATCAGTCGAGCTTCACGCCCGCGCGCTCGATCACGCCGCGCCACTTCGTGCGGCCATCGGCGATCACCTGCGCCAGCTCCTCCGGCGTGCCGCCCGAGGCGGCCATGCCCATCTCGCGGAAGCGATCGCGGATGCGCGGCAGGCGCAGCACCTCGTTGAAGGCCGCGTTGAGGCGCGCGACGATCGGCGCCGGGATGCCGGCGGGCCCCACCATGTAGAGCAGCGTCGTGCCCTCGTAGCCCGGCAGGGTCGCGGCGATCGGCGGGATGTCCGGATGATCCTCCAGCGGCCGCTCCGTCGAGATGCCGAGCAGGCGGAGATTGCCCGCGCGCACCGCCGGCATCATCGCCGCGAAGCTGTCGAGCGTCGCCTGCACGCGCCCGGCGGTGAGATCGATCAGCGCCTGGCCGGAGCTGCGATAGGGCACATGCGTCATCCGCGTGCCGCTCATCGTCATGAACAGCTCCATCGCGAGATGCGATGAACTGCCCGGCCCCGTGGAGGAGAAGCTGAGCCTGTCGGGGTTGGCGCGCAGATGCGCGATGAACTCCGCCGTGTTCCGCGCCGGCACCGAGGGATGCACCACCAGGATGTTCGGCAGATAGGCGATGTGGACGATGGGCGCGAAGGCGCGCTCCGCGTCGTAGGGCAGGTTCGAATAGAGGAAGGGGTTGGTCATCTGCACCCCGGGCGTGCAGATCAGGATGGTGTAGCCGTCCGGCGGCTGTTGCGCGGTGTAGGCGGCGCCGAGGCTGGCGGCCTGGCCCGGCCGGTTCTCCACGATCAGCGGCTGGCCAAGGCGCGGCGCGAGCTCCTCCACCAGCAGCCGCGCGACGATGTCGCTGCCGCCCGCCGGGGCGAAGGGCACCACGAAGCGGATCGGCCGCGTCGGCCAGGCTGGTGCCTGCTGCGCCAGCGCCGGCGCGGCCAGCGTGAGCCCGCCGGCGGCCAGCAGGGATCGGCGTGTCGTCGGCATGATGCCGTTCCTCCCGCTTGCTTGATCGGCCCCCAGCTTTGCCCTTGCGATCCAGGCAGGCAACGCCCGGCGCGCGACCAGCATCATTGCATCCGCCGAAATCATGCGCGCAGAGTGCGACTGCCGCGGGGAGGATCGGTATGGATGCGCTCAGGGCGATGCGCGTGGTGCAGGCGGTGGTGCAGAGCGGCAGCCTCTCCTCCGCCGCGCGGCAGCTCGGCCTCTCGGCGCCCTCCGTCACCCGCCAGATCCAGGCGCTGGAGGAGGAGCTCGGCGCACGGCTGTTCCACCGCAGCAGCCGCCACCTGACGCTGACCGAGGCGGGCGAACTCTATCATCGCCATGCCGAGCAGATCCTGGCGCAAATGGAGGATGCGCGGGCGGCGGTCGCCAATCTCCAGGCGGTGCCGCGCGGCATGCTGCGGGTGCATGCGCGCGTGCTGGTCGGCGTGCTGCACATCGCCCCGGCGCTGCCGCGCTTCCTGGCCGCCAATCCCGAGGTGCAGGTGGACCTACTGCTCTCCAATGCCGTGGTGGACCCGGTGGAGCGGCAGGTGGATGTGGATATCCGCATCGGCGCGCTGGCCGATTCCAGCCTCATCGCGCGAAGGCTGGCCCCCAGCGAGCCCATCGTCTGCGCCGCGCCAGCCTACCTCGCCCAGCATCCCGCGCCCGAGCGCCCGGCGGACCTGGCGCGGCACAACTGTCTGACCTACCGGCTCACCATGGGGCGCCCGGTGTGGCGCTTCCTCGATGCCGCGGGGGCGCTGACCGAGATTCCCGTCTCCGGCAGCCTGCAGACCGATAGCGGCCCGGCCCTGCTGGAGGCCGCGCGCGGCGGCCTCGGCATCGCGCTGATGCCCGACTGGTCGGTGCTTGAGGATGTCCGCAGCGGCCGCCTCGTCCGGCTGTTCCCCGGGCTACGCGTCAGCCACATGGAATTCGAGAACGGCATCCACGCGCTCTACCCGGACAGCCGGCGCATGCCGACCAAGCTGCGCGTCTTCCTCGATTTCCTCTCGGAGTGGTTCCGCGAGCGCCTCGGGCCGCCGGATACGCCGCCGCGGCTCTGAGGCTGGCGCCAAGGGGCCGAGCTTTCATCCCATGCAATGATGCCGTGTGTTTTCGCTGCCTCCCTGCCGGAGCCTGCACGGCATAGCATCCCGGCAACAGGCCGCACCGGGCGGCGAGGGAGGCGACGCATGGGCACCACCACTCGGCGACATCTGTTGCGCCTGGCCGGCGCGCTGCCAGCCACGATCGCGCTGCCAGCCCTCGCGCAGCGCTGGCCCGACCGGCCGATCCGCATCGTCGTGCCGTATCCACCAGGCGGCTCCACCGACCCGGTGGCGCGGCTGCTCGCGGCCGACATCCAGGCGCGGCTCGGCCAGCCGGTGGTGGTGGAGAACCGCGCCGGCGCGGCGGGCTCGATCGGCACCGAGCATGTCGCCCGCGCGGCGCCCGATGGCACGACCTTCCTGTTCCACACCTCCGTCATCGCCACCGAGGTGAGCTTCAAGCAGGGCCTCACCTACAACGTCCTGACCGACCTCGTGCCGGTCTCGCTCGCCACCAGCGGGCCCTATGTGCTGGTGGTGAACCCGAGCCTGCCGGCGCGCAACGTGGCGGAGCTCATCGCCTTCGCGCGCGCGAATCCGGGGCGGATGAACTATGGTTCAGCGGGTATCGGCTCCTCCGGCCACCTGATCGGCGAGCTCTTCGCGCTGCGCGCTGGCGCGCAGATGGTGCATGTGCCCTATCGCGGCGGCGGGCCTTCGGTGACGGCGCTGGTGCAGAACGAGATCCAGTTCATCTTCGACACCACCGGCTCGCTCGGCCTGATCGAGGAGGGGCGACTGCGCGCGCTGGCGACCACCGGCCGCACGCGCGCGCCGCAACTGCCGAACGTGCCGACGGTGGCCGAGAGCGGCCTGCCGGATTTCGTCGCCGAGTTCTGGCTCGGCATGTTCGCGCCCGCGCGCCTGCCCACCGACATCCAGGCCCGCATGGCGGAGGCCGTGCGCGCCGCGCTCGCCGAAGAGCCGCTGCGCGAGCGGCTGCGCGCGCTCGGCATGGTGCCGCGCGGCGAGGGCCCCGCCGAGTTCGACGCCGTGCTGCGCCGCGACATCGCGGAATGGCGCGAGGTGATCACGCGCGCCAACATCCGCGCCGAATGAGGGAACCGCGATGAGCATGAACGTCCCGCGCCGCGCCCTTCTGCTGGGCGGCGGCGCCCTCGCCGCGACGGCCGCCCTTCCTGCGCATGCGCAGGTGGCGCGCGCCACGGAGCAGGCCCCCGGCTTCTACCGCCACCGCGTGGGCGAGATCGAGGTGACGGCGCTGCTCGACGGCAACCTGGTGTTCCCGAACGCCGCCCTCCCGAACCTCTTCGCGGGCTACGATCCGGCGGTGGGCGACCGGCTGCGCGCCGAGAGCTTCGCGCCGGCGGCCGGCGTGCCGCTGGCGGTGAACGCTTTCCTGGTGAACACGGGTTCGCGCCTGGTGCTGGTGGATGCCGGGGCGGCGCGCGCGCTCGGGCCGACGCTCGGCCAGATCCCCCGCGCGCTCGCCGCGGCGGGCGTCACGCCGCAGCAGATCGACGTGATCGTGCTGACCCATCTGCACCGCGACCATTCCGCGGGGCTGATGCAGCAGGATGGCAGCGCCCTGTTCCCGCGCGCCGAGCTCTGGGTGGCGGAGCAGGAGGCCGCCTACTGGACCGATGCCGGCGAGGAAAGCCGCGCGCCGGCGCCGCTGCGCCCCTTCTTCGCCCCGGCCCGCGCCGCGCTGGATGCCTATGGCGGGCGCGTCCGCCGCATCGGGCTGGAGACGGAGGTGGTGCCGGGCGTGCGCACCCTGCCGATCCCCGGACATACGCCGGGGCATCTCGGCGTGCGCGTCCATTCGGGAGACCAGCAGATGCTGATGATCGCGGATGTGGTGCATGCGCAGGCGCTGCAATTCGCGCGGCCGGACTGGTCCATCTCCTTCGATTCCGATCCGGCCACCGCCGCGCGCACGCGGGCCCGCATCTTCGACATGGCGGCGACCGACCGCTTCGTGATCGCCGGGTCGCATCTCGCCTTCCCCGGCCTCGGCCATGTCGCGCGCCGCGCGGAGGGCTTCGGCTTCGTCCCGGTGATGTGGCGCTCGCCGCTGTAGCGATGGACGAGGTGGAGAAGGCGCGGCTGAAGGCCGAGGTGATCGCCGCGCGCCGCTACTGGGCGCCCTTCCACGACGGGCTGCTGGCACGCGACCCGGCCTTCCTCGAGGCCTATCTCGGCTTCCTGCACGGCCCCTGGCGCAGCGGCGCGCTGGCGCCGAAGGTGCGGGAGTTCATCTATATCGCCGCCGATCTCTCCTGCGCGCACCTCTACGCGAGTGGCGCGAAGCGCCACATGGAATTCGCCCTGGAGGCGGGCGCGACGCCGGCCGAGGTGCTGGCGGTGATCGAGCTCACTGCGGCACTCGGCACCTGGACCGCGCGGCGCGGCCTTTCGATCCTTGACGAGGAACTGGTGCGCGCCGGACAGGCGACGCCTGCGCGGGATGCGGCGCGGCTTGCCGCCCTGCGCGCGCGGCACGCGCCGCTGCTCGGCGAATGGCCCGAGGAGCTGGACGCGATCTTCGCCCTTGCCCCCGACTACGTGGCCGCGGCGCTGGAGTTCATGACCAGCCCGCGACGGACGGGCCCGCTCGATGGGCGGACCGTCGAGTTCATCGGGCTCGCCCTCTGTGCGTCGCCGGCGACGCTGTTCGAGCCGGGGATGCGCTGGCACATCCGTCGCGCTCTGGCCGAAGGCGCGACGAGGGAGGAGCTCGCCGAGGTCCTCCAGCTTGCCGGCGCCATCTCCATCCATTCCTGCTCCATCGGCATCCCCGCGCTGATGGAGCTGGATGCGGCTTGCCCTACTCGATGACGATCCGCTCCTGCGCGATGATCTGACGCCAGATCTCCGTCTCGCGCCGCACCAGCGCCTCGAAGGCCTCGCCCGTCACCGCCGCGACCTCGAGGTTGATCCGCCGGATCTTTGCGATGACCTCCGGATCGGCAGCGATCGCCTCGATCTCGCGCAGCAGCCGCGCACGCACCGCCGCGGGCAGACGTGCCGGGCCGAGCATGCCGTACCAGGTGGTGATCTCCGCCCCTGCTATCCCGGCCTCCCGCGCCGTCGGCACATCGGGCAGCGAGGGATGCCGCTGCGGCGCCGAGATGCCGAGGATGCGGATGCGCGGATCGTCGCGCAGCGAGGCGACGGCGGCCGGCGTGAACAGGCCGAATTCGATACGGCCCGCCAGCAGATCGCTCACCATGCCGGCGACGCCGCCATAGGGCACGTGCTCCATCCGCGCCCCGATCGTGTTCACGAACAGCACAGTGGCGAGGTGGGTGGAGGTGCCGGCGCCCGAGGAGCCGTAGCGCAGCCGCCCGGGATTGGCGCCCGCATAGCTGCGGAGCTCCGCGACGCTGGCTGCCGGCACGCTCGCGCTCAGCACGTAGCTCATGCCGGTCTCGGCGAATTTCGCGATGTAGGTGAAGTCGGCCTGCGTATAGGGCGGGTTGCGCCGCAGGATCGGCTGAATCGTCACGCCGCCCGCCTCGCCCCAGAGCAGCGTGTAGCCATCCGGTGCCGACTGCGCGACGAAGGCGCTGCCCACCGTGCCGCCCGCGCCGGCGCGGTTCTCCACGATCACCGGGCGCCCCATGCGCGCCGCCAGCGCCTCGGCCGCGATTCGTGCCGAGAGGTCGGTGCCGGCGCCAGCGAGGAAGGGCACGATCAGCCTGATCGGCCGCGCCGGATACTCTTCCTGCGCGCGTGCCGGCGTGCCGAGCCCGAGCGCCACTCCGAGCGCCGCGAGCATGAAGGCGTGAAATCCTGGCCGCATGATGTCCTCCCGCTTCATTTGCAATGCGCTGAACGCTAGACCATGGCGCGACACGGCGCCGCGCCTTGCGGATGCAAGGCAGGCTTGCTTGCGGCGCAAGCGCGAAGCGGCACGCTCGGGGCGTGATGCGGAGGGGTGCGATGGCGGCGATCCGGGTCGGGGTGGTGGGCGCGCATCCGACGCGTGGCTGGGCGCAGGCCTCGCATCTTCCCGCTCTCGCGCATCTGTCCGAGTTCTCGCTGGCCGCCGTCGCGACGACGCGGATGGAGAGCGCGGCCGCAAGCGCCGCGCGCTTCGGCGCGGCCGCGGCCTTCGACGACTGGCGCCGCATGCTGGCGGAGGCCGCGCCCGAGGCGGTGATTGTCGCGGTGAAGGTGCCGCATCACCGCGCGATCGTGCTCGGCGCGCTCGAGGCCGGATGCCATGTCTTCTGCGAGTGGCCGCTCGGCCTCGACGCGGCGGAAGCGGAGGAAATGCGCGAGGCCGCCGCCGCGCGCGGCCGCATCGGCATGGTCGGCCTGCAGAGCCACACGCATCCCGTGCTGGCGGAAGCGCGGCGCCTGGTCGAAGCCGGCGCAATTGGCCGCGTGGTCTCGGCGACGCTCGTCTCCTCGCTGAACAACTGGTGGCCGCAGGTCGCCGCCGCAGAGGCTTACCGCTTCGACCCGGCCTCCGGCGCCACCGGCCTCACCGTTCCGGGCGGCCATACGCTCGATGCCTTCACCGCCGTGCTCGGCCGCTTCGCGCGCCTTTCCGCGCAGCTCGGCGCGCCGCATCGCGAGGTCGCCTTCACGGATACCGCCAGCCGCGCTGCCATCGCCGCGCCGACGCAGATGGCGCTTGCCGGCGAACTCGCCGACGGCGCGATCGCGAGCCTCCACGTGAAGCCCGACACCCGCACCCCGACCGGCATCCGCTTCGAGATCAACGGCACGCGCGGCGATCTGCGGATCACCACACGCCCGCCTATCGGCGCTGCGCCAGTCGGCATCCAGCGCGCCGAGCTTATGCTGGAAGCCGCGCTGGAGGGCGGCCCCGGCTTCGCCGAGGTCGTGGTGACGACGGACCTGCCCGAGGTGCCCCCCGGCGCGCCGCGCCACACCGCGCGGCTGCTGCGGCGCTTCGCGGCCGCGATCCGAGCTGGTACGCCCGCCGCGCCGGATTTTGCCACCGCCTGCGACCGCCACCGGCTGATCGAGGCGATCACGGACTCCGCGCGTCGCGGCGTCGCGTTGGCGCTGCAGCCGCCAGGCGGGGCGCGCGCCTCATCCGCGCGGTGACAAGCGGCGCCGCGCCCCGCATATCTCCCGCATCGCCCGACCGGTTCACGGTGGCGGAGAGGAATGCGATGGGACGCGCCGTGACCATTCTTGCCGTGCTGCTCGGCGTCGGGCTGTTGGGCGCCGCGATCTGGCTCTACACGCCGGACCGGCCGCGCGCCGCGCTGGAGGCCGCGCATGCCGGCCCGCCCTCCCGCTTCGTCGAGGTCGCTGGCCTGCGGCTGCACCTGCGCGATACCGGCCCGCGCGAGGCGCCGGCCATCCTGATGCTGCACGGCTTCGGCGCCAGCCTGCACACCTGGGAAGATTGGGCGCGGCTGCTGGAAGCGGACCACCGCGTCATCCGGTTCGACCTGCCCGGCTTCGGCCTGACGGGCCCCGATCCGACCGGCGACTACACGGATGCCCGTGGCATCGCCGTGCTGCGCGCGCTGATGGATCACCTCGGCGTGCAGCGCGCGACGCTCATCGGCAGTTCCATGGGCGGGCGGATCGCCTGGGCCTTCGCCGCGGCGCATCCCGACCGCGTGGCGAAGCTCGTGCTGGTCGCGCCGGACGGTTTCGCCAGCCCGGGCATCGCCTACGGAAGCCGGCAGGCGGTGCCCCCGCTGATGCACCTGCTGCCCTATGCGCTGCCGCTCTCCATGCTGCGCGCCAACCTCGCCGCGGCTTACGCCGATCCGGCCCGGATGACCGAGGCCACGGTGCAGCGAAGCTATGACCTGATGCTGGCGCCCGGCGTGCGCCGCGCCATCGTCGCGCGGATGGGCCAGGTGGTGCTGCCGGAGCCCGAGCCGCTGCTGCGGCGGATCACCGCGCCGACGCTGCTGCTCTGGGGCGAGCAGGACCGGATGATCCCCATTGCCAACGCGCAGGACTACCTGGCCGCGCTGCCCGATGCGCGGCTGGTGGCGCTGCCCGGGATCGGCCATGTCCCGATGGAGGAAGCGCCGGAGGACACGATGGTGCCGCTGCGCGACTTCCTCGGGCGCTGATCGGCGCTAGTCTGTGCGCCCCAGCTCCGAGGCGTGCATGCGATTCCAGGGCCAGACGGTTCTCATCACCGGCGCCGCCGGCGTGTATGGAAGGGCGCTCGCGGCCGGCTTCGCCGCGGAGGGCGCCGCGCTGGTGCTGACCGACCTTGATGCGGCCGCGCTCTCGCGCGCCGCTGCGGCGCTGCCTCCCGAGCGGGTCACCCTTCATCCCACGGATCTGCGCGACGATGGCGCGCTGGACGCACTGGTCGCCGCCGCCACCGCCGGCGGCGCGCCACATGCGCTCATCAACAATGCTGGCCTCTACCCCTTCATCCCGCTGATGGAGGTCACGCCCGCGGATTACGACCGGATCCTGGACGTCAACACCCGCGCGCCCTTCCGCCTCATGCAGGGCATCGGCCGCGCCATGGCGGAGGCCGGGCGCGGCTCCATCGTCAACGTCACCTCCGCCGCCGCCGAGGTGGTGCGCGGCAACGGCGTGCCCTACGGCGCCTCGAAATGCGCACTCGAATATCTCACCCGCGCCTTCGCGATCGAGCTCGGCCCGCGCGGCGTGCGCGTGAACTCCGCCCGCCCCGGTTTCGCCGAAGGCAGCGCGGAGGTGGTGATGCCGGCCGGCTACGCCGAGGCGATCCGCGCCCGGTCCCTGCTCGGCCGTGCGGGCGAGCCCGCGGATTTCGCCGCGGTCGTGCTGTTCCTCTGCTCGGAGGAGGCGCGCTTCATCACGGGCTCGATCCTCGACAATGGCGGCGGCGGCCACATCAACCGGCGCGAGGGCGCCTCCACCCGCGCGCGAAGCTGAGCCGGCGCAGAGGGGCTGACGTAGCGGCAATGGTGTTTACCGTGGAACGACACTAGTCTCGGCGGCGCGGAGGCAAGGAGGTGAGGCGATGGCGCAGCGCAGCCCTGGCGAGCTGATCCGGCTCTGGTTCGAGGAGATCTGGAACCAGCGGGCCGCCGACCGGATTCCCGCCTATCTCGCGCCGCATGGCGTGATCCACGCGACCGACGAGGAAGGCGGCGACGCGACCGGGCCGGAGGAATTCCGGGTGTTCCACCAGCGGATGCTGGCGGCCTTCCCGGACATCCGCTTCACCATTCACGACGTGATCGAGAATGGCGACAGCGCCGCGGCGCGCTGGAGCGCCACGCTGACGCATTGCGGCAACGGCATGGGCGAGCCGACCGGCGCGGCCATCACCGTCACGGGCATGTCCATCATCCGCGCCGAGAACGGCATGGGCGTCGAAGGCTGGAACGAGTGGGACCGGCTGAGCCTGGCGCTTGCCTGCGGTCAGGTGGCGCGCACCCTGTAGCCTTGCCACGCGCGGCGGGGTGCGGTCTAAGCCGCGCTCCTCGCGGCCGGCCCGGATCCATGCGCAGCGCCATCGGCATCGATTTCGGGACAACGAACAGCGTCGTCTCCCGCGCTCTCCCCGATGGCGGCGTCGAGACCCTGGTGCACCCGACCGGCGCGGTGTTCCGCTCGGTGCTGTGCTTCTGGGCCGCCGGTGGCGGCGGCATCGGCCATGCGGCCGGGCCGGCGGCGATCGAGACCTATCTCGAAGCGCCCTTCGAGAGCCGGCTCGTCATGTCCATGAAGAGCTACCTGGCGCAGCGCAGCTTCACCGAAACCAGCATCTTCGGCCAACGCTGGACTCTGGAGGCGCTGATCGGCCTGTTCCTTCGCGCGCTGCTGGCGCCCTTCGGCGCGCAGATCGCCGGCGCGCGCATCGTGGTGGGGCGGCCGGTGCGCTTCGTGGGCGACCTCGCGGACCACGCGCTCGGCGAGCAGCGGCTGCGCGCCGCCTTCGCCGCCGCCGGCCTGCCGGATGTCGACGTCGCGCTGGAACCGGCGGGCGCCGGCCATCGCTTCGCGCAGCGGCTGGAACGGCCCGCGACGGTGCTCGTCGCGGATTTCGGCGGCGGCACCAGCGACTTTTCCCTGTTGCGCTTCGATCCCGGGCCGCCGCGACGGGTGACGCCGCTTGGCCATGCGGGCGTGGGGGTCGCGGGCGACGCCTTCGACTTCCGCATCATGGACCGCGTCGTTTCGCCGCTGCTCGGGAAGGGCGACAACTACACGGTGATGGGCAAGACGCTGCCGGTCCCGCCCGCCTGGTATGGCAGCTTCGCGCGCTGGCACCTGCTCTCCCTCATGCGCGCGCCGAAGACGCTGCGCGACATCGCGGAGGTTGCACGCACCGCTGAGCATCCGGGGCGACTGCACAGCCTGATCCGCCTGATCGAGGACGAGGCGGGCTACGCGCTGTACCGCGCCGTCTCCTCCGCCAAGGCGGCGTTGTCGCAGGCGGAGAGCACAACGCTCTCCTTCAGCCAGGCCGGGTTCAGCCTGCGCGCCGAGATCCGCCGCGCCGATTTCGAGCGCTGGATCGCGCCCGAACTGGCGCGGATCGCCAAGGCGGTGGATGCGGCGCTGGACGATGCCGGGCGGCGGCCGGACGATGTGGATCGCGTCTTCCTGACCGGCGGCACCTCGCTCGTCCCCGCGGTGCGCCGCCTGTTCGACGACCGCTTCGGCGCGGAGCGCGTGGTGGCGGGCGGCGAGTTCGTGTCGGTCGCGGAGGGGCTGGCGCTGATGGCGGCGGGGTGAGTTGCGGCGGTGGCGTGCATCACCGCTCCGTGTCGGGCCCCATCAGGCGGAGCGCGGGGAAATGGCTGCGCTATCGGCGGGCGTCGCGATGAGTCGGCGCGCCGAGCCTACTCTGCCGCCTGCCTCGCATCCGCCGCCAGCTTCTCCGCGTCCTTCGCCGCCTTCATCGCCGCCGCGCGCGCTTCCACCAGCCCGACGATGTGCTCGACCATCTCCTCGGTCTTCACCGTGTGGCTCGTCTTGCCCATGCCATAGACCATGTGCGTCCCCGCGCCACCGCCGGTCAGGCCGATATCGGTCATCAGCGCCTCGCCCGGGCCGTTCACCACGCAGCCGATAATGCTCAGCGAGATCGGCTCGCTGATATGCGCCAGCCGCTCCTCCAGCTTCTCCACCGTGCGGATCACGTCGAAACCCTGCCGCGCGCAGGACGGGCAGGAGATCACCTTCACGCCGCGGTGGCGGATGTGCAGCGACTTCAGAAGGTCCCAGCCGACGGCGACCTCCTCCTCCGGCTCGGCGCTGAGCGAGACACGCAGCGTATCGCCGATGCCGGCCCACAGCAGCGAGCCGAGCCCGATCGCGCTTTTCACCGTGCCGGCGCGGCGGCCGCCGGCCTCGGTGACGCCGATATGCAGCGGATGGTCGCATTGCTCGGCGAGCTGCTGGTAGGCGGCGACGGCAAGGAACACATCGCTCGCCTTCACGCTGATCTTGAAGCGGTCGAAACCCTCATCCAGCAGGTGGGCCGCGTGCCATAGCGCGGATTCCACCAGCGCCTCGGGATTGGGCTCCCCGTACTTCTCCAGCAGGTGCTTCTCCAGGCTGCCGGCATTCACGCCGATGCGGATCGCGCAGTCATGGTCGCGCGCAGCCTTCACGACCTCCTTCACGCGCTCCTTGCTGCCGATGTTGCCCGGGTTGATGCGCAGGCACGCCGCACCGGCCTGCGCCGCCTCGATCGCGCGGCGGTAGTGGAAATGGATGTCGGCGACGACGGGGACATTCACCTCGCGCACGATCTCATGCAGCGCCGCGGTGCTCTCTTCGGTCGGCACGCTGACGCGGATGATGTCCACGCCAGCCAGCTCGCAGCGACGGATCTGCTCGATCGTCGCCTTGGCGTCCTCGGTCGGCGTGTTGGTCATGGTCTGGACCGTGATCGGCGCGTCGCCGCCGACGAGCACCTTGCCGACGCGGATCTGGCGCGAGGCGCGGCGCGTGATCTGCTGATAGGGGCGGTAGGACATCCGGCCTTTCCTTGTCGCGGCGCCGGTTCACGCCGCGCCCGCGGCCAAGCATATGGCCACCGGGCCGCGGATCACAGGGGCTCGTGGTCCGATCGCCGCTCCCGGCTCACGAAAGCGGCGTGAATCGGTCCCCCAAAGACAGTTCAGTTACGCGTCGGTGACGCCGCGGCGGCGGGCGGGATCAGCCGCTGGCGCAGGCGGTCCGGATCGAGCGCGATGGCGCGGCGGACGCCGACCACCCCTTCGAGCGTCGGCTGCGGCTGCCCATCGAGCAGGATCTCGAGCGACTCGGCCTTGCCGGTATCGAGCACGAGGCCATCCCGGACCGGTGCGCTCCAGGTCTCGCCGGGGCGGAGGACGCGGTTGACCAGGCTCTGCCCGGTGCGGGGGTCGCGCACCTGGACCCAGGAGCCTTCGCCGCTGCCGGCGCGGGCGCGAAGCACCACGCGGGTTCCGTCCGGGGCAGGGGCGGGAGCGGGCGGCGCCGGTGCCGCGACGGGCGCCGGGGCTGGCGCAGCGGGGGCGGGGACAGGAACCGGCGCCGGTGCCGCCGGCACGGTCGCGGCCTGGGCGGAGGTGTTGGCGCCGGGCGTCGTCACCACGCCGGGCGCGCCGCCCGGCGGCGGCAGCACAGCCAGCGGGAGTTGGCCTGGGGCCGGAGCCGCGGCCGGGATCTGGCTCCGACCGAGCTCGGCCGCCTGTTCGAGTCGCGGCGGAACGGGCGGCACCACGTCCACGGTGCGGTCGCCGCCGCCGGACCAATTGAACCAGGCGACATAGGCGCCGATCGCCAGCACTGTCCCGGCCGCCATCAGCGCGCCGGCGGGGATCGCCCGCTCCTGCGCCGGTTCCGGGAAGACCAGCTTCGGCTTCGGCGCGGCCTGGCCGGTGATCTCCCGGAAGCGGCGCGCCATGTCGTCGGCGTCGAGCCCGAGCGCGGCCGCGTAGCTGCGCACGAAGCCGACCGCGTAGGCGGCGCCCGGCAGGTCGTTGAGGCGGCCCTGCTCCAGCGCCTCCAGATGGGCGCGGCGGATGCGCAGATGCTGGGCCAGGTCCTCGATGCCATGGCCGAGAGCGAGCCGCGCCTCGCGCAGCTCCTCGCCGAGCCTGGCAGCCTCGGCGGCGGATGTCTCGACCGGGCGGGGGAGGCGTTTCAGATCGTAGGACACGGCAGCGACACCTAACGCGAGAGCGCCACGCCGGCAAACCGAATCATGCTGCTTTTTTTCGCCGTCATGCGCATGAAACCCTTGCCTCGATCCCGCAGGCGCCGATGGAGGCGGCAGCCTGCCTCGATTCCCACCTCAGGCGACCGCCTTCTCCCGGGCCGCGAGGGCGGTGGCCGCCTGCCACACCAGCTCCCTCACGATCTCGGCAACGGGCTGTTCCGCCGTGACCATGCCGACGCTCTGGCCGGCCATGAGCGACCCGTTCTCGACATCGCCCTCGATCACCGCGCGGCGCAGCGCGCCGGCCCAGAAATGCTCGATGTCGAGCTGCGCGACGTCCTTCGCCACCTCGCCGGCCTGGACCCGGCGGATCGTTTCGGCCTGGAACTCCAGGAAACGCTTCGTGCCGGCATTCTGCAGCGCGCGGACGGGGATCACGGGAAACGCCTCGTCGAGCTGGATCGTCGGCATCGCGTCGCGGGCCTGGCCGCGGATGAAGGCCTGCTTGAATTTCGGATGTGCGATGGATTCGGTGGCGCAGACGAAGCGCGTGCCGAGCTGCGCGCCGGCCGCCCCCATCTCCAGGTAGGAGAGGATCGCCTCGCCCCGCCCGATCCCGCCGGCGACGAAGACCGGCACGTCGCGCACATGCGGCAGGATCTCCTGCGCGAGCACGTTGAGCGAGACGGGTCCGATATGACCGCCGGCCTCGCTGCCCTCGATCACCAGCGCATCGGCGCCGGAGCGGATCAGCCGCTTGGCCAGCACGAGCGCCGGGGCGAAGCACACGACCTTCGCCCCACCCTCCTTCGCCGCCTTGATCGCCCCCCCTGGCGGGATGCCGCCGGCGAAGACGATATGCCCGACCCTGTGCTCGATGCAGGTCTGCACGAGCTGGTCGAGACGCGGGTGCATGGTGATCAGGTTCACGCCGAACGGCTTCGCCGTGAGCGCCTGTGTCCCCCTGATCTCTTCGGCGAGCCGCGGTGGCTCCATCGCGCCGCAGGCGATCACGCCGAAGGCGCCGGCATTGGACAGCGCGGCGACCAGGTTCCGCTCGCTGACCCAGGACATCGCCCCGCCCATGATGGCGTAGCGGCTGCCGAAGAAGGCGGCGCCGCGCGCCATCAGCGCGTCCACGCGCGCCAGCGCCCAGTCCGGGGGGGTATCCATGCTCAGTCGTCCGCGCGACGGGCCGGTTCGGGGCCATCCAGGCCATAGGCCGTGTGCAGCGCGCGCACGGCCAATTCGGTGTAGTCCACGGGAATCAGGACGCTGACCTTGATCTCACTCGTGGAGATCACCTGGATGTTGATCCCCTTCTCCGCGAGCGCCTTGAACATGGTGGAGGCGACGCCGGCATGGGTGCGCATGCCGATGCCGACCACGCTGATCTTGGCGACCTCGGGGTCGGCGATCACCGATTCATAGCCGATCGCCGCCTGCTGCTTCTCCAGCAGGTCCTTCGCGCGCGGCAGGTCGGCGCGGCCGACGGTGAAGGTCATGTCGGTCATGCCGTCGGCGCCGATGTTCTGGACGATCATGTCCACATTCACATTGGCGGCCGAGAGCGGGCCGAACACCAGCGCCGCGACGCCGGGCTTGTCCGGCACCCGCCGGAGCGTGACCTTCGCCTCGTCCCGCGAATAGGCAATGCCGGACACGATGGGCTGTTCCACGATCTCGTCCTCATCCACCACCAGGGAACCTGGCTTGTCCTCGAAGCTGGAAAGCACCTGCACCCGGACACGCTGCTTCATCGCGAGCTCGACCGAGCGGGTCTGGAGCACCTTGGCACCGACCGAGGCGAGTTCCAGCATTTCCTCGTAGCTGATTCTGTCCAGTTTGCGCGCCCGCGGCACGATGCGGGGGTCCGTCGTATAGACGCCGTCCACATCGGTGTAGATGTCGCAGCGATCGGCCTTCACCGCGGCGGCGACCGCGACGGCCGACAGGTCGGACCCGCCGCGGCCCAGCGTGGTGACGCGATTGCGCTCGGGCTCGATGCCCTGGAAGCCCGCGATCACCGGCACCTGGCCCTGCTGCATCCGCTCGATCAGCAGGCGGCCATCAATGGATTCGACGCGCGCCTTGCCATGCGCGGCATCCGTCACGATCGGGATCTGCCAGCCCTGCCAGGACCGCGCATCCACCCCGATGGTCTGGAGCGCGATGGCGAGCAGCCCGATCGTCACCTGCTCGCCGGTGGCAACGACCGTGTCGTATTCCCGCGCGTCATGCAGCGGTGAGAGCTCCTGGCACCATTTGACGAGTTGGTTGGTGGCACCGGCCATGGCGGAGACCACCACGGCGACCTCGTGGCCGGCCTCCACCTCCCGCTTCACGCGATTGGCGACGTTGCGGATGCGGTCGAGGTCGGCGACGGAGGTGCCGCCGAACTTCATCACGATGCGGGCCATGCTCGGGTCCGGTTGGGGGCGCGGGCGCAGGGTGCGTCCGCCCGAAGGGCGGCGACGGTTGCGCCACCCGGCGGGCGGGGTCAGATAGACGGGGCGTGGCAGCGGGGCAAGGCTGGGGGGCAATATGGACGGCACCGCTGTAGAGGCCGAGATCCGCAAATTCGGGGCGCTGGCGGATCGCTGGTGGGACCCGGAAGGCCCGATGCGCCCGCTGCACCGCATGAACCCGCTGCGGACGGGCTGGATCGCGGAGCGGATCGCCAAGGCGCATGGCCGGACGGGGCGGGACCTGGCGGGCCTCACGATCCTCGATGTCGGCTGTGGCGCCGGGCTCGCGTCGGAGGCGTTCGCGCGCATGGGCGCCGAGGTGACGGGGCTGGATGCCGCCGGCGCGGCGCTGGAGGCGGCGCGGGCGCATGCCGCTGGCCTGCCGATCACCTATGTGGAGGGCACACCCGAGGCGCTGGCCGGGACGGGCGCGCGCTTCGACGCGGTGGTGGCGCTGGAGGTGATCGAGCATGTCGCGGACCGCGCCGCCTTCTGCGCGGCGCTGGCGGCGCTGGTGAAGCCGGGCGGTCTGGTGTTCCTGTCCACACTGAACCGGACGACGCGGAGCTTCGTCATGGCGAAGCTGGGCGCGGAATACCTGCTGCGCCTGCTGCCGGTCGGCACGCATGACTGGCGGATGTTCGTCACGCCGGGCGAGCTGGGCGCCGATCTGCGCCGGGCAGGGCTGACGGTGACGGACCTGGCAGGGATGACGATGGACCCGCTGACCGGGCGGTGGCGGGAGAGCCGGGACCTTGCGATCAACTACCTGGTCATGGCCCGTTCCTGACCGCGGTGGAGCGGAGCGTCAGCGGCGGTCAGCCGCCGGGGACCTCGGCGCGTAGCAGCAATGGCCGGACGCGTTGCACGTAATCGCGGAGGGCACGGCTATGATCGATCCGGTCCTCGCCGGTGCGGCTGGCCTCCTCCAGCATCGCCATCCTTTCGGCCCGGGCGGACTGAGCGAGCAGACGCTGCTCGAGTCCACGGCGCTCGAGACCAAACAGATGGCGGAATGCGGTTAGCACGAGGGCCGTCAGGACCGCCGCCGGCGGCATCATCGCGCGCGGCTCCGCGCTGCCGAGCAGCAGGAGGACAGCAAGCGCCAGGAGAACGAACGAGGCTAGATCCATCAGCCTAGCGGCGCCAAGAAGCGTCCGGGCCTGCTCCTCCACTGCCTCGATCAGGCCCTTGATCTCCAGCAGGACGGGCAGCAGCGCATGCGATCCGAAAATCTGCTCCTCGGTGGTGGGAGACGGAACGAAATCGTTAGGGTCTCGCTTGCGGTCGGCGCTGTCCATCGTGGCGGCACTGTCGCTGGACGGGGTGGGGGCCATTGAGCGTTCCTCCCGCTGCCGGCTCAGCCTGCAAGTCGCTGAAAAATCCGGCGGAGGTCGGGGCCGCCGAGCACGGCCAGCCCGGTCGCGCCCAGGCCGCCCGCCTCTGCGGCCGCGAGCGTGACCGGGAGAATCTCTGGCGCACCGAACGCCGCGCCGCCCACGGCGACGCAGCCGATGCCGACGCCGATTCTTGTCCAGAACGATGTCCATTCGGAGTAGCGCTGGATGCGAGCCTTGCGCCGTAGCTCCTCGACCAGGATCTCTTCCTGAACCTGCCGAACCGCTGGCGTGGCCGGATGATCCAGGCCACGCGCGGGACGGCGATTTGATGACCGGACTTCGGCGTCGGTCACGGCGTGGCTCCTGCTGCCCTGCAACTCAGGATCGGAAGCTTACGCGGGGAGGACCCAGCGGGACGGATCTGAAGCCAAGATACCGCATTCGCGCAAAGGAGACCAAGCAGGTTGTTGCGAGGGCGAGGTCCTGCCTTCCGCTGCGGCATCCTCGATGTCACCAGCTGGTGCACCTCAGCATGAAGCAACTGCTTCAGCCATCCGCCCGCGGCACCCAGGGCAGCCGTGCCACCTCGATGCCGTCCTCGGCCAGCGCCTCGGCCTCGGCGTCGGTCGCCTCGCCATAGATGCCGCGGGGCTCGGCCTCGCCATTGTGGATCTTGCGGGCCTCCTCGGCGAAGCCGGGGCCGACATAGTCGCAGCTCTTTTCCACCTCGGCGCGCAGGCGCTGGAGCATCGCCAGCATCTGGGCAGGGATTGGGCCCGCAGCCATGCGCTGGGCGCCTTCGGGCGCCGGCGGCGGGGGCGCGGGAGGTGCCGGGGCCTCGGCGGCGGCCGGCGGCGGGGCCTCGGCCTTCGGGGGCTTCGCCTTGCGGCGGCTGGAGACGACCGCGGGCGCCATCAACGCCCGCTCGACCTGGGTGTTGCCGCAGACCGTGCACTCGACCAGCCCGGCCTTCGCCAGCTTGTCGAAGCCGGCGCTGTCCTGGAACCAGCCCTCGAATTCATGCGCCGCGCCGCAGCGCAGCTTGTAGCGGATCATTCCCGACGCCCCATGCCGCGCCACACAGCCAAAGCCGGCACCATACCTCTGGCACTCACCAGTGGCGAGTGCCAGCGATTCATGCCGCGAGAAGCTTGTCCAGGCCGCCGGCGCGGTCGAGCGCCGCCAGGTCGTCGGAGCCGCCGATCGGGCGGCCATCGATGAAGACCTGCGGCACGGTGGTCCGGCCGCCCGAGCGCTCGATCGCCTCGGCGCGGTTGGCGGAGCCGTGCGGGGCGTATTTCTCCTCGAAGGGAACGCCCTTCTTCTGGAGAAGGGCGACGGCGCGGGCGCAATACGGGCAGAAATCCTGCACGTAGATTTCGATCTTCGGCATGCGGGAGAGGTCGGGCGGCGCGGGCAGCGCGTCAAGCCTTCGCCAGGCGCGGATCAGGGACGCGCGCGGCGGCGAGCACGTCCACCCCGGCCGCGCCTGCCGCCAGCAAGGTCCGGGCGCAGGCCTCGGCGGTGGCGCCGGAGGTCATGACATCGTCCACCAGCAGCACATGGCGGCCGGCGAGCCGGGGCAGGTGGCGCGGCGCCACGGCGAAGGCGCCATCCAGCAGCGCGGCGCGCTCGGCGGCGCCACGCTCTCCCAGCGCCGGGGTGGCGCGGGTCCGGCGGAGCAGGTCGGGGATCAGCTTCGTGCCGGCCCCGCGCGCCAGGTGGCGGGCGAGCAGCGCGGCCTGGTTGTAGCGGCGCGCGACGAGGCGGCGCCAATGCAACGGCACGGGGGCGACCAGCTCGGCCCGCGCCAGCAGCGGCGCGCCGGCGCGGGCCATCCGCGCGGCCAGTGGCGCGGCCAGCTCGGTGCGGTCGGCATGCTTGAACGGCAGCAGCAGCCGCTTCGCGCCGTCATCGTAGCGCAGCGCCGCGCGCGCCACGCCGTAGCTCGGCGGGTGTTCGAGGCAACCGGGGCAGAGCCCGCCCGGCCCGCCCTGCCCGGCATGGAGGAAGGGCACGCCGCAGCGCGCGCAGAAGGGCTGCGTCAGCACATGCAGCCCGGACCAGCAGCCGGGGCAGAGCGTGCCCTGGCTTGCGACGGGGCTGTCGCAGGTCAGGCAATGCGGCGGGAGGACGGCGTCCAGCAGCGTGGCGCCGAGCCGGCGGAGGGTGGGGGCGGCGCTTCCTACCAATTCCCGAACGGCGCCGTGCCATCCCGGGCAATCTGGTCCACCAGCTCGACCTCCCAGGTGAGGTATTCGCGCATCGCCGCTTCCACCCCGTGGTTGCGGTCATAGGGGCGCAGCCAGTTGTCCACGCAGGCCTCGTCGGGCGGGTTCGCGCGGTCGGCCTCCATCGGGAACCCGGCCTCCTTCCAGGCGGCCGTGCCGCCCTCGAGCGCCAGCACTGGCGCGGAGACCAGGCCGCGCAGCTCCGCCACGGCCAGCGCCGCGAGCGCCGGCTCGGGCGCCGCCACGACGATGCGACGGTCCGCCGGCAGCGTCCCGGCGATTGCGGCAAGCCGGGTGCGGATGCCCCAGATCGCGCCGGGGATGTGGCCGGCGCGGAAGGCCAGCGAGCGGCCGCAATCCACCACCACGGCGCTGCCCTCGCCCAGCAGCGCCGCCAGCTCGCCGACGCCCAACTTCGGCGTGCCGGCTGGCAGCACCGGCGGCAGCGCGGTCTCCTGCCTCCCCTCCAGCCCGCCCTCCAGCACGAAGACCTCCCAGCCGCCGAGCTGGCGCAGCCAGCCCGCGGTCATCCCGGCGCGCACGCCGGTGTCGTCCACCAGCACGATCCGCGCATGCCGCACCGCGACCCATTGGTCCGTCGCCTGCACGAGCTGGCCGCCCGGCGCGCTGACCGAGCCCGCGAGATGGCCCGCGGTGAACTCCACTGGGTCGCGCACATCCAGGACATAGGTCGTGCGATCCGCCTCGGCGCGCAGCGCGGCGAGCCCGTCCAGGTCAATCCGCCGCGCGCCATGCGCCGCGGCGAAGCGACGGGCGCGGACCTGGCTCTGCGCCACATCGGCGGGCGTCCCGGGCGGGAAACTGTCCTCCCGGCCGCGGTCGCAGCGGAAGCCCGCGAGCTCCCAGCCCATCGTGCCGTTGCGCAGCGCGACCACGGGGTTGGGCAGCCCGGCCTGGCGCAGGCTCTCGGCGCCCAGGATGGAGCGCGTGCGCCCCGCGCAATTCACCACGATCGTCGTGCTCTCCCGCGCCAGCAAGGAGGGCACGCGATAGGCGAGTTCCGCCCCGGGCACGTCGATCGCGCCGGGGATGGACATGTTGCGGAACTCGCCGATCGGGCGGCTGTCCACCACCAGGATGTCCTCGCCGGACTCCTGCATAGCCTTGAGCTCCGCCGCGTCCACGGAAGGCGTGCCGTAGTGGTGCTCCACCCATTCGCCGAACGCCTTGGAGGGCACGTTGACGCCCGAGAACACCTCGTAGCCGGCCTTGGCCCAGGCCGCGACGCCGCCATCGAGCACATGCACATCCGTACAGCCGATCGCCGCGAGCAGGGTCGCGAGCTTCTGCGCATGCCCCGCCCCGGCATCGCAGCAGACGATGCGGACACCCCGCCGCGGCAGCAGCCGCGGGGCGCGCAGCTCCGCCACCGAGAGCGGGCAGGGCACCGCCCAGAACAGATGCGCGGCCGAGAACTCCCCTTCCTCCCGCGCATCGAGGATGGCGAGTTCCTGGCCGTCGAGCAGCCACGCGCGCAGCGTGCCGGCGGAGACGCGCGGGGCGGTCATCAGGCCTTCGCCGTCGAGGTCGGCTTCATGAAATTCTTGTTGTAGGGCACGACGGCACCGGTCTCGGGGTCGTAGCCCTTGCGGTCTTCGAGCCGCTCCAGCGCCAGGCCGTACATGTGGAGATGGCGCGTCGGCACGTTGCCGGTGGTGTGGATCGAGTGGATGTCCTCCGGCATCAGGCAGATGCCGCGACCGGGCTCGACCATGATCTCCTCGCGCAGGCGGAGCTGCGCCTTGGCCGGGTCGGCGCCGTCATCGGTGCGCTCATAGACCTTGTTCAGTTCCTGCCCATCCACCGCGACGACGACGGCCCAGGTGGTGTGGTCGTGCGGCTTGGTCTCGTTCCCCGGGTTCAGCGCGTTGAGGTAGAGCGCGAAGCGGCCGCCCTGGTCCTCCTGGAGCAGATAGCGGTTCGCGCCCTTCTCGCCGTTCGGCGGCGGCGGGAAGGTGGCGGAGGGAAAGAGGTGTTCCTGCGCGGCGAGCCTGAGCAGTTCCGCCCGGATCGCGGCGAGCGAGTCCCGCGTCACGCCCTGCGCGGCCTCGATCGCGCGGATGCGGTCCACGGTGGCGGCGACATGGGCGGCGCGGGCGGCCGCGGCGTCGGTGGCGTTCATGGCGGGGGTCCTCCTGCCCGGCAGCCTAACGCGGCTTGCCGCGCAGGCGAAGCGGGCGCATCTGCCGCGCATGGATCAGATGCGCGTCTTCGACCGGGTGCTGCTCCGCCACCGGAGGGATCGGGCGGCGGCCACGGTGGATCGCGTGGCGCCGATCCTGGAGGATTGCGCGGCGCGGCTGCTCGACCGGCTCGACGACACGACGCGGCGGTTTTTCCGCGCGCTCGACCTTGGCGGGCGGGGCGTGGTGGCGCCGTTGCTGGCGGCGCGCGGCATTCCCTTCATCGTCTCGGCCGATCTTTCGCCACGCATGGCGCGGCAGGCGGGGGGTCTGGCCGTCGCCGCCGATGAGGAGTTCCTGCCCTTCGCGCCCGCCTCCTTCGACCTGATCGTGGCGAGCCTTTCGCTGCACTGGGTGAACGACCTGCCCGGCGCGCTGATCCAGATCCGCCGCGCGCTGGCGCCGGATGGGCTGTTCCTGGCCTCGCTGCCGGGGCTCGGCACCCTGCAGGGGCTGCGCGCCGCGCTGGCCGAGGCGGAATCGGCGCTGCGCGGCGGGCTTGCGCCGCGGGTCTCGCCCTTCCCGGAGCTGCGCGACGTGGCAGGGCTGCTGCAGCGCGCCGGCTTCGCGCTGCCGGTGGCGGATGCCGAGGAGGTGCCGATCGCCTGGCGCAGCGCGATGGGCCTCTTCGCCGATCTCCGCGCCGCCGGGGAGACCAACGCGGTGCTGGCGCGCGACCCGCGCATGCCGCCGCGCGCGCTGTTTCCGATGGTGGCGGCGGCGCTGGAGGCGGAGGGCCGGGTCGAGCCCGGCTTCCGGCTGCTGATGCTCACCGGCTGGGCGCCGCACGAAAGCCAGTCGAAGCCGGCCCGACCCGGCAGCGCGACGCACCGGCTGGCGGATGCGCTCGGGACGGTCGAACGGAAGCTCGGTCAGGCGCCGTAGCGGCGGCGGAGCAGGAAGGCGGCGAGCAGGCCCACGGCGAGCAGCGCCAGGCTTGAGGGTTCGGGTATTGCGGCGCGGTTCCCCGTCTCGGCCTCCCCCGTGAGCGGGGGGACGGGCACCGGCCCCATCTGGCCGGACTCCCGGCCGGTGGTCGGGCCGCCCTCGGCCGGCGGCGGGAAGCCGCCCCAGGCGCCGCCCCAGAGTGGGGCGATCGCAGCGGCGTGGCGTTCCGCCGGCGCGCTCCCGCCGATCGCGGCGCCGGCGAGGCTCGCGGCATCGGGCAGCGGCGCGGCGCCGGCAGTGGCGAGGAGCAGCGCGCCGAGGCCGGCATCGCGGCAGACGGTGATCATCGGGCGCGGGGCGCGCCGGATCACCGCGCCGGACACGGCGCCGAGGGTCGGCCGCGGGCGCGGCGCGACGGCACGCCGGATGGCGCGTGCGGCGGGGACAAGGTAGCAGCGGATCACGGTCGGGACTCGTCCAGAGTGAGGGGCGCGGTTGCGGAACCCTCTCCTAGCGCCCGGATCGTCTAAAAATTCGTATCATCCGCGCGTTTTGGTGGTGTCTCTATAGCGGCATCCCGCACCGATCCGCCCTGCATTGGGCGCGGGGCTGGCATCCACCGGCGCACGGCAAGCATGACGGCGGCGTGACCCCTCGGCGCCGCGCGGCTTGCAATGGCCCGTCCCCGCGCGCATCTTCGGCCGAAGCGCGCAACCGGCGAATTTCCCGACATCATGGAACAGCAGGGCGGCGAATCCCGCCGCATCACCATTCACCGTCCCGAGGATTTCGAGGGGATGCGGCGAGCCGGCCGGCTCGCCGCCGAGACGCTCGACATGATCACGCCGCATGTCCGCCCCGGGGTGACCACGGAGCGGCTCGACCGGTTGATCCATGATTTCGTTGTCTCGCACCGCGCGACCCCGGCAACCCTGGGTTACCGCGGCTACACGAAATCCTCCTGCACCTCGATCAACCATGTGGTGTGCCACGGCATCCCCGGCGACCGCATGCTGGCCGAGGGCGACATCGTGAATGTGGACGTCACCGTCATCCTCGATGGCTGGCATGGCGACACCAGCCGCATGTTCGTCGCGGGCCAGCCGTCCACCAAGGCGCGGCTGCTGATGGACGTGACCTACGAGGCGATGATGCGCGGCGTCGCGGCGATCCGGCCCGGCGCCACACTCGGCGATGTCGGCCACGCCATCCAGAGCCTGGTGGAGCGCCACCGCTTCTCCGTGGTGCGCGATTTCTGCGGCCACGGCATCGGGCGGCGCTTCCACGAGCCGCCGAACGTCCTGCATTTCGGCCGCCCCGGCGAAGGCCCGGTCCTCAAGCCCGGGATGTTCTTCACCGTGGAGCCGATGGTGAATGCCGGCCGGCCCGAGGTGAAGATCCTCGACGATGGCTGGACCGCGGTGACTCGCGACCGCTCCCTGTCCGCGCAATTCGAGCACATGGTCGGCGTGACCGAGACGGGGGTGGAGATCTTCACCATCTCGCCCGCCGGGCTGCACAAGCCGCCCTATCACGGTTGAGTCCGCGCGCCGGTTGATGGGACTCGCGCCGCCGTGCAACCTCGGCGCGCATGGCACGCAAGCCACACCTCGCCGAGGCCGCCGGCCTTTTCTCCCTCTCACCGGACGCGGCCGAGACGCCGCCCGGTCATCTCGGCCATCGCGAGCGCATCCGCGCCCGCCTGCTCGACCACGGCGCCGAGGCGATGGCCGACTACGAGGTGCTGGAGGTCCTGCTCTTCGCCAACTATCCGAGGGTGGATACCAAGCCGGTCGCCAAGGCGCTGATCGCGCGCTTCGGGAGTCTCGCCGGCGTGCTCGCGGCCAGCCCGGCCGAGCTGCAGGAGGTCGAGAAGGTCGGCCCCGGCGCCGCCGCCACGATCAAGGCGGCGCAGGCCGCCGCGCTCCGCCTGCTGCGCGCCGAGGCCAAGGCGCTGCCCGTGCTCAACAACTGGGACCGGCTGACCGGCTATCTCCACGCCGCGCTGGCGCGCGAGAAGGTCGAGCAGTTCCGCGTGCTCTTCCTCGACACCCGCAACCAGCTTCTGGCCGACGAGGTGCAGGCGCGCGGCACCGTCAACCACACCGCCGCCTATCCGCGCGAGGTGGTGAAGCGCGCGCTGGAGCTCGGCGCCACGGCGGTGATCCTGGTGCACAACCACCCGAGCGGCGATCCGACGCCCTCCCGCGCCGACATCGCCATGACGCGGGAGGTGAAGGTGGCGGCGGATGCGCTCGGCATCACGCTGCACGACCACCTCATCATCGGCAACGGACGGCATCTCTCCTTCCGCCGCGAAGGATTGCTTTGAGTCTGTTTCACGCCGATTGACCGCCGCGCGGCGCTGTCCGCATGCTCCCCGCACGATGCGCCTCGCTCCGCTTCTCGCCACCGCCCTGCTCGCCTCCGGCGCTGCCCTCGCGCAGCTGCCGACGAGCAAGCCGCCGCCGTTGAACGCGCCGGCGCCCCAGCCCCAGGCCAGCCGCTTCCCGCCACTGCCGACGAGCAAGCCGCCGGCGCTCGCCGCCCTGCCGCAGCCCTCCGGCAAGCCGGGCGCGCCGGCGCCGCCGCCGCCGGGCGGCACGGGGCGCATGCTCTCGAGCGGCACGGGCTTCATCGTCGCCTCGGGCCGCGCGATGACCAACCACCACGTCATCGAGGGCTGCCGCAGCGTGGTCGTGCGCGTCTCGGGTGGCGCCGAGCTTCCGGCCCGCGTCATCAATTCCGACCGTCAACGCGACCTGGCGCTGCTGGAGGTGCCGCCGAACGCCGGGCCGGCGCTGAGTTTCCGGCGCAACCCGAACATCCGCCGCGGCGAGGGCGTGGTGACCTACGGCTTCCCGCTCGCCGGCCTGCTCTCCTCCGGCCCGACGCTCACCACCGGGGAGGTCTCGGCGCTCGCCGGGCTGCGCAACAACGAGCAGCAGTACCAGATCAGCGCGCCCGTGCAGCCCGGCAATTCCGGCGGGCCGCTGCTCGACATGTCGGGGAACGTCGTTGGCGTCATCGTCTCCAAGCTCAACGCGCAGCGCATCGCGCAGCAGACGGGCGACATCCCGCAGAACGTGAACTTCGCGGTGAAGGGCAGCGAGGCGCTGGACTTCCTGCGCCGCAATCGCGTCGAGCCGGTTCTCGCGGATGGGCCGGCGCGCAGCGCGGCCGAGGTGGGGGAGATCGCGCACCCCTCCGTCCTGTTCCTCCGCTGCATGGGCTGACGCGCCGGGCGATGCCCGCAGCGTGAACCCGCCGCGCCGAGCGGGTGGACGCGCGGGGGCCCACGCCGCATCATCCCCACGGAGAGAACGGGGGACGCTGCCATGCTGCGACGCATCGGGCTTGCCTTGGCGCTTGGCGCCGGGCTGATCGGACAGGCTGCCGCCCAAGGCTGGCAGCCGACGCGGCCGATCGAGATCGTGGTGCCTTTCACCGCCGGCTCGCTCGCCGACCGCAACATGCGCGCCGCCGCGCCGCTGCTCTCGCGCGAGCTCGGCGTGCCCGTCGCGGTGCAGAACATTCCCGGCGCCACGGGCTACAACCGCATCTTCCGCGCCGCGCCGGACGGGCAGACGCTCGGCGCCGGCGATCCGGTGGCGCAGATGGGCCTCGCCCTCGTGCAGCCGCAGCCTTTCGACGTGATGCGGCTCACCTGGCTCGGCCATTGGTCGGCGGGGACGCAGACGCTCGTCGCCTCTGCGCGCGGCCGGGTGCAGAGCCTGGAGCAGCTGCGCGGCCTCAGGCAGACGGTGCGCTGCGGCACGTTCGGCGGCGTGTCGACCGGC
>VFQR01000457.1_pt1 | contig 57719 bp, 42 predicted proteins | sample 3512321 | NCBI WGS metagenome assembly VFQR01 (sample SAMN10412374, study PRJNA504923) | tailings metagenome | isolation source: Relicate 3 Philex TSF1 revegetated site | place: Philippines: Tuba, Benguet | collected 2017-08-29 | reverse complement strand
CCAAGACTCCAAACGCCTCCGCTCTTTGTAGGAGCCTGCTTGCAGGCGACCGCAGCCTGTCCCTCGCCTCACGACCTGCGCTTCGCCCAAACCCACGGGTCGCGAGCAAGCTCGCTCCTACACACAGCCGGCATTCGCAGCATCCGCCGCACAGCCGGCATACACAGCGCCTGCCCGCATCCTGTCCGCTCGCGCTGATCGTAGGCACTTCGATAGGTGACCCCAAGGACACCAGCCGGCACACCGGTCAATCCCGAGCAGGAACTTGGTCGTTCGCGCCATGCAGGGTCGATGCAAGGCTAGCGCGAACCGCGAATCCCGTGCGACGGTGCGCCGGAGAGTTGCTGGACCAGCGCGCCCATGTTCACCCCACACCCCAGCCCAGCCTTGAACGCCCTGTTCGCCGAGCGCCCTTGGCAGGGGGCGGATCCGCTCGCGGCGCGCTTCCTGTTCATTGGCCTGGACGCGAACTACGCCGCTGACATCGAAAGCAGCCCGATCTTCCCGGCCCTGCTGGATTACCACCGCGATGGCGCGGCCTTCTGGCGACGCCATGGCGTGCATCACCCCTTTCTGCTGTCGCAGTACCGCGGCGATGGCCTGCGCTACCACCGCAACTTCGCGCGCCTGGGATTCACAGCCGACGACGCGGAGCAGGTCTGCTTCATCGAGCTGCTGCACCTGCCGACGGTCGGACGCAATGCGCTGCGCGCGTCGGACCTCGACAGCAGCCACCTCGCCAGGCTTGATCAGGCGATTCGACATGGCAGCGCGCAGCATGTGTTTGCTTCGGATGGCGTGCTGAGGCTGATGCAAGCCAGCCAGCGCTTCGGGTGGCTGCAGCTACCGCGCGTAGGCGACGGCGTGCTCCCGTTGCTGTGGAGCGATGGCGAACGTCGGCTCTACAAGCACCTGCACTTCTCCAACTACGGAAAGTTCGAGGCGCGGATGCGGGCGGAGGCGGAGGCGATCCGGGCGCTGATCAGTGTCTGATCCCCTACTCGCCTCACAGCTCGCGCCTGATCTCTCCAGTGCGGAGGATGCTGAACACGAAAGGCGCCGGCGTCCTCGCGATTCTCCGCGCCATGCCCGGCAAGGCTTCGATGAAGAGTGCCGCCATCTGCTCGCCGGTCAGCCCCTTCTGGGTCAAGGCAAACATGCGTACGCCTGCCGCTTGGACCATCTCGCGCTCATGCCGGTTGCGGCGGATCGCGGTGTCCTTGGTCAGCACGATCCAGCCCTTGCTGCCCGCTTCCTGCAACCATTCCACATCGCTGGTGTTCTGATTGAACAGATCGTCGAGCAGTAGCACCTTCGCCCCCGCTGCGCGGAGAGCGTCGGCGACCTGCCTGCGGCCCAGACTACGGTCCAGAAAGTAGACGGGTTCGTCGCTGGCCTGGTCAGGCGGCACGCGCCGGTTCGCTGCGCAGGATGTCTTCGACTACCGCCTGGTCGATCTCGTAGTCCGCAGCCAGCGATGCCAGCGATTCGCCGGCGTGAAAGCGGTCGAGAATGACTTCGGTGCGGATGCCACGCGCATCCAGCAAGGGTCGACCAAAGCCTCGCAAGGGATCGATCACGACCGCGACCATGGGTTCGGGCGAATCGGCGCGACGCGGCAGGTGCAGCTTGAAGGGAACGCCGGACGCGTCGCGCTCGACGAGCCTCAGGTAGCGTCGGATGAGCTCGGCCATTTCCACCTGACCGTCCCGGGAGATGTTCAGGATGGCCCCGTACTTCTCGACGAACAGCTGGACACCGTCGGTCTGGAACTCATGATCGGCGAGCGGATGGTCACTGGGATGCGCCTTGCGCAGATAGCTGAGCGCCTCGCGTACCGTCCACATGTCTACCTTGTGCTCGCGACGCATGGCGGCAAGCACAAGCAGCTCGATGAGGTTGATGAAGGAAAGTCGTCGATTCGCAGGGTCCGCGGTCGCGATGACCGGCTCCTGTCTGCGTGTCTCGCCATTCGCCCGGTAGTTCTGACCGAAGGCCCAAGCGCGTACCGTCGACCCCGGCAGGCGCAGGTACTGCGCCGCTTCCTTGGCTGAATACACGGGACGATGACGTAGGTCGTTGACGCTGGGGCGATTCATGTCGGCGGCTCCTGCAGCGGCAGCAGTATAGCCAGCGCTTTGCCGGGCTGATCGGTGACTGCTCGCGCTACACAGGCCTTCAGCGCATCGGTGGGCCCTGGCCCACCATGGCTGCGAATCGCACGATGGGCTTGTGTGTATGCGGGGCGAGTGTCGAGCCAACGGTGGGCCAGGGCCCACCCTATGCGGGCATGGCGCAGCGCATGCGGCGTGGCCCACCACTCGCGGCACAATGCCGCCTCACCGCTCAGCGCGGACGATTCGGAGACGGCGTGGCCGAGGTTCAGCACATCGATGGGCGCGGGGTGGGTGCGGGGCTGGTGGTGTATCGCGCCAGCCGGCTGGAGGCCCTGCTCGAACCGCTGCTGGAGCTGCTCGATGCAGCACCACCCGCGGACGTGCTGGCGCCGCAGACCGTGCTGGCTGCGCACCCGGGCATGCGCCACTGGCTGACGCGGGCGCTGGCGAAAGCGCGCGGGCCGCGCGGCATCGTCGCCAACCTGGAGGTGCTGCTGCCGAGCAGCTTCATCGATCGCTTGGCGCAGGAGGTGCTGGGCAGGCAGGCCGTCGCGCTGCCGCAGTGGCGCAGTGCGCAGCTGCGCTGGCAGGTCTTCGATCTGCTGGAGACCGCGCGTGGCGATCTCGACGCCACGCGGCTGGCCTCCTACCTCGACCACGGTGCACCCGAGGACCGCCTGCGGCGGCGCTTCGAGCTGGCCGACCGCTTGGCGCGCCTGTATGCGCAGTACCTGGTCTACCGGCCCGACTGGCTGCGCCGCTGGGAGCGCGGTGAGCGTGCGCTGGCGCAGCTCGATTCGCCGCGCGCGCGGCTCGAAGGCGAACTGGTCGCACCGCTGTGGCGCGCGCTGAAAGCGCGTCTGGGCGAGCACCGCGCCGACATCCTGCAGCGCCTGCTGCCGCGCCTGCGCATGCTGCCGCCCAGCACGCCGCTGCACGTGTTCGGCCTGAACCACGCGCCGCCGCAGGAGCTCGCCGTGCTGCGCGCGCTCGCTGACTCGCGTCTCGTCGCCCTGTACGCGCCCGACCCCTGCCGCGAGTTCTGGGGCGGCCTGAGCCGCGATCTCGACGCGCTGGCCGCGCGCCGCGCGCAGGAGGCCGCGGCCATCGACCGCGCGGGCGAGGGCGACTGGTTCATCGAGCAGGGCCATCCGCTGCTGGCGCGCTGGGGACGGCTGGGCCAGCAGTTCTTCATGGCGCTGTCAGAGATCGACGAGGTCGCCGAAGACGTCCGCCACTGGCAGGACCGTCGCGATCCCGCGCCCGCGAATCGTCTGCAGCGCCTGCAGGAGAGCCTGCGTCGGCTGGAGCCCGGCCTGCTGCGCGAGCCACTCGACGACGGCATAGATCTCGACCGTGCGCGCGCCGACGACAGCCTGCGCGTACACGCCTGCCATACGCGGCTGCGCGAGCTCGAAGTGCTGCGCGAGGTGCTGCTGGACGCGACCGGCGCGAACAGCAGCGGCGAGGCCGATCTCACGCCCGGCGAGATCGTGGTGATGGCGCCCGACATCGGCGCCTACCTGCCGCTGATCCCGGCCGTGTTCGGCCCGCCCGGCGAGGCGCGCGCGCGCCTGCCCTATCACCTCGCCGACATCAGCACCGCCCGCAGCCACCGCCTGTTCGCGGCCTTCCGGCGCCTGCTGGCCTTGCCGGCGACGCGGCTGTCTGCGCCAGAACTCGTCGACCTGCTGCAGCAGCCCGAGCTGGCGCGGCGCTTCGGGCTGGATGCCGCGGCGGTGGAATCGCTGGCCGACTGGCTGCAGGCGGCGGGCGCGCGCTGGGGCCTGGATGCGCGTTTTCGCGAACGCTTCGACCTGCCGGCCCTGTACGCGCACAGCCTGGCCTTCGGCATGGACCGATTGATCGCTGGCTATCTGATCGAGGACGCCGCTGGCGAGGACGCGCCGCGCGCGCTGACCTTGGGCGACGGCAGCGAGCTCGCCCCCGTGTCCGGCCTGCACGGCCCCGAGGCCGAGCCGATCGGCGCGCTCGATGCCCTGCTGCAGGCCCTGCAGGGCCTGTTCGATCTGGCCTCTGAAACCCTGCCGCTGGCGCGCTGGTGCGAGCGCTTCGAGTCCCTGCTCGACGCGCTGTTCCGCGTCGACCCTGAGGACGCGCCGGCACGCGAGGCCGAACAGCTGCTGCGGCAGATGCTGCAGGGCCTGGCCGCGCAGCCGCCGGCCGCCCAGCAGGCCGCGCCCCTGCCCTTCGCGCTGGCGCGCAGCCTGCTGGAGGAAGCGCTGGACGCAGTGCCCGAGCGCCAGGCCTTTCTGCTCGGCGGCATCACTTTCTGCGGGATGGTGCCGCAGCGCGCGATTCCCTTCGGCCTGGTCGCGGTGCTGGGCCTGAACGAGGGCGAGTTCCCGCGCCGCGGCGCCGACGGCGGCCTCGACCTGATGCGCGCGGCCCCGCGCCTGTACGACCGTGAGCAGCGCAGCGACGACCGCTACCTGTTCCTGGAGACGGTGATGTCGGCGCGACAGCGCCTGCACTTCAGCTATCTGGGACGCGCGGTCAAGGACGGTGCGCCGCGCAATCCGTCGGCGCCGCTCGCCGAGTTGCTGGCCCTGCTCGATCTGCACGGCGGCTTCGATGCCGAGGACACGAAGCGCGATCGCCCGTGGCTCGTCGCCCATCCGCTGCAGCCCTTTGATCCGCGCTACTTCGACGCACAGGATCCGCGCCTGTTCTCGCATGCGCAGGCCTATGCCGCCCTGCCTACGCGCGGCGACCTGCCCGAGCTGCCGCCCTTCGTCGACAGCAGCGCCAGCGCGCCCGCCACGCTGCCGGCCCAGCTCGGCCTGCGCGAGCTGCAGGCCTTCTGGCGCGACCCCGCGCGGCAGGTGCTCGCGCAGGGCCTGCAGCTGCACTTGGACGCTCTGGATGCGCAGCGCCTGCCCGACAGCGAGCCGCTGGAAGCGGAAGTCGATGCGCGCGAACGCCTGTCCGACCGATTGTTCAGCAGCCTGCTCAAACGCTGGCCGCTGTGCGAAGTGCCGATCGAAGCGCCGGCCTGGCTGCGCCTGTCCGGCCTGCTGCCGCCGGGGCGACTGGGTCAGGCGGCTTGGGCGCAGGAGCGGGCCAAGCTCGATGCCCTGCTCTCGGCGCTGCGCGAGTTCGAGGGTTTCGACGGTGGCGAGGCGTTCAGCCTGCCGGTGGATGTCAGCATCGCCGGCTGTCGGCTGGTCGGCGAAGTGCCCGGCCTGCACGCGCGCGCGGGCGGCGGCCACTGGCTGCTGCGCGGCTTCGCGCGCACGCGGCTCAAGAGCGACGAAAGCGATCTGCTGGCCGAGGACGAGCTCGACTTCCGCCGCCGGCTGCCGCTGTTCCTCGACTGGGCTCTGCTGCGCCTGATGACGGCGCAGGGCGCCGCGCAGCTGGAACCGCTGCGCCCGCTGGCCCTGATCGACCGCAGCGCGCCCAGCCCGTGGATCGACGGGCTCAATGCCTGGGATGCTGCGCTGTGCGGCGCCGATGCGGCGACGCGGGCGCAGATGCTGGGCGATCTCGTCCGGCGCCTGAGCCTGCTGCTCGATTTCTGGCGCGAAGGCCAGGGCGCTCGCCTGCCCTACCTGCCGCGCACCAGCTGGGCCGCGCTCTGCGAACCGGTTGAAGGCAAGCGCGCCGATTCCGCGCCCTATCTGGAGCGCCTGGCCAACGCCGTCAGCAACGCCTGGAGCGGCAGCGATCAGTTCACGGGCGAAGCCGACTACGGCCCCGGCTATGCGCGCCTGCTGTTCGGCACGCTCGACACCGAGACCGGCAGCGAAGACATCGAACGCCTGCTCGACTTCGCGCAGCGGCTGCTGGGCTGCATCACGCTGGACGCGCCGGAGCGCGAAGGCGGGGCGTGATTCCTGTCGCGCTGAACGGCTGATCGCATCCGGACTTGGGCTGACGGTGCGAGCGCGCGAGGGTCGCAGACCTCGTCGAGCGTCGAGCGTCGAGCGTCGAGCGTCGAGCGTCGAGCGTCGAGCGTCGAGAGTCGAGAGTCGAGAGTCGAGAGTCGAGAGCATCGCAGCCCCGTGCCCTGGACAAGGTGTTCTCGAAGAAGCGCATGCTCCCCGGCTCGCGTTCGCTGTAGGAGCATGCTTGCAGGCGACCGCAGCCTGCGCCCTGCACAGACACTGCGGGTCGCGAGCAAGCTCGCTCCTACAAACAGCCGTGGAGTCGCAGGACACCCAACAGGCTCAGTTGGGAGTTGAGAGCTTCTCAGCCCCATGCCGCGAGCCAGATGCTATTGAAGAGGCTGGGGTTCGTCACCTTCGCTCTTTGTAGGAGCCTGCTTGCAGGCGACCGCAGCCTGCGCCCTGCACAGACACTGCGGGTCGCGAGCAAGCTCGCTCCTACGAACAGCCGGCCTTCCCAGGGGTGACGGGTACACCGGTGGGGTGAGGGCTCTGCTTCTCGAGAGCTTCCCAGCCCCGCGCGGCGGGCCCAGTGTTCTTGAAGAAACCTTGATACGTCATCCCAGCGCAGAGCCTGCCTCGATCCGCTGCTGCGCTCGGCAGGATCCACGCTGGCGCTGGCCCGAGCTTCTCCCGCTAGCTGGGTCCCACTCGTGCAGGCTCCGTGCCCACATCAACGCGCAGGAAGCGGCCGCGGCCGCCGCGCTTCGATCCATACAGCGCGGCATCGGCCGCGCCCAGCAGGGCTTGGGCCTCGATCTCGCCATCCGCGCAGTAGGCGATACCGATGCTGGTGCCGACCACGCGCGGCTCTCCGCCCAGCGACATCGGCTCGGCCATCCGCGCCAGCAGCCGCTGCGCCGCGAGGTCACAGGCCTCGGCGCCCGCCAGCTGCTCCATCAGCACGGCGAACTCGTCGCCGCCCAGCCGCGCCACCAGGTCGGTCTCGTAGACGCTGGCGCGGATGCGTTGTCCGAACTCGATCAGGGCTTGGTCGCCTGCCGCGTGGCCGAGCGTGTCGTTGATCTGCTTGAAGTGATCGAGGTCCAAGGCGAACACCGCCAGCGGCTGACCGTAGCGGCGCGCACGCGCCAGCGCGCGGCCCAGGCGCTCGTCGAACTCGCGGCGGTTGGCAAGACCCGTGAGAGCGTCGGTGCGCGCCTGCTCCTGCAGGGCCTGCTCGGCCTGCATGCGCGCGCTGACGTCGCGGCCCGAATAGACCACGTCCCAGCCCTCGCCGTCTTCACAGGGCACGCGCTCGGCCAGGGCTTCGATCCACACCCAGTGGCCCTCGCGATGGCGCACGCGGAACTCGACGCGGGCCTGTCCCCCCTCGCGGAACAGCGTGCCGAGGCGTTCCTGCAGCATGGCGGCGTCGTCGGGGTGTACAAGCTCCCAGCGCGGCTGCATGAGTTCGTCGGGCGTGTAGCCCAGCATGCCGAGACTGGAGGCCGAGACGTAGCGGCGCTGGCCGTCGGCAGCCAGCCGCACCACCAGGTCGCGGGTATGTTGCGCCAGCAAACGGTAGCGCGCCTCGCTGCGCCGCAGACGCTTCAGCAGCCGTCGCCGCTCGGCCACCAGCAGCCCCAGCGGCAGGGCCAGCAGGCTGGCGGTCAGCACATAGACCTGGGGCAGCAGACTCTGGATGAAAGGCTGTTCGGGGCCGACCAGCTGGAACGGGCCGAGCCGCAGGATCGAGGCGCCGCCGGCCATCACCGCCACGCCCAGCACCCCCATCACCGCGCCGCCGACGCCATGGCGAAAGGCCAGCCAGGCGAGCGGCAGCAGCGGCAGGAACAGCAGCGGGTAGCGGGTCTGCGCCATCACACCGGCCAGCACCGCCACCAGCAGCAGCCACGACACCGCGAAGCCGCCACGACTACCGCGCGGGCCCAGCAGACGCCCGCGCTGGCCGATCGCCATCGTGACCACGCTGGCGGTGGTGACCATGCCCAGCAGATGCGCGCTGAACAGCGCCAGCGCGGTGAGCACAAAGCCGAGAGCGCGCTGGCCGATCAGGCCGAGGCCTGCCGCCGCCAGCAGGGCGAGCGCAGCGCAGGCGAGTACGCTCGCCAGTGCGCCGATGGCGGCGTTGCGCAGCAGGTTCTGGCGCTCCGACAGCGGCCGTCCGAAACGCAGCACCGCGCCAACCACCGCGCCCACCTCGAGCAGATTGAGGCCGCTCATCAGCGCGATGCGGGCCGCGCCATCGCCTGCCAGCACGCGCGCGCCGGCCAGCGCCAGCGCGAGGGTGAGCCAGGCCAGCATCGGAATGCGGCCCGGCCAGGACAGCAGCACGCCGACCGCGAGACCGCTGCTTAGCCAGACCAGGGCGACGCCGGCTTCGAGCCGGGTGAGCTCCAGCGAGAACAGGGACAGCACGAACACGCCGAGCCCGAGCACAGCCAGCCAGCGCGCGCTTGCCGTCGCGTTCATCCTCGGTGTTGGGGGCAGGCTGGACATGCGTGCAATCGCTGCGTGCCGGTGCGAGACCGGACCATGCCAGAACGCCCGCGGACCGCGCCAGCCTCAGGGCGTGAAGAGTGACGCCGGCGCGCGCCGAAGGCTCAGGGCCAGAACAGCCACAGCAGCAGGCCGCCGAGCAGCAAGCGGTAGAGCACGAAGGGCTGCATGCCGATGCGGCGGATGAAGGCGAGGAAGTAGTGGATGCACAGGTAGGCGGCTATCGCCGAACACAGGGTTCCGAGGCCCAGCGCCTGCCAATCGACCTGCGCGCCCGGCTCGAACAGGTCAAGCAGCTTGAGCAGGATCGCCAGCGCGGTGACCGGAATCGACAGCAGGAAGGAGAAGCGCGCGGCCGCTTCGCGGCTCATGCCGAGGAACAGACCGGCGGTCATGGTGATGCCGGAGCGCGAGGTGCCCGGGATGAGCGCCAGCGCCTGGGCGAATCCGATCACCGCGACATCCTTCCAGCCCATCTGCTCGACCGTGCGCTCGCCGCGGAAGCGCCAGTCGGCGAGGCCCAGCAGCAGGCCGAAGACGATCAGGCCGAAGGCCATCACCAGTGCACCGACTTCCGGCGTGCGCAGGGTGGTCTCGACCAGCGGCTTGAATGCGAGCCCGGCGAGGCCGACAGGAATCGTGCCCAGCGCCACCGACCAGCCCAGCCTTGCGTTGGCGCTCACGCCGCGCCCGGCGAAGCTGGCGGTGAGATCGCGGGCGATCTTCCAGAGGTCGGTGCGGAAATAGACCAGCACCGCGATCAGGCTGCCGAGATGCAGGGCGAGGTCGAATGCGAGGCCCTGATCCTGCCAGCCGACCAGGATCGGCAGCAGGATCAGGTGGGCGGAGCTCGACACCGGCAGGAACTCGGTGAAGCCCTGCAGCAGGGCGAGGACGATGATCTCGATCAGGCTCATGGGGCCGCGGGCCGGAGGGTGAAGCCGCACAGGGTAGCGGCTGTGCAGGCTTTTGCGCTGGCGCGCCGGGGATGACGCAGCAATTCACCGGCTGCGGCGATGCGTCCCGCCGCAGCCTCCACTCATAGGGTGGGCCCTGGCCCACCGCGGCCTGCACGCCCGCCTCGGTGCCTGCCAGCGAAGGCTCTGCGAAAGCATGCAGGATGCGGGGCGCGACCGCCGGGAGGGTCGGAAACCGGGCGCGGCTTCGCCGCTTCGCGGATGGGCTCGACATCGCACGGATCGCGGAGAGCGTGGCGAGCTTGAAGCTCATGGTGGGCCAGGGTCCACCCTATGCGATGGGTCGACCGCGGCGAGTGTGGAGCTCACGGTGGGCCAGGGCCCACCCTATGCGCGCTTGAGGTTGGCCGCTTCGCGCGCCAGCGCTTCGATGCGTGCGTAGTCGCCGGCCAGCAGCGCCGACTCCGGGGTCAGCCAGCTGCCGCCAACCGCGCGGATGTTCGGCAGGGCCAGGTACTTCGACGCGTTGTCGAGGCTGATGCCACCGGTGGCGCAGAAGCCCAGCTGCGGCAGCGGCCCGCCGAAGCCCTTCAGCGCATTGACCCCGCCCGCGGCCTCGGCCGGGAAGAACTTGAGCAGGCGATAGCCCTCCTCCAGCAGCGCCATGCACTCGCTGGCGGTCGCCGCACCCGGCAGCCAGGGCAAGGTGTGCTCGCGCGCAGCCGCGAGCAGTCGCGGGCTGGAGCCCGGCGACACCGCGAACTGCGCACCGGCCTCCAGCGCCTGATCGAACTGCCGCGGCTCGATGACCGTGCCGACGCCGACCACGGCGCCTTCCACCTCGGCCGCGATCGCGCGCACCGCGTCCAGCGCCGCCGGCGTGCGCAGCGTCACCTCGATCGCCGGCACGCCACCCGCCACCAGCGCCCGCGCCAGATCCACCGCCTGCGCGGCGTTGTGCACCACCACCACCGGCACCACCGGCGCGAGATCGAGGATGGCAGCGAGACGGTGGGTGTGCGATTCGAGCAGGTTCATGGCGAGGGTTCCGGTGGGCGCGCGATCAGCGCGGGATCGAAGCGTGGGAAGGGTGCGACAGACCCGTCGGTGCGTCCAACGGTCGTTGGCAGTGGAGCTCGTACCGCGGTGCGGAGGCCGGAATTCGCTGAAGCCCGAGAGATCCGAACCACGATGCGCGCCCGCAGATCCGATCGTACCGGGGACACTGATGCGCGACGTTGGGCCGCGCTGCGCTTGGCCCAACCTACCCAACAGCCTGAGCCTCGCGAGCTTTGGCTTTGGCTTTGGCTTTGGCTTTGGCTTTGGCTTTGGCTTTGGCTTTGGCTTTCGCTTTGGCTTTGGCTTTGGCCGTTGCTCTTGCTCTTGCGGGCAGGAGCCCGCGCTCTTACACGGGGCCCCTGGGGAGCGGCGAGGCTCGGACGATCAGCCCGCAGGGTCGCCGGCAGGGAGGCCGGCGATGTTCGTGACAGTGCAGGGATGCACTGTCCACGAACACCGGCCGAGGCTCGCGAACCCTCTGCGCACGGATGCGCAGAGGGCGCGGACGAGGGGTGGCCTTTCTTTGGCCTACCTTTCTTTGGCCACGCAAAGAAAGGTAGGTCGGGCCGGCCGCAGGACGGACCGAAAGCTCTTGCTCTACGCCCCAAGCAACGCAGCGAACACGCGAAACCGGGGCGAGCGTGTAGCTCCTGGTGGGCCAGGGCCCACCCTATGACAGCCGCAAGGTCGGGCAGCCCACAGGGCTGACCGAAAGCGCTTGCTCTTCGCTTCGAGCGACGAAGCGAGCAGACAACACCGAGGCGAGCGTGTGGCTCATGGTGGGCCAGGGCCCACCCTATGACAGCCGCGAGGTCGGGCAGCCCACAGGGCTGACCGAAAGCTCTTGCTCTACGCCTCAAGCAACGCAGCGAACACGCGAAACCGGGGCGAGCGTGTAGCTCCTGGTGGGCCAGGGCCCACCCTATGACAGCCGCAAGGTCGGGCAGCCCACAGGGCTGACCGAAAGCGCTTGCTCTACGCCTCAAGCAACGCAGCGAACAAGCGAACCCGAGGCGAGTGTGTGGCTCATGGTGGGCCAGGGCCCACCCTATGACGGCCGCGAGGTCGGGCAGCCCACAGTGCTGACCGAAAGCTCTTGCTCTTCGCTTCAGGCAACGCAGCGAACAAGCGAACCCGAGGCGAGCGTGTGGCTCACGGTGGGCCAGGGCCCACCCTATGACAGTCGCGAGGTCGGGCAGCCCACAGGGCTGACCGAAAGCGCTTGCTCTTCGCTTCGAGCGACGAAGCGAGCAGACAACACCGAGGCGAGCGTGTGGCTCATGGTGGGCCAGGGCCCACCCTATGGTTTGCCCATTCACAGCAGCGAATTGGCGCCGAGGTCAGCGGCCCCGACCGCCGCCCGCATCGCCGCGAACAGCTCGCGGCCGAAGCCGCTGTGGTAGTGAGCGAGGTCGGCCACGACAGGTTCACGAGAAGCGAACTCGACAGGATCGACAGCCACATCGAGGCGCCCGTTCACCGCATCGACCGTCACCACATCGCCATCGCGCAGACGCGCCAGACCACCGCCCTTGGCGGCTTCAGGCGTGCAGTGGATCGCCGCCGGCACCTGGCCCGAGGCCCCCGACATGCGACCGTCGGTGACCAGCGCCACGCGGAAGCCGCGCTTCTGCAGCACGGTCAGCAGCGGCGTCAGCTTGTGCAGTTCGGGCATGCCATTCGCAGCCGGGCCCTGGAAGCGCAGCACCACGATCACATCGCGCTCCAGCTCGCCGCGCTCGAAGGCCGCCTTGACCTCGTCCTGCTCGTGGAAGATGCGCGCAGGCGCCTGCACCACCCTGCGGTCGTCCTGCACCGCTGAGACCTTGATGACCGCGCGGCCCAGCGGGCCCTGCAGCAGACGCAGGCCGCCGTCGGCGCGGAAGGGACGATCGACCGGTCGCAGCAGGCTCTCGTCGCCGCTGGGCGCGGTCAGCGGCGTCCAGTGCAGGCGCTCGCCGTTGAGCTGCGGCAGCTGCGCGTAGTCGGCGAGGCTGCCGCCCCAGACCGTGCGCGCATCGAGATGCAGCAGGCCGGCGCGGCCCAGCTCGCGGATGATGAAACCCATGCCGCCAGCGGCGTGGAAGTGGTTCACGTCGGCGCTGCCGTTCGGATACACCCGCGCCAGCAGGGGCACCGCATGCGAGAGCGCATCGAAGTCGTCCCAGCTCAGCTGGATGCCGCCGACCGCGGCCATCGCCACCAGATGCAGCAGGTGGTTGGTGCTGCCGCCGGTGGCGTGCAATCCCGCGATCGCATTGACGAAGCTGCGCTCGTCGATGATCTCGCCGATCGGACGGTAGTCGCCAGCGGCGTGGGTGATCTTGAAGACCTGTTCGACCGCAGCCTCGGTCAGCGCTTCGCGCAGCGGCGTGTTCGGATTCACGAAGCTCGATCCGGGCAGGTGCAGGCCCATGATCTCCATGAACATCTGGTTCGAGTTCGCGGTGCCGTAGAAGGTGCAGGTGCCGGGGCTGTGATAGCTGGCGGCTTCGGCTTCCAGCAGCTCTTCGCGCCCGGCCTTGCCCTCGGCGTAGAGCTGGCGCACCCGTGACTTCTCGTTGTTCGGCAGGCCCGAGGGCATCGGCCCCGCAGGGATGAACAGGGTCGGCAGATGCCCGTAGGCCAAGGCACCGATCAGCATGCCCGGCACGATCTTGTCGCAGATGCCCAGACACACCACGGCATCGAACATGTCGTGCGACAGCGCGATCGCCGTGGCCTGCGCGATCACGTCGCGCGAGAACAGCGACAGCTCCATGCCGGCGCGGCCCTGGGTGACGCCATCGCACATCGCCGGCACCCCGCCGGCCACTTGCGCCGTATAGCCGAGCCTGCGGGCGATGCCGCGGATCAGCTCCGGATAGCGCTCGTAGGGCTGATGCGCCGACAGCATGTCGTTGTAGGCGGTGACGATGCCGAGGTTGGGAATCGCGCCACCGCGCAGACGCTCCTTGTCGGTGTCCGCACAGGCGGCGAAGCCGTGCGCGAGGTTGCCGCAGGACAGCGCCCGCCGATGCGTGCTCTCCGCGCGTGCCCGACGGATGCGTTCGAGATAGGCAGCGCGGGTGCCGCGGCTGCGCTCGACGATCCGACGGGTGACTTCGTCGAGGACGGGATGGAGGGGGACGGTGGGGAGGGTGGCGGTGCTCATGGGGGCTCCGGGTCAGACGAACACAGCAGCAGTGCGGCTGTTCACCCCTCTCCCCGTGGGAGAGGGGTCGGGGGAGAGGGTCCGGTAGGAGCAGAAGCTCCGAGGGTCGCGATGCAATGCTTCAGATAACTCGCCAATGCGCTGCACGCATTGGATGCCTGAGGGCTCCCGGACCCTCACCCCAACCCCTCTCCCGGCGGGAGAGGGGCTCAAGCCTGAGGGCTTGGCGTGAGAAGGCACGCCCCCATGCGCTGCAGAATCCGGAGGCTCGGAAGGTTCTCCAAGCCCGCAGCGGCTTTCACCGAATCCCGAATCCCCAATCCCCAATCCCGGCTTCAAGGACATGTCCACACGTCCACCGCCCGCTCGCAGGCCGCCAGCACCTTGGCGATCGGCAGCTCACCCCGCGCCAGCGCCTCGCGCAGCACCGCCTGCTTGCCCGCACCTTCGATATGCAGGTGCAAATGCCGCGCGGACACCAGCGCCGGCAGGGTGAAGGTGATCCGCGGCTCGGGCGCGCCGGGCGCCTGCATGGGCAGCAGCATTCGCCTGCCTGCGGGATCCAGCGCCGCATCGAGCTGATCGCCGCCGGGGAACAGCGAGGCGGTGTGGCCGTCATTGCCCATGCCGAGGATCAGCACCTCGATCGGCAGGTGCGGCGCGAACTCGCGCTCCAGCACCTCGGCGCCGCTCTCCGGCGTGTGGCCGTCAAGCTGCAGCGGCAGGAAGCGCGCGGCGGCCGCGGCATTCATGAGCAGCTGCTCGCGCACCAGCCGCGCGTTCGAGCGTGCGTCGCTGGCCGGCACCCAGCGCTCGTCAGCCAAGGTGATCTCGACCGCGCGCCAGTCGATATCGGCTTTCGACAGTTCGGCGAAGAAACGCTTGGGCGTGCTGCCGCCGCTGACCGCCAGCAGGGCGCGGCCGCGCGATCGCAGCGCGGCTTCGAGTTCGGTGGCGACGCGATCCGCAAGACCTCGGGCGAGCTCGGCGCCGTCAGCGAACATCCGCTCGCGCGGCTGCGGGATCAGCAGCGGTACGTCGCGGGCGCGCTCATTCGACATGGTCGCTCCAGGTGCGGCCGTCGCGCTCGATCAGGGCCACTGCTGCACTCGGGCCCCAGCTGCCTGCGGTATAGGGCTTGGGCGCATCCTCGCTGGCCGCCCAGGCGGCGAGGATCTGGTCGGCCCAGACCCAGGCGGCCTCCACTTCGTCGCGGCGCATGAACAGCATCGGATTGCCGCGCACGACGTCCATCAGCAGGCGCTCGTAGGCGTCGACATGGCGCAGGCCGCTGAAGGTCTCGGCGAAGCTCATGTCCAGCGGCACGTGGCGCAGGCGCAGGCCGCCGGGGCCGGGCACCTTGTTGGTCAGCCACAGGGTCACGCTCTCGTCCGGCTGCAGGCGCAGCACCAGTCGATTCGGATGGATCGGCCCGGTGACCTCGCCGAAGATCGAGTGCGGCACCGGGCGGAAGGTCACCACGATCTCGGAGACGCGCTCGGGCATGCGCTTGCCGGTGCGCAGGTAGAAGGGCACGCCGGCCCAGCGCCAGTTGGCGACCTCGGCCTTCAGCGCAACAAACGTCTCGGTGCGCGAACTGCCGCCGAGTTCATCGGGATAGCCGGGCACCGCCTGCCCGCAGACGGCACCGGCGCGGTACTGGCCGCGCACGCTCATCAGGCTGGCGTTGGCCGCGGTGATGGGTTTGAGTGCGCGCAGCACCTTCAGCTTCTCGTCGCGGATGGCGTCGGCCGAGAAGCTGGCCGGCGGCTCCATCGCCACCAGGCACAGCAGCTGCAGCAGGTGGTTCTGGATCATGTCGCGCATCGCGCCGGCGCGGTCGTAGTAGGGCGCGCGGCCTTCGACACCCACCGTCTCGGCGACGGTGATCTGCACGTGGTCGATGTGCTCGGCGCGCCAGATCGGCTCGAACAGCGCATTGGCGAAGCGCAGCGCGGTGAGGTTCTGCACCGTCTCCTTGCCGAGGTAGTGATCGATGCGATAGGTCTGGCCCTCATCGAAGCAGTGGCCGACCGCATCGTTGATGCGCGCAGCACTCGCCAGGTCGGTGCCGATCGGCTTCTCGATCACCACCCGCGAACTCGGGCCGTTCAAACCACAGTCGCGCAGGCGCTCGCAGATCGGCACGAAGATGTCGGGCGCGGTGGCGAGGTAGAACACGCGCACGCGCTCGCCGCCCTCCCTGATCAGCACAGTGACCTCATCCCAGCCGGCTTCTTTCCGCGCATCCAGCGCGCGGTACTGCAGCATCGGCAGGAAGCCGTCGAGCAGTTCGGGGCCGGCGGCGTGCTTCAGCCACTCGCGCACCTTGGCGCGATAGCCGGCGTCGTCCAGGCCCTCGTCGCGGGCGACGCCAAGGATGCGTGTGCCCGGCAGGATCTGGCCGTCGGCAAAGCGGTGCAGCAGGGCCGGCAGCAGCTTGCGCAGGGCGAGGTCGCCGGTGCCGCCGAAGATGACCAGATCGAAGGGATCGGCGGGAACGATCGCCGGGCTCATGCGCTACCTCGGTTGGGCGGGGGAGATCCGGTCTGCTGGTCCGAAGTCCATCGGCATACCAATCAAGCCCGGTGGTCTGCGAATTTACCCCTTTCCAAGGCGCTTTCAAGGGGCTTATGCTGCGCCCGGTATCCTATTGGTCTTGTATACGTATGCATCGACTGATCGCCGAAATGCTCGCCCAGACCGACCTGGCGCCGATCGGCAGCCGCCCGCTGGCCTATATGCGGCTGCGCGAAGCCCTGCGCCGGCTGATCGAAAGCGGACGGCTGGCGCCCGGCCAGGCCCTGCCCGGCGAGCGCGATCTCGCCGAGAGTCTCGAGCTCTCGCGCGTCACCGTGCGCCGCGCGATCAGCGGCCTGGTCAAGGACGGCCTGCTGGTGCAGCGCCAGGGCGCGGGCACCTTCATCGCCGACCGCATCGTCAAGGCCATCAGCAAGCTGTCGAGCTTCACCGACGACCTGCGCGCGCGCGGCCTGCGTCCGCGCTCGAGCTTCCTCGAACGCGAGATCGGCGAGGTGACGCCGGCCGAGGCGATGGCGCTGAACCTTTCGCCCGGCGCGCGCGTGGTGCGGCTGACGCGGCTTCGTTATGCCGGTGACGAACCGCTGGCGATCGAGCGCAGCGCGGTGCCGCAGGAGATCCTGCGCGATCCGGGCATGGTGCAGGACTCGCTGTACGAGACCCTCGACCGCTTGGCCGGCCGCCCGGTGCGCGCCCTGCAGCGCCTGCGCGCGATTGCGTTTACCGCAGAGCAGGCGCGCCTGCTGCACCTGCTGCCGGGCACACCGGGCCTCTACATCGAGCGCCGAGGCTTCCTGCGCGACGGCCGCGTGGTCGAGTTCTCGCGCAGCTATTACCGCGGCGACGCCTATGACTTCGTGGCGGAGCTGCATAGCGAGTAGGCGGGGATTGGGGATTCGGGATTGGGGATTCGCAGAGCGGCGCGAGGCGAGTGCGCAGCGCCGCGCCCGCCCTTTGCAGGAGCCTGCTCGCAGGAGTGCGAAGACTGCGTCTCGCCTTGTGGTCTGCGCCCGGGTCGCGAGCAAGCTCGCTTCTACACTGAGCCCCGCACGGTGGGCCAAGTGCAGCGCGGCCCGAGGTGAGTCGTTCGCGCCCCACCCTTCCTTTGTAGGAGCCTGCTCGCAGGCGACCGCAGACTGTGCCCCGCCCATGGTCTGCGCGCGAGTCGCGGTCTGGGTCGCGAGCAAGCTCGCTCCTGCAAACAGCCCGCAGGGTGGACCGGGCCCAGCGCGGCCCAACGCCTCTAGCCCAAAGCTCGACGCACCCCGAAAGCTCGCGATGTTCGGCCGCGCCTGCGGCTTAGGCTAACCAGCAGACCTGTGATGTCATCGTGTTGACTCCATCGCCCGGCTCCGCCCGGCCCGCTACACTCGCGGCCCATGCGTCCGTTCCCGCCCACGCCGCTGCGCCTCGTCTGCCTGGCCCTCGCGCTGTGGGCGGCGCTGTTTCCGGCACTGGGCGCCTTCGCTTCGGCGCATGTGACGGTGGATGCGCTGGGCATGGGCCTCTCGGCCTCGCATTGGGCGTACGAGCACGACGCCCACCACGGGCATGGACACGACCACGTCGATGAAGGCCACGCCGGTCACGGCGATGACAACTGGGATGGCTTCGTGCATCTGCTGGCCCATGAGCTGAGCTGCTGCGCGCAGAGCTTCGCGCCCAGCCCGCTGCTGCCGTCTGCGCCTGCGCTGCTGGCGCCTGCGGCACCGATGCCCGCACGTATGGCGCAGGCGCCGGACCCGCGACTCGACAGCCTGCTGCGTCCTCCGATCGGCTGAGTGCGTGCCGGCATCGCCGCACGCTGCCGCCTCCTGACGAGGCCTGCAGCCCGCGGCGATGACCCTCGTACCGCTCCGCGCCTTCGCCGCATACCGGTGTTGGCCACACAGACCCCTTTCGGAGATTCCCATGCGATTGCTGTGGACCGCGCTCGCGGTCGTTGCGGCGTGGCCGGCGCTGGCCGCGCCCGCTGCGTATGAGCTCAGCCTCGATGACGCGCTCGAGCGCGTCATCCACAACCACCCCGGACTGCGCGGCTATGCCGCGCGAACCGCCGCGCTGAGCGCCGAAATCGACCTCGCCGCACAGCCACCGCCCCTGCGGCTGGCCGCCGAGCTGGAGAACGCGCCCGGCAGCGGTGAGCTTGCCGGTTTCTCCGGCGCCGAACTCACGCTCAGCCTGGCCGGCGTGCTGGAGCGCGGCGGCAAGCGCGAGGCGCGGCGCGCGCTGGCAGCCAGCCGACTCGATGCGCTGGGCGTGCAGCGCGCCGCCGCCGAGCTCGACCTGCTGGCCGAGGTCGCGCGGCGCTACCTGGAGCTGGCCGAATGGCAGGACCGCGCGCCCCTGCTGCAGGCCGAGCTGGAGGCCCGCCGCGACATCGCCCGCGCGGCGCGTGAGCGCTTCGAGCGCGGCGCCGAGCCTGAAACGGCCGCGCTGGCCGCCGACAGCGCGGTGATCGCGATCGAGCTGGAGATCGAGGCCCGCGCGCAGGCCGAAGCCGCGGCCTGGCAGCGCCTGGCATTGCTCTGGGGCGAGACGATCGATGACAGCGTGCCCGACCTCGCCAGCCTGCCTGCGCAGTCACCCGCCCTGCCCTCGCCCGCCGAGCTGCGCGCGTTGCTGCAGCGCACGCCTGAGCTGCGCGCCTTCGCCGACCAGCAGCGCCTGGCCGAAGCCCAGCTGCAGCTGGCGCGCAGCGCGGCGAGCTTCGACCTCGACTGGCAGCTCGGCCTGCGCCGCCTGCAGGACGGCCGTGACACCGCGCTGGTCGCTGGCGTCTCGCTGCCGCTGGGCGCGGCGCGGCGCGCGCAGCCGGGCATCGCTGTCGCGGACGCCGAGCTGGCCGCGCTCGACAGCGCGCGCGCCGCCGAAGCGCTGCGCCTGGAAGCACTCGCTCTGGCCGCGCTCGATCTGGCGCGGCGCCACAGCGCACGCGCCGAGGGTCTGGAACAGCGCGTGCTGCCGGCCCAGCAGCGCGCCGCCGACAGCGCGGCCCGGGCGTATCGCAGCGGTGCGTTGTCGTGGCTGGAATGGGCCAGCCTGCAGAACGCCGTGCTCGCCACCCGCATGGACCTGCTCGCCGCGCGCGCTGATGCGCAGCGCGCCCTGATCGAACTGCAGCGCCTGACCGCCGAACCCTTCGGCGCAGACGCAAACGCCGGAGACGTCCGATGAGCCGCCCCGCCTTCACCGCCACGTTTGCGCTGCTGCTGGCGCTGGGACTTGCCGCCTGCGGAGAACATGCGCATGAGGATGAGCACGGCCATGGCCATGACGAGCACGCCCACGACGAGCACGGCCACGACGACCACGCCGACGAAGCGCCCAAGGGTCCGAACGGCGGCCGCCTGCATGAGGACGCCGGCCTTGCGGTCGAGCTGAAGATCGAGGAAGACAGCCAGCCGCCGCGCTATGTCGCCTGGATCACGCTGGACGGCCAGCCGGTGCCGCCCGCGAATGCACAGGTCACGGTTGAGCTGGAGCGCCTCGGCGGCCGGGTCGAAACCCACACGCTGAGGCCACAGGGCGATCGTCTGGTCGGCAGCGGTGTGGTCGGCGAGCCTCACAGCTTCGTGCTCACCCTGCGCGCCCAGGTCGAAGGCCGTCGGGCCGAATGGCGCTACGAGAGCTTCGAGGGCCGCACGCGTATCGCCCAGGCTGCCGCCGACGGGATCGGCGTTCGCGTTGAAACCGTCGGCAGCGGCCCGATCGAACAGCGCCTGCGCGCGCAGGGTCGCGTCGTTCTGCCGGCCAGCGCGCAGGCGGCGGTGTCGGCGCGCTTTCCCGGCCTTATCCGCAGCCTGCGCGCGGACCTCGGCGAGCGTGTCAGCGCCGGCCAAGTGCTGGCCGAGATCGAGAGCAACGCCAGCCTCGGCCGCTACACGGTGAGCAGCCCGATCGATGGCGTGGTGCTGGAGCGCACCGCCGCGCTCGGCGGCATGGCCAGCGAGGCACCGCTGTTCGTGATCGGCAGGCTGGATGCGCTGGTGGTCGAGCTGCCGGTGTTCGGTGCGCAGGCGCTGGCGCTCACGCCCGGCACGCCGGTGCGGCTGAGGCGCCTGCTCGATGGCCGCGTGATCGAGGCCGCGCTGCAGGGCCTGCTGCCGCAGGCCGATGCGCACAGCCAGGGACTGGTCGCACGCGTGGCCCTGCCCGTCGATGACGGCCACTGGCGGCCGGGCCTGGCGGTCGAAGCCTCGCTGCTGGTGCGCGCCGAGGAGGTGCCGCGGCGCCTGCCGCTGTCGGCGCTGCAGCGCTTCCGCGACTGGCAGGCGGCCTTTGTCCGCGTCGGCGAGGACTACGAGGTGCGTCCGCTTGAACTCGGGCGCAGCGATGGCGACTGGGTCGAGGTGTTGGAGGGGCTTGCGGCCGGCGACGAAGTCGTGGTCGAGCAGAGCTTCCTGATCAAGGCGGACATCGAGAAGTCCGGCGCCGGCCACGAGCACTGAGGGAGCACCGACCATGCTGGATTCATTGATCCACGCGGCCATCCGGCAGCGCTGGCTGGTGCTGGTCGCGGTGCTGGCGCTCGCCGCCTTGGGCGTCTGGAACCTGCGCCAGCTGCCGATCGACGCCGTGCCCGACATCACCAATGTGCAGGTGCAGATCAATACCGAGGCGCCGGGCTACTCGCCGCTGGAGACCGAGCAGCGCATCAGCTTTCCGGTCGAGACGGCGCTGGCCGGCCTGCCCCGGCTCGACTACACGCGCTCGCTGTCGCGCTACGGGCTGTCGCAGGTCACCGTGGTGTTCGAGGACGGCACCGACATCTACTGGGCGCGCCAGCAGATCGCCGAGCGCCTGCAGGAAGTGCGCGGCCAGCTGCCGGCCGGCCTGGAGCCGGCGATGGGCCCGATCGCCACCGGGCTGGGCGAGATCTACATGTACACCGTCGAGGCCGCGCCCGAGGCGCGCAAGCCCGACGGCAGCGCGTACACGCCCACCGACCTGCGCGGCGTGCAGGACTGGATCGTGCGCCCGCAGCTGCGCAGCGTGCCTGGCGTGGTCGAGGTCAACACGATCGGCGGCCATGCGCGCGAGCTGCAGGTCGCCCCCGATCTGGCGCGGCTGCAGGCGCTGGGCTTGGGTCTGAACGATCTCGTCGACGCCATCGAAGCCGGCAATGCCAATGTCGGCGCCGGCTACATCGAGCGCTTTGGTGAGCAGGTGTTGGTGCGCGTGCCCGGCCAGCTGCAGGACATCGAAGCACTGGAGGCGCTGGTGGTGGCGAGCCGCGGCGATGCGGTGATCCGCCTGCGCGATGTCGCCCGCGTGCAGGAAGGCCGCGAGCTGCGCAGCGGTGCCGCCACCGAGAACGGCCGCGAGGTGGTGCTGGCCACGGTGTTCATGCGCATCGGCGCCAACAGCCGTGAGGTGGCGCGCGCGGTCGATGCGCGCGTCGAGGACATCCGCGCCTCGCTGCCGGCCGGCGTGCAGCTGACCACGGTCTACGACCGCACCGCCCTGGTCGACCGCACCGTGCGCACGGTCGCGACTTCGCTGGCCGAGGGCGCGCTGCTGGTGATCGCCGTGCTGTTCCTGCTGCTCGGCAATCTGCGCGCGGCCCTGATCACCGCCATGGTCATTCCGCTCAGTTTCCTGATGACCGCCATCGGCATGCGCCAGGCCGGCGTGTCCGGGAATCTCATGAGCCTCGGCGCGCTCGACTTCGGCCTGATCGTCGACGGCGCAGTGATCATCATCGAGAACGCCCTGCGCCGCTTCGGCGAGGAGCAGCAGCGCCAGGGCCGTGTGCTGTCGGCACGCGAGCGCTATGCGCTGGCCGCCGAGGCCACCACCGAGGTGATCCGCCCGGCCCTGTTCGGCGTCGGCATCATCACCGCGGTCTACCTGCCGATCTTCGCGCTGCAAGGCGTGGAGGGAAAAATGTTCCACCCGATGGCGATCACGGTCGTGCTGGCGCTGACCGCGGCGATGCTGCTGTCGCTCACCTTCGTGCCGGCGATGATCGCGGTGGGCTTGGGCGGCCGCGTGCAGGCGCACGAGAGCCGGCTCATGTCGGTGGCCACGCGCGCCTATCGGCCGGCGCTGCGCCGCGCACTCGGTGCGCACCTGCCGGTGGTCGCCGTGGCCGCGCTGCTGGTGCTGGGCGCGGGCTTCGCCGCCACGCGCATGGGCAGCGAGTTCATCCCCAGTCTCGACGAGGGCGATATCGCCCTGCATGCCATGCGCATTCCCGGCACCTCGCTGAGCCAGGCCATCCACATGCAGGCCCAGCTGGAGGCGCGCATCGCGGAACTGCCCGAGGTCGAGCGCGTGGTCGCCAAGATCGGCACCGCCGAAGTCGCCACCGATCCGATGCCGCCCTCGGTGGCCGATGTCTATGTGCTGATGAAGCCGCGCGCCGACTGGCCCGAGCCGCGCAAGCCGCGCGCGCAGCTCATCGCCGAGCTGCAGGCGGTGCTCGACCAGGTGCCCGGCAACAACTACGAGATCACCCAGCCGATCCAGATGCGCTTCAACGAGCTGATTTCGGGCGTGCGCGCGGACCTCGCGGTCAAGGTCCATGGCGATGATCTCGACACGCTGGCGAATCTCGGCGAGGCGATCCGTGAGGTCGTCGAGCGCAGCGCCGGCGCGCAGGACGTGGCGGTCGAGCAGACCAGCGGCCTGCCGATGCTGCAGATCGAGCCGGATCGCGAAGCGCTGGCCCGCGTCGGCCTGCGCGTGGCAGACCTGCAGGCGGCGATCCGCATGGCCATCGGCGGCGTCGAGGCGGGCCTGTACTACGAAGGCGATCGCCGCGTGCCGATCGTGGTGCGCCTCGATGAAGCGCAGCGTACCGATCTGGCGCGGCTCGGCGAGCTGCCGATCTTGCTGCCGGAGGGTAGCGATGGCCTGCCGCGCAGCGTGCCGCTCGCCCAGCTCGCCAAGCTGCGCATCGAAACCGGCCCCAACCAGATCAACCGCGAGAACGGCAAGCGCCGGGTGGTGGTGACCGCCAACATCCGCGGCCGCGACCTCGGCGGCTTCGTCGAGGACCTGCGCGCGCGGATCAACAGCGAGGTCACGCTGCCGCCCGGCTACTGGATCGGCTACGGCGGCAGCTTCGAGAAGCTGATCAGCGCCTCACAGCGTCTGTCGATCGTGGTGCCGCTGACGCTCGCGCTGATCCTCGGCCTGCTGCTGATGGCCCTGCGCTCGGGCCGCGATGCGCTGGTGGTGTTCTCGGGCGTGCCGCTGGCGCTCACCGGCGGCGTGGCGGCGCTGCTGCTGCGCGGCCTGCCGCTGTCGATCTCGGCCGGCGTCGGCTTCATCGCGCTGTCGGGCATCGCGGTATTGAACGGCCTGGTGATGCTGAGCTTCATCCGCCAGCTGCGTGCGCAAGGGCTGGGCCTCGATGCCGCGATCGAGCAGGGCGCGCTGACCCGCCTGCGCCCGGTGCTGATGACTGCGCTGGTGGCGAGCCTCGGCTTCGTGCCGATGGCGCTGGCCGTGGGCGCCGGCGCCGAGGTGCAGCGGCCGCTGGCGACCGTGGTGATCGGCGGCGTGCTGAGCTCGACCCTGCTGACCCTGCTGGTGCTACCGGCGCTGTACCGGCTGGTGCATCGCAGGGAGGAGGAGACACCGCGCTGAGGCGCTGCGTCGCGCCGCATCGGCCAGACGCCGCGGCGTGCTTGTGTGCATGATGACGCACGGGCATCGCCCCGCCCCCCATAGGGTGGGCCCTGGCCCACCATGAGCCCGGACACTCGCCCTGGTCCTTGCCAGGGCATGGCGGTTGTCGAGCCCACGGTGGGCCAGGGCCCACCCTATGCGACGCCACACGCTTGCCGCTGTTGCGGCCGGGGCCGCGCAGATGTGCTTTCGGCCGCATGGAATCGCCGAGCGCGGCGTCATGGCGCAGCCGGCCGACGCGAAGCTCATGGTGGGCCAGAGCCGAGCATCTGCAAGCGCTGGGTTGGGCCCGGCCCAGGGCGGGCCAGCAGCGATTCTGCAGCGGCCGACACGGAGCGACATTCCTGGCCGCTGCTGGCGCCCTGCAGCCAGAGCTGCAAGCATGCGTCGACTTCTGAACCGTTGATCGCATGAGCACCGAGCAGATCCTGATCCTGTTGATCCTCGCCGCCACCGTGGGCCTGTTCCTGTGGGGGCGCTTCCGCCATGACGTGGTGGCGATGGCCGCATTGCTGGCCTGCGTGGCGGCGGATCTGGTCGCGCCGGAGGACGCATTCAGCGGCTTCGGCCATCCGGCAGTGATCACCGTCGCCTGCGTGCTGGTGCTGAGCCGCGCCCTGCAGCTGTCGGGTGCGGTCGATGCGCTGACCCGGCGGGTGCTGCCGGCGCGCGCGGGGCCCACGCTCAGCCTGGCGGCGCTGACCGGGCTCAGCGCCCTGCTCTCGGCCTTCATGAACAACGTCGGCGCGCTGGCCCTGCTGATGCCGGTGGCGCTGCAACTGGCGCGCCGGCTGGAGATGCCACCCGGCCGACTGCTGATGCCGCTGGCCTTCGGCTCGATCCTCGGCGGCATGACCACGCTGATCGGTACGCCGCCGAACCTGATCGTCGCCGGCTTCCGCGCCGAGTCTGCAGGCACGGCCTTTGGCATGTTCGACTTCAGCCCGGTCGGCGTGGCCGTCGCCGTGGCCGGCCTGCTGCTGATCGTGCTCGGCGGCTGGCGGCTGGTGCCGGCGCGGCGCGAGGCCACCGCCGACAGCTTCGAGAGCGGCGCCTACCTGACCGAGGCGCGGGTGCCCGAGGGCAGCAGCAGCGCTGGCAAGTCGCTGCGCGAGCTGGAGGCCAAGCTCGAGGAGCTCGATGTGCAGGTGCTGGCGCTGGTGCGCAACGAGCTGCGCCTGAACGCGCCGAACCCGACGCGACGCATCCACGTCGGCGACATCCTGGTCATCGAGTCCGAAGCAGAGGGCCTGGCCAAGGCGCTGGACGCGCTGGGGCTGCGCTTGGAGGAAGACAAGCGCGAGCCCGAGGGCGAGGAAGAGGAGGCAGACGCGGCGGAGAGCGCGGCCAGGCCCGCGCCGGGGGCAGTGGAAGCCGGGCGAAGCGACAGCGCGACAGGCGCCGCGGCGAGTGCGAAGTCGGCGAACAACCTCGGCCGCGATGCGCCCAAGGAAGACGAGGCCAGCCGCGACAGCTCGCGCGCCGAGCTCGGCCTGGTCGAGCTGGTGGTGCTGCCGGGCGCGTCGATCGTCGGCCGCAGCCCCACCGACCTGCAGCTGCGCACCCGCCACGGCATCAATCTGCTGGCGGTGTCGCGGCAAGGGCGTCGCAGCCTGGCGCGCCTGCGTGCGCTGCGCTTTCAGCCAGGCGACCTGCTGCTGATGCAGGGCACACCCGAGGCCCTCGCCGGCTTCGCCGGCGATGCCGGCTGCGTGCCGCTGGCCGAGCGCGAGCTGCGCATCCCCGATCGCCGCCAGGCGCTGCTCGCCTCGCTGGTGATGCTGGCCTCGATCGCCGCGGCCGCCTTCGGCCTGCTGCCCACGGCGGTGGCCTTTGCCGCCGGCGCGCTGGCCAGCCTGGTGCTGCGCACCCTGCCCGAGCGCGCCGCCTACAGCGCCATCGACTGGCCGGTGATCGTGCTGCTGGCCGCGCTGATTCCGGTCGCCGGCGCGATGGAAAGCACCGGCGCGGCCGGGCTGATCGGCGGCGTGCTGATGGACGATCTCGCCCGCGGCCAACCGGTGTTCGCCCTGGCCCTGGTGATGGTTGTGACCATGACCCTGTCGGACCTGATGAACAACGCCGCCACCGCCGCGGTGATGTGTCCGATCGCGGTCAGCGCGGCGTCGGCGCTCGAGTGCTCGGCGGATCCCTTCCTGATGGCGGTGGCGATCGGCGCCTCCTGCGCCTTCCTCACGCCGATCGGCCACCAGAACAACACCCTGATCCTGGGTCCGGGCGGCTTCCGCTTCGGCGACTACTGGCGGCTGGGCCTGCCGGTGCAGGCGGTGGTGCTGCTGGTGGCGATGCCGATGCTGCTGTGGGTGTGGCCGCTGTAGGGCCAGGGCCCGCGCTGTGGCGGAAGCGGGCGCCGGTTGCGGGCCGCGCCGCAGAGCTGCGTCCTCTCTGCGGGCGTAGCGGGATGCGATTGCGAGGGTGTGTGCGCGCAATCAACGCCGTGGCTTCGCATAGGGTGGGCCCTGGCCCACCGTGAGCTGCATCCTCGCCACGGTCTTCGATACAGAACCCCTCCTCGCCCCGATCCTTGATGCCGCCCCAGGGCTATTCGCGCGCGGCAGGGCGCATGGCCCATGGTGGGCCGGCGCCGGTCCAGTCGAGGAGTTCGGGGCGGGATTCGAGCTCATGGTGGGCCAGGGCCCACCCTATGCGAGGGCGGGGCGCCGTTCGAGGCCGAGGCGCAGATGCGCGCGCCGCGACTGCCCGCATTCCGCCACAAGCGCTCCCCGCCGCCGCCCGCTGGCGCGCGCAACCTTTGTTCCGACGCAGCCCGCGTCGCCCACAGAACACGAGCCCGCCATGAAGCGCAGCCTTGCCCTCGCCCTCCTCCACTCCAGCCTGGCGCTGAGCGCGCTGGGACTGCTGGCCTCCCCCGCCGATGCGCAGACCGCGCGCAAGGACTGCGAGGAGCTCAAGTCCGAGATCGCCGCGCGCATCGAGGCCAATGGCGTGCAGCACTACCAGCTGCAGATCGTCGAGCCCGAGGCCACCGGTGTCGGCCGCATGGTCGGCAGCTGCAACGGCGGCACTGCGCGCATCGCCTACCAGCGCGGCACGCCGCCGCGCGAGTCCGAGATCGAGACGCCAGTCGCCAGCACGCCGGTCAGCGCTGCCGACGCCCTGCAGATGGGGCCGCCGGCGCCGCTGGAGACGCTCGCCCAGCACGAGATGTAGACGAGGTCCTTGGGGCTGCGGCGGTCTCCCGGCCGCCGCCTGCCCGGGCCAGGGACGGCCCTTCTTTTCGCTCGGGAAGCAGCACACCCCGTCTCTACTGTTGCCACTGCCCCTGTGACAACCGGCTGTTTGTAGGAGCGAGCTGGCTCGCGACCCGTGGCCCTGGGCGAAGCGCGGCCCGTGAGGCAAAGGACAGGCTGCGGTCGCCTGCAAGCAGGCTCCTACAAGCGGTACCCGCTGACGAACCGGGATCTCTTCACCAGTACCGACCCACCACAAGGCCGTGCTGGGAATCCCTCAAGCGCCCGACGCTACCGGCTGCGCACGCCGCCGGGTGAGGAAATCGATGACCGAGCGCGCGGCCGGCTGTGCCACCAGGTACAGGCAAGGCACCAGCACCAGGGTCAGCAGCATCGAGCTCAGCAGGCCGCCGACCACGGCGACCGCCAGCGGCTGCATCAGCGCGCCGCCGGCATCGAGGCCGATCGCCAGCGGCAGCATGCCGACCACGGTGGTCAGCGTGGTCATCAGGATCGGCCGCAGGCGCACCGCGCCGGCTTCGATCACCGCGTCCGTATCCGCCAGTCCGCGGGTGCGGCCCTGCTCGATGTACTCGACCAGCAGAATGGCATTGTTCACCACGATGCCGATCAGCAGCACCGCGCCCAGGAACACCGGCGCCGACAGCGGCGTGTTGCTGAGCCACAGCGCGAGCAGGGCACCGCCCAGGGCCAGGGGCGCTGCGGTCATGATCACCAGCGGGTTGGTCAGCTGCTCGTACTGCACGATCAGCACCACCAGCACCAGGAACACCGCCAGCAGGATCACCGTGTTCATCTCGCGCTCGGTCTCGGCCACGGTCTCGAACTGTCCGCCCAGGGCCACGCCGTACTGTTCGGGCATCTCGATGCCCGCCAGCCGCCGCTGCACCTCGGCCATGATGCTGCCGACGTCGTTCTCGCTGGTGTTGAAGCTGCCGACGATGCGCTGGATGCGCAGCTGGTTCTCGCGACCGATCTCGGCGGGGCCTTCGCCGAGGGTGAAGCTGGCCACCTGGCGCGCCTGGATCGGCCCGTTGGCGCCGTTGGCGACGATGACCTCGCCCAGTCGATCGAGGTTCTCGACTTCCTCGCGCGGCATGCGCACGCGCACGTCGTACTCGTTGACGCCGGTGCTGTAGCGGGTCGGCACGGTGCCGGTGACGGCCTGGCGCAGGGCCTGGGCGACCGCGCGCACGTCGAGGCCGAGCGCCGCGGCGCGCTCGCGGTCGACTTCGATCTGCAGGGCCGGCGTGCGGTCCTCATCGTCCATCTCGACCGCTTCGAGCCCCGGAATGTCCTCGATCGCGCGGATGATCTCGCGGGCCAGCCGCTGCAGGGTGGGCAGGTCCTCGCCCAGCACCTTGAGCTCCATGTCGTTGCCGGACAGGCCGAAGTTCAGCCCGCGGATGCCGCTGGTGCGCACCGCGATGTCGGCGCCGGCGATGTCCAGCTCATTCACCCGGCGCTGCGCCTCGCGCGCCCAGCGGCCGACCGGCCAGTCCGGTCGCTGGCTGGCGTCCTCCAGCTGGATCGAAAGCCAGCCGCGACCGGCGCGTTCGGAGACCGTGCCGCCCCAGACGTTGCCGCCGGAGACGGTGAACACGCTGCGCACATGCGGCAGCGCGCGGATCGCCGCCTCGACCTCGCGGGTGGCGCGATCGGTCTGCTCGGGCGTGGTGCCCGCCGGCAGGGCCAGACGCACATTGAGGCTGCCGTCGTCGAGCTGGGGCAGGAACTCGTTGCCCAGCCGCGAGCCCAGCGGCAACACCGCCAACACGCTGGCGAAGGCGAACAGCAGTACCCAGCCGCGCCGCGGCAGCAGCAGGCGCAGCAGGCTGCGGTAGCCCTCGGTCACCGCCTGCAGCATCCGACTGAAGGCGCGGTAGGGCAGGCTGCGATCGAAGCCCGAGGAAAAGCGCAGCTTGGCCATCTGCGCGGCCAGCATCGGCACCAGGGTCAGCGCTACCGCCAGCGAGGCGATCACAGCGAAGGAGATCGTCACCAGCAGCTCGCGGAACACCAGGGTCGCGAGCCCGGTGATCAGCAGGAAGGGCAGCACCGCAGCGAGGTTGGTGAGCGTGCCGGCGGTCACTGCCGAGATCACCTCATCGGCACCTGCATGCGCGGCCTGCTCCGGGTCCTCGCGCAGCTGGCTGCGGTGGCGCTCGATGTTCTCGAGCATGACGATGGCGTTGTCCAGCAGCAGGCCCACACCCAAAGCCAGACCGCCGAGGCTCATCACGTTGAGGCTCAGGCCAGCGCCGCCCATCAGGGCGAAGGTGGCCATGATCGCCAGCGGGATCGACAGCCCGATCACCACGCTGCCGCGCACGCTGCCGAGGAAGAACAGCACCACCAGCATGGCCAACACGCCGCCCTGGATCGCGGCGGACGCCACCGACTCGACCGAGCCGCGCACGAAGAAGGCGCCGTCGCGGGTGGTGCTGAACACGATGTCCTCGGGGATGAAGCCCGAGGCGCGCAGAGAGTCCAGCCGCGCCTGCACTTCACCGACCACCTGCACGGTATTGGCGTCGGGCTGTTTGAACACCGACAGCTGGGTCGCCGCTTCGCCGTCCAGCCGCACGAACACGCGCTGTTCGCGAAAGCCGTCGCGCACCTCGGCGACCTCGTCGAGGCGGATGCGGCGGTCGCTGCCGGGGATCTGCAGCAGCACCGCGGCGATGTCGTCCGCGGACTTGAAGCGGCCCTCGGTGCGCGCACGCACATCGAGGCTGCTGCTGGTGATGTTGCCGGCGGAAACATTCTGGTTTTCGGCGGCGAGCTGGGCCGACACATCGGCCAGGCTCAGGCCGTAGGCGCGCAGGCGCTGCTGGTCGACCACCACTTCGAGCTCGCGCTCCTGGCCGCCAACGCTGAGCACGCCGGAGACGCCGGGAATCGACTGCAGCTGCGGCGCCAGGCGGTTGTCCAGCCAGTCGCGCACCTCACGCGAGCTGCGTCGCTGCGAAGAGAAGCCGGCCTCGAACACCGCCTGCGCGCCCGGATCGAACTTCGACAGGCGCGGCGGTTCGATGTCATCGGGCAGCTGGCCGCGGGCGCGCTCCAGCAGGCGCGCGGCGTTCTGCAGGGCGAGGTCGAGGTCGGTGCCGTAGCGGAACAGCAGGCTGATATCGGTGCTGCCCTCTTCCGCCTCGCTGGCCATGAGCGTCAGGCCTTCGGTCGAGGCCAGCTGGCGCTCGATCGGGCGGGTGACCTGCTCCTCGATCACCTCGGGCGCCACGCCCGGATAGGACACGTCGACGCGGATCAGCGGATACACCACCTCGGGCAGCAGGTCGACCGGCAGGCGACCGACGAAGAACAGGCCCAGCACCAGCACCACGCTGGTGATCGCAGCGGTACCGATCGGCCGCCGAATGGCTGCATGGGTCAGACCGCGGTAGCGGCGCGCGGCCTTGTCGCGGATCGAGCCGGGCCCGCTCACGCGCCGCCTCCCACCGTCTCGACCACGCGCACGCGGTCGCCGGCGGCCAGCTCCAGCGGGCTGGTGGCGACGATCTGCTCGCCGGCTTCCAGCCCGGCGGTGATCTCACGCCACTCGCCGCGCACCACGCCGGTCTCGACCTCGCGCCGCGCCAGCCGGCCCTCGGCGTCGATCACCATCACAAAGCTCTGCTCGCCCAGGCCCACCGCCCCCGCAGGCACCGCCAGCACATCGCTGCGCGCCTCGATCGCGAAGCGCGCGCGCGCCAGGAAGCCCGGGCGCACGCCGAGCGCATGCGCCTGCGGCAGCTCCAGCTCGACCGTGACCAGGCGGCTGCTGGGGTCGGCCGCCGGGAACACGCGGCGCACGCGGGCCTCGACGTTCTCGCCGCCCAGCGCATCGACCGCGACTTCGACCTCGGCGCCCGGCGCGATGCGCGCGGCATCGAGCTCGGATACACCGACGCGCAGCACCAGCTGGTCGAGATCGGCCAGTTCAAACGCAGGAGCGAGGCGGCCCACGGCCGCGCCCGGCTCGATCATGCGGGCGATGACATAGGCATCGATGCTGGCCTCGATGCGGCCGAACTGCACGCGGGTGCGCCACAGCTCGACCTCGCTCTGCGCGACCTCCAGCGCCGAGCGCGCGCTGAGCACGCTGGCGGCGTCGACGAAGCTGCGGTCGCGCAGCGCATCCAGCCGCTCGAAGTTGGCGCGCGCCTCGCGCAGCGAAGCTTCGGCGCGAGCAAGCTCGGCCTGCTGCTCGCTGACGTCGATGCGCGCCAGCAGCTGGCCGGCACGCACGCGATCGCCGGCTTCGACCCCGACCTCGGCGACCACGCCATCGGTGCGCGCGGCCAGCTGGATGCTGCGCAGCGGCTCGACCGTGCCGGCCACCAGCACGCTGCGGCCGAGCGTGCGCGGCGCCAGGGTGTAGGCGCGGACCGGCTTGCCGCGCTCTTCAGCAGCGGCGCCATCGGCAGCGGCGCCATCGGCAGCGGCCTGGGCGCGCGCGGCTGGCGCGGGGGATGAGTCCGAACAGGCGGCCAGACCGAGGCACAGAGCCAGGGCGGCCACCAGCGACAGGGGGCGGAGAGCATTCTTTGACATTTGTGCAGGTTGCCCGCGGCCGCGTGTGCATCCTGCGAAGTGCGACCCTGCCGCGGCGCCCGTCTCGCTCCGTGCAGCGACGGCTCTACTCGAAGCCGTTGGCGAACAGCGGCGGCTGGAACTCGTAGGCGCCGATGTCGAGGCGGCCTTCCTGCTGGCGCGGCTCGCCCTGCGCGTCGAAGGAGCTCGGCATCCAACTGGTCAGGGCTGCGCCGCCGTTGCGCAGCGGCGAGTCGGCGCGCGGGATGAGGTGGATGCCCCATTCGATGACCCGCGGATCGCCGCTGCTGTTGTCGCTGCCCGCATGGGTGAAGGCCCCGACCAGGAAGTCCGCCTGCAGCCGATTGTTGCGGAAGCTTCCGGGCGCGGCGTACAGGCTCAGGTCCATCGGTCGCGGGGGGACGCCCGGCGCTGGCGCAGGCAGCTCGTTGCCCCAGATCAGATTGTTCTCGACGCTGGCGACTGCGTCTTCCCGAAGCAGCAGCCGCTCCAGATTGGTCCCCACGTTGACGCGGTTGTAGACGATGGTGTTGTTGCCCAGCAGAACCGAGCCCGCACGCAGACCCGCGAACGTGTAGCCGTTGATCAAAGGGCCGCCAAGCTCGTTGTCGGCGAACACGCTGTTGACGATGCGCAGCTCGCCCGCAGCCAGCGCGAACGAGAGGCCGGAGCCGTTGCAGTTCAGGTCTCGCACCATCAGCGAATCGATGTCGACATCCATCCCGCCGGTGAGATCGGCGGCGCAGGCAGCCACACCCGTGCGCGGCAGGTCGAGGTTGCTCAGCATGAAGCGCCGCAGCCGCAGCTTGGGACGCGGGCTCTGGCCCGCGGCGGTGACCACGCTCAGCACCGTGCGATTGCCAAGCGGCACCAGCTGGGTCTGCCAGCTCTTCGGCGTAAACGCGGTGCAGCCCAGATTGGTCCAGCCGCCGGTGATCTGCACATCGCGGCCATCGCTGATGGTCAGCGCATAGGTGGCGGAGGGGCTCGCCGCGGTGCTGGGCATGCCAAGGCTGACAAGGATGCGGATGTCATCCGCCTGGCCGTTGGCACCAGCCGTCGTCAGGGCGTTCTGCAGTTCGCTGGAAGTGCCGACGCAGAAGGTGGCGGCCTCGGCGCGCATGCCGGTGCACAGCAGCATCGACGCACACAGCACGGCAACAAGGAAATGGGGGAAGCGGATCGACAGGGGCATGGGCGGATCTCCAGTGGGCTTGCCGGGGAGAAACGCGTTCGCTGCGGCAACCGGACAGCGCCATCTGCGGGAGTCGCAGCAGGCCGCGCGCGCCGCAGGCGCTGCGGGAGCGCAGCGATGTCCGCATCGCCCACGCGTCGGCGTTCCTCACTTCCGTCCGCGCTCGCAGACACACGCAGCGCAGCGCGCCATTTCCTTCCTTCACCGCAGGCCCCACCCATGCGTACAGACCATCCGCTCGCCCTCGCCCTGATCGGCCTCCTGCTGTTCGGCCTGCACTGCCCGCTGGCGCGCTGCGCCGAGGGCTGGCTGGGCGAGTGGCGCGTGTTTCTCACCCAGCCCGCGCCCTGGCGCGCAGAGGCCCAGGCGCCATCGTCTGCGCTGCTGCCGGGCGCGCGCCTGCGCCTGCGCGCCGAAGCCATCGACGGCCCGGCCCCGCTGGCCTGCGCGCGGGGCCGCAGCGAGGCCTTGATGACGCCACCGGAGGGCCTGTTCCAGGGCCAACTCGATGCGCCGCAGACGCAGGCGCTGGCGCTGGGCCTGGCGGACGGCGCACGGCCCGGCCTGCGCATCGACTGCAGCAGCGGCAGCTGGGAGTTCCACGCCGCCGATGCCGACACCCTGCTGTTCGCGCTGGACGGGTTCCTCTACAGCCTGAGCCGCGCGCCTGGCGCACTGGCGCCGGTCAACACGCCGGAAGCGGCGGTGCAAGCCCTGCTGGAGCGGCACTTCGCCGGCGATCGCGACTTCAGCGTGATCGCCTGGTCCCTGCTGCGCGAGGGGCTGTCAGTCGATCTGTGGCAGTCAGTCGAAGCCTACGCTGCGGCCCCCTGGCCGGCCGACGAGGTGCCACCCATCAACGGCGATCCGCTGACCGACAGGCAGGAACCGCCGACTCGCTTCGCGGTGGGCGCAGCACGGTTCGACGGCCCGCGCGCCGACGTGCCGGTGCGCTTCGCCGATGCCTACGGCGAGCGCACGGTGGTCTATCGGCTGCTGCAGGAGGACGGCCGCTGGCGCGTCCGCGACCTGCACTACGCGGTCGGCAGCCGGCTCGGCGCGCTGCTGGCGGAGCGGCCGCAGTGAACGAGCCAACCTCGCCTGTGGAGGCTCGGCAGCAGAACGCTCACCCGCTGCTGCGCTGGCCACCGGCCAGCACCGCCGCCACCTGGGTGTTCGGCCTGTGCCTGCTGGTCTGCCTGCTGGCGGCGGGCAGCGCCGGGCTGTTCTTCGCGATCGGGTTGATCGACGGCTCGGTGTCCTTCGGCAATGCCGATGACTGGGCCATCGCGCTGCTGGTCTGCTTCGGCATTCCTGTCGCCGGCCTTGCGCTGCGCCTGCGCGGACAGACCTGGCTGGCCTCGGCGGTGCTGGCCCTGCTCGCCCTGCCGACCCTGCTGGTGGGCTTCGCCATCCTCGTCTTCGTTGTGAGCGGCGGCCGCTGGCAGTAGCTCAGGGCGCGGCCGGCACCACGCTGGCACCGGCATCCAGCGCCCAGCGCGATGCGAAGCGGGCGTAGGGCTGGAACGGCGGATCGATCGGCGGCAGGGCCGGCATCGCCAGGCCGGCCGCGCGCGCCAGCAGGCTGTACTCCTCCAGCCAGACGCCGGCTTCGACTTCGAGCGCGCGCGCCTCGTCGAGCGCCTCCCGCGCCGTTTGCAGATCCTCGCGGCGCAGCGCGGCGCGTGCCCGCAGCAGGCTCTGCACGACCGGCGGATAGGTCGGGTCCATCGCGGCTGCCTCGTCGAGCAGGCGCGCGGCGAACAGATCGATCATCGGGTCGCGCGGGCTGCCGCGCTGCTGCTGGCGCAGCGCGCGCGCCTGCCCGATATGTTCGGCGACGGCAGCGTCGTCGCCTGCGTCCGCCGCCAGCTGGGCCAGGGCCAGCGCGGCATCGACAGCGAAGTTGAACTGTCCGCGCGCCTGCAGCCGCTGCTGGGCCTGGCGCAGGTGCTGCTCGGCGTCGGCCGTCTCACCCAGGCTGCCTTCAACGACGCCGAGATACAGCAGGGCGCGTGCCTCGATCGCGAGGTGCCCGATCGCGCGCGCCTGCTCCAGGGCAATGGAGAATTCAGTGCGCGACGCGCGCAAGTCGCCGGCGCTATAGGCCAGCCGCGCCCTCAGCATTTCGCGCTCGGGCACCGCGATCGTCGAATCCAGGGCCGCCGCCGCGGCGCGCGCGCCGTCGAGATCGCCCAGCGAGGCGCGATCGGCGATCGCATCCACCAGCTTGCGGTGGTCGACCTGCGCGACCGCGATGGCCTGCAGCTCGCGCAGGGCGGCGGCCCGCAGGCCGCGACCGTTGAAGTTGTGCGCGCGCGCCAGCCGGAAATACCAGGCCTCGGGCCTGGCGTCGAGCAGGGCGCCGGCATAGCGCAGCGAGGCCTCGTGTTCATTCGCCACTTCGGCTTCGACGAAGCGCAGCAGCAGGTGCAGGTAGGGATCGTCGATGGCATCGAGCCGCAGACGTGCCGCCTGCAGCCAGGCGCGCACCGTCGCCGCGTCGCTGCGCACCGAGCTCCAGTAGCCCAGCAGCAGGGCCGGCACCGGCGTCGACAGATCCACGGCGTGCACGCTCTCCAGCAGGGCCAGGCTGCGGTCGAGATCGCCCTCGGCTTCGGCACGCAGCGCGCGCAGGATCGCGTCCGCGCTGTCCTCGCGCGCCACATGCAGGTGCTCGGGCGCCAGCCCCATCGCGTACAGCGCCGGGGACTGCGCCCAGGGATCCTCCGCCCACGGCGACCCTCGCGACAGCCACGCAAGGGCGATTGCCAGGACGAGCGCAAGTGTTGCCAGCGCCAGCCCGCGCCATCGGTTCGGCGCGCCGAAACGCGACGCCAAGGACGCCGCATGCGGCCTGCGCGCACCGCCACGGGTGAGCCCGCGCGCGGATTCCAGCGCTGCGATCAGCGCCTCCATGTCGGGCCAGCGCTGCTCCGGGCGCTTGGCCAGGCAGCGCGCCAGCAGCGCCCGCAGGTGGCGATACTGCGCACGCCGCTGGCGGCGCAGCTCGGCCGCCGGCTCCCGCAGCTCCGGCTCGGGCAGCAGCCCGGCGGGGGTTTCGCAGACGGCGCGCGCGAACGCCAGCGGATCCTGCGGGTTCGCCGCATAGGGCAAGCGCCCGGCCAGCAGACGGAACGCCAGCACCCCGAACTGGTAGATGTCGGTGGCCGGGCCCAGCGGCTCACCGCGAAACTGCTCGGGCGCCGCGTACTCGGGCGTCATCGGGCCCAGCGCCTGCCGGGTCAGGCCGCCCGCCCCGTCTTCGTCCAGCAGCTTGGCGATGCCGAAATCCAGCAGCTTCACTGCACCCTCGGCGGTGACCAGGATGTTGCCGGGCTTGATGTCGCGGTGAACAACGCGCTGCCGGTGCGCATAGGCCAGGGCCTCGGCCACCCGCAGCAGCAGGTCGATGCGCACGTCCAGCGAGGCCTCGCGGCGCTGCGCGTAGTCGACCAGGGTCTCGCCCTCGACGTACTCGGCAGCGAACCAGGGCATGCCGTCCTCGGTCTCGCCGCCGTCGAGCAGCGGCGGGATGTTCGGATGCTTGAGGTTGGCGAGGATCTGCCGCTCCTGGGCGAAGCGCTCGGCCAGGCCCGGATGCAGGCCGCCGATCAGCTTGATCGCCACGCGCTGGCGGAAGCCGCCGCTGACGCGCTCGGCGAGGTAGACCGCGCCCATGCCGCCGCTGCCCAGGTGCCGCACCAGCTCGAAGGGGCCGATGCGCCGGCCGAGATGGTGCTGCGGGCCGCGCTGGGTGGTGTCAGCGCTGGCCTGACTCGCCTCGAACAGCCCGGCCGCACGCTCCGCCGCCGGCTGGGTCAGTCCGGCCTCGTCACGATGGCGTGCCAGCAGGGCGCAGAGATCGGCATGCAGCTGCGGCTCGCTGCGCTGCAGGCCGAGCAGCATGGCCTCGCGCGCGGAGGACTCCAGCTCCAGCGCCTGCTCGAACAGCGGCTTCAGCCGGGGCCAGCGCTGCAGCAGGGAGGCTTCCGCCGACATCGGGGGCTAGCCTGCGCTGCCGTCGATCGCCTGCAGCAGCAGGGCGCGGGCCATGTCCCAGTGGCGTCGCACGGTGCGCTCGTTGACCCCGCGCGCCGCGGCGATCTCGACAAAGGACAGCCCACCGAAGAAATGCCATTCGACCAGCTGGGCGAGGTCCGGATCGACCGCCTCCAGCTGCTGCAGGGCGCGGTCGATCTGCAGCAGTTCATCCAGTGAACCGCCTTCGCCCGGCAGGCGTTCGGTGAGTTCGACCCGCTGCTGGCCGGCGCCGTGCTTGACGGTGCCGTCGCTGCGTACGAGGTCCAGCAGCACCTGCCGCATGGCGCGCGCGAACAGGCTGTAGAAGTGGGTGCTGTCATTGAGCCCGCCGACCCCACGGGCGATCTTCATGTAGGCCTCGTGGACCAGGGTCGTGGGGTTGATGCTGCGCTCGCCGCCGGCGCGGCGCAGGGTGCCGCGGGCGATCCGCTTCAGCTCTTCGTAGGCCAGGTCGAACAGGCGCCGCTGCGCCTCGGCATCGCCGCGGCCGGCAGAGTGCAGCAGCTGGGTCAGCGCGGGCTCGGTCATGGTCGGGCAGAACAGTGTCGGGGCGGCGCGAGTGTAGCTCGCGGTCCCGGCCCGATGTCCGCCTGCCGCGCGATCCGGCGTTGCTGCAGGGACATCCCCACTGGACCCGACCCATGCACGCCGACCCTGCCCCCTTGTCCGAAGCGTCCGCCGACGCGACCGTGTCCGAGACCTGCCTGCCGCAGGCAGCGCCCACCCTGCTCAGGCTCGGCCTGACCCGGGTGCTGTCCGATCCCGGCCAGTTTGGCGCGCGCTTCTATGCCCGCCTCTTCGAGCTGCTGCCAGGGGCACGCGCGCTGTTTCCGGCCGCGCTGGAACCGCAGCAGCAGAAGCTGGTGCAGGCCCTGACCCTGCTGGTGCGCAGCCTCGACCGCGGCGAGGAGGTGACGCCGCTGCTGCGCCAGCTCGGCCAGCGCCATCGCCAGTACGGCGCCGAAGCCGCGCACTACGCGGTGGTCGGGCAGGCCCTGATCGACACCCTCGACCTCTGCGGCGACCAGCCGCTGCGTGCGGAAGTGCGCGCCGCCTGGACCCGCCTGTACGGCTGGGTCGCCGCGAACATGCTGGAGGGTGCGGCGGCTACCTCGCCGGAGCCACAGCCGCTGCGCTAGCCTCGGCCGCTCGCGACAAGGACACGACGGCCTCGAATTCCTATGCCCAAAGCGTTCGCCGACCTCAGCGCCGCGGATCGAGGCCGGCGATGCTCATGCCGTCGAGCTCGTGGCTGGTCGGCCCGCCCTCCAGGCGGATGCGCAGGGCCAGGTCGGTGCGCGAGTCGGCGTTCTCGATGGCCTGCTCGTAGCTGATGCGGCCACCGGCGTAGAGGTCGTAGAGGGCGCCGTCGAAGGTCTGCATGCCGTTTTCCTTCGAGGCCTTCATCGCCTCCTTGATGCTGGCGATCTCGCCCTTCTCGATCAGGTCGGCGATGTAGGGGCTGGACATCAGGATCTCGACCGCCGGCACGCGGGTGCCGTCGATCGCGCGGATCAGGCGCTGGCTGATCACCGCCTTCAGGTTCAGAGACAGATCGATCAGCAGCTGGTGGCGCGCGGTCTCGGGGAAGAAATTGATGACGCGGTCGAGCGTCTGGTTGGCGTTGTTGGCGTGCAGGGTCGACAGGCAGAGGTGGCCGGTCTCGGCGTAGGAGATCGCCGCCGCCATGGTCTCGCGGTCGCGGATTTCGCCAATCATGATCACCTCCGGCGCCTGCCGCATCGCGTTCTTCAGCGCCGCCGCATAGCTCAGGGTGTCGATGCCGATCTCGCGCTGGTCGACCACCGACTGCTTGTGCTCATGCAGGAACTCGATCGGGTCCTCGACCGTCAGGACGTGGCCGGTGCGCGTGCGGTTGCGGTGGTCGATCATCGCCGCCAGCGTCGAGGACTTGCCCGAGCCGGTCGCGCCCACGACGAGGATCAGCCCGCGCGGCAGCAGGATCAGGTCGTTGAGCACCGGCGGCAGATTGAGCTGCTCCAGCGAGGGGATCTGGCTGGTGATGTAGCGCACCGCCACCGCGATGCTGCCGCGCTGGCGGTAGATGGACAGGCGGAAGCGGCCGGTGCCGGGCAGCGCGATCGCCAGGTTCATCTCCAGCGTGGCCTCGAACTCGCGCTGCTGCTTGTCGTTCATCGACGCATACGCAAGGTCGTGCAGGGCTTCGGCGCTGAGATTCTTGTCGCCGACGTGGCGGGTGACGCCCTGGATCTTGATGCTGGGCGGCGCACCGACCGAGAAGAACAGGTCGGAGGCGTGGTGCTCGGCCATCAGCCGCAGAAAGGGGGTGATCTCGACAGTGGCCATGGTCTGCTCAGTGCGTGGGCGCCGCTGCGGCGTCCGGGGTGGATCAGTCGAGCTCGGTCTCGAACAGGTTCATCAGCGTCCGCACGCGCTCCGCCAGCCGATCGCGCAGGTGCCGATAGGCGGCGTCATCGAGGCCCGCGGGGTCCGGCAGCACCCAGTGCACGTCAACGTTCAGCCCCGGCGCGCGCAGCTCGGCAGGCCCGAGCAGCACGCAGCAGTCGAAGCCGAGGTCGGCGTGCTCGGCCAGCGACTGCGGCGCCGGCAGTCGCGGCGCCAGGCCGAGCTCGCCCAGCATGGGTAGCAGACGGTGCTCGAAACGCTCGGCGCCGCGCAGGCCGGCACTGTAGGTCAGGGTGCCCTCGTCGACATACAGGCGCGCCAGCGCATGCGCCATCGGGCTGAGCACGCTGTTGTCGGGGCAGAGGAAGAGGATGCGCTTCATGGTGGTGATCGCTGCATGGCAAGGGATTCACGGCGGACGCGCGCGCCTGCGAGGGGTGCAGACGTTGCGACGTTGCGGGTGCCCTGCGTCAGGCAAGACCTGTGCCCACCGTCAGGCCGCAAGCGCTGCGGCAGCCCCGACCACGGCTGACGCGACGGTCGCGGGCCTCCACAATGCGCGGCATGACATCCCTTGTTCGCGAACGCCTGGCCACGCCGCTGGGCAAGCTGTTGGTCTTCAGCACGCAGGACGGTCGCCTTGCCGTCGTCGACTGGCTGGACACGCTCGATCGCCTGCCGGCTGCGCGGCGCGCGGCGCTCACGGCCGCGCAGCCGGCCGCTGCCGAAACGGCTGCGGTAGCTGCGCTGCGCCGCTATTTCGCGGGGGATCTGCAGGCCCTGGATGCGCTTGACGTCGATCCGCAGGGCAGCCCGCTGCAGCTGCAGGTCTGGGCCGCGCTGCGCGCCATCCCGGCCGGCCGCACCTGCAGCTATGCCGAGCTGGCCGAGCGCATCGGTCGCGCCGGCAGCGCGCGCGCGGTAGGCGCTGCGGTCGGCGCGAATCCGCTGCTGCTGGTGCTGCCCTGCCACCGCGTGGTCGGCGCCAAGGGCGCTCTCACCGGCTATGCCGCGGGGCTGGAGCGCAAGCGCTGGCTGCTGGAGCATGAGGGCCTGCTGCCGCGACTTGAACATGGCGCCTCGGGGCGCGCCACGCGGGTGCCGGGTTAGGTCCGCGCAGGCACAGTGCCAGTCGGGTCTTTGCTCAGCCGCCAAACCAGCGCTGCAGCCGCGGGCGCCAGCGCAGGAAGCGGACGTAGGCACGTTCGAGCACGCGCAGCACCAGGGGCACGCGCGCGAGCTGGCCCAGCGGCCACAGCAGGGGCAGCTGCCGCCACAGCGCGGCAAACGCCGCCGCGCCGTCGTACAGGCGCTCGCCGTCGCCCGCATGCATCCGCGCCAGCAGCTCGGCCGGATCCAGCGGACAGGCCTCCGGCGCGGCTTCGCTGAGGTTCACGAAGGCCACGCGCCGGCGCCAGTCCAGCCGCTGCATCAGGGCGATCTCGCGCCGGCACAGCGGACAGGCGCCGTCGTACCAGACCGTGAGCGCGGGCTCGCTCACAGGCCCGGCATCCCGAGCGCGCGTAGCTCATCCGCGATGTGCTCACGGAAGGCGAAGAAGCCACGCGTGGCGCGCGGCCAGAAGCGGCTGTCCCAGTCGCGGCGCAGGCGCTGCAGGCGGATGCCGCGCTTGCCCAGCGCCGACTCCAGCGCATCGAGCGCATCGGCCACCGGACCGACCGGCGCTTCGGCCGTCACCACCGCGCCTGCGCCGACTTCGCCCGCGATCGCCGCGATGCTTGCTGCATCGAGGTTCGACAGCCGCGTCACCGCCTGCCCGTCCGCCACCAGCCGCGCTTCCAGATCGACGCAGGCGCCGTGGACGAAGGCCCTGGCCTTGTCGCCCCAGGGCCAGTCTCGGCCGCCGCTGGGCGCCTCGGCCGACGCCTCGCCGACGCCTTCGACGATCAGCACGTGGCGCGGCCTGCTGCCCTCGGGCAGCAGGCTGTGCGGGTCGAGATCCTCGCCGTGGACCAGCAGCAGGCAGGGCGTGGAAGGGTCAAGCGGCGCACGCAGCGGCAGCGCCTGCGCGCGCGGCAGCGACGGCTCGCTCAGCGCCTCGCAGACGCTGGCCAGGCCCTGCGGACGGAAGCGCCCGCCGCTGTAGCGGGCGATGTTGTCGGCGCTGGCCGCATAGGTCTTGCCCGGCGTCTGCAGGCCGGCCACCCAGCGCCAGCCCAGGGTGTTGGATGCAGGGTCGGCATCGAGCAGGTGACGGGCGAAGAAGTCGGCGCCGAGCGTCCACGGCAGGCGCAGGGTGAAGATCCAGATCGACGCGAACCACATGCGCGCGTGGTTGTGCAGGTAGCCGGTGTCGACGAGCTCGCGCGCCCAGTCGTCGAAGCCCTCGATGCCGGTGGCGCCGCGCTCGGCCTGGGCCAGCGCGTGCGCGCGGCCGGCATTGGCCGCGGTCACCGCACGCTCGCGCGCGAGCTCGGCGCGGTAGCGGCGCCAGGCCTCGGGCCGCAGCTCCAGCCAGCCCTTCCAGTAGGTGCGCCAGAGCACCTCCTGCACGAATTTCTCGGCCGCGGCATGGCCATGCCGCGCCAGCACCGCGCGCACCACCTCGGCCTCGGTCAGCAGGCGATGGCGCAGGTAGGGCGAAAGCATCGAAACGTTGCCGCGGCTGTGCAGGCCGAGGTCGTGGTTGCGCTCGGCGGTATAGCGCGCACCCGCGCGCGGCAGGAAGCCCTGCAGGCGGCGCAGGCCTTCGGCGCGGGTGGGCGGGAACAGATCGGCAGCGGAAGGCGGTTCGATGGGCATGCACACATCAGATCAGCCCGGGCGCGCAGGCGATGTGGATTCCCTCGGCGCGCAGGGCATGGCGATCCGCGAAATCCCGCATAGGGTGGGCCCTGGCCCACCGCGGCATTCGACCTCGCCACGGTGTCCGGGCGGAGGGCATTGCCAGCCCAGATTCCGCGTGGCCCGTGCACAGGAACCGGGGCAAGAATCGAGCCCATGGTGGGCCAGGGCCCACCCTATGCGAGCGGGACGCCCGTTGGGGCATGCGACCACCGCGCATCGTCGAATCCCGAATCCCGAATCCCGAATCCCGGCTCTTCGGAGCCAGGGCTCACCCTATGCGAGCGGGACGCCCGTTGGGGCATGCAACCGCAGCGCTTCGTCGAATCCCAAATCCCGAATCCCGAATCCCGGCTCTTCGGAGCCAGGGCCCACCCTATGCGAGCGGGACGCCCGTTGGGGCATGCGACCACCGCGCATCGTCGAATCCCGAATCCCGAATCCCGAATCCCCAATCCCGGCGCCACGGCGCACCCTAGGCCAGCGCATCAAGCGCGATCCGCGTCGCCAGCGCCAGGCCTTCCTCGCGCTCGCTGGCGGAAAAGCGCTGGCCGCTGTGCAGTTCGTCACTCACCGTGAGCAGGCAGCCGGCCTCGACGCGATGTTCGGCGGCGATGCCGAACAGCGCCGCGGCTTCCATCTCGACCGCCAGCAGGCCCATGCGCTCCAGCAGCGGCAGCAGTTCCGGGGCATCGCTGTAGAAGCGGTCGGTCGAGAACACGCCGCCGGCGTGCAGGGTTGCGCCCGCCGACTCCGCCACCTCGGCGATGCGCCGGCTCAGGGCGAAGCTCGCCGGTGGGGCGTAGTCCATGCCGTCGAAGCGGCGACGGTTGAGGCTGGAGTCGGTGCTGGCCGCGGTCGCCAGCACCAGCGCACCGAGCTTGAGATCGTGCTGCAGGCTGCCGGCCGTACCCAGGCGCAGCAGGCGGCGCACGCCGTACTCGCGGATCAGTTCGGTGGCGTAGATCAGGCACGACGGCATGCCCATGCCGCTGCCGAGCACGCTGATCCGCCGGCCGCGGTAGCTGCCGGTGTAGCCGAGCATGCCGCGCACCCGGTTGACCTCGACCGCGCCGTCGAGGAAGTGCTCGGCGATGTGTCTCGCGCGCAGCGGGTCGCCCGGCAGCAGCACGGTGTCGGCGAAGGCACCGGATTCGGCACCGAGGTGGGGAGTGCTCATCGAAGGCTCCAGCAACAGATCAGAAGGGGCGATGCCGGTCGCTACTCGAACAGGTCACGCCCGGCCGCCAGCGGCGCCAGCCCGAAGGCCGCCGCCAGGCCCTGGGCGAGGTCGGCGAAGCTGTCGCGCAGGCCCAGGCTGAGGGGTCCGACATGCGCACCGGAGACCAGGATCGGCACGTGCTCGCGGGTGTGGTCGCTGCCGCGCCAGGTCGGGTCGTTGCCGTGGTCGGCGGTCAGCACCAGCAGGTCGTCGGAGTCGAGTCGCGCACGCAGCTCGGGCAGGCGCGCGTCGAAGCGTTCCAGCGCCGCGGCATAGCCGGCGACGTCGCGCCGATGCCCGTACTCGCTGTCGAAATCGACCAGATTGGCGAACACCAGGCCCGGGCGGTCCAGCGCATCCACCGCGGCCAGGGTGGCGTCGATCTGGCCGTCAAGCCCGCTGGCATGGAGTTCCTCATCCAGCCCGCGATGCGTGAACAGGTCTCCGATCTTGCCGACGCCGACCGTGGCCAGTCCGTTCTGCTGCAGCACATCGAGCAGGGTCGGAGCCGGCGGCGGCACCGCGTAGTCGTGGCGGTTGCCGGTGCGGCGGAAGTCATCAGCGTTGTCGCCGACAAAAGGACGCGCGATCACCCGGCCGATGTTCCAGGCATCGACACGGCGGCGCGCGGCCTCGCACAGCGCATACAGGCGCTGCAGGCCGAAATGCTGCTCATGCGCGGCGATCTGCAGCACCGAATCGGCCGAGGTGTAGACGATGGGCTTGCCGCTCGCGATATGCGCCTCGCCCAGGCGCTTCAGGATCTCGGTGCCGGAGGCATGGCAGTTGCCCAGCCAGCCGGGCAGGCCGCACTCGGCGGCGAGCGCGTCGAGCAAGCCGGGCGGAAAGCTGTCCACCGGCGCGCTGAAGTAGCCCCACTCGCGCTGCAGCGGCAGGCCCATCAGCTCCCAGTGGCCGGTCACGGTGTCCTTGCCGGGTGAGCGCTCGCGCGCCGCCGCCCAGGCGCCCTTGAACGGCGCGGTCTCATCGAAACCGGTCGGCAGACGACCCGTCGCCAGCCGCGCGGCGCGACCCAGGCCGAGCGCCTGAAGGTTCGGCACCCGCAGCGGCCCGCTGCGCTGCAGCCACTCGGGCAGGCCCGCGCGGCGCGCGCTGTCGGCTTCGCCTGCGGCGCAGGCGGCCGCGATATGGCCGAGCGTGTCGCTGCCGGCATCGCCGAAGCGCTCGGCATCCGGCAGGGCGCCGATGCCGAGCGAATCCAGCACCACCACCACGGCGCGGCGGATGCGCGGTGCGCTCATGTGCACAGCCCTTCAGCGCGGCACTGCTGCTGCGCTCGCGCTGCGAGCAGTGCGCGCGGGCCGCCGCAGCCGGGCTCGCCGCAGTCGACACAGGCGCTCTGCGCGGCGCAGGTCATGCGCTCGGGCGGGCTCGGAGGCAAGCCGCCCAGCCAGCCCTGCAGCAGGGGTCGCGGTTCCGGGACGCGATCGCTGATCTGCAGGGCCGGGCTCAGCCGCGCACGCGCGGCCTGCAGGGCGTCGACCGAATGCGCGTGGATGCGCAGCAGGGGCTCGCCGCGGCGCACGCGCACACCCACCTCGAGAATGTCGGACAGGCCGACGCGCGGGTCGATGCGGGCACCCGCTCGCCCGCGGCCGGTGCCGAGCTGCAGGCAGGCCTCGCCGAGCAGGCGGGTGTCGATCGCGGCCAGCATACCGTCCTCGGCGGCGCAGAGCTCACCGATGCACGGCGCCTGCTCGCGCCAGCGCTGCGGCGCCGACAGCGCATCGGCCGGGCCGCCCATGGCCCGCACCATCGCTTCGAAGCGCTGCGCGGCGGCGCCGCTGCACAGTGCCCAGTGCACTCGGGCCTGCGCCTGCGCAAGGTCGACGCAGAGGCCACCCTGCAAGAGAAGCCGCGCGCACAGTGAGAGGTTCAGCCGGTACAGGCGCGAGCGCGTGTCTTCGCCGCGCAGGACGCGCGCCGCGGCGTCGAGTTCCAGCGCGTTGCCGGCGGCATTCGCCAGCGGCTGGTCCATGTCGGTGAAGGCCAGCTCGCAGCCCAGGCCCAGCGCCGACGCCGTCGCCGCCAGCAGCCGCGCCAGGGCCTCGCCCTCGCCGCGCTCGCGGAAGATCGCGCCGGAGCCGAGCTTGAGGTCCAGCAGCAGGTGCTGCACGCCGGCCGCCAGTTTCTTCGAGAGGATCGAGCTGACGATCAGGGGCAGGGAGTCGACCGTTGCGGTGCGGTCGCGAATCGCGTACAGGCGCTGGTCTGCCGGCGCCAGTTCGTTCGAGGCGCTGACAATCGCCAGCCCATGGCGGCGCACGCAGTCGGCGAAGCGGTGGAGGTCCATCTCGGTGCTGAGCCCCGGCAGGGCTTCGAGCTTGTCGAGGGTGCCACCGGTGTGGCCGAGACCGCGCCCCGACACCATCGGCACCGCCGCGCCGCAGGCCGCCAGCACGGGCGCCAGCACCAGGCTCAGGCAGTCGCCGACGCCGCCGGTGGAATGCTTGTCCAGCACCGGCGCCTCGACGCCCAGCGAAGGCCAGTGCAGGACGCGGCCGGAATCGCGCATGGCGGCGGTGAGATCCACGGTCTCGCGCGCGGACAGCCCGCGCAGGCCGATCGCCATCGCCAGCGCACCGGCCTGCGCGTCATCGAGGCCGCCATCGGCCAGGCCACGCGCCAGCTCGGAAAGTTCGCAGGCCAGCAGGCCGCGGCCAGCGCGCTTGGCCGCCAGCAGCAGATCGAAGCGGAGCAGGTTCGAGCTCATGGCGGGGGCTCAGTAGCCATCGGCGTTGGCAGCGTGCGAACCACCAAGCACCGCCTCGATGTGATCGAGCAGGGCACTGGCGCCGACGCGCAGCCGCGCCGGGCTGCAGGCCGCGTCACCGAGCTCGCGCGCGACCAGATCGCGGTAGGCGGCGGCCTGCTCGATGCTGCGGATGCCGCCCGCGGCCTTGAAGCCCGCGGCTGATCCCCGGCTGCGGATGGCGCCGAGCATCAGCTGTGCCGCCTGCAGGGTGGCGCCGACCGTGGCCTTGCCGGTGCTGGTCTTGAGGAAATCGGCGCCGGCTTCGAGCGCGAGCTCGCTGGCCAGCACGATGCGGTCGGGCGCGGACAACTCGCCGCTTTCCAGGATGATCTTCAGCAGCGCGCCGCCGCTGGCCTCGCGGGCCGCGCGCAGCACCTTCCGGGCCGGGCCCTCGCGGCCCTGCAGCAGGGCCTGCCAAGGCAGCACGGCGTCGATCTCCTGCGCGCCGACGGCGCGCGCGCGACGGATCTCGCGCGCCACCCGCAGCGGGTCCTCGCCGCCCTCGGGAAAGTTCACCACCGTCGCCACCGCGATCGATTCCGGCAGCAGCGAGCGCGCGTGCCGGACGTGTTCGGGATACACGCACACCGCCGCCACGCGTCCGTGCGGACCCTCGGCGCGGGCGCACAGGGCAGTGATTTGCGCCGGCGTCGCGTCTTCGTCGAGACAGGTCAGGTCGAGCAGGGGCAGCAGCTGGCGGGCGAGTGCGGAATCGGCGGACATGGGCGCATCGCAGGCGGGGATTGACGCACAGCCTGCGCCACCGGTCGCCCGCTCGCGCTGATCAGAATCAAGCGGAAGGGCGCGGGGATTCGGGATTCGGGATTCGGGATTCGGGATTCGGGACAGCGTCGCGCGGCCGAGTGCGCCGTCAAGCCCATAGGGTGGGCCCTGGCCCACCATGCGCTGCACCCTTGCCCCGGTCCGCCGTTGAATCCGCGCGCGCTCCGCATCCGCCTGCGCTTCCGCATCGGCCCGCCCCCTGCGGATGGCTCACCGGCGCTCGATCACGAACGCAACGCCATTCAAGATTCCTCGCGAGCGTGCAGGCCATGGTGGGCCAGGGCCCACCCCATGACGTACCCGGACGCGCGCGCCGCCGCCTCACCGTGTCGGCTCAAGGCGCCAGCCGGAATCCAAAGGGAAGCAGCGCACTGATCGCGAGCACCCGCGCAGCCCCTTCCGCACGAAAACCCACCCGCGCCCGCGGCCCCAGCTCGAAGATCTGCTGCCGGCAGCCGCCGCAGGGCGCGGCCTCCTGCGGCCGGCCCTCGGCACCAAAGGCCAGCACCACGAGATCAACCACCTCGACACCCGCACCCTCTGCCGCCACCGCGGCCGCCAGCGCATGCCGCTCCGCGCAGCCGCTCAGCGGATAGGCGCTGTTCTCGACATTGCAGGCCGCGTACAGGCCTCCGCTGGCGGTACGCAGCGCACAGCCGACATGGAAATTGGAGAACGGCGCATAGGCGCGCTGCGCGACGGCACACGCGGCCTCAACGAGGACGGGATCCAGCTCGGGATGCATAGAGGCTTTCCGTGCGCATGCGCGCACATGGACAGGGCCGCACATACTGCCTGTCGCTGGTGCGCCCGCGCACGAGCACGCAGCCCAGGTAATGCGGGAGATAGGCCACGCGAGCCTTCCACGCGCCTTGCCATGGGGCGTTACACTCCGCGCCCTCGCATTGCCATCCGGGAAAACAAATGCCCACCGCACGAGCATCGACATGCGCGCTTCTTCTCACATTCTTCCTGTCCATTGGCGGCGTTGCAGCAAGCGCCAGCGAAGGATCGCGCATGACGCTCGGCGCCTACCTGGGCAAGGAATACGCGGGTTGGGAATTCACCTTGACCCTTGATGAGCAGGAGGTCTGCCGCTACACGCACGTGCCGCTGACGGTCGGCATGCCGTGGCCGCCCGGAGCCGACTGCCGCTTCGAGATTCCACCCACGGCCAGCACCCTGCATCTGCGCGCGCTGAAATCGGGGCTGATCTTCGACACCCGGCACGAGCAGAGTTTCCGTCTGGTCGACACCTCGGCGGAGACGCCCGGCCTCTACGATCGAAGCACTCCGTTCGGTGAACGCATGCGCGTCCTGTTCGAAACTGCGAAAGCCTGGGAGGACAGCGCGGTCGAGCTGCGCGGGACGCCCATGGACAGCGACACCCGCGCGCAGGTCGAGGCGCGCCTCGGGCTCCCGCTGCCGACCGCCCTTGCTGCGTTCTGTTCTACGGTCGGCGGCGTGGAATTCGATGGATTCGGCCACTGGCTGGACTGCGGCGATGAGCTGCTGCCGCTGAAGCAGCAGATGGACCGCTTCGGCTCGGACTACGACGACTCCCCCGAGTGGCAGCCCGTGTTCGACCACGCGGTCTTCGTCGCCCTCGAAGGCGGCGACGGCATCGGCTACCTCGCCTACGTACCGGCGCCCAATCCGCATTGCCCGGGTGAGGCCTGGTTCCGCTTCCACCAGGACGGCGGCGACTTCACCTGGCTGAAGGATGCCGACGGCCGCTGCCTGGACACCGAGGCCGCGCTGCTGCGCTGGTTCGAGATCCTGCTGATAGACGCCCGCGAGATCAACGAGAGCCCGGCGCAGGACACCCTGCGGATCGACCTCACGCGCCCGCATCAGTACCTCGCCCTGCGCCAGGCCTGGCGCGAGGATCCGAAGCGGCCCTTCCGGCTGTACGTGGACAGCCGCTGGTAGCTGCAGCGGCGTCATGCCTGTCGTGTGTCCATGGCCTGCATACTGCGAAGGTCTAGCCACTCAGGCGGATGGTAGCGGGCCGCAGTCGTGCGATTCAGGGCCCGGCTGACTCCACGAGCCGCTCGCGCAGCGCGCGCCAGTCCTCGCGCACATGCCTGCGTGCCGCCCACCGGCCCAGCCACCAGAACGGATTGAACCAGGACTGCCAGCGCGGCCGGGTCAGCCATTCCGCCACCTTGCGCCGCGCCTCGTCCTCCGGAAAGAACCACGGGTCCAGGCCCATGCCGAAACTCAGATAGACCGCCAGCGTATCCAGCGCAAAGGCGCCGCAGACTTCGTCGAGGACGATGCGCTCGATCCGCTCGACGCCCAGCCCGGTGCCCCGCAGCTTCTCCGCGAAGGCATCCAGCTCGCCCGCGTCGTACTCGGTGTCGACCCAGCACTGGGCCAGCACTTCCCAGACGATGGCGTTCGGTGAGGGTACGTGGTCCATGCGGATTCGGGATTCGGGATTCGGGATTCGGGATTCGGGATTCGGGACAGGATCGTGCGGGCAGACTGGGCGTCAAGCCCATAGCGTGGGCCCTGGCCCACCGCGAGCCCAATCCCAGCCCCGGTCTATCGTCAGGTTCGCGCGAGCACGGCATTCACGGCCACCGTCGCGCCTCGGCCGCCACACCTGCGGAGCGATCGCTGCCACACCACAAGGGACGCGAGCAGCACGCTCGATCCAGGTCCAGACCGAATCGGGGCCAGTTCAACTGAAGTGGATCGAGACCCCTCCCATGGGTTCTGGCCGGAGTGCGCCGCATCCTCAACACCCGAACTGAGGCACCAGCTGGCTATAGCAAGCCTCAAGCCTGATGCGGCCCAACTGCGCACAAGATCGCAAGCCGCGCCACGTTGGGCCGCGCTGCGCTTGGCACAACCCACCTGCAGTCGGCGCTTTCGTGGCGTCCGCACGGCACAAGGCCCGGGAAACCCGGGCCTTGTGCGTTCAAACCTTGCAGCGAGCGAAGATCAGTACACGTCCTTCGCCGTGTTGTAGACGTTGAACTTGCCGGTGGGCGTGATCAGGCGTGGGTCGTCGATGACGGCCTTGAGCGTGCGGGTCCTGTCGTCGACCACCACGATCGCCGAGCGCTGGTCCTTGCCGTTCCAGACCGAGAACCAGACCTCGGTGCCGTCCTTGTTGTACTCCGGCTGCACCACGCGCTTCGGGCCTTCGCCGAGGTTGGCCCACTCGGCGATCGGCAGCACCTCGTAGCCGCCTTCCAGGTTGTCGAGGTTGAACACCGCGATGCTCTGCGAAACCTCGGCGGTCGGGTTCAGCGGGGTGTCGACCCACAGGTTGCGCGACTTCGGATGGGTCTTGATGAAGAGCGAACCGCCGCCCTGGCCTTCGAGCACGTCGACCACTTTCCAGGCCTGGTCGGGGTGGCCTTCCGGGTCGGTGCCGATCAGCGTGACCTTCTCGTTGCCCAGCGCCGAGGTGCCCCAGACCGGACCGAACTGCGGATGCACGAAGTTGGCGCCGCGGCCCGGGTGCGGGATCTTGTCGACGTCGATCAAGCCGACCATCTTCTGGTCGCGCGAGTCGACCACGGCGATCTTGTCGCTTTGGTTGGCAGCGGTGAGGAAGTAGCGCTTGGTCACGTCCCAGCCGCCGTCATGCAGGAAGCGCGCGGCGTCCAGCGTGGTCACCTTGAGCGCATCCAGATCGCTGTAGTCGACCAGCAGGATGCGGCCGGTCTCCTTGACGTTGACGATGAACTCCGGGTGCTCGTGGCTGCCGACGATGGCGGCGACGCGCGGCTCGGGGTGGAACTCCTGGGTGTCGACCGTCATGCCGCGGGTCGAGACGATCTTGATCGGCTCCAGCGTCGGGCCGTCCATGATCACGTACTGCGGCGGCCAGTAGGCTCCGGCGATGGCCAGCTTGTCCTCGTAGCCGGGGAACTTGCTGGTTTCGACCGAGCGGGCTTCGAGGCCGATTTTGATCTCGGCGACGCGGTCGGGCTTCTCCATCCACAGGTCGATCAGGTCGATCTTGCCGTCGCGACCGATGGTGTAGACGTAGCGCATCGAGTGGCTGATGCGCGAGATGTGCACCGCATAGCCGGTCTTGATGATGTTGATGATCTCGTAGGTGTCGCCGTCGATCAGGGCGATCTCGCCCGAGTCGCGCAGGGTCACCGAGAAGATGTTTTCCAGGTTGTAGCTGTTCATCTGCCGGGTCGGACGCTGTTCGACCGGCACCATGACGTTCCAGCTGCCGCGCATCTCGGCCATGCCCCACTCCGGCGGGTTCGGCGGCGTGTGCTGGAGGAAGCGGGCCATCAGGTCGACCTGCTCGGTGGTGAGCTCACCGCCGGTGCCGAAGTTGGGCATGCCCGCCGGCGAGCCGAAGGTGATCAGCGCCTTCAGGTAGTCGGTGCCCTTGCCCTGGGTGATGTCCGGGGTCAGCGGCTTGCCGGTGGCGCCCTTGCGCAGCACGCCGTGGCAGCCGGCGCAGCGCTGGAAGAAGATCTCGCTGGCCGCGGCAAACTCGTCCTCCGTCATGTCGGGCGCGCCGGGGGTGCGCACCTGCTTGACGTCGGCGCCGGCGAGCGTGGTCGGCGCACCCTCATAGGCGGCCTGCGCCTGCGAGGTGCCCGGGTGGGCCTGGCCCTGGGCCGGGTCCTTGGGCGCGCCGATCTCCGTGCGCACCGCGGCCACCTGCTCGGCAGTGATGGCGGCACCGCCGGAGTTCAGGCCGGTGTTGACGTAGCTCAGGATGTGGGCGATGTCGGCATCACTCAGATGGCTCATCGCGGGCATCACGCCGTTGTAGTCCTTGCCGCTGACCTTCATCGGGCCGGACAGGCCGGTCAGCACCGCGCGGATCGCAGTCTCGGCGGTGTTCGAGGTCAGCCAGTCCGAGCCCTTGAGCGGGGGGAAAGCACCGGCCAAGCCCGAGCCATCCGGCTGATGGCAGGCCGCGCAGTTGGCGAGGTAGGCGGCCTGGCCGGCCTCGGCATCGGATTTCGGCGGACGCTCGTTGACGGTATCGCTGCTGCTGCAGGCGGTGGCACTGAAAAGCATCAGTGCCAGGGCCCCGGTGAGGTGTCGGTAACGCATGGCGATCTCCTGGCGGGTAGCGGGGGTGCAGGGCGGGCACGCTTCTCTGGCGTGCCGGAGCGTCCTGCTCGGTGGCCAGTCTGTGCCCGCACTTCGCGCGTCAACCCTGACTTGGGTCAGGTGGACCGCAGTCTCCCGGGCTGCGTGAAGGCGCGTTTGACCTCACTCAAATTTGCGTGAGGGTACTGGCCCGTAGGCTGCACCCCACACCTCGAAGGATCGACCGCATGCGCGCCACACCGAGACGCCCCCTGCCCTGCGCCATCGCGCTGGCCCTGCCGCTGTTGATCGCGCTCGCGCCGCCGCAGCGCGCGCAGGCCGAAGCCGCCGCCGAAGCCACTCGCCTCGACCAGATCGTGGTGGTGGCGAAACGCATGCCCGAGCCGCTGGCCCAGGTCGCTTCCAGCGTCAGCCTGGTCGATCGCGAACAGTTCGAAGCGCGGCTGGCGGTCGACGCCGCCGATCTGGTGCGCTATGTGCCCGGGCTGCGCATGGACTCCGAGCCCAACCGCTTCGGCAGCCAGGGCGTGTCGATCCGCGGCCTCGGCGGCAACCGCGTGCGCGTCGAGATCGACGGCGTGCCCCTGCCCGAAGCTTTCGCCGTCGGCCAGTTCGCCGCCGCTGGCCGCGACTTCGGCGAGCTGGCCAGCATCGAACGCATCGAAGTGCTGCGCGGGCCGGCCTCGACCCTGTACGGCAGCGATGCCCTGGCCGGCATCGTTGCCATCCGCACCCGCGACGCCGACAGCCTGCTGGCCACCAGCGCGGGCGATCGCCACTTCGGGCTGCACGCGGGCTATGCCGGACGCGACGCCAGCCGGCATCTGGGTTTCAGCCATGCCTTCGCCGGCGATCACGGCCTGCAGGGCGTGCTGGTGGCCTCGCTGCGCGAAGCCGGCACGCCGGGCAACCGCGGCCGCACGCCGGCCGAAGACGCCAACCCCACCGATCGCGAAGCGCGCAGCCTGTTGGGCAAGCTGGGCCGCGGCTTTGGCGAACACGGCCAGTGGCAGCTCGGCTTCGAGCACCAGCGCAGCGAGGTGCAGACCGACGTGGTCAGCCAGCGCTTCGCCCCCGGCCGCTTCACCACCACCTACAGCCTGCTCGGTGACGACGCCCAGCGCCGCGACCGGATCAGCCTGAAGACGAACTGGGAAGCGAGCCTGCTCGGCTTCGACCGCATCGAGGCCCTGTTCTACGCGCAGGACAGCGAGACGCGCCAGGACACCGAGCAGTTCCGCCTGGCCGACCGCACCACGCCCTTCGAGTCGCTGCGCTGGCGGCGCTTCGACTTCACCCAGCGCGACCTCGGCCTGGATCTGCTGGGCATGCGCAGCTTCGGCACCGGCGCGGCCACGCACGAGCTGCTCGCAGGGCTGGAGCTGGAGCGCAACCGCTACCGCGGTCAGCGCGACGGCCTTGAGACCAACCTGCGCAACGGCAGCACCTCGACCGTGGTGCTGGGCGAGCGCTTTCCGGTGCGCGATTTCCCGACCTCGGTCGGCGAGCGCCGCGCCCTGTTCGTGCAGGACGAGATCAGGCTCGGCCGCTTCGCCCTGATCCCCGGCCTGCGCTACGACCAGTACCGGCTCGATGCGCGGCCTGACGCGATGTTCGTCGAGGACTACCCCGACTTCACGGTGGTCGACGGCCGCGAGGACAGCCTCACCGGCAAGCTCGGCCTGCGCTTCGCCGCGACCGAAGACAGCCAGCTGTTCCTGCAGTACGCCCGTGGCTTCCGCGCCCCGCCTTTCTCGGACTTGAACATCGGTCTGTCGCTGACGCTTCTGAACTACGAGGTGCGGCCCAACCCGGACCTGAAGCCCGAGACCAGCCACGGCTTCGAGGCCGGCTGGCGCTACGCCGGCGAGCGCGTGCACGCGACCCTGTCGGCCTATCGCAACGACTACCGCGACCTGATCGAATCGCGCGCCAACCTGGGCGTGGAGCCGACCACCGGCGCCCTGGTGTTCCAGTCGATCAACCGCGATCGCGCGCGCATCGAAGGCGTCGAGCTTGAAGTCGAATGGGACCTGGCCGGGCTGTCGGAGACGCTGGATGGCTTCCGCCTGCAGGGCGCGCTGGCGACAGCGGACGGCGAGGACACCCGCCGAGGACAGCCGCTGAACAGCGTCGACCCCGACACTGCCGTTCTGGGCCTGAACTACGCCGCAGACAACGGCCGCTGGGGTGCGGAGCTCATCACCACCGGGGTGCGCGGCAAGGACGCTCTCGACCAGACCGCAGGCGCGCTGTTCGCCCCAGCCGGCCACGCCGTAGTCGATGCCTTCGCCTGGTGGCAGGTGCACGAGCAGGTACGCCTGAACCTCGGCCTGTTCAACCTCGGCGACCGTCGCTACTGGCGCTGGGCCAACGTGCGCGGGCTGGCGGCGAACACGCCGAACCTGGGCTTCTACACGCAGCCGGGGCGCAGCGTGAGCGTGGCGGTGGACGTGCGGTTCTGAGTGGACGCGCCATCGGGTCGGCCCTGGCCCACCAAGAGCCCAACGCCCGCCCCGGTCTTGGCGTTCGCAGGCTGACTTCCTCGAAAGCGATACGCGGATGCGGCGCGCAGGAGCACGCCTCCACGCCACGGTGGGCCAGGGCCCACCCTATGGACGCTTCGCTTCCCGCTTCCCGCTTCGGCTCTTGCGGGCAGGAGCCCGCGCTCTTGCACGGGGCCCCTGGGGAGCGGCGGGAGTTCGTGGATCAGCCCGCAGGGGCGGCCGCAGGGATGCGGCCGATGTTCGTGACAGGCCAGGGACGGCCTGTCCACGAACACCCACGGACTCACGCGAACCCTGAGCGCAGGGATGCGCGAAGGGCGCGGACGAGGGGTGGCCTTTCTCTTGCCTACTTCTCTTTGGCCACGCAAAGAGAAGTAGGTCGGGCAGCCCACAGGGCTGACCGAAAGCTCTTGCTCTACGCCTCAAGCAACGCGGCGAACACGCGAAACCGGGGCGAGCGTGGAGCTCATGGTGGGCCAGGGCCCACCCTATGACAGCCGCGAGGTCGGGCAGCCCACAGGGCTGACCGAAAGCTCTTGCTCTACGCCTCAAGCAACGCGGCGAACACGCGAAACCGGGGCGAGCGTGGAGCTCATGGTGGGCCAGGGCCCACCCCATAACGGCTGCGAGGTCGGGCAGCCCAAAGGGCTGACCGAAAGCTCTTGCTCTTCGCTTCGAGCGACGAGCGACGAGCGACCAGCGACCAGCGACCAGCGACCAGCGAGCGATCCAGACCCCGGCACGCACCGCGGGTCTCCCGCAACAACCTCCCCGCTTGACCTGCATCAGTGCCCCAGTACCCACCAGGAGCGGAGCATCACCTCCACATCAAAAGGTCGATGAGGAGTGCGTGTCGTGAGCATCGAAAGAAAGCTGTGGCTGGGCCTGATCGCCCTTCTCACGGTCTCGTTTGCGGTCCTGCTGTGGGTGGGCACCGAAATCCACCGGCAGATGCCGCCGATCCCCGAGCAGGTAGTGACCACCGAGGGCAGCGTGGTCTACACCCGTGCCGACATCGAGACCGGTCGCCAGGTCTGGCAGTCGATGGGCGGTCACCAGCTGGGCTCGATCTGGGGCCACGGCAGCTATGTGGCGCCGGACTGGACCGCCGACTGGCTGCATCGCGAGGCGATCGCCTGGCTGGACATCGAAGCGCGTCGCACCCACGAGCGCGACTACGCCGATCTGCTGCCCGAGCAGCAGGCTGCCCTGCAGGTGCGCCTGCAGAGCGAGATCCGCCAGAACGGCTACGAGGCCAGCACCTCGAATGTCACCATCAGCGCGCAGCGAGCGCAGGCCATGAACGTCGTGGCCGAGCACTACATCGCCCTGTTCAGCGACGACGCGCAGATGACTGACCTGCGCCGTGCCTATGCGATGAAGAACGGCACGGTGAAAGAAGCCGAGCATCGACGCGCGCTGAATGCCTTCATCTGGTGGACGGCCTGGTCGGCGGTCACCGAGCGTCCGGGCCAGGAGATCAGCTTCACCGCCAACTGGCCCTACGAGCCCCTGGTCGGCAATGAGCCGGCACCGAACCTGCTGATGTGGACGGTGTTCAGCGTGCTGTTCCTGATCGCCGGCATCGCCCTGCTGGGCTGGTACAACGCCCGCCAGAAGGAAGAGGACCTGCCGCCGCTGCCGAAGATCGACCCGCTGTCGACGATCACGGTCACGCCCTCGATGAAGGCCACGGCCAAGTACTTCTGGGTGGTGATCGCGCTGTTCCTCACCCAGATCCTGCTGGGCGCGCTGACCGCGCACTACCAGGTCGAGGGCCATGACTTCTACGGCATCGCGCTGTCGGAGTTCCTGCCCTACTCGCTGACCCGCACCTGGCACACCCAGCTCGCAGTGCTGTGGATCGCCACGGCATGGCTGGGCATGGGCCTGTACATCGGCCCCGCGATCTCGGGCCATGAGCCGAAGTTCCAGCGTCTCGGCGTCAACGTGCTCTGGGTCTGCCTGATCATCATCGTGGTCGGCAGCTTCGCCGGGCAGTGGTTCGCGGTGATGCAGAAGATGGGTCTGGCGCACAACTTCTGGTTCGGCCACCAGGGCTGGGAATACGTCGACCTCGGCCGCTTCTGGCAGTGGTTCCTGTTCCTGGGCCTCGGCATCTGGCTGTTCCTGGTCGGCCGCACCCTAGTGCCGGCGATCCGCCGCGGCGGCGAGCACAAGTCGATCACCCTGCTGCTGTTCCTCTCGACTGTCGCGATCGGCCTGTTCTACGGCGCCGGCCTGATGTACGGCGAGAAGACGCATCTGTCGATGGTCGAGTACTGGCGCTGGTGGGTGGTGCACCTGTGGGTCGAGGGCTTCTTCGAGGTCTTCGCGACCGCAGTCATCGCCTTCCTGTTCACCAAGCTCGGCCTGGTCCGGGCCAAGCTCGCCACCACGGCGGTGCTGTTCGCCACCATCGTGTTCATGGCCGGCGGCGTGCTGGGCACCCTGCACCACCTCTACTTCACCGGCACGCCCACCGCAGTGATCGCGATCGGCGCCAGCTTCTCGGCGCTGGAAGTGGTGCCGCTGGCCTTCCTCGGCTTCGAAGCCCACCACACCTACAAGCTCAGCTCGGCCACACCGTGGATGCGCCGCTACCACTGGCCGATCATGTTCTTCGTGGCCGTGGCCTTCTGGAACCTGGTCGGCGCCGGTCTGTTCGGCTTCCTCATCAACCCGCCGCTGCCGCTGTACTACATGCAGGGCCTGAACCTGACCCCGCTGCACGGCCACACCGCGCTGTTCGGCGTCTACGGCATGCTCGGCATCGGCCTGATGCTGTTCTGCCTGCGCGGCATCAAACCGCTGGTGGAATGGAACGAGGGCGCGCTTAAGACGTCGTTCTGGGCGCTCAACGTCGGCCTGGTCGGCATGGCCCTGTTCACCCTGCTGCCGATGGGCATCATCCAGCTGGCCGCGGCGATCGAGCACGGCTACTGGTATGCGCGCTCGGCCGACCTGATGCAGCAGCCGATCATCCAGATGCTGGTGTGGATGCGCGTCCCCGGCGACACCGTGTTCAGCGTCGGCGCGGTGGCCCTGGCCTGGTTCACCCTGCGGCTGTGGATCAAGCCCAAGCAGGCGCTCGAAGCTCCGAAGGGCGCGGAAGCCGAGGCGCGGGTGTGAGCGGCGCGGCCGCGTAATGCACCAAGGACCGGCGCGGTGAATGCGCGCAGGTCTCGCAGAGCGGGCCCGGGTGATTCCGGGCCCGCTCTGCGTTTGGGCTTCGGTGCAGATGGGCATGCGCGAGCGTCAAGCCCACGGTGGGCCAGGGCCCACCCTATGAACATCCGCGCTTCTCGCTTCTCGCTTCTCGCTTCTCGCTTCTCGCTTCTCGCTTCTCGCTTC
>VFQR01000456.1_pt1 | contig 57749 bp, 47 predicted proteins | sample 3512321 | NCBI WGS metagenome assembly VFQR01 (sample SAMN10412374, study PRJNA504923) | tailings metagenome | isolation source: Relicate 3 Philex TSF1 revegetated site | place: Philippines: Tuba, Benguet | collected 2017-08-29 | reverse complement strand
GGTCGAGTATCCCGGAACAGTGCTGCTTGTCAGTCATGACCGGCAGTTCATCAATAATGTGGTTACGCAGACTCTCGTCTTTGAGGGCGAGGGTTCCGTCAATGAGTATGTCGGTGGGTATGATGACTGGCTGGCCCAGAAGTCTGTTCGGCAGAACACACCTGTTGTGACTCAGGCAGCACCTGTCACGAATCCACCGGCAGCCAAAAAGGGAAAGTCTCTGAGCTTCAAGGAAGAGAAAGAACTGACCGAGCTACCTGCCAGGATTGAGTCGCTGGAACAGGAGCAGTCGAGTCTTGAAACTCGCATGGGGCAACCTGAGTTCTTCAAGCAGTCTCCTCAGGAAGTCGCGACAGTCACAGAGAAGTTAAATCGACTGCATCAAGAACTGCAGACCGCGTATGCCCGCTGGGAAGAACTTGAGGCCAAACGCGGCGGGTAAATGCGGATCATCAGTTGTGTGGCCATTAAAGATTGATAGCTGCGGATCTTTGCATGCGAGTCTTTTCGAAGGGAGTTGAGGTTTTCTCCGAGGCGTCACTGTGGTACCTCTCGCATCATCAGTTTGAGAATTGTTACTCAACCTGATGGGACGAGTTGATCGTCTGCGTATGTCGTTCTTCTGACTCAAGGAATCCCTCATCAATGGCCAACCCAGGTGATCGTCCGGCGTCCGATCCAGCGGCAGATCGTTTGTTACCTGTCAGCCAGATTGCGGGCTGGTTATCGCCTGTCAGACGATTTTTGAAGCTGCAGGCGACAAGTGGCCTGCTCCTGGTGGCGGCTACGGCCTTCGCGCTGATTGCAGCCAATTCTCCCTGGAGTGAACAGTTTCTGCATATCTGGGAAACATCCTGTTTCATTGGCTTTGGTGATTATTTTCTGAAGAAGGATTTTCTCCATGTCATCAATGATGGCCTGATGACAATTTTCTTTTTCGTGGTGGGCTTGGAGATCAAGCGAGAGATTGTTTCGGGTGAGTTGAGTGATCTGCGCAAAGCGGCACTCCCGATTATTGCAGCGCTGGGAGGGATGATTGTCCCTGCCCTCGTCTTTCTGGGAGCGAGTCAGGTTTTTCGAGTTCCGCCAGAAGCCATGAAGGGTTGGACCATTCCGATGGCGACCGATATCGCCTTTGTGGTCGGCCTGCTCTCGCTCTTTGGAAATCGAGTCCCCATTGGTCTGAAAATTCTGCTGCTCTCGCTGGCTATTGTGGACGATCTGGGAGCTGTCATTCTGATAGCCGTTCTCTTTACGGAAAAGCTGGCCCTGGTGGGACTGATGGTTGCCGCTGTGGGGATCACGCTCACTTTCCTGATGAATCGAGTCGGCGTGCGGAATGTCTGGCTGTATGTGGTTGTGGGTGGTGTGACGTGGCTGGCGGTTTTGAAATCGGGCGTCCATCCCACGATTGCCGGTGTGATCCTCGGGTTGATGACTCCGTCAAAGGCCTGGGTGCCCTACGACACATTGACGGCTGTTTTGAAGCGACTGACTGATGAATTGAAGAAATTTCAGTCCGACTCCGATCAGGAATCTCTCAAACCTGGAAAGCCAATTCCCCTGCATAAAACAATGCACGATGATCTGGCAGAAGCCGAATTCGCCACGCGAGAGAGCATTGCACCTCTCTATCGACTTGAGCATGCACTCCATCCGTGGGTGGCGTTTCTGATCATGCCGCTGTTCGCCCTGGCGAATGCCGGTGTTCCATTGGATTTCAGTAAAGCGTTTGAACCGGTTTCTCTCTGCGTAGCGCTGGGATTGGCGATTGGAAAACCGGTCGGGATTTTCGGGCTGTCGTTTCTGGCAGTATTGATTGGCCTGGCCAGACTCCCCGATGGTGTGAACTGGAAGCTTTATCTGGGCGGGGCATGCCTGGCGGGGATTGGCTTTACGATGTCGCTGTTTCTGGGGGCGCTCGCACTTCCAGAGAGTTTCATAGCAGCCGGGAAGCTGGGGACGTTGATGGGTTCCACCCTCTCGGCGATTCTGGGCATTGTGCTGATCAGCAAAGCCTTGCCAGCAGTTTCGGAATCATCCGATGAGGGAAAAGTCTGACTCAATGATTGATCATGCAGGAAAGTCCGGGGCACCGCCTCTCGACAGGTATCCCCTATTCCGGGCTTCTACCAGCCTTCGCCCAGTTCCTCCTGGATTTCACACCAGCGTTCTTCAGCCTGAGTCAACTGGCTGGTGATGTCTTCAAGCTGATTGTGAAGCTCCAGGGCCTTTTTCGCATCGGCTTCATTCGAAAGTGACAGGGTCAGGGCCTTTTTCTGCTCATCGAGTTTGGCGATGTTTCGCTCGCAGGTTTGAAGTTCTTTTCGCAGGGCTCGGTCGTCTTTACCCTTGGGCTTTGCTGCTTTGGGAGCGAGGACTGCCGCTGGAGCTTTGGCCATTTTTCCGGCATTGGCCTCACGCTCTCCGTCATCGATTTCTTTATTGACGGCATAAACGTAAGCGTCGTAATCGCCATTGTAGTTGGTGACTCGACCATCTTTGACTTCGATCACACAGGTGGCGACACGCTTCATGAAGTGGCGGTCGTGTGTGGTGAAAATCACGGTCCCTTTGTAGTTCACCAATGCATCTGCCAAGGCTTCGACGGTTTCCACATCAAGGTGGTTACCCGGCTCGTCGAGCACCATGACGTTGTATTGACTGAGCAACATGCCCGCGAGACAGAGCCTGGCACGCTCTCCTCCGGACAGCACGCTGATTTTCTTTTCGACATGGGCGCCACGGAACAGAAATGCGCCGGCAATATCGAGCACTGTTTGCGTACGTGTCAGCGGGGCGGCGGTTTCTTCCAGATACTGAATGACAGTTTTTTCTGGTGGCAACGTGGAATAGACATGTTGTGCGTAGACACCGACCTGGCAGCCATGTCCCCAGCGGAGTTCACCTGCCAGTGGCTTAAGCGAATTGACAATTGTTCGCAAAAAAGTGGTCTTTCCCTGACCATTGTCACCCACAATGGCAGCGCGCGAGCCATGATCGATTTCGAGGGTGATATCTTCGGCGATTTTTCTTTCGGCGTAGCCAATCGCCATTTCTTTGCAGCGAACGGCCGGGCCCTGCCGGGGATCGATCATGGGGGCGCGGATGTGAGCCGTGGCTTCATCGGCTTCAACATCCTGCAATTCGAGACGTTCGAGCTGCTTGGTTTTTGAACGGGCCTGGGTGGCTGTACTTGCGCGAGCTTTGTTCTTGGCAATAAACTCTTCGAGATGTTTCCGCTTGGCAAGGACAGAGGCATTCGATCGCTCAATGATCTCGCGCTGCTCCCGCTCGTAATCGAGATAGGCATCGATCTTGCCGGGGAACATGGTCAACTTGCCGCGGGCGAGTGCCAGTGTCTGAGTACAGGTGGCACCCAGAAATGCGCGATCATGGGAAACAATCAGACAGGCTTCGTTGTAACCTCTTAGAAAATGTTCGAGCAAAATCTGCGTGCGCAGATCCAGAAAGTTCGTGGGTTCGTCCAGGAGCAGCAGATTGGGTTCGTGCAGTAAAAGTGCAGCCAGTTTGACGCGGGTTTGCCATCCGCCGGAAAGTTTGGAGATCGGGCCGTCGAGGTAGCTCCCTTTGAGTTCGAACTGGCCAGCCACTTCGCCACACTTCCAATCAGGCTGGCCGCTATCCCGCATGAGAAATTCGAGTGCCGACTCGTTGGGGCGAAAATCATCATGCTGTCGCAAGTAACCGAGTCGAAGATTCGGATGGCGCGAGACTGTGCCACTGTCGAGTTCTTCTTCCCCCAGGAGAACGCGCAGCAAGGTACTTTTGCCAGCACCATTCCGACCGACAAAGCCGACTTTGACATCTTCAGAAATGGTCGCTTCGGCATGGTCGAGCAGAATCTGCGAACCATAACTTTTGCAGGCATCTCGAATCTGCAGCAGTGCCATAACGCCCTATACTCTCGCTGTGGAAAACTCGTCTTACATGATCACACAATTATCGAAACGAGAGTATAGCGGCCTTTTGGCTTGTCGTGGAGAGTGCGGGCAGGAGTCAATCCTGGGGAGTTTTTCTCGAAAGGATTATTTTGAGGGAATGAATATTCGTTATGAAGATATGTTCACGAGTTGGCTGCTTGCCAATCATTCAGAGGCTTTGTAGCGTGCAGTCGTGTGTTCGCAGGGCTTGCCTGTGCTGGTGACAATTGGTTTGAAACGCGATCCGCTGTTCAGGGCCAGGGACAGCAAATCGTTAATCAGCAAGACCTCTCGGCAGATCGCTGCAGCATAGAATCCCGATCCTTTTCATGGAAAGTCTTTGCACGATGAAACAACTTCACATGAGCCTGCTGACGTTGGCTTTGGGATGGATGCTGTCTGGAATGGCGATGGCCGCCGATAAGCCCAACATTCTGTTGATCGTTTCGGACGATACGGGATATGGCGATCTCGGGCCTTACGGCGGGGGCGAAGGCCGTGGGATGCCCACACCGAACATCGATCGGTTGGCCGCCAATGGTATGACCTTTTTCTCTTTTTATGCTCAGCCCAGTTGCACTCCCGGGCGAGCTGCGATGGTGACAGGGCGCATTCCGAATCGCAGTGGTATGACGACAGTGGCTTTTCAGGGCGAAGGTGGAGGACTACCTAAAGCCGAATGGACGCTGGGTTCTGTTCTCAAACAGGGTGGCTACAAAACCTACTTCACGGGCAAATGGCATCTGGGTGAAGCCGATTACGCTCTGCCGAATGCTCATGGCTATGACGTAATGAAGCATTGCTTTCTTTACCATTGCAATGCCTACACTTACGGTGATCCCACCTGGTTCCCGGATATGGATCCATCATTGAGGGAACTTTTTGGAAAGATCACCAAAGGTTCGCTTTCAGGGAATGCTGGCGAAAAAGCTCGCGAAGACTGGAAAGTCAATGGCCAGTATGTCAACACGCCAGATAAAGGCGTCGTCGGGATTCCGTTTCTGGATCAGTACATTGAGCAGTCGGGCATCAGTTTTCTGGAAGATGCCGCCAAGACGCCGAATCAGCCCTTCTTTGCACATATCAACTTCATGAAGGTGCATCAGCCGAACCTGCCAGCGCCGGAGTTTGTGCATAAGTCGCCTTCGAAGTCGAAGTATGCCGACTCTGTTGTCGAGCTCGATACGCGGATCGGCCGTGTGGTCGATAAGCTGAAAGAATTAAAGCTCGATCAGAATACGTTGATTTTCTACACGACTGATAACGGCGCGTGGCAGGATGTCTATCCTGATGCGGGGTATACACCATTTCGCGGAACCAAGGGGACTGTTCGCGAAGGCGGGAACCGTGTACCGGCGATTGCCGTCTGGCCTGGAAAAATTAAGCCGGCAGTACGGAATCACGATATCGTGGGCGGTCTGGACTTGATGGCGACATTTGCTTCAGTTGCCGGGGTACCGCTACCAACGAAAGATCGTGAAGGTCAACCTATGATTTTTGATAGCTATGACCTGACTCCGGTTCTCACTGGGAGTGGTAAATGTCCAAGAAACACATGGTTCTATTTCACCGAGACGGAACTGAGCCCCGGCGCTATTCGAGTGGGGAACTATAAGGTCGTATTCAACCTCAGGGGCGATAATGGCCAGCCTACTGGTGGACTGAGTGTCGATTCAAACCTGGGCTGGAAGGGGCCCGAAAAATATGTGGCTACAGTTCCACAGGTCTTTGACCTCTGGCAGGATCCTCAAGAACGCTACGACATTTTTATGAACAACTACACAGAGCGTACCTGGATTCTGGTCTCGTTCAATGTGGCCATCAAGGATCTGATGAAAACTTATCTCACCTATCCACCTCGAAAAATGCAGAGCGAGGCCTATACTGGGCCTATCACGATTCCTGAGTTTGAGCGACTGAAGCATGTTCGCGAACTGCTCGAAAAAGAGGGCATTCGAATTCCTTTGCCCACTGGCAATTGATATTCAGAAAAATCACGTTGACCGAATTCCAGAGAGGCAAAGGCAATGGGCTTTTGCCTCTCTGTTTTTTGCGTTTGAACGCCAGGCAATCATAATGTCTCAGGAGTCGCTACCTTATTGCCTGACGAAATTGAGTTTGGGGTATAGCCATAAGGATTGCCTATGAAGATCTGGATCGATGGAGATGCCAGTCCGCGGGAAGTGAAAGAACTGGTCTTCCGGGCAGCCACTCGACTCCAGTTGGAAACCACCGTGGTGGCGAATTCTGGGATGTGGGTTCCTTCTGGCAATCGATTTGTCAAACTGCAGATTGTTCCCGGCGGGCCCGATGTCGCTGATCGATACATTGTCGCTCAATCGAATCGTGGCGATCTGGCCATCACCAGTGATGTGCCTCTGATGTCCGATCTGATTCCTCAAGGCGTATTCGTCATCGACTTTCATGGCTATCTCTGCACTCAGGAAACAATCGGCGAACGCCGGGCAGCGCGGGATTTGAATGATCAACTGCGTGAAGCGGGGTTATTGACAGGTGGGCCCGCACCTTACGGTGTGAAAGACAAGCAGCGGTTTGCTCAGGCCCTGGATCAGCTTTTGACTCGGGAATTGAGAAGGCTGGCGAGCAATCCACCGCCTTCTCCTCCAGAAATCACCACTGACGACTCGCCCGGTGCGTGAGAAGGTTGTGGAAGAGATCGCCAGCTTTCATCGCGAGACAAAGATGATTATGTTTTGATCAACGAGATTGAGTCGCTTGAACCTGCTCTCCAGACGAAACAAATCCCTATGCTCAAATCCAAACTGATTCATCCTGAGATTCTGGCTGTCCTGGGGCGTGCTGGGCATCATGCCCGCATCCTGATTGCAGATGGTAACTACCCCGCTTCAACAACCATGGGGCCCAATGGGACGCTGATTTCGTTGAATCTGTCGCCAGGGCTGGTGACTGTTAATCAGGTGCTCGAAGCCATACTTTCAGCGATTCCGATCGATCACGTGCATACCATGGGTATCCCTGCCGATGACCCGTATGCACAATTGGGTGATCCCCCCGTGTGGAAGGAATTTTCTGCCACGATGGCTGCAGCCGGTCTTTCGATTCCTTTGACACCGATCTCCAAATGGGATTTTTACGAAGAAGTGAAATCGACCGACCATGTGCTGACAATCCAGACGGGAGACGTGGCACTCTGGGCGAATCTGTTGCTCAAAGTCGGTGTGCGTCAGCCATCAACTGTTTGAGTTGTGCATTTCTGAGCTGTTTTGACAAAGACATCCCTGCCAGATTCAGGAACGAAGATGAAGTATCGCGAATTGGGTAAGACCGGACTGAAGCTGCCAGTGGTTGGCTTTGGCGCCTCATCGTTAGGTCAGGAGTTTCGTAAAGTTGATGTCTCGGAGGCCATGCAGGCCGTTCGGGTCGCACTCGACGAGGGGATGAACTTCATCGATACTGCCCCTTTTTATGGGCGCGGGATGTCCGAAGTACTTCTGGGAATTCTCTTCCGGGAGATTCCACGCGATTCGTACATCCTCCAGACGAAACTGGGGCGATACGATGCGAACCATTTCGATTTTTCTGCGAAGCGCGTGCGTGAAAGTGTCGACGTCAGTCTGCATCGACTCGGGACCGATCACATCGACATCATGATCTGCCATGACATCGAATTTGTCGATGTCCAGCAGGTCATTGACGAGACGATCCCGGCTTTGCGTGAAGTTCAAAAATCGGGGAAGGTGAGGTTTATAGGCGTCAGCGGTTACCCCCTCAAGAACTTTACCACCGTACTCAAGCAGACACCTCTGGATGTGGTCCTTTCGTACAACCATTACACGTTGCAGAACACCAGTTTTGGAGATCTCGTTCCATTTTTGAAGGAACGTGGAGTTGGAATTGAGAATGCTGCCCCGTTTGCTGCCAGACTCTTGTGCAATGATCCGTTGCCTCCCTGGCACAAGGCGACACCGGTGGTTCGGGAAGTCGCTGCAAAGGCGGCGGCTTATTGCAGGGAACATGGGAGCGATCTTGCCAAGCTGGCACTTCAATTCTCGATTCGAAATGAAGAGATGACGACCTGCATTGCCGGGACCGCTAACCCGGCCCGAGTTTCGGAATGGTGCCGGTGGGCCGAAGAACCCATTGATGAAGAACTGCTTCAGGTCGTCTTGAAGATTCTGGAACCCATTCATAACTGGGCACATGTCGAGGGGAAACCCGAAAATAATGAGCCCGCAGGCTCCCGGTTTCAAAACGGTGAATTCGTCGTTTGAGCGCTGTTGGAAAAAGGTAAAGCGTTGTCATTCTGACGATCAAATTTTCATTTTCGCGTCAGTCTGGGAAATCTGGCCGAGTGACTTACGCGAAAACTCTCAGGAAATTGCTGATCAACGTGCAAATTACGCCGCTGGCACAGATTCTGCTTATCTCAATTCTGGGGATCGCAGCGAAGGCCGACGGCGCGAAGTCACTCTGCGTTGGAGGGGCTTCCGGACAGGGCTGTCGGCCTTCGTTGCTTCTTCTCGTTGATCGCTTTTCATGGTGACGAAGTCAAACGGCCTGAGGCTGGAGGCTTCGATAAGAAGATCAATCGGTCATTTCATCATTTTTCGTCCGATCCCAGTTCTTTCGTGAAAGTTCTGGATCAAATTCCGGTACATGACTAAGCTGTAATGCAGGAATTGCATTGGTTTTCAGTGAGGTTTGATTCTTCTCTGAAAATCGGCTTGATTGATCACCTCGTTAGATGTGGAGTTTCCGAATGAAGAAGTTGTTTGCGTCTTTGGCTGTTCTGGCTGCTGTAGCAACAGGTGTGGTCGTTTCGACGGCTGCAGAAATTGAATCCGGACTTTCCGCAGGCCAGCGAGTTCCTGCGTTTTATGTGCATGATGTCACCGGCCCTCAGAAGGGTGAAGACCTCTGCTACCGCTGCCGCTTTGGCAATCAGCCTGTGGTCTCCATTTTCACCAAGGACGTTGATGAAAACGTCGCCAAGCTGACCAAGGCTCTGGATGGTGTGGTCTCTGCCAACCGCGATGCCAAGATGGCTGGCTTCCTGGTGCTGACCAGTGATTCACCCAGCTCTGCGGAAGCAAAGCTGGCCGAAGTGGCAACCAAGCACTCTATCAAGCAGATCCCTCTGACCACATTCGAAGGTGCCGCTGGTCCTAAGAGCTACAAGCTCAATCCACAGGCCGACGTTACTGTCATGATGTGGGTCGAAGGCAAAGTGAAGGTCAACAAGGGCTTCGCCGCCAAGGATCTCACCGAAGAAACGATTGCTGCCATCTCCAAAGATGCGTCCAAAATTCTTGAGTAGCTGGTGACCGAATTATTCGACGGTTCCGTGAGTTCGCGGGACGATGTCCCTGCGAGTTCCAGCAATTTTAGAGAGCCCCGTGTCATGATTTGATCTGCACGGGGTTCTTTGTTTTTTGATTGGTTGTTTGAATTGAACGGGCTTTCCTCCTGCCCGAAAGATGGCATAATTCTGTTCTCAACTCAGATTGAAGTGACATCAGGAAAGAGATCATGACGACTTCGACTCGCAGGGAATGGCTCGGTCAGACATCGGACTATCTCGCAGCCGTCGCTGCTGGTGCTGCTTTCGCGGGAACTGCCGCCATGGAAACCCATATTGCCCATGCTCAGGAATCGACGAGTCCCGAACTGAAGGGGAACATTCGTCATTCTCTGGTGCACTGGTGCTACAAAGACTATTGGAAAGACATTCAAGAGTTTTGTCGTCAGGCGAAAAAGCTGGGGGTCCAGAGTGTGGAACTGGTGGATCCTGTGTACTGGCCTGTTCTCAAGGAACACGGATTAACCTGTGCGATTGCTTCGAGCCATGGTTTTGTGAAAGGGGTCAACGATCCTGCCAATCATGAAGAATGTCTGACAGTTCTGAGAAAGAAAATTGATCAAGCGGCGGACTTTGGCTGCCCCAGTGTCATCACATTTACCGGGATGAGAGCGAACTCGAAGGGAGTCGTTATTCCTGATGACGTGGGTATGGCGAATTGCGTTAAAGCTTACAAGCAGATCGCCGGTTATGCTGAAGAGAAACAGGTCACGCTTTGCCTGGAGCATCTGAATAGCCGGGTATCGACCCATCCGATGAAAGGACATCCCGGATATCAGGGGGATCATGTCGATTACTGCATCGAAATCCTCAAACAGGTCGGTTCGCCGCGAGTGAAGCTGTTATTTGATATCTATCATGTTCAAATCATGGATGGTGATTTGATCTCAAGGATTCATCAGCACAAAGATTGGCTGGGGCATATTCACACGGCTGGTAATCCAGGCCGGGGTGAACTCCATGTGAATCAGGAAGTCAATTACCCTGCCGTCATGCAGGCCTTGCTGGATGTGGGCTACCAGGGCTATGTGGGGCACGAATTCATTCCCACCATGGATCCAGCGATTGGACTCAAAGAAGCCATTCACCTGTGCGATGTCTGATTTTTGATCGAGGTCCAGGTCTAGACTTCAGAGAGTTTGCCACGCGGAAAGCACAACCCAAAGCGAGTGCTCTCAAGCTCGATTTCATGAATCGCAGCTACTCGTCGTCGCTGTCGTCGTAGCCACCATGCTTCTGGCGTTTCTTCATATCACGGCGCTGTTTCTTGGACAGTCCCTTGAGGGATTTATGCCCTTCGTCGACCCGCATGTAATCCTGGTCGGCAGATTCTTCTCCAGAGTCTGCTGAATCAGTTGCTTCAGCACTGACATCAGATTCTTCCTCGACTTGTTTTCGAGAAGAGCTGCCTGACTGATGGTGACGTGTTGAGCGATCTTTTCCTGACGAGGAGGTATTCGAAGCGTTTGCATGATCAGGACGTGTCAATTCTTCGAGACGATCCCAGTCTTCTTCGTCCATCGCACGCTGGATCTCAGCATCTCGGTCGAGTGGTTCTTCACCGGATTCGTCAGTCGATTGATCGTTTGATTCGTAGTTCTCTTCGTCGTACGTGGCTTCGCTTGATTCGCTGTCTTCAGCCACTTCACTTTGAACGACTGTCCTGGCGCGCGTTGTCCGCTTTTTCGTCGCTTTCTTGCGGGTGGTCTTTTTGGGAGCATCTTCAGATGCTGCGGCTTTCTTGCGAACACGGGTGGGCTTGGCTGGAGCTGCAGGACGTTTGACTCCCCACCAGCGGAAAAGCTTCATTCCGCTGAGAACTCGTGTAATGCGGTTGGCTCGACGCTCTTGGGAAGCGGGAGGATCGGCCGAGAAGTAGACGACCTGCCTGAGATGCAGCCAGGCTGTTATTACCACAGCACCTGCCGTCCACAGCCGAAGAATTGCCAGAGAGATCTCGGCATTGGCATTGACCTGCCCGTTCAAGCTCGCCGAGCGATCCAGTGCCAGTCGCATACAGACGCAGATCATCATCAGAGCAGCGGTGAATCTTAGACTCCAGAGAGAAAGCCGGCTGGATCGCATATCACGATCGAGATTTCTCACCAGGAGTGTTCCAGTGAAAAACGCAGCCGAAGTCCAGAGAACATTGACGGAGTTCCAGAACTTCCATTGAGTGGTCTGCAGGATCATCTCGGCAATCGCAGTATGCAGATCGAGTAATCGGCACAGTGAAACGGTCAGTGACAAGACGCCAGCCCAATACCAGACGCGGTACCGTCCTTTGAAATCGAGGGAACTGCGAGAACGGCACCAGCCAATCAGGAAAAAGATCTGGCCAGCCGCCAGCCATCCTGCGGATTCGAGCACAATCGAGAAAACAGCATCGTTTGAGCTGAACAGCCGCTGTGTGATGGGGGCAAAGAAAGCCGGCAACGAGGTGTGGCCGATCAACAGCCAACTGGCAAAGGCCGCCGATAATGTTGCCAGAGAAATCGTCAACCAGACAACCCAGAGACGCACTGGCAGTCCGGGAATCAGTTTAAGAGATCTTCCAGCCATTGTTTTCTGGAGCAGATCGGCCAGTGGAATCGACTCACCATTTTCTGGTGATCTCTCCGTACCATGATCGTGGCCGACAGCCATTCGCCGGCGGCGTCGATCACCTGCGGAGCGTGCACCGGCAAACGACATGGATCAATCGCGTCGTGAAAGGGCTGAGGCGGCCATAATCTTACACGAAGGTGCTCCATCACACTCTCGGAAGACTGATCCCTATCTCTCAGTAATCATGACATCGGAACGGACGAGCGATGGCTTACAACCTTTCCACGCTTCACCGCGAGCCCACTACAAATTACCCAAAGTGACACGGCCACTTTCGCTGGAATTCTCCTGCTCGATAATCGGTCAAATAATTCAGCGGAGGGATATCGGCGAATCGTGCCGGTGGCGTGCCAGGCGGCATGAATTGATTAAGGCTGCAGGGCGGGAAATCCCAGTTGCTTACCATAGGCAGAAACAAGTTGCGCCGGGGTGATGCCATAGGTGAGTTCGAGAGCCTGTTGCCAGGTAAACCCTTCCTTAACTGCCGTGATCAACCCGCGATACGCATTGGCATCGGTCGTAACGAGAAACTGAGTCATTGTGGCTGCGACGCCGTACTGCCAGCCATCAATCCGGCCATCAGAACTGAGTAGTCCATCCAGAGATCCGGTGGCTTTGATTTGAGGGATCGCTCCCGTCATGCGATTGGCAATATGATCACTTTGTGGAACCACGACCGCTGCCACCCAATCGGCGATCCCTTCGTTCATCCAGGGAGGAATCCGGCTCGTTGAACGAATTCGATGGAGGAACCCGTGAGAGGTTTCATGCACTAAAACGGCAGCAAAGAAGACTGGATCATCACCACGACCGCAGACCGTTAATACGCGCCCGTCACTCCACTGGTGAGACAACCCGGCGATTCCTTGAGTCTCTGGATTACCCAGATGACGGGCCTCGAATGCCTGAAAGTCGTTTGACGATGCAAAGACGATCACCGGGCATTTCCCCAGCCAGATGTTTGTCCCTTGTGGCACACCGAAGAGCACACAAAGCTGATCGTACATTTTGTCCAGATTGGCGATATATGCAGCCACATGGGCTGGGGGCATATCGGTAAAAAACACGAAGTACTGAGTTTCCACCTTATGGAAGCGGCTTTGCGGATTATCAGACTGCGCTTTCTTCATCAGATCGTCGTAGAAGGCATTCGCCTTCTCGACTGCTTCACTCGAAGGTTCCTTCCATAAACGATGTCCAGAGCTCTTCAGCCGTTCAGCGGCGATTTCATCGCGTCGCTTCAGATCAATCAGCAGGTAGCCTTTACTTTGTGGATCGATCACGACGTCGTAAGCATTATCTTCCGTACGAAACTGCTGCATAGCCACGGGTGCGATTTTGGGTGGAACACCTTTTGATGGTTTGAACGTAATCTGTTTAAAAGTATCTGGTTTCGAGCCATTCTGAACCTGAGCAATTTCCAGATCCTCGTAAACTTTGCCATTACTCATCTGCAGGGTGACAAGGGCTCCGGGTTTGAGTGGATATTCGGTGCGATCCATTTTGACGACATAATCAAGCTCCAGTTTCATGATCGCTCTGGCAACGGGCTTGGCGGCCGTTACTTTTTGTGGAGCCGCCATGACTGCTTGAAGAACACTCAACGAGGCCAGGACTGCCACTGCCAGCCCCACCCAGGCGGTGACATTTTGGTGGAGCTGAAAATTCTTTCGACCAGCCCGGATTTGAGAATCAGCGTTAACCATGCTTGAAATTCCAGAACTTGTTTAATGCATTGGCCAGGGGCGGCTTCACTCGTTTTGAATGGTGCCATCAATTCTTGAAGAAATCGATCTTAGTGTAACGTCGATGGTTGAAACTGAGGGATCGCCTTCAAATTGAAACTGTTGGACAAAATTCTGCACATGAAGGGCGAGCCGAGAAGCGACGCTCGGATACATCGCAAGGATGATCAGGAGATGGTATCCTACTACACGAGACGATATGCCTGAAAAAATGCTTCGTGTGAGGAAAATCCGTCACTCATGGCCAAGGAAATCAAGCCTGCAGAAACGAGTGAAGTCCGTGTCCGCGTGCTGATTGTGGACAACGACGAAGCCCATGCACAAGCCGTGGCTGACAGTTTGACGCGTGTGGGTTACGACTGCACAGTCGCTTCGGCCGGAGCAGAATCCGGAAAGAAGGCACTCGACCTGATTGAGGTTGAGAACTTTGATGTGATCATCACTGAACTGATGATGGACGAAGTGGATGGCCTGGAGATTCTGCGCAGGTCCAAGGCGGAGCTGCCGGATGCCGAAGTCATTTTGCTGACCGGGCATGCCTCGATCAAATCGGCACTGACAGCGGGACAGCACGGGGCTCATACTTATCTCACAAAACCGCTTGATATCAGTGAGTTGAGGCAGGCGGTGGACCGTGCCAGTTCGCGCATCCGTCTGCTGAGAAAGACATTTGAACTCAGCCGGCGACTTGATGAAAAGTTTGGTTTTGAAGGGGTGATTGGCAACAGTCCTTCGATGCACCGGCTCATTGAAAAATTGAGGAGCGTAGCGCCGACGGATAGTACAGTCCTGATACAGGGAGAAAGCGGGACTGGTAAAGAACTCGTGGCGCGGGCGATCCATCAGAACAGCGAACGCAAAAACAAGCCTTTTGTTCCGCTCAATATCTCGGCACTGCCGGAGAGTATTCTCGAGAGTGAACTGTTTGGTCACGAAGCGGGAGCATTCACCGGTGCAGCGACGAAACGAATCGGGAAATTCGAGTATGCCAATGGTGGCACATTGTTTCTCGATGAAGTGGGCGAAATGCCCATGGCCACGCAAATCAAATTGCTGCGAGTCCTCGAAGAGCGTCGCATTACCAGGCTGGGTGCGAACGACGAGATTCCCATCAACGTCCGACTCGTGGCTGCGACCAATGCTGATCTGCAGGACATGATCAAGAAGGGAACATTCCGTAAAGACCTTTACTTCAGGCTTTCAGTTGTCACGATTGTCTTGCCACCACTCAGTGATCGACGAGCCGACATCCCGTTCCTGATCGATCATTTTCTCAAGCAGTTTGCCGAGCGTCATAAAAAGCCGATTCCCACCGTCACCCGTCAGGTTCAACAGGCCTTGATGGCTTATTCGTGGCCGGGAAATATTCGCGAGCTGCGCAATGTGGTCGAAGGGATGATGGTACTCGACATCGATGGCAAACTGGACGTGGACGATCTTCCGGAAGGGATTGGTGCTGGCCATCATGAACAGAGCGAAGTTGATCTCATTCAGCATCCCGCCGGAAATGATGGACTTATCGGGCGTTCGTTGAACGATGTCGAAAAGTATTACATTGCGCGAGCGCTGGAGTTGACCGGTGGAAAGCGAGACGAAGCTGCCAATCTGCTGGGAATCGGCGAACGTACGCTTTATCGCAAGATTCGCGAGTATGAGCTGTAATCCATGGTGAGCCAGAATTTTGCCTATGGCCAGACGACGGATCCGCTGCGGAGTCTGTTCTGAAAGTTGTTGATCGAGATCGATCTTGTGAGTTGTGAGACCAGTGTGACGAACATCCCGAATGCCAGTTCGACGGCCAGCCAGTTACCCGGCGATTTTTTCTCTGATGATGAAATTCATCAGTTTCGTGAGCGAGGATACGTCGTTGTCCGGGGGTTAGGGACATCGGAAAGTCGTCAGCGGATGATGGAAGTCGTTCGCCGGGGGCTGGATGAGCATATTGCTCCCGTCGAATATGAAGCCGAGTTGCAATACCCAGGGTCACCAGCATCGTTTGAAGCGGAAGGTGGAAGGACTATCCGCCGGCTGAAGCAGGCCTTGACCCGGGATTATGTTTTTAGTGAATGGCTGGGACAGCCCAAACTGGTGCGTCGTTTGCAGCAGATTCTCGGTCCGCGTGTGATCTGTCCATTGGCCCATCATAACTGCATTATGACCAAGCAGCCGGCCTACAGCAGCGAGACCGGTTGGCATCAGGACATTCGTTACTGGAGCTATACCAAGCCCGATCTGGTGAATGTGTGGCTGGCACTGGGCCACGAAACTCGCGCGAATGGCTGCCTGCAGGTGATTCCAGGTTCCCATCGAGAGAAATTGAGCCGCGAACGACTGGATGACGCGTTGTTTTTCCGGACCGATTTACCGGAGAATCAAGAGTGGATTGCCCGGCGGGAATTCGTTGAGCTGGAGCCCGGCGATGTCCTGTTTTTCCACTGCCTCGCTTTGCATGCGGCTGATCGAAACACCACAAACGACACGAAATACTCGGTCGTGTTCACATTTCGTGGTGGAGACAATCTGCCGGTTGCAGGAAGCCGGTCGGCCTCCATGCCCGAACTGCTGCTGACCCCTTCGATCACCAGTTAGCATCTGGGAAGAGGTAACGACTCAAGCAGCCGATGAATCAGTCTGGCTCAATTCTGTCGAGAGTTGAGTCGCGACCTTAAGCTTGGCGCAGCGCTCACCTCGGGCGTTGTAAAGATAAAGATCGTTTTTGTCGGCCGCCCAGACAGCGTTCAGGCGAACACTCCGCGGGCCCTGGAGCATAAACTGCAAGCCGCATAATTCTCCCTGGCGAAGAATACGCGATTCGGTCAGTTGAAACTGCTCTGCCAGCAGATTCTCGAACCGACAGAGTTCCTGATGCACAAAGTCTCGAAGATCGTTGAGTGATCGAACAGACGAGATATCACGCACGTTGCTGCTTTCATCTTCAGGCAACAGAGAGCACCCCTGCTCTGGTCAACCTGTCCATGAGTTCCTGCGCCCACCGTGACGTCACTGGTCATCGGATCGGCATCGCGAAAACGATATGGTGAAGTCTCGGAACAGTGCAATCGATGCAATTGCCACTCTGATGAAAACCGGCAATTTCTTGCATGTACATGAAAACACCAGCGGAGATCCGCTGGTGTTTTCTGCAGGTTCAGCGACTCAATTTGAAATGTAACGGCAATTAGATGCCATTGGCTGGTTGAGTTGCAGAGGCCGGTGCTGGTGTACTGGCCATTTCGATGTCAGGTCTGACTGATTCGGAGAGGCGGCCAGTGAATGTGTTGGCTGGCTGCATACCGATGATGCGGTCTTCGATGGTGAGATCAGGAGCGACCACCAGGCATGTGGGTAATCCCGTCACACGGAAGGACTGGACGAGATCGCGATGAGCATCCGCATCCAGTTGCACCGCGATGAAATTTTCATTCACCATCTGCTGCACCTGCGGTTGGTTAAGCGTCTGCTGTTCGAGTGTCCGACAGGCGAGGCACCATTTGGCGGAGATGTTGATGAGCATCGGCTTGCCTGTGGCTTTGGACTCATCCCAGGCTTTTCGATAGCTGGCTCTCCAGGAAATGCTCTGAGGTGCTGCCGGCACCTGAGGAGTCACGGGAGGGTTGTTTTGTTCGGCGGCGAGTAGTAGCCATGTCTGACAGACGACTGCACTGAAAACTGCGAATACCACGCACATCCTGCGCTCTGCAAAAACCATTCAGATTCACTCCCTAAGGGCATCCGTACCAATTGCCCGAAAACCGCCGTCATCGTCCTTGTCGGAAAAGTCAGCGGAATCGGCAAAAGCTTCCTAAACCACCGGGAAAGGGTAAGTGAAATGACTCAGTGACGCCAACGAAATGGCGGAAATTGCCGGAGATTCCGTAAATTCAGGGTGGCTAGGAAATTGAGGAGCGATTTCTGTCAAAATGGGAGGAGTGAAATCTGGGAGAGACTGGCGGAACTGAGGCTTTGGTCAGGATGGGGATGCCAATGACTTAGACAGCATCTGCAGACCTTCATCCATCGAGATCCGCGGAAAATAACCTAAGTCCCGTTGAATCTTCACTGGGGAATACCAATGGCTGGTCGAAAGCTGGCTGGCGACAAAACGGGTCATGGGTGGTTCGGAAGTTTTCCCGAGGAGTCGGTAAGTGGTCTCAAACAGTGTCCCCATTGATTTCGCCAGAACTGCCGGGATTGTTTTTGTGACGGGAGCGATCCCACGGCAAGCGAGGATGGCATTGAGCAACTTCCATAACTCCCATGGTTCCTGATTGGTCACAAAGTAGGTTTGTCCACCGCCGACACCTCGATCCAGTGCACTCATCGCCAGCACGTGAGCATCGGCAGCGTTATCAACATAGACGGCATCGACCAGGCATTCACGATTTCCAATCCGGCGCAGTTTTCCCTTCTGGCCACGATCCAGTACTCGTGGAATTAAATGGGGATCTCCCGGACCCCAGATCAGATGTGGCCTGAGCGAAATCGTCTGCAAACTCTCATGATTGGCATTCAAGACCCGTCGTTCCGCATCGGCCTTCGTGGCTGGGTAATGAGCCATATATGAAGCGGGATAGGGATAGGATTCATCCACACCCACATGGTCTTTCCCATCAAAGATCACACTGGGGGAACTGGTGAAAACGAGCTGCCTCACATGTGCCTGTTTGCAGGTATCGATGACAGCCTGAGTCCCCTGCACATTCGTGCGAAAGTAATCGAGCCACGATCCCCATACGCCGGCTTTGGCTGCCACATGAAAGACGGTCTCACATCCTTCCATGGCTCGGGCAAGGACAGAAAGGTCGGTAATCGAGCCGCGATGGCACTCGATTCCTGCCTTGGCTAGCTCAGGGTAATCGCCACGTTGAATCGTGACGACCTGATGTCCCTCAGCCTGCAAACGACGGGCCAGCACGCCCCCCAGAAATCCACCGGCACCCGTTACAAGAACCCGGCGAGGACGAACCGAACCAATCGCATCTGTCATGTATTTTCAATCGGCCACAAAAGAGAGTCAAACAGGGATGAGGAAGTTTATCTCAATGCAATCACATGCTGGCTGAGCCGCTCGTAACCTGTCTCGGTGATGAGGTAGTTGTGCTCAATGCGAATCCCACCCACTCCAGGAACGTAGAGTCCCGGTTCGAGAGTGACCACATCACCAGCCAGCAGAGTATCCGTGCTGTCGCGAACCAGAACTGGTGGTTCGGGGTGTGCCAGACCAATTCCATGGCCGGCATGATGTCCGAAACGATCCTTCATGCCGGCTTCAATGATCGGAGCTTCAACGGCAGCGAAGACATCCTTGGCAGGTCGACCCGCTTTGAGTGTTTTTTCGCCCGCCTGCTGTGCGGCCATCACGACATCATAGAGCTTCTGCTGTTCCGGTGTGGGATCGGTCACGCAGATCGTATTGGTAAAATCGGATCGATATCCATCCAGACAAACCGAATAATCGAGAATGTACATATCTCCCGATTGGAGAGCATAATTTGTCGGCAAGCCCCCCGACTTCGGCGTTTCCCTGGTGGCTGCTCGGAAGTCGCCATAGACGAGCCCTGTGCGGCCAACCGCCGAAAGTGCTGCCTGCTGCACTCCCAGGTAGATTTCGAGTTCAGTTCGACCTGTCGCCACGAATTCGCGGGCAAAGGCATGGCCAGCATCACCCGCTGCCATACATTGCTTCAGCAAGGCGATTTCGTCCGCATCTTTTTGACGACGCAGCGAACGGATCGTTGTTCCCAGATCGACTGGGAACTTATCGGGAAGTCCATCCCCTGCTTCTCGTTTAATCGAGTGAGATTCGTGATCTAACCCCAGGACCTCGAAGGCACCCAGCGGCAGCCATTCGGCTTCGACAGCACCAACGCGGCCATACAAACGATCCGCGATCTGCCTGGCGGCTTCCAGAAGTGCATGATCGCGGTTGATGACGGAATGCTGGTGGTCATACCACTTGATCATCACTTCGTCATCGACCACCGGCTCCATAGCTCTCGAACGAAGGGTGAAGTTGTCGCCCAGAAGAGTGGCCTTGCCCGATCGTTCCAGCAGGAGCCAGGCACGTTCACCCGCTGAAAAACTCAATGGGTTCACGAGAAAGTTCGAGAGGTATTGAACATGCCTCGGGTCGGCAATCAGAAGCCATTCAAACCGTGAAGGGATTGTATTCCAAAGCCGCTGTCTTCGCCCGAGAACACCATCTTTGGTCAGCATATTCATTTCCTGCAGGTGACATCCCAGTCAAAAACTGACCGGGGCTTTTCTCTGAGATTTCCAAAGGCATTTTCAAATGTGGCTGGGCAAGGTCTAGTGAATTCCCTGACTGGCCAGCCAGCGTTCGGCATCGAGTGCCGACATGCAACCTGTGCCCGCTGAGGTGATCGCCTGCCGATAGTAGCTGTCGGCGACATCACCAGCGGCAAACACACCTTCGACGGACGTTTCTGTGCGGAACGGCGTCTTATAGACAACGTAACCTTTGTCATCCGTTTCAATCTGTCCGGCAAGAAAGTCTGTATTGGGCGTATGGCCGATGGCGCAGAACATCCCCGCTGCCTCGAGTGTTCGCTCGGAGTCATCTTTAAGACTCTTCAGCCGCACACCAGTGACACCGCGCTGGTCATCCCCCAGAACCTCGGTGACGGCAGAACTCCATTCGACCTGAATCTTAGGATTCTCCAGCACACGGGCCGCCATGATTTTACTGGCACGGAATTCATCGCGACGATGAACAAGATGAACCTTCGACGCAAACTTTGAGAGGTAAGTCGCTTCTTCCATGGCACTATCACCACCGCCGACAACCACCAGTGGCTTGTTGCGGAAGCGAGGTAAAGCTCCATCGCAAACTGCGCAGGCCGAGACACCATGATTTTTAAAGCGATCTTCGCTGGGGAGGCCCAGATAGTTGGCTCGGGCACCAGTCGCAATGATCAGCGAATGGGCTTCAACCACCGTATCGTCGGAAGTTTTCAGAACGAATGGGCGTTTGGAAAGATCAGCGGAAACGATATCTGCCGTGATAATCCTCGTTCCAAAGTTCACTGCCTGGGCACGCATCAGTTCCATCAGTTCGGGCCCGGTCACACCGTGGCCTGAGTGGGGTGGCATGTACTGCCGACGTTCTTTGGGAAGTGCCGTCTCCAGAAATTGTGTGAGATTGGCTGCCGGAAAGCCGGCATAGTTTTCAACTTCAGTTGTGAGAGCGAGTTGACCCAGTGGCAGTGTTCCACGAATACGATTCTCATCGGAGATGGCGCCTTCGAAAACCAGGGGTTCAAGACTGGCTCGAGCCGCGTAAATTGCTGCTGACCATCCTGCCGGGCCGGAACCGATGATGACAACTCGTTCTGTCACAGCGCTACTCCACAGATCTCTTCGTCGAACTTCGTGCCAAATGACCATCTTTGCAAAGGGAACAATACAGGTGGCCGGCATTTCCATCAATGCATGGGAGTGAAATGCCCGGGAGCGATCACGCGGCTGAGTTCGCTTGGAAACCGTTGTCGATGGGGCGTGATTCTTAGCGGATCCAGCATGATAGCCCTCAATTGAGAAGGGCAACTCGAAAACATGCCGCTGCCCGACTTCCTGTTTTCCGAATCATGCTGATTCAGCCAATTGAATGTCATGGATCGCACATGAGGCTTGTCCAGTGCAATCACGGAAAGCGAGTTTTCAGCGGGCATGACGAGATAATTGAGACATCGGGTGGGATGAAGCCACCTGGCGGGATGAAATGGAGAAAGGGTGACCCACACTGAGAAAGTGCAGGTCACCCTTTCATAAGTAACGACAAGTGCGGGCCAACGCCTGTCGCAACTCATGACACATTTCATAGGCACGTTCTATGCCAATCGTGAGTTTCTCGGGTAGGACCGAGTCATAGCACTTTCGAATGCTGAAATTGCGAGATCGTCCATCAGTTCACCAGCCTGTGATCGATTATCGCACAGATGGTTGTTGCAAAATGATGCAGCGAAAATAAACACTCCGCACTCGCCGTTGTGCCAGAATATCGCATGAGAAGTGTTCATAAAAATACTTGTCATGCGATTTGTCACAAATTTTGATCATCTGTACATGTATGGCTGTTGTCACCTTTTCATGGAGGGCAGATTGTCGTTCATCTAAGCCACTTGAGGTGAGGCACGACATTTCCCGGCTTTCTCGAGCCGCCGTTTGCAGAGTGTCTGGAGACATTTTCAGAGTTTTCGGGGTGAACTTCCGTCTGTCGAAGTTGTCTCGCTGGGACTGGTTGGCCATCATCGACGGCAGCTCTCCATGCTCTGTTCACCCATGAGATTCAGAATTTCATCATGTCGCACCATCCACCGCTCCCGTCGTCCGGTCAGGCTGAAGGATCATTCACAGGCCCCAGGATGACGGTTCCCCGTTTTCAGGGAGCCAAAGTTCGTGGCGAAAAACTGGCCATGGCGACAGCCTACGATTTCCTGATGGCAAAGGCATTTGATGAATCTGGTGTCGACTCTGTGCTGGTTGGTGATTCTTTAGGAATGGTTGTGCAAGGTCGGAGTTCGACATTGCCTGTCACGATTGACCAGATGATCTATCACGGTGAGATCGTGGCTCGGGCCTGTCAGCGGGCGTTGGTGATCGTCGATTTGCCATTCATGAGTTATCAGGTGAATGGCGATCAGGCTGTGGCTAATGCCGGTCGCATCCTCAAGGAAACCGGAGCGGCAGCGGTCAAATTGGAAGGTGGTGCCTTGCAGGCTGAGACAATTCGCCGGATTGCTGATGCCGATATCCCCGTAATGGCCCATGTGGGGTTGAGACCGCAGGCCATGCATAAATTGGGCGGATTAGGACGGATTCAACGCAATGCCGACGTGATTCTGGCAGATGCGAAAGCGGCCGAAGAGGCGGGAGCTTTCGGGATTGTCCTCGAACTGATTCCTTCGGAAATTGCCGAACTCGTGACCAAATCTTTACGAATTCCAACCATCGGTATTGGTGCTGGCCCACACTGTGATGGCCAGGTTCTCGTGGGGCCCGATTTACTGGGTATCACGCCAGGTTTCTCCCCCAGATTTTTAAAGCGGTTCGCAGAAATTGATTCACAGATTCGCAGTGCTGCCCGCGCCTATGTACAGGAAGTCCATGCCGGCCAGTTTCCCGGGCCCGAGCATACGCATTCGTAACTACTTTGCCTGAGTCGAAATTTCCTGTTTGATGGGTTGGCGGCGAAGTCGCTCAGTCGCGACACAGAACATATCCCAAAGTGCCACCAGGGCAACTTTCCAGTTGATCTTTGACTGCCCGTGCTGACGGTCTTCAAAGAGAATGGGGACTTCGACCACTCGGGCACCTGCGCGAACGAGCCGGAAGAGGATCTCTTCCTGAAAGGCGTAGCCTCGGGAACGGACTTGATCGAGGCGCACTTGCCGCAATGTCTCCAACCGGTAGCAGCGGTAGGCACCACTGGTGTCTCGAGCCCTCATACCCAGCAGTGTCCGCGAATAGAGATTCACCAGAAAGCTCATCAGCCGACGACTCCAGGGCCAGCCCTGGACTCCGCCCCCCGGCACATAGCGGGAACCGATCACCACATCAGCGGTTTCCATCGCTGCAATCAACGATGGCAGGTAACGCGGATGGTGGCTGAAATCGGCATCCATATTGATGAGAAAGTCGAAAGAGCTTTCACAGGCTTTCCGAAAGGAGGCCAGTTGTGCAGCACCCAGCCCTTCTTTGTTCATTCTGAGAAACAACTCGATGTGCTGATCGAATTGAGACAGTTCTCGCACCACGTTGGCCGTGCCATCTGGTGAGTTGTCATCGACAACCATGATGTGCGCGGCAGGCAAGGCCTCCCGGATCATGGGGAGCAGCCTTTGGATGTTCTCCTTTTCGTTGTAAGTACAGATGGAGATCAGGATCTGTGCGTCGTGCACATTGCTCATGCGTCCCTGTCCAGAATCAGGTGGTGACTCAATAACACGACATCGATGAAAACATTTTCATCTGATGCCCCATGGCGAAGGTTGGACGTAATCTCGCCTGTTGTCGAGCCCCATGCAACTCAATTGGGTGGCATTGCTGCGAACGAATTTTGGGAAAGGTTTGAATCGACGAGCGATGACTGCAGCCGCCCCTTCCGAGTCAGGAATCATGGATTACGGACTGGGAGGCGGCAACATGGGGCCAGTGCTGCTGACGGGTGGTTTGGGCTTTGCAGGAACTTGATTTGAGGTTCCAGTTGTCGCTCCGCTCACACCTGGGAGTGGGGGGATGACGACTGGCATGTTGCCGGAACTGCCCGCCGCCGGAACTGTCGGCCTGGTGGTCGGCTCATCCTCAGGAAGGGGTGCAACGGGTGGAGGCGGCAAAGGCGATGGCTGCATTGGCAGCGAGTCCCCGCCCGCTTCCTGGGGGATCGCCGGAACAGGTGGCTGCTGATCAATGACGTTTCTTGATGGTAGAGGCGGTAAGTCACTCTGAGGGACTGGATCGGGACGGGCTGGATCAAACAGCGGTTCCCGAGGCAAGGTTCTCGGCGGTACTATGGGGTTATTCCGGGCACCACGTGGCTGAATCACGGTGTAGCTCGAAGTGGGAGGATTGACCGGAGAGTGCCGGGGTGGTTGGGGCTGTGCCATGCCCTGCCCCAGCTGTCGTCCGGAAGGGTTTTGTCCAGGGATGGCTGGAAGTTGATCTTGTACCTCGCCGGGGGCTGGCTGGGCGGCGGCCAACTGGCTGGCCAGAAGTGTTTCAAAATGAGGGCCACGACCAGCCATCTGCAGGCCCGACGTCAGAACTTCAACAGAACGCGGGTCGCGATCAAAATGTAGTAGCAGCCCCAGCAGAAACAGTCGATCGGTATCTCGGATGTCACCGCGCACCCAGTCACTGACTCGATGAATGGTATTCAAGCGTGCGAGGTCGTGGTCTTCGCCAAAAAGCATGACCAGCGATTCGCCATCACGGGCAATTTCCGGATTCAGATACAAAGCCCGTTTGAAGTACGCGACAGCCGAAGTGAACTGCCCCATGGTAGCCAGACATAATCCTGTGCGGAAATGGGCTTCACCCCGGTCATCTGCGAGGCTCACTGCTTTGCGGTACTCAGTAAATGCTTTCGCCCATTGCTGCTGGCGGAACCAGTGATCTCCCAGACTTTGCGCCTCCAGACTTTTGATTTTTGAGTCAGGACTGGAAGCTGCTACAGGGCGTTGAGCCGGATCAACCAGTGCGGCATCAATCCCGAATTGATCGACAATCGGGCCGCCGGGAATGTTCCCGGGCTGCATGTTTCCTTGAGCACCGATGATTCCCGCACCAATGGGTACACCACCGTTAATGCCAGGGAGCGGAGTGCCTGGCGAAGGGGAATTGATAATGCTGCCACCCAATGGACCAAGGCCATAGGTCCCCACATACCTGTTCTCGAAGCCGTTGGGCCCCAGCACGGGTGTGTAGACGCTGCCACCAATGGGTGGCCCCCAACCTGGCCCCGTCTGCGTGACACCCCAGGAATAACCACCAATCGGCCCAGCCATGCCGGGCGCAAAGGTACCCCAGGTGGAATAGTATGGCACTGCTCCGTAATTGCCCCAGCCGCCATAATAAGCGGGGAATAGCGGCAGGTTGTAAGTGATCATGCCACCGGAAGTGAATGTGCCACCCACCCAGCCCGGGCCTTGTGAACTGACCACACCCCAGCCGCCATACGATCGTCCGCGATATCCACCATAGCCAGAATTTCCACCATGGGGTGGATAGTAAGGTTGACCTTGCGGGAACGCAGAACTTGAGGTTCGGGGAGTGGGTTGATGCTGAGCGTCAGCTTCAGTTGGCAGGGAACAGATTCCGCCACCAGTGACGATCAGGCAGATTAAGGTCTTCAACGCGTTCGTTGTGAACTTAGACCAATCGAGAGACCGCCGGCTGGCTCGATCAATGAAGTGCGGAACGGTTGTAATTTTACTCAACAGCGCGATTTTGCTCAACAGTCGATCGGAAGCGGCACCAATTGTGATCTGCCCTGGATCACCCTGGTCATGGGAAAGAGGCTGCTGTCTGGAAAGCATGGTTCAACCTCGAAAAAAAGCCATCGAGATTTCTCTCTGGCGATCGGTCATCGTGCCAGAACCTGCTCAGAACTTTTGGGGAGCTCAGGGGACAGTGAGGTTCTTGCCTGAAGCAAGTATCGCACTCCGCTGGTGAACTGTAAAGATGCTGCTGAAAAGTTAGCTCGAGCGACATTCTTGATGAATGTCGCCACCTGCAAGGCAGCTTTCTGGAAGAAGAGATTGCCTCAAGGATCGTAGAGTGAACGGGAAGATATTATTGGTCACCGACCGTTGATATGATCGGTCGAACTCAGGCTCAACGCCGACCGGAGAGTCTGACCAACATTTTCAATCGATCACTTCTCAACGACGGGGCAGCAGATGCGAATGGATCAATCTCTCAATAAAACACGGGCCATTTGGGCGATCGCGATGCTGGCCTGTGGCGTCGTGGCCATTTCACTCGGGAATGTTGCCAGCGCTCAAGGGGAACAACCTGTTGCTGCCAAGGCAGGTGAGAGTGTGGCACCGATTCGTGCTCTGCTGATTTCCGGCGGGTGCTGCCACGATTATCCAAGGCAAGGGATCATCATCTCGAAAGGGTTGGCACAGCGGGCACGGATTCAGGTCGATGTGGTCGAAGAAGGCGATGGCAAAAAGGACCATCAAGTATCGAAATACAATGAGGCGAACTGGGCCGATGGCTACGACGTGATCATCCACAACGAATGCTTCGGCGACGTGAAAGATGAAGCCTTTATTCGCAAGATTCTGAAGGCGCACATGGAAGGGAAGCCGGCGATTTTCATTCATTGCTCGATGCACAGTTATCGCAATGCGGGTGATATTGCCGATGGCTGGCGGGAACTGATTGGCGTCACCTCGCGCCGGCATGAGAATGCCCGGCCTGAAAACGTGGTCAACATCATGCCTCAGCACCCCGTGATGCACGGCTTCCCTGAAAAGTGGACGACTCCGAATGGTGAACTCTACGTAATTGAAAAAGTGTGGCCGAACTGCACTCCGCTGGCCACTGCCTTTGGGCCTCAAACCAAGGCCGAGCATCCTGTGATCTGGGTGAACACTTTGGGGAAGACCAAGGTGTTTGGCACCACCCTGGGTCATCACAACGAGACAATGCTGAGCGAGGAGTGGCTGGGAGTGGTCACTCGTGGCGTCCTCTGGACAGTCGACAAACTGCAGGAAAATGGCCAGCCATTGCCAGGCTACGAAGGGAGCGGCATCGCACCCATTGAGCTCCCCGGACTGAAGCCAATCCCCGAAAAGTCTTTGCCAGCAACACGTTAAGGTTGGGCAGTCGCGAACACTCAAGGCGTCGCCAACTTTTGAGTATTTTCACGCCATTCATCAATTCAGGTGTCAGAATTCTCAATTTGCAAGAGAGTTCTGGCACCTGCGTTTTTTGTAACTGCTGATTTCAAAAACGTTTACGTGTACCTGAATTTTTTGTTGGCAAAGAGGGTTGGGATTTGCATGGAGATATGTTGATGTCTATACTTGATGAACATGTCTTTTCTCTCACTTCTTTAGGAAGATTCTATGAAGTCACTTCGCCGCGGTTTTACTTTGATTGAACTGTTAGTGGTAATTGCCATTATTGCCATTCTGATTGCTTTGCTGCTGCCTGCCGTTCAGCAGGCTCGTGAAGCCGCCCGTCGTACCCAGTGCCGCAACAACCTGAAGCAGTTGGGATTGGCACTGCACAATTATCACGACGTCTACAACATGTTTCCCAAAGGTGCCTACTGGCCTTCGACAGGAAGTGGCTGGCATGGACATTCGTGGGTCGTGTCGATTCTTCCCTATGTGGATCAGACGCCTCTCTTCAACACCTGGAACATGGACGTCACCTATGACAACGGTGCCAACGCCACCGCACGTAATTCGAAAATTGCAGCTTTTGTTTGCCCATCAGATCGTCCTTATGGTGGTGCTCAGCCAGGTAACAACTATGCAGGTTGCACTGGCTCAGCCTGGAACAACTGGAGCGGTATGAGTGCGACTTCTGTAGGAACGGTATCCAATGGGATTATCACTCAGGGGCGAGAAATGAACTTTCGTGATATCACGGATGGTTCATCGAACGTGGTGATCCTGGGTGAACTGTTAAAGGGTGATAACAATCAGAACGGAACATCGGATTCCGATATCGTCCGCAATCCGACAAGCCCTACATTCGTTGATAATAACTTTCCCACGGCAGCTGAACTTGCCACCGAAGGGGCGGTCCTCAATGGGCTTTCAACAACTGCCGAAGGTTCTTTGAGTGCTTGTGGCAGCGATTGGACCTCACCTTATCCTCACCAGACACTCTTTAACACAGCGGCAACCCCCAACTGGAAATTCCGTTCCGCAGCTTATGGTGGTGGCTTTGGATTGTGTGCTGACCGATCATCAATTGCTCCTGCCCGCAGTCGCCACACGGGCGGTGCACATGTCGCCATGGGAGATGGCACAGTTCGCTTTATCAGCGAGAACATTGATACCTTGTTGTGGCAGCGTGCCGGTGCTCGTGCTGATGGAAATCCATTAGGCGACTTCTAAATCGAGCTGAATATCACCAAACACCACTGCTGGATCTTCCTGCAGTGGTGTTTTTATTCCGCCCCGACGGTTGGGGATACTTTTGAAATAGTCTGACTGCAAAGACTGGTGTTGCACAGTCATCAGGATTTTGCCATCAACTCAATCTCGATAGACCATGTAAAATTTCGCGGAGCCAACATGATGAGAAGTTATGCCACTTTCGCAGCGATTGTTCTTTCCATAACTGCTGTTTCAGGGTGCAGCTCGGGGGAGCAGAAGTACGCCTCCGCTCAAAAAGCTAAAGAAACAACCTCACTGGATCGTGTTCGAGAGTGGCTGACATTTTTCTCGAATTCAGGTCAGACAGATAGTGGTGTCAGCTTGATCCGCGAAGAACTTGGCAAAGTCTCGGTACCCGGCGTCGAAACAGCAGTCTTACAGAAAGAATTCGATGCCGCGACGAGTCATCCGAATCCAGCGACCCGCAAGAAACTTGCCGCTGAACTCCTCAAGAAGCTCCCGACCCAATGAATGAATTGAGCAGCGGCAGCAATCCATACTTATGTTCGCATGATTGCCTGTGGTTGGCCAGGTAGCACTTTTCACGCTCAGTAAAGCAACTTGAAATGAGAGAGCCCTTACGAAAGTAGGGGCTCTCTCATTTCATGCCACATAAATTGAAGGCGGCATTTTCTCCAGTCACCCTCTCCACTCACCCTTGAGTCGTGCCTCGATGACGAAAAAGTAACGATGATCATTTCCGTTTGACTCTAATGAAATACCTCATCTCACAATCTAAGTGGTGTCAATATGCTGTGTTGGTATGTGTACTAGGGTTATTGGTGTTTGCACTAAGCCCTTTCTGGGTAATGAGTTAATTCTCAAAAAATCACACATTCTTAAGTATTGGCAGGTGTTGATTTGTTGACTCTCTGTGACTAATCTCACCGATGACAGCGTGGGTCACGACATCAATCGAATGTCTGACTCAAAGCCTATCTTCTGTCGATTCATTTCTGTCGTTCATGTCTTTTCACTCGTTCTGAGGAGCTTCGCATGAAAACGCATTGTGTCCGTCGTACTGGTTTTACGCTCATTGAGCTGCTGGTGGTGATAGCGATTATCGCCATTCTGATTGCACTGCTGTTGCCTGCGGTCCAACAGGCTCGCGAAGCGGCTCGGAGAACCCAGTGCCGCAACAACCTCAAGCAGTTTGGCCTGGCACTCCACAACTTCCATGACACCTACAACGTATTCCCGACAGGGATGTCGGATGATGACAACCGCAGTTGGGGTTGGGGTGCCGCAATTCTTCCTGAGCTGGACCAAGCCCCGCTTTATAACCTGTTGTTTGCCGATACCCTTTACTTCTACCGGGTTCCTGTCAACAGCTCTGGCTATCTTTCGCACGCGAATATTGATGGAACACCTGCTAACAACGCTGGTGAAATTAACACCAATGCCGCTGGTGGCGCTGCGAGAAACACACTGGCTGCTTTCGTGTGTCCCTCGGATGTGCTTCCTGCCAAAGATAACGATGGGTATGCCAAGTCCAACTATCTGGGCAACATCGGTGGTGAAATCAGCACTACCTGCGCTGATGGTAACTGGCGTGGTAACCGGCAAACTGGCATTTTCCTGATGTCAAATAACAATACCGAAACATGGTTCACGAAGATGCGTGATATCACGGATGGAACTTCGAATACAGCCATGCTGGGTGAAGTTTCCATTTCTGCCAACGTCTCCCCAACTAATACTGGAAACGGGAATTATCCTCTTTGGGCAGGCGGTAACAACAACGCTGGCTGCAATGGACGCAGCTCAATTGGTGGGCAGCTTCGAATCATGGACAACGTGCTTGATGCCACAACGGGCCAGGGTGTTTATCGAATCAATGGTGGTTCAGACCAGGGCTTTGGCAGCCGCCATACCGGTGGTGCTCACTTCCTGATGGGCGATGGAGCTGTCAAGTTCCTGAGCGAAAACATCGATCTGACGCTTTATCGCGGCATCGGCTCCAAGAACGGCGGCGAAACTCTGGGTGAGTTCTAATCTCAGCCACCATTCCAGGCCGTCAACTGAGTACCGGGATGTTTGTCTTTTGGCGCCTGTCGCGATCTTCGCGGCAGGCGTTTCCTTTACCCCTCCTTTACAGAGGAATTGCTCCATGACTCATTGGATTCGTCTCGCCCTCTGCACTCTCGTCCTCGGTGGATTCTCAACCACAATGCTCACCGGATGCGGTAGCAGTGGTACGCCGGTCGCTACCAAAACTGCCGAAGAGTCTGCCAAGATTCAGAAAGAAGCCGAAGAGGCAGCAGCCAAAGCTGCGGAAGCTCATGCCGCCGGCAAGAAGTAAATCTGAAGATCGTCCCCCTTGCGAAAGTCTTCGAGTTCACCAGAAGTGTGCATTGTGCCGAATTGGCATGACTGCAAATCGATGTGAATACGCTGGGAGTTTGCCGCGAGATTTTTGCTCCTTCTCCCGTTCCTACGGGAGAAGGCCGGGATGAGGGCGAGTTCGCACGTTGTTGGCGTGTGATGAACAAGGGGCTCTAGCGCAGTCGAGCCTCCGATAAAGTCTCACGCTGAAAACATCGTGGGAGGAGCACTGCTGGCAAGTCCGCAGTGGCCTACGGAGGCCGAACACGACCCGGATCAAACAGCGATCACTTGCTGGTGATTTGCATCCACCAGCCTAGTCATTACTCACCAGTGTGTGCTCGGTTCTTGGGATTGGCTCTCCGATGATGGCCACCATCTGGTCATAATCGAGGGCTTCCGCTTTCACCAGTTCCAGTGAGAGTTTGTCGAGAGCTTCTCGATGATCGACCAGCATTTGCCGGGCTTTATTGGCGGCTTCGACAAGAATTCGCTGGACTTCCTGATCGATCAGATGAGCCGTCGCTTCGCTGTGTTCGCGAGGCTCTGACATTTCTTTTCCCAGGAAGGGATGTTCTTCGCCACTCCGAAAAGCAACCGGCCCAATGACGTCACTCATTCCCCAATGGCTGACCATCCGCCTGGTGAGTTGAGTGGCCCGTTTGAGATCGTCTTCGGCCCCAGCTGAATACTCGTCGAAGACCAGCTTTTCTGCAGCACGACCACCCAGCATGAACACGAGCTGGGCGTGTATGCGCTTCTCACCAATATTGTAACGCTCTTCGTTGGGGAGGAGTTGAGTCACACCCAGAGCGCGACCACGCGGGATAATCGTCACTTTATGAACAGGATCCAGCTCAGGCTGGAACCATGCCAAAAGAGCGTGGCCTGCCTCATGATAAGCCGTCATTTCGCGTTCATGGGGCGATAAGACTTCTTCACGCTTTGCACCCATCAGCACGCGATCGCGAGCGAGATCGAAATCACTTTTGGTGACTTTATCACGGCCATCACGAGCGGCTCCCAAAGCGGCTTCGTTGACGAGGTTCTTCAGTTCTGCACCCGAGAAACCAATGGTCGAAGCAGCAATCGCAGCCAGGTCAACATCATCGGCTAAGGGGACCTTCCGGCAATGAACCTTCAGGATGGCTTCCCGTCCTGTTTTATTGGATCGATCCACCGAAATGTGGCGGTCAAAGCGACCAGGTCGCAAGAGTGCGGGATCGAGAACATCGGGACGGTTTGTCGCAGCGATGACAATGACAGCTTCTGTCTGATTAAAACCATCCATCTCACTCAGGATCTGATTGAGAGTCTGTTCCCGCTCGTCATGTCCACCACCCAGCCCTGCTCCACGAACTCGACCGACGGCATCAATTTCGTCGATGAAAAGAATGCAGGGGCTGTTTTCCTTCGCATTGCGGAAAAGATCACGCACGCGGCTGGCACCGACACCCACAAACATCTGGATGAACTCAGAGCCATTGATGGAATAGAAAGGGACACCCGCTTCGCCAGCGGTGGCTCTTGCCAATAGAGTCTTACCGGTTCCGGGTGGCCCCATCAGCAAAACACCTTTGGGAATTTGAGCACCCAGCTTTTGAAACTTCTGCGGACTTTTGAGGAACTCGACGATTTCTGCCAGTTCGCCTTTGGCCTGCTCCATCGCGGCGACATCAGCGAAGGTTGTCATCTGTTCGCTGGCTTTGAATTTTTTGGCAGGGCTGCGAATGAAATTGCCCATCATCCCGCCGCCACCCATGGCGTCGGTGTTGCGACGCATCATGTAGTAAAAGACACCCAGAATCAGGAGTGGCCCGGAGAGCCACAGGAGTAACGTCATCCCGAGGCCTGGATCCTGAGGTTCAGCCGAGATTTTGACCCCTTTCTCGCGGAGCAACCGCAGCAGGTCGTCATCCTGCTTCGATGGGAGAATGGTGTTGAAATTGGCAGGAATCATTTTATTGGGGTCTTCGGGATCAACAGTTCCCTTTTCGTTTTTCCATGTCCCTGTGAGGAGTTCGCCGTGATAAGTCACTTTGGCGATCTTACCCTCTTCGGCCTGCCGCCAGACAAAGATGTAGTCGACGCGTTTTCCTTGATTGGAAGGAGAAGCCTGCCACATCCAGACGAAGCCAATGGTGAGGATGAGAAACAGGATCACCCAGGAGGCGGGAAACGAAGACCGCTTGGGTTCATCATCAGTTTCCCGGTTGTTGGGAAGGCGGGGAGCAGGTGGGGGCGGGGAATCCTTCGGCAGCGGTGCCATGAGGCCTCTTTACTACGATCTTGGTGAACTTCCAATGTCCCATATGGTAGGCAGCCATCCAGATGATGACGACCCATTGCTGCTGCAATAACTGCAATGCCACAAGCATAATACGTCAGACATACTGAGGGCAAACCACATTGTCCCCCCAGTGGCTGTGCCTCGATTGTCAGCCGTCGAATTTGATTCGATCAATCAAGACCGACGTACAGTCATACGAAAACCGACATGGAAACGAGAGAAAATCCCGTGAGAGTCACCATGTTCCGACGAAATCGAATGGCATATCGCATTTGACGGATGGAGCTTCGAACGAATCTTTTGGGCGCACTCGTTGGGAATCAATCCGCCCACCAGTAGCGGACAATGCAGTACAAGGCCTGGACTCCATCCTTCCATCCGATCTTTTTGCCTTGCTCGTAAGTACGGCCCGAATAGCTGATCGACATCTCATAAACACGCAGATTGCGGCGGGCGACCTTGGCAGTGATCTCAGGTTCAATACCAAAGCGATTCTGCTTGAGTGTGGGCCAGATCGAATCGAGGGCCTTTCTCGTGAAAACCTTGTAACAGGTTTCCATGTCGGTGAGATTGAGGTTCGTGAAACAGTTCGAAAGAGTCGTCAGTACGGTGTTCCCCAGGAAGTGCCAGTAATACAGTACTCGATGTTCCTGATCACCCAGAAACCGGCTGCCGAACACCACATCGGCTTTGCCCTCGATAATTGGCCGAATCAACCTGAGGTACTCTGAAGGATCGTACTCGAGGTCGGCATCCTGAATGATGATGATCTGGCCGGTGGTTTTGGAAAAACCAGTTTTGACAGCCGCTCCTTTGCCCATATTCTTTTCGTGATAGGCAAAGACAAGTTTGTTGAATTCATCAGGCGGACTTTGGGCCAGTTCGGCTTCAAGTTCCTTTAGTTGATCTCGAGTGCCGTCTTTACTGCAATCGTCAATTAAGACAATTTCCTTGCGGATGGGGACGGCTTTCACCCGGTCGAGGAGAACTTTGAAAGAATCTTTCTCGTTGTAAATCGGGATCACGACACTCAGCAGAATGTCATCGGCAACGGCGTAGATGCCCAGTTGTCGGCAGACGATATCACCCAGTTGGCGACGAACTTCCTCGAACCACTCTGGGCTGTAAGGTCTTTTCTCGACTTCCACTTCCGTCAGATTCATCCCGGGTTCTTCCCTTCTGCTCAGATCGCTGAACTTGCAAAATGACTGCAAAGCAATAGTTATGATCATGATCGGGAAAGGTGCCGCTTGCCAGTGCGTAGTCCCCTTCCCTTAAAAAAGTCTCTGACAAAATCATCTGTGACCGGCGAAACTGAACAGACTGTTTCACGGGATGAACATCACTCTGCTACCATATCCCACCAGGCAAAACGTTGTTCGCTGCTGAGAAAACTTGAGTCTACTCCCAGGAGATCGGGTGAGTTATGGATGAAAAGACAATCCTGCTGATTGATGAAACCACCAATCGGCACGCGGCACCTGTTTGTCTCAATTCAACATTGGATGATGCCGGGCCCGCCTGGGGACAACCATGGTCATTGAGATTCGAAACATTAAAAACAGGGGTTTCCGCTGGCGTCGATGTTCTGTCTGTGCAACTCGGGGATGTCTCATTTGAAATTCTTCCCACCCGGGGCATGGGATTGTGGAAAGGAACCGTTTCCGGGTTTCCACTCCAGTGGAATTCACCCGTTTCAAGGCCTGTTCACCCAGCGTATGTTCCCTTGCAGGATCGCGGAGGTCTGGGTTGGCTGCATGGATTTAACGAGCTTTTGTGTCGTTGTGGCATGGGGTTCAATGGGCCTCCCGGCAACGATGCTGGCAAAACTATCACTTTGCATGGGCGTGTGGCGAATCTCCCGGCGCATCATCTACGTGTGGAGATCTCTGCACCTAAACAGCAGATTCAGGTGATCGGGGTTGTGGAAGAGCAGTCGATGTTCGGTGACTGTTTCCGGCTCGAAACGACGTACACATTTCGCTCGAATCTGTCGGGCATCGAGATTTTCGATCGGATGACCAATCTTGGCGGCCATAAGGCACCGCTTTCCATGCTTTACCACCTGAATATCGGCGAGCCGTTTTTGCAGCAGGGCTCGCAGGTTCATATCCCTTTTCGCACATTGGCACCTCGGGATGCACAGGCTGCGAGTGGAATTTCGACATGGCAAACTTACCTGCCTCCCACCACCGGCTATGCTGAGGAAGCCTATTTCTTTGACCCGATCGCCGACGAACAAGGTCAATCGCTCGCTGTGTTAGCTCCTCCGAAAGGCAACGAGGGGCCATTGGCTCTGGCGGTGAAATTTGACAAGCACAGCCTTCCTTGGCTGACAGTTTGGAAAAACACCTGTGACGTTGCGACGGGGTATGTGACCGGAATTGAGCCGAGTGTGAACTTCCCGAACTTCCATAGTTTTGAGCGGGAGCAAGGCCGTTTACCCCTGCTCGCTCCTGGAGCCAGCTATGAGACACGTTTCGAGCTGGAAGTGTTGACACAGCAAAGAGATGTGGATGCTGTTCTGTCCCGGGTTCATGAATTGCAGACGCAGTCTCCGGGCGTGATTCATCACTTTCCCAAACCGGGTTGGTCGCCTTCGGCAGAAGTCTGAAAGCTGAAACCTTTGTCCATAAGGGGAGTCTGTGCCGGAATCCGGAGTGCTTTTTGGCCGAACTCTCGGTTTTGCAGGGAATTGCGCCGCCTCCAGACTTTTCAAAAAAGTCCGTTTGTGACTAAAATCCGGGTTCGCTCCATCGGGTCTGGATTTCGGGCAGTGTGCCCGGTCGACCCGCACCTCCTCCATTTTTGAGAAGAGGATGCTTTGCTGAGGAGCTGGCAAAGCGTCCGCCGCCGACTTTCTATTCAGCATAAGTCGTTCCCCTGGCGGAGCTTATGTCTGGTTTTGAGTCGTGCAGTCAGGATTGAAAACGCATGGTTGACCGTCATCTGCTTCGCGAATACTCCATTAGCGACGACGAACTGGATCAGGCATTTGCCGCCTCGCTCGGCCTTGAAGATGCTGGCCTGGATCAAGAAGAAATTGATGCCCTCTACACGCCTCACGGCGAAACCTACGATGTCAATTCGATCATCGAAGGGACAGTGATCCGCATCGAAGGCGACGAAGTTCTTATCGATATCGGCTACAAGAGCGAAGGGATTGTTCCCCGCGACGAATGGTCTGATGAAGATGAACAGCCAATTCCCGGCATGCGTATCGCTGTGCTCCTCGAGGAAATCGAGGATGAATTCGGTCTGATTATGCTTTCCAAGAAGAAAGCCGATCGGATCCGTGAGTGGGAAAAGGTCATTCGCGAGCACAAAGAAGGGGACGTCGTCAAGGGCGAAGTCGTTCGCAAGATCAAGGGTGGTCTGCTCGTCAACATTGGCGTCAACGTCTTCCTGCCGGCTTCTCAGGTCGATATCCGCCGCCCACACGATCTTGACTCATACAAAGGCCGCTCCATCGAGTGCCTCATTCTCAAGATTGATGAACAGCGTCGAAACATTGTGGTCTCTCGCCGCCGCCTGATTGAAGAGCAGCGCGAGAAGATGAAGAAGACTCTGCTGGCCGACCTCAAAGAAGGCGAAATTCGCCGTGGTACTGTCAAGAACATCGCCGACTTCGGTGCGTTCGTTGACCTCGGCGGTATCGATGGCTTGCTGCACATCACGGACATGAGCTGGGGCCGGATTGGTCACCCCAGCGAAATGGTCAAAATTGACGACGAAGTCGAAGTGATGATTCTGCATATTGACCGGGATCGTGAAAAGATCGCTCTCGGCCTCAAGCAGAAGGACAAGAGCCCTTGGGACGATGTCGAAACCAAGTACCCGGTTGGCACAAAGATCAAGGGCGATGTTGTCAACGTCATGAGCTACGGCGCGTTCGTGAAGCTCGAAGACGGCATCGAAGGTCTCGTGCACATCAGCGAAATGTCCTGGACCAAGCGCGTCAATCACCCATCGGAACTGGTGAACCCTGGCGACGAAGTCGAAGTTGTTGTCCTGAACATCAACAAAGATAAGCAGGAAATCTCGCTCGGGATGAAGCAGGCCATGCCCAATCCATGGGATCAGGTTTCTGCCAAGTACCCACCAGGTACGATCGTCGAAGGAACTGTCCGCAACCTCACCAATTACGGTGCGTTCATCGAACTGGAAGAGGGTGTCGATGGCCTGCTGCACGTCAGCGATATGTCCTGGACACGCAAGATTTCCCACGCCAACGAAATGCTCAAGAAGGGCGATCTGCTCAAGTGTCAGGTGATCTCGGTCGACGAAGAACGCAAGCGAATTGCCCTGGGTCTGAAGCAGCTTGACGAAGATCCATGGGAAAACCGCATCCCCACGAAGTACCAGCCTGGTGAAGTTGTCACTGGCAAGGTGACGAAGATCACCAACTTTGGTGTCTTTGTGGAACTGGAACCAGAACTCGAAGGTCTCCTCCACGTTTCTGAGCTGGCCGATCAGAAGATCGAAAATCCGGAAACGTTCGTGAAGGTGGGCGATGAGCTGGAAGTTCGTATTCTGCGGATCGACCCAGTCGATCGGAAGATTGGCCTGAGTCGCAAGACCAGTGGCGAACTCCCAACGGAAGAGAGCAAACCAGCCGAACAGACACCCGCTGCTCCTAAGCCTCGAACTGAGCTTAAGGGTGGTACCGAAGGGGCTGCCGGCCCACTCTTCAGCATGAGTGGTGATGCCGGATCGACTGAAGGCTAATCACCTATCGGGGGAAGATTTCCCTCAGTTCACGCTCGATTGATTTCAAAGCCGTCCGACAACTTCCTGGTTGTCGGACGGCTTTCTTTATTTCGTAGAATCGAAGCCGTCTCGATGCTGTGAATACAGCAATGGACTTGCTGAATCATTACGCACTTTTTGTGAAAAAAGCACATCCATCGTTAGTCCTGACAAGAATTTCTTTCGTGCGTATGATCAAGTTTATGTGTTAGAAATTTCGAGATTATGTTCTTTTTGCTTAGGAGAAAAACCAATTAAAAGTCCTGGTCCTGTGTGTATGATCAATCAATCGGTGGGACGTTTTACGAATGCCAGTTAGGCATAATATTCGCTGCAGCAATATATTATTGCTCCATCCTTGTTTTGGAGTTTCTTCTACCTGTTTGAGAGAGAATTGTGATGTTTCGGAAAAAAGGATTTACGCTGATCGAATTGCTGGTGGTGATTGCCATTATCGCAATTCTGATTGCCCTGCTTTTGCCTGCTGTTCAGCAGGCTCGTGAAGCAGCCCGCCGCACCCAGTGCCGTAACAACTTAAAGCAGTTGGGTTTAGCGATCCACAATTACGTCGATACACATCTCGTGTTCCCACCTGCCAATTTCTCCACAGAAGGCAGCGGAGCGAATATGAATCGTTCTGCTTCAGTGTTTGTGCGTTTACTTCCAATGCTTGATCAAGGTGTCGCCTTTAACCAGATGGTCTTCAGTGGGACAGATTTTAATGGGGCGACGGGGACCGATCGGAACTGGAGTGTCAAAAATAATCTGCGTGTTCCGGGCTTGCTTTGCCCATCAAGTGCATTACCCACAACTCGCACTGACACAACAAGTGCCAATACCCGCTTGCTGCCGAACGCTCCGCAGACAATCACCGTTCAAATGGCCAATTATGTGGGGATTGCTGGATCGTATAATACTCCCACAGGGACGACACGTACTGAGACAGCATGGACTGGTTCAGGCATGCTTGCCGCAAATGGAATAATTGCCCCTGCCATTTCAGATGCTGTCTGGACGCCACTGTCACCAAAGTACGGTTCACGTCCCGTACCTCCAACAATTGCGAATGTTACTGACGGTACCTCAAATACCGCGATGTTTGGAGAGCAAGGGATTTTTACGAAATCCTCAGCTTCTACAACTGCTCTGAATGATATGCGAGCATCGAATATTAATGGTGGGGCGTGGTCAGGAGGTGAAAATCAAACATCTCGAATTGGAAATTACACCACACCTCGCTCTCCCTATTTGATTAACTTCAGGGAATCAAGCCCCGCTGATGCTGGCGTGAATACTTCCACAGCAGGTGGGCAGATGCATAGTGTGTTTAGCTCGGCACACACTGGTGGCGCACACTTTTTATTCGCAGATGGATCTGTGCGATTCCTGTCCGAGAATACTGCAGCAAGTATCATCAATGGCATATGCCAGAGAAATGACAATCAAGTTCTTGGGGAGTTCTAGACAGAATTGCGTTTCGATTGGTTAGGAGTCTTAGCGTAAACCTAAGGCTCCTTCTTTCTGAGAAATGTCTTTGTTTATGCTACTGAAGGTTCAAATGACTCGTGTCAGCAGTTGGATTTTTCTTCTCGTCTATTCTTTTACATCTTTTGGCTGCTTCGGAGGGGCCGAAGGTCCGGAACTCGCTGAGGTTCATGGAAAAGTAGTTAATTCAAGCGAACCAGTCATCAATGCTACGGTAATCTTTTTGCCTGATTCCCTGAATGCTGCACCTGCAGTAGGGGTGACTAATGAAGAAGGTTGGTATGAACTTCGATACCGTGGGCAGAAAATGGGAGTGCCCATTGGCCCATGCCAAGTACAGATTCAGGTTGGAGGAAAGCCAGTCAGTCCAGATCTACCTACAGCACCCCCGCTTACCTACACAGTCTCAGAAAAGCAAAACATTGTGATTGGAAACAATAGTTTTAGCTTTGATTTGGCAACACTCGGCAAACCTTCTATGTGACTCAATCAGCTTCAAGGGTTTAATCAAAATTGTTTCATGGAAGATCGACGTGATCGATATGAAGTTTCGTTCTGTGGTCACTACTGTTAACTGATTGCGCTTACTTGTTTTCTTGGCAAGAGTTCCAAGTCAGTGTGTTGGCCATCATAAAAATCAGCTTTTGCTTCTTTGGCAATCTGTGCTCTGAATACTCGTGACCACATTTGGCCTTGGCTGCCAAGGAGAGATTGTCTTTTCGCTGTGACAGGTCGAATGATTGGCACCCCACGTCGACGTTTGGTCGCCAACAGACGGGAGATATTGACCACCTGCTCCCTTCTGCATCAACCTTCCATAGACTCCGCTAGACGGCATTTCTCAGAACGCGCACGGCATTGGGAAGTTCATCCGCTTGAACTGCTGTGTTTGGTAAGACCTGCTGCAGTTGCTGGCCCAGTTCTTCAACCGCAGCAGTAAGGGCATTGGTGAGAGAATCGCTTCGCAACCTGGCAGTCAGTGATTGGCAGAGTTCATTGATCCCGGCTTGACCGAGGGCTTCGTATGCGACCTTGTCCGCAATGACAGCGACGATCCGCTCTGTCATTGAGAGGTAGAGCAAAACCCCTGCGCGGCGTTGAGTATGGTGAATTTCTTCTTGCACAAAAGCCATTTGAGCCGCAGCCATCACTTCTTCCGTTTTATCCTTTGAACTCGACAGAAGCTGAGCAAGGACTGGAAAACGACTCGCAAGATGAACACCAAAGAGAAAGCCCGCGATGACTGCAATGCTTAAAAGGAATGCTTCCCACCATGCCGGGCCAACCTCCCAGGAACCTGGTTCCGGGATTGATTGCGGAAGCAGGTACCATGCAACGATCATGAGCAGCAGTCCCATCAGCAATCCAAATAAATCTTCGCCGCGGTCATAACGACCAGAAATCGCCGCGACTACGGGCACAATTTCTGCCTCCGTTCGAGATTCAGCTTGCTGCACTGCACGGTTGATGGCTTCGCAATCTTCGTCGGTCAGATCTGCTACCAGATGCGACATGTCGTTCTCGCTATCAGTCGAGTCAAGAATTCACAGCTCAGGAAATCAGAATCGTTCGACTTCGAAATGAGTGAGCTCATGGGAATCACCATGAACCTGAAGCCCCACCGCCACCAGAAAAACCACCGCCAAACGAACTGCCACCATAGGAACCTCCTGAGTAACCTGACCTTCTGGAGGAGCGGCTCTTAAACATCACCATCACAACGACCGTAAAGACGAAACCCCAGAAGATCCATGCCCATCCATTCGTCCCACGCCTGACGAGTGAGACTACCGAAAAGATCGCGAGACCAATCACGCCTCCGGCTATCCAGAGATCGCTGGCTTTAATCGGGCGGCTGGTGATGCTTTTTGAAGGGAGTTTCAAGTCTCTGGCCATGGCATCAAGTCCCTCGACACCCGCAAGAATTCCTGATGAATAATCGCCTTGCCGAAAATGTGGCAGCATGAGTTCGTCCATGATTTGCTGTGCGTCTTTGTCGTGGCTTCGGCCCCAGCCTGCTCCCAGTTCAATGCGAGCCTTGCGATCATCATGTGCAACCACCAGCAGCATTCCTCGGTTCCAGTTTTCATTGGCGACAGTTTTCGGGCCAATCCCCCATTGATCAAAGAGGGTTCTGGCAAACATGTCGATACTCATTCCTTCACCACCCACTTCAGCCATGGTCGAGATTGTTACGACAATCAGTGGTGCCGCCCTGCTTTTCAGAAGGTTGTCGGCCAGCCTCTCGACGGTCTCGTAATCGGCCTGTTTGAGCAGAGAAGCCCGGTCCACAATGAACTGACCTTCAGCCGGTCGCATCATCGAGATCATGTGTTGCGCAAAAGCCGTGCCTGGCAAGGCTGTGAAATTCGACAAGACGACACTTGTTACCAGCACCAGAAACAATGGAGACGGAAAGGGCAACTTTGTCGTTCGCAGCATATCTGTGAAGGGCTTTCTAATTGCGTGTCTGCCAGCAATGCCATGGACTCGTCGAGTCGCGATGGCTCGTTATCAGAACTTCTTCAGTGATGACATCATCATCTGCGTGATGATATCGAATTCCTGATGATGACGAGATAAGGTCTGTAACGATAAATCGTGTTCTGCAGATGTTAACGTTTGGTCGTTTTTTATTGAGCAGAAACTTATCGTGAAATCTTTAATCCTCGATTTCAGGCACGACAGATGCTTTGATAATCGCTGGTGTGAAATCCACTGGAGTCTTCACTGCTGCGCGATTGTCCGTTGCAAAGATGTTGAAACGTTTCGACAACGCCACAGACGTGTCTGCGAATGCAGGAGGCTCACGATTGACACATTGTCAAGTCGCGCGATTACGAAATGTGCGAAGAATTTGACGGCGCGCCCGCACGTCCCTTACGCCCCGCACGACTAGCTCTCTTGCCTGGTTTCACTAATCGGAACAGCCATTTTTCGAGAGAAGACCGCGAATTCTCCCCCCCTCCTGTCGATATACATTGTCAGACAAAGCGTCGATCAGTGTTGGAAGCGAACAGGATGACAAAGCTGGCCCATGTCGAGGGTCGATCTGATGAACTCAGATCTGCGACATGAGGGGCCGCAAGCCGCCGGATGATTCGGGGCTGTGCCTGTTTGATTGCAGTGGGACTCAATTCCAGCGCTCTGCGACACCGAGTGGCAGCCTGAGAGCAGTCTGCCGACAACGTGCCATCCCCTGACACCCTCAGCGGCAGAGCCCCAAAAAATGTCAAAATCTTTGAGTCTTTCGTTTCTCGATGACGCTGGTGGCAGTATTGCCAGCGGCAGTTCAGCAGTTCAGACCCCCCTCGAAACATATCTTCGGGAAATCAACGAGACAGCCCTTCTGACAGCTCGCGATGAGCGGGAGCTGGCCAATCGGATTGCCAATGGCGAGAAAGAGGCACGTGACCGCATGGTTCGCGCCAATCTCCGCCTGGTTGTCAATATTGCCCGGGCTTATGTTGGTAAAGGTCTTCCCCTCCAGGATCTCATCGAAGAGGGAAATCTGGGCTTACTCCGTGCGGTGGAAGGCTTTGACCCGGATATGAATACCCGGTTCAGCACCTATGCCAGCTACTGGATTAAACAGTCGATCAAACGCGCCTTGATCAACTGCGGCAAGACCATTCGCATTCCCGCTTACATGGTTGAACTCCTTTCCAAGTGGCGAAAAGCAACTGCCAAGCTGGAAGATCAGTTCAAGCGGCCTCCGACTCAGGAAGAAGTCGCCATCGAATTGGGGCTTCCTAAAAAGAAACTCTCGATCGTTAAAAAGGCGATTCACCTCTACAGCTCGACACCTCAGACCGACGACGAAGAATCGGGCTGGATGATGTCGGACATGGTCGCTGATGAGCGGGTCAAAGGCCCGGATGATGAACTGCTCGATGTCGATAATCTCAAACATGTTTACGCCATGCTCGAAACCATGGACGAGCGTGAAGCGAAAATCTTGAGATTGCGATTTGGCCTGGATGATTCCGAGCCCAAGACGTTGAAAGAAATTGGCGAGGAGATGGGGCTGACCCGTGAACGAGTTCGCCAGATCGAATCTGAAGCTCTCAAGCGAATCGCTAAGCGGATTCTGGGAGAGTAATCGTCGAAGAGAACGTGAGTATTTCTCTTTGAAACAGGACATGCCATGCAAGGAGAGGGGCCGATCTCGCAAGGGACAGGCCCCTTTTTTCATTGAACTTCGAATCGTTACCCACTTCATTCTCATAAGTTTCAGTGGACATTTTCTCGATTTTGAAGATGAATCTCAGTCATATTCGATAAAGGTCGATGCCCCTGTCTTTGAACTGGGGGTTTTCCCTCAAGTAGTTGCGATAGTGAATCATCGTGAGACTAGACTTCCGCTGATTCACAGGTCGTCTGCCTGTTCTGCGGATTCGTGTTTGCGGAACTTTCAGGCGAAGCTTGCAGACAGGGACATATGGCGACTGCAATCGTCGATTCTTGGGATAATCTCACAACTTCCTCTCATATCACTGAAAAACGGCTGATCGAACCTGGTCAACTGCGACTTTCTGAGTTGATCGCAGCGTTGTCTGTGGCACTCGACTTGACCGAAGGTCAGCCCGCCGGTCATGCCGCCCGCTCCTGCATCATCGGGATGAAGATTGCCGAACTGCTGGGATTGCCACAGCACCAGTTGGCCGATCTCTACTACGCCCTGCTGATGAAAGATCTCGGGTGCTCGAGTAACGCCGCGAAGATGTGTTACTTGTTTGGTGCTGATGAACGGCAGATCAAACATGATCTGAAATCGATCGACTGGACGAGGATGCAAGCCAGTGTCAGTTTCAGTTGGGCCCATGTGGCTCCTGAGGCTTCACCACTGCAAAAAATCCTGAAGGTGGCCGCCCTGTTTGCGACAGGTCCTGAAGGTGCCAGACGTCTTGTCGAAACTCGTTGTGAACGAGGAGCCCAGATTGCTCGCGATCTCGGTTTCTCTGAAACCACAGCTCTGGCAATTCGCAGTCTGGATGAACACTGGAATGGCAAAGGCCAGCCAGATGGTCTCAAGGGAGAGGAAATTCCACTCCTGGCTCGAATTCTGGGTATCGCACAGACGGCCGAGGTCTTTTACCAACTCGGTGGCCCGCAAAAAGTTCATCAGATCGTGACCGAACGAAGCGGCACCTGGTTTGACCCTCAACTGTCGCGTATTGTCAGCGGGCTTTGCTTCGATGCCGCTTTCTGGGAGCAGGTTGAGACTCGAAATTCGCTCGATCTGGCCATCGCCTGGGAGATTCCCGATCAGATTCATCTGGTCGATGACGTTCTCATGGACAAGATCTGTTATGCGTTTGCCTCGGTCGTTGATGCCAAGAGTCCATGGACATTCAATCATTCGAACGTTGTTGCCGAATTGTCTCGCGATCTGGCACAGATTCTTGGTTTTAGTGAAGAGATGCAGCGGGATCTGTACCGCGCCGGCCTGCTTCACGATCTGGGAAAACTCGGCGTCTCCAACGCGATACTCGATAAACCAGGCAAGCCCACGGATGAAGAGTTTGCAGCCATTCGCAAACATCCGGATTTCTCCGAAAAAATCCTGCTCAACGTGCCCCGTTTTGGTCAGCTCGCGGATGTCGCTGCGGCCCATCACGAACGGCTGGACGGTAAAGGCTACCATCGCCGGCTGATCACCGAAGAGCTGCCACTGCATTATCGCATTCTTCCCGTCGCCGACGTTTACGATGCGTTAACAGCCAAACGCCCCTATCGCGATGCCATGCCCATCGAAAAAGTGATGTCCATTATGGATAAAGATGCGGGGACTGTCTTTGCCCCCGAGGTCGTGCAGGCACTGCATAACTGGATCGATCGACAAAACCCGCAAACGCGGGTCACGCAGCAGCTCGAAGCGATTGATCAGCTTCTTGGTAATCTTTGAGTGAATTACCTCGTTATTTGATAGCCGATACAATCGTCGAGATATCCCGTGAGTGATGTCTCTCGACTGTTGCGTAGAACTGAATACGTTCGTAAGTGGTAATACTTACAATAAACGGCTTCATTCTCATTCAACCTCCAGCAACAGTTTCACCGGCTGCATGATGCGACCGTGCAAGGATGAATCGGCATGACCAGGATGGGTCTCTGGGCCAGTGTGGCGGTGTTGGCAATTTTTCTGGCCCAGGTTCCAGGCGAACTTTGGGCCAGTGCTCCACGACCGAATCACCAGGTGTATGAAAGCCCGTTTACGGTCTTTGGTACAGCATCATTAGCAGCACCCGATACCGTTTTCGCTCCCTTTCACACGGATAATTCGATTCAGCAAGCGGCTAAATCTTCAACGCGAGACTTAACGATCGATTCTCAAGAGGAAGAACCTCCTGCCATCTTGCAGCTTTCGCAAGTCGAATTCTCTGATCATGAACCTGCCTGTGTGCCGGAGTGCCGGGAGTCGTTTGAAGTTGTTGGAGAGCATTGGCTGGACCGACTGCAGCTCTTTGCAGGGATTGACGGTGCCAAGCAGCCACAGGATCTGGGAGTAAACGCCAACCTTGGTGGCCGCATCCACGCGAATCTGGGCATTCCCTTAGTCGAAGAGTGGGGACTGGGTGTTCAAATAGGAACAGCCTTTGTTGCCGCCGGGAATGCTGTGGCAGTCCTCGAAACAGTGGATGGAACGGAAGGTCGCACTCAGTTCTTCACGACAGTGGGTCTCTTTCAAAGGCTACCCAACGGAATTAACTGGGGAGCTGGTCACGATTTTCTCTATCAGGAGTATTACGACAATAATTTTCTCAGCCAGTGGCGTTTTCAGGCGGGCTATGAACTCAATGAATCGAATGAAATCGGAGTGTGGTCAACACTTCGAGGGATGACCGATGATGCCGTGATTGGTGCGACCACTGTCCAGCTCCAATCGATCAATCAGATCAATGTCTACTGGAATCATGTGTGGCCGACAGCGGCTGAGACAGCCGTCTGGGTTGGCGTCTGTGAAAGTCATGGCCAGGAAGTCCTTGTCTTTCCCCAGGATGACCGCACGAGTGCCATGCCGATTTTAGGGGCCAGAGTAAATTGCCCTCTCAGTGATTACTGGTCGCTCTACGGTGAGACCAATCTGATGATGCCGGCAGATTCCGGGACGGTTGACGCATTTCTGGGCTTCGCCTTCTATCCCGGCGGAAATGCAATGCGCCAGAAGTTGACTCGCTTTCGACCACTACTCCCCATGGGAGGAAGCCCGACCTTCTCTGTCGATCTCAACCGGTAGTCTTTTCCGAGGAGAATGGTCTTAAAACTGACTCCGTCGCGAAATTCCAGAGGCAGAGACTTTCCAACTCAGGTTGCCGCACCTTAGCTTATGGCAGGTTCGACACGATTGAACTCAGGCCAGTCTCTAGTTTGCAAGCATCCAACTCTCTGCCAGTTTCGGGCTGATCAAGTCCCGAAGCCTCTGGGAATTCAACTCATCATGAAGCGACTCTGGAACTCAAAGCGGTTGAGTCTTGGCACATTTTCGTTGCCGAAATCTTCCCATGTCTTAATCCTTGGCTCGATGATCTGCCTGGCCGCCAGTTGCTCGCCCCAGCCAAAGGTTATTAACGTTGGGCCGCGTCCGGTGAAGACTCAAGTCATCACTTCAGTGGCGGATCTTCGGAGTCGCACTTTTCCCGGCAAAGTCGAAGCCTCTCAACGGGTTGAACTTGCCTTTCAGGTTTCCGGATTACTCGTGGATCTTCCGGTCAAGGAAGGTCAGCGCGTCGCCAAAGGCGAGCTTATCGGTCAATTACGTCAGGATGAATTCAAGGCACGAGTCGCCACTCTGCAGAGCCAGCTCGATCAGGCACGCGCAGGACTGGCAGCACTGATGCAGGGGGAACGGGCCGAAGAACGTCTCCGGCGTGAGGCCCAGGTGCGTGCTGCCCAGGCCCGCCTGTCGAAAACACGAACAGAGCACGAACGCAACACGCGTCTCGTCACCACCAATGTGGTCACGCGGGCTCAGTACGAAATGTCGGAAGCGGCTTACCGTGTCGCCCAGGAAGAGCTCAAGGCTGCCGAGCAACTTGTTGCGGCAGGAAGCATTGGTCGAGAAGAAGATATTCAATCACAAGAAGCCATGATTCGCGGGCTGGAAGCTCAACTGGTGGAGGCAAATCTCAATCTTCAGGACAGCACGCTCCGAGCTCCTTACGATGGTGTGATTGCCCAGAGGTTTGTTGAACAGGGCCAGAATGTGAGGGCCAAAGAGCCCGTCGTGCGCTTTCAGGATGTCGATGAAGTCGAGATCCTGGTGGATGTTCCCGAAACAGTCATGGTGGCAGACATTACCCGGGCAGACATCGTCTCGCTCTCTGCCACGATCAGCGGTGCACCCGGCGTGGCTTTTCCTGTGAGGATTCGCGAGATCGGACAAGTGGCCGACCCGGTGACACAGACATTCACTGTGCGAGTGGGCATGCAGACACCCGCAGGGCTGCAAGTTCTTCCGGGAATGACCGCCAACATCCTCGCCACCTACCGCCGAGCCGAAGTCTTAGGAACGAGTCCTCTCCTGGTTCCTGTGACAGCTTTGACGCAATCCGAAACCGGACAGCAGATTGTCTGGATCATCGATGAAGAGTTGAAAGCTCAATCACGAGAAGTCAAAGTGGGTTCAGCCACTGGCAGTGATATCGAAATCCTCGAGGGCTTGGCCCCGGGTGATCGAATTGCGGTTGCAGGTGTCAAGTTTCTTCGACCGGGCATGCAGGTTCGTGATCTCGGAGACAGTCTCGCTTCGACTCCCTCGACCAGCGAAGGGGGCACACGATGAATATCGGTGAATTTTCCGTTCGCAATAACCGTGTGCTCTTCGTCTCGATGTTCTTCATCCTGCTCGGCGGCATCGTCGCTTATGAGCGTCTGGGCCGGCTCGAAGATCCCGAATTCACTATCAAAGAAGCCTTGATTATCACCCCCTACCCCGGTGCCAGTGCCGAGGAAGTGGCGAAAGAAGTGACGAACCCCATCGAAGCGGCCTGTCAGCAAATGGGGCAATTGCTGCGTGTCGAATCCGAATCTGTCCGTGGCCGCTCAGTGGTCACGGCTGTCATTCAGGATCGTTATGACCGCTTTTCCATTCCGCAGGTCTGGGACGAACTGCGCCGCAAAATCAACGATGTTCAGAGCCAGCTTCCACCTTCTGTCCGTGGGCGAACACTCGTCGTCGATGATTTTGGAGATGTTTATGGCATCTTTCTCGCGGTATCGGGCGAAGGTTTCACTCAACCAGAACTTCGGCGGTACTCGGAGTTTCTACGCCGGGAATTACTCACTGTCCCGGGAGTAAAGAAAGTCGATCTTTTCAGTCCCCAGCAGGAAGTCGTCTTTCTGGAGATATCCAGACAACGACTTTCTCAACTGGGGATTAACGAGCAGCAGATCTACAGCCTGTTGCAATCCAAGAATATCGCGGCCGATGGTGGACGAATTCGCGTTGGTGAAGAGCACCTGGCGATCGATCCCGAAGGAGCGTTGAATTCTGCTGAAGAGATGCTCGATATCGTGATCAATTCCGACAGTTCGGGTCGCCAGCTACGCCTGCGGGATGTTGCGGATATTCAAAGAGGTTACGAAGATCCTCCCCGAAGAATTCTACGCTACGATGGAAAACCGGCTGTAGGGATAGGCATTTCCACAGTTCAGGGTGGAAACGTCGTGACCATGGGAGATGGAGTTCGCGAGAAGCTGGATTCGCTCAAAAGTGATCAACCACTGGGGATCGAAATTGGCGATATCAATTTCCAGCCCGAAGCCGTCACCATTGCTACGAATGATTTCATCTTCAATCTGGCAAAGGCGGTGACGATTGTCTTCGTTGTGCTGCTCTTCGCCATGGGGCGCAAGACTGGCCTGATTATTGGTGCGGTTCTATTCCTCACGATCATGGCGACATTCCTCGTCATGTATTTGGTCGGTGGGTTGCTCATGGAGCGGATCTCGCTGGGAGCACTCATCATCGCACTCTGTATGTTGACGGATAATGCGATCATTGTGATTGAAGGGATCAAGGTCCGCATTGAAGGGGGAGACGATAAGCTCCAGGCCGTGCGGGAAGTGGTTTCTCAGAATCAATGGCCGCTCTTTGGCGCCACCGCGATCGGAGTCATTGCCTTTGCCGCGATTGGACTGTCGGAAGACTCGACGGGTGAGTATTGCAATTCACTCTTCTGGGTGATTCTGATTTCACTGAGCCTGAGTTGGGTCTCCTCGATCACGATCACACCCCTGTTAAGTTACCTATCGTTCTCCCCCCTCGCAAAAGCGAAGCAGCCGAATGGCTCTCAAAAAGCAGCAGATCCTTATGGCGGAATCTTCTTTCAGACATACCGTAAACTCCTCGAGTTCTGCCTGAGGTTTCGGTGGGGCGTGGTGGTGGTCTCAATTCTCGGGTTCATTGGTTCGGTTTATGCCTTCCGATTCGTTGATCAGAGTTTTTTCCCCCCCGCGACTCGACCGCAGTTCATGGTCGACTGTTTCCTGCCCTCCGGAACGCACATTCTCGAATCCGAAGCATTTGCTGAGGAAATTGAGGATTACATTCAAAAACTCCCTTCCGTTAAGCATGTGACCGCATTTGTGGGAGGCGGAGGTTTACGATTTCTTCTGGTCTATAGTCCGGAACGGGAAAATCGTGCTTTCGTTCAGTTTCTGGTCGATGTCGAGGATGCCACACAGATCGCGGGACTGATCACCACGATTCAGAAACATCTCGACGAGAATTATCCCAACGCCAACACGATTGCGAAAAAGTTCCTGCTGGGCCCAGGGGCCGGTGGTCGTATTCAGGCACGCTTTGATGGCCCGGATGCCTCCAAGCTCCGCGAACTTTCGGATCAAGCGGTCAGAATCCTCCGGGAAGATCCGAACACTCTGTGCGTGAGGACGAACTGGCGTGAGCGCGAACTCGTGCTTCGTCCAGCAATTTTTGAACAGCAGGCCCGACGAAATGGTATTACCCGCGTTGAGGTCGCCGAAGCCTTGCAATCTGGGTTTGAAGGACGAGTCGTTGGTTTTTATCGCGAACCAGGGGGGAGTGGTCGCGGGATTTTCCCGCAGGAAACCCGGCTACTGCCAATTATTGCACGTCCCCCGCTCAATGAACGCAGTGATGTCAATGCCATCCAGAGCATGCAGATCTGGAGCCCGCTGGCTGGACGAATGATTCCACTAAGCCAGGTGGTTTCAGGAACGACGCTGGAGTGGGAAGATCCGATCATCCATCGCAGAAACCGGCGCGAAACTGTGACGGTGCATGCGGATCCCCGTACAGGGTTGCCCAGCCAGCTCTTTGAAAGAGTTCGAAAACAGATTGAGGCCATTCCCTTGCCACCGGGTTACACCATGACCTGGGGCGGTGAGTACGAAGATTCAAGCGATGCCCGTGCCGCTCTGGTGCAACCATTGCCGATGGCGCTGGTGATCATGGTCTTCATCGTGGTCTGCCTGTTCAATTCGATTCGACAGACACTCCTGGTCTGGTTGATTGTTCCGCTGGCTCTCATTGGAGTGACGGCTGGCTTGCTGATCACTGGGCAGCCTTTTGGATTCATGGCTCTGCTCGGTGTCCTCAGTCTCGGTGGAGAGCAGATCAAAAACTCGATTGTGGTCCTCAGTCGAATTCAAACGGCCAGAGCTGAAGGAAAGTCGCAGTATGCAGCCATTCTCGATGCCGGCGTCAGTAAACTTCGACCCGTGCTGATGGTGGCCATCACGACAGTGCTCGGCATGATTCCACTGACAAAAGACCCGTTTTTCGCAGCGATGGCCGCCTGCATCATGTTCGGACTTTCGTTTGCCTGCGTGTTGACCATGCTCGTCATGCCAGCCATCTACGCGATCCTTTATAATGTTCAAATAAATGACAGGCTTCAAAAAGATGAAGAGACCGCTTCGGTCGTCACAGATTGAGGTCACTCTTCCTTTAATTAACCAATGACTTCTCGCGAAGCATCAATGATTCTTCGCATGAGTGAGCCTTTCAGAGACGATAAGAAATTCAATTGAAACGCATTCGGATTATTCATAACACTGAATATCACTACAACGAACCAGTGACATTCGGTCCGCATCGTGCGATGGTCAGGCCGCGAGAGGGGCATGACCTGCATATTGTTTCTTCCAAGCTGGAAATTGAGCCCGCTGCTGAAGTTCGCTGGCTTCGCGATATTTATGGCAACAGCATAGCGATCGTTAACTTTCTCGAACCTGCCAGTAAACTTCGCTTCTATAGTGAAGTCGAAGTTGATCTCTATGATGATTATGGCCTGAGTTGTTCGATCGACCCGATTGGTCAGTCCTATCCGTTTCAGTACAGCGCTGATGAGCAGGTCGAACTGTTTCCATTCCGGTTACCCAGCTATCCCGCTGACGGTGCGGTCATTCATGAATGGCTTTCAAGTCTGTATCAACCGGGTCAACTCCTGAATACGGCCGATCTGCTGATCACCTTGAACACACGCATCTATGAGTCGTTTCAATATATGCATCGGGATGAACCCGGTGTTCAGCTTCCCTGTGAAACCATTCGTCTGGGAACAGGTTCCTGCCGAGACTACGCCGTCCTGATGATGGAGGCAGCCCGGCACTGGGGGCTGGCGGCACGGTTTGTGACGGGTTACATCCAGATGGGAGCCGAACAACATGGCTCAACACACGCCTGGACAGAAATCTATCTTCCCGGTGCGGGATGGCGCGGGTTTGACCCCACAAACAATAAGCTCGCAGGAGCTGAACATGTCTCGGTCGGTGTCGCCCGCGAACAGGACAAGGCCTCGCCACTGGCAGGCTTCTGGTCGGGCCCATCCAATGCCTTCAATCACATGGAGGTGAACGTTCAAGTCTTCGATGTCAACGAATTGGCAACGGCTGCCGTTTCGACCGAACCTGCACCGTCTGCTGAACTTCCTCTGTCAACGGAGTCCGACAGCACAGTCACTGCGCAGATCGCAGAAACCGCTCCGCTGAAATCACCATCAGAACCAGTATCGCCCCCTGTGGCACCATTGGAGGCTGGTGCTGATCAGTAGCTGGAGACATTATTGAACGAATAAAGTCGATGAATAACATTGTTGGATAGAAATATGGTCATGTAAACAACGGCAGTGCTTATCGAGAAAGCACTGCCGTTTTTCGTTGGTGTTCAATCTCAAGACAACGAGTCTGTCTACTTGTCCCAGCCAGCAGCCTCGCGGACATCGATCATCGTCTTGAGAATGGTGTTCCAGGTCTGCTGATTTTCCAGAGTGGAGTTCGGGAACATGCAGCCATCCCAGCAGATATGCTCAATACCACGTTCTTTGGCTCCCTGCAGCCAGTAGCCAGCACACTTCACAATATCCAGCTTGCCATTCGGATCATCTGCCGGGCAGTGGCGACCGGTCTTGTCATGACTGCCAGTACCATGGACAGAACCATCATTCTGTGCGACATGGAAATCGATTGTCCACGGACGCAGTGCATCAGTCATGACTTTGTAGGCAGCCCAGAATTCTTCATCTGAGTAACCTGGCTTCAGCAGGGCATGCTCTTCCGCATTATAGCCCAGGAGGTAGAGGTAGGTATGAGCCAGGTCCGCCTGAAATCCGACGGTCTTTGGACGATCAACAGCTTCCAGCAGATCGACCATATCTTTCCAGGAGTGCATTCCCGCCCAGCAGATTTCACCTTCGGCTGCTAATCGTTCGTTATAGCTGGCCGCTACACTGGCCGCTTCCTGAAACGTCCTGGCGATCCTGGCGGTGTTCCCTTTGGGGTCATCATGCCATGTCGAAGTGCCAGTCGCAGAATCGATGCGGATGACGCCATATTCACGCACACCGTGCTCTCGCAGAATCTTTCCAATACGGCAGGCTTTCTCAACAGCCAGCACGAATTTTTTACGAGCCGCTTCATCACCCATGGCGGAATCGCCAACGGTTCCCGGCCAGACAGGTGCCACCAGCGAACCCACTTTGAGGCCATGTGCCGCAATCAGATCAGCCATGTTGCGAATGGCGGTTTCACTGGCATCGGGATCAGTGTGCGGATGAAACAGGAACAGATCCACGCCGTCGTAGGTCACACCATTGACATGTGCCTTGCCCGTCATTTCCAGCATTTTTTCGAGGCTGATGGGAGGATGGTCTGTGCCTGGTTCTTTACCAACGAGGCCAGGCCACATGGCGTTATGAAGCTTCGGAAAGGCGTGTGTCATAGCAATCGATTCCACAAAAGGTGCAACTCAAAACGAAAAACTCATCATCAATAGGAAATGGTTTAATGAACTTGGGATGGACTCGCAACGTCCTTGAGTTTGCCGAAAAATCGGGAAACCGGCACAGAAAAACCGGGGAGTTCGCCCTCTCCACTCAGCAGGTCATCATCTCCCAGCAGAATCGGCTTTTGACCTTTGCGGAACACTGTGACCGTCTTCCAGACAGGATCCAGAATCCACACCTGTCTCACCCCCGATTTCAAATACAACTCAGTCTTCGAGGAAACTCCCTGCACAGTATCGCTGGGTGAAAGAATCTCCGCCGCCACCACTGGCGGCCCTTCGTAAAGCGGTGGATCATCACTGAGAAAAGTGTATTCATGACCAGCCCAGACACCTGAATCGATACCAACAATCGATTCAGAGTCTTCTGAGAGACGGCATCTGGCCTCTCCAGATCCGACTTCAAAAGAGGTGGCATGATCTTGTCGACACCAGTTCACAAGTTCAAAGACTAGCTGTGAAAGAACAAATGCATGGAGCCTTCCTCGTGTCGTTATCGATGGCCTTTCCACCAATTTGCCTTCGATCAGTTCTAACGTCACACCCTCAGGAGCTTCGGCTTCAAGCTTCAAGAACTCTTCCAGTGTGATATGTGGTGTTGTCACTGTGGCCATCAGGCATCTCCTCAATCAATCCTGACTCTGGATTGATGTCTATGTAAGTCACTCAAACAATCGGTCCACGTTCAAAAAGCAGGCGGGTATCAAATTCGAGGCCGCTGAATGTCCCCTGGCCTACATATTGTTGAGAGATCGAAAGCAATTCGGGTTCTTGACCATTTCGATGGATCGTTATGGCTCGCAGTTCAGGATCGACATACCAGACTTCCTCAACGCCGCAATCGAGGTAGAGCTTGCGCTTCTCGCTGATATCCCCATGGGTGTCACTGGGAGAAAGCACTTCCACTGCCAAGACCGGCGGTGTACGAGGATGCGATGGGCTTTCTGGCACTTGAGCGTATTCCGGACCCATCCAGACACCCAGGTCAATTCCTGCAATTTGCGGAGGATCCTGAGTGATTTCACAACGGACTTCGCCAACGCCGGCGAATGCCGTGATTTGGGGGTGATGTATTAACCATGTTTCAACGATGTATGCCAATCTAAACAGCACAAATGTATGCCAGGCATTGCGTGTGGTCGTATCGGTTTCCCAAATCTCTCCGTGAATGAGTTCCAGACGCACACCTTCACCGGCTTCCGCTTCACGCCGCAGAAATTCATCCAGAGTGACGGGAGGCATGGGAGCAATCGGCATCGCGAATCTCCGGGCAAATTTTGTTGCCAGATCACTGACAACTTCTTCATCTCGATTGAAGAAATCAAAGACTCTCGGCTGTTGAGTATATCAAAAAATGCGGGGGATTGTTGTCAATCCCCCGCTCAAGAGTATCCCTTGCTTCGTGACAATCGTTACTTCTTCCAGGCACCGATTTCAGGAGCTTCAGGTTGAGCTTCCGGGCCAAAATAACGCAGACCGACCAGTGGATCTGTCCCTGTATTCTCGAAGGTGACACCTTCTTTGGCAGCCTTGGCCGTGACGAAGACTTCGTCCATCGTCATCTGGCCAAAACGAATCATGGATGGTGTCTGCAGCTTCAGGCCATTGACTGACCCTTCGCCCTGCACTGTGATCCAGCCGTAAGCACCGCCATCTTTGATTGTCACCTTGGTGCCGGGCTGAATGGTCAGTTCCTTGGCGGTGAAATCCTGTGCTCCCTTGATGCGGCCGTAAACGATCCAGCGGTCAATAAAGCCTTCTTTATCACTTCCGGAAGCCACAATCGGTTCCAGATAGTGGCTATCCTTAAAGTTTGGATTCACGTTCCCTTCCCAGTCGAGCGCATCGACGAGGTAAGTATTGTCGCCATGCTTTTCTTCCGGGAAGTCCTTTGTCAGCAGTGAACGTGGCACAGCGCGGCCTTCCACCATCGACTGGTACATCCCAAAGACATCGCTGCCCCACTGTGGTTCGTAGGTCAACAGCGAACCGGGAGCATGCAGAATGCAGGGCGGAATCAACCAGCCCGTGCCCACCTTCAATCGGTAAGCCTTCGACAGGTCGAGAATGCCGTTATCGCCATCATTCCAGCGATCGAGGCAAGCCACCACTTGTTCTTTCGTTGTCCCTGGTTCAAAACCCATGAACGTGTAGGGGAAGTTATTCCCCACATTGTTGAGTTGGGGTGGGAAGTAATAACTCTCGGGTTTCCCTTCCTGACCGACCAGCTTCGCCTGCTCGGCGTTCTGGTGCATGTGGTGAGGAATGGGCCCCATGTTATCGAAGAACTTGGAGTAGACTGGCCACTTCTTGTACTTCGACCAGATGTGCTCGCCCACGATCTCTGCGCCAAGTTCTTCCACAGCGTCTCGCAGCAGGAATTTTTCCCCACCCGCCACGCAGTAGCTCAGGCCTTCATCGTGTGCACGTCCTTCATTGGCAGCTTCTGTCGTAGAGCCAAACCAACGCTCATCAATCCCGCCGCGATGTGTTCCCAGAGCGTAATAATCGGCTGGATGCAGCTTCAGCCGACGGCCAGGCTGCAGGAACGAGCGAGGAACCCACGTCGGGGACAATCGGAATACACCACGACCTTCGGTCAACGCGGCACTGGCCAACGTCTTTACACTTGCCACTGGAATTCTCCCGTTTCACGACTTTTGCCAGACTCAATGCTGTTCGATCAGAATCACGTTCATTGATCCATTGAAGATCAACGCATGTGAATTCGTCGCATTGTGGCTGGAAGCAGGTCGTTTTGCAAAGGGGGAGACCACCTTCTTCGCAAAACATCGATTACAATCCTGATTGCCTCCACGAACGAATTCGCATCATTCCAGTCCCCGTAATCGATTCACAATGACCGATCTGCTCCAACTCAACGACGCCACCCACATCAAAAGGAACTTCTGGAGGATTGCCGAAGGTGTGACTTACCTCAATCACGGTTCCTTTGGCCCGACTCCTCTTCCCGTCCAGGAGGCCCGGCAACAATGGTCGCAGCGTCTCGCCGCCAATCCCATGAATGGCTTCGTCCGCGAGCTGGACCATGAAGTCGAGCTGGCAAAAGCCGCTCTCGCCAGTTTTCTGAAATGCTCGCCCAATGACCTGCTGTTCATCGAAAACGCGACCACTGCCATGAATGTCGTGGCAGCCTCGTTCGAACTAAGACCCGGCGACGAAGTCCTGTTCAACGACCACGAATATGGAGCCGTCCGCCGCATCTGGGAACGAGCCTGTACAGCAGCCGGTGCTGAACTTGTGACGGCCAACCTCAGGCCATTTCACGATCCTTCAGATGTCATCGAGCCCCTGCTCCACGCCGTCACATCGCGCACACGGCTTGTCATTCTCAGCCATGTCACCTCCGCAACCGCGACTGTCTTTCCCATTCGCGAACTCATGGCCGAATTCAAGCGGCGGGAGATTCCTGTCGTCATCGATGGCCCGCATGCTATAGCCATGCAGGATTTTTCACTGGGAGAACTCGGAGCCGCCTTTTATTGTGCGAGCCTGCACAAGTGGCTCTGTGCTCCCTTAGGAACCGGCTTCCTTTACGTCGCACCGGAATGGCAGTCGAAAGTCCGTGCTCCGATGCTGAGTTGGGGGCGCCCTGCCGCGGGACGTGCCGCAACCTGGCAGGATGAACTTCGCTGGCAAGGGACCCGCGATCCAGATCACTACCTCGCGGTACCGACCGCGATCCAGTTCATGGAATCATTCGGCCTCGATCACTTTCGCAATTTGGGTTTCGCTCTTGCTTGTGAAGCCCGAGCGATGCTGGAAGAGCTCTTCGGCACCAAAGCGATCGCTCCAGCGGACATGGCCTGGTGTGGCACAATGGTCGCCGTCCCCTTGCCTCCCAGCGAGTTGCCACTCCCTAAGGCCGACTCCGACCCGCTTCAGGTTGGCCTTTGGGAAACAGCCCGTATTGAGGCACCGGTCATGTTCTGGAACGGCACCCGCCACCTCCGCATCTCCTGCCACCTCTACAACGACCGCCAGGATCTCCACTTGTTGGAAGAGACCCTCAAAAAACTCCACGGCCGCTGCTGGTAGCAGTTAACGTGGGTAACTTCTCTGTGAAGCCGCTGGGTGGCCCCGGTTAAAATTCTGATTTCTACCGGGGTGGCTTCACCACAGGAGATTTTGGGGCACCACTCATTCAGTGGCGTCCATCGTAGGCTCAGGGACGTCCCAGGCCGACGATCTCCACACCGATATGACGTTTGATCTGGCGTCCTCTGGTTTTGGTCTGCACTACGAGATCACCCAGAGCCAGGGGCAATCCCGGACCAAAGCCGGTTCTCTCACGGAAGAAGTGGTCATCGGTGGCCGCAGCCGGTCAC
>VFQR01000455.1_pt1 | contig 57869 bp, 58 predicted proteins | sample 3512321 | NCBI WGS metagenome assembly VFQR01 (sample SAMN10412374, study PRJNA504923) | tailings metagenome | isolation source: Relicate 3 Philex TSF1 revegetated site | place: Philippines: Tuba, Benguet | collected 2017-08-29 | reverse complement strand
GCAGCTCGGCGCGGCCGAGGCGGGTGCTGTTCAGCGCCATCACCGAGGCGCGGGGCGCGTAGCGGGGGTCGTTGCGGAAGGCGTCATGCAGCACTTCGAGCTGGACGGCCGCGCGCGCCGCCTGGGCGGGGTTTCCGGCCAGGCGCGATGTGTCGCCGAGCAGGCGCGGCGCGTTCAGCCCGGCGCCGCGCACCGGGTCGCCGAAGCCGAAGAGGTGTTCGGCCGCGGGATCGGCGGTGCAGGCGCCGAGGAGAATCAAGAAGAGGGCGGCGGGTGTCCGGGGCATGCCGGCAGGGTAGCGCAGCCGCGCTGCCCTGTCGGCATAAGGGTGTCGCGCCGCTCCGGCGCGCGGTCAGGGGGTCGCGCCGCTCTGGCGGACCACCGGGCCCCAGCGCCCGGCCTCGTTGGCGACGAAGGCGCCGATCTGCGCGGGCGACTGGTCGCCGAGCGAGACCAGGCCGAGCGCGTCGAAGCGCTCGCGGATCGCGGGTTCGGCGCTCGCCGTCGCGATCGCGCCGCGCAGCCGCGTGACGATCTCGGCGGGCATGTTGGCCGGGCCGGCCAGCAGGAACCAGTTGCTCGCGACGCTGCCGGGGAAGCCGGCCTCGGCGACGGTCGGCACGTCGGGCAGCGCGGCCATGCGGCGTTCCGCCGTGACCGCGAGGCCGCGCAGCGTGCCGCCGCGCACCGCGCCGACATGGGCACCCATCGTGTTCCAGATCGAGGTGACATTGCCGCCGAGCACCGCCTGCTCGGCCTCCGCCGCGCCGCGGAAGGGGACGTGGAGCAGCTCGGCGCGCGCCTCGCTCTGCCACAGCACGCCGGCGAGATGGCCCATCGAGCCGACGCCGGAGGAGGAGAAGCTCACCGCCTCCCGCCCGCGCCGCGCGGCGGTGGCGTAGTCGGCGAGCGTGCGGATCGGGCCGTTGGCGGCGACGGCGCAGAGCAGCGGCGCGCCGCCGAACATGTGGATGTAGGTGAAGGCGCGGCTCGGGTCGTAGGCGAGGTTCGGGATCAGAGTCGGCGCGACGGCCAGCGGGCCGGTGTTGGTGATCAGCAGCGTGTGCCCGTCCGGCGCGGCGCGCGCGCCCTCGGCGGTGCCCACCGCGCCGCCGGCGCCGGGGCGGTTGTCGATGACGAAGGGCTGGCCGAAGGCGCGTTCCAGATGCGGCTGGAGGACGCGGAGGATGACATCCGTGGTGCCCCCGGGCGCATAAGGGTTGATCGCGCGGATCGCCCGGTTGGGCCAGGCCTGCGCGGCGGCGAGCCGCGGCAGGGCGAGCAGCGGAGAGGCAAGAAGCAGGGCGCGGCGGCGCATGATGCACTCCAAAGCGGCAGTTGGGGCCCCGGTTGGGGCGCAATGTTCTGGTTCTGCAAGCGCCGCGCCAGGGTTGCCCGCCTGCCCGCCGGCTGGCATCCACCCCCCGCGATGACCGACGATCCGCCCAACCCGGCCCTGCTGCCCGCCGGCCTCGCCGACCTGCTGCCGCCCGAGGCGGAGCGGGAGGCGGCGCTGGTCGAGGCGATGGTCGAGTGCTTCGCGCGCCATGGCTATGAGCGGGTGAAGCCGCCGCTGCTGGAATTCGAGGACAGTCTTTTCGCCGGCTCCGGCGCGGCGCTGGCGGACCCGCCCTTCCGGCTGATGGACCCGATCAGCCAGCGCATGATGGGGCTGAGCGCCGACACGACGCCGCAGGTCGCCCGCATCGCGGCCTACCGGCTCGGCCGGGTGGCCCGCCCGCTGCGGCTTTCCTATGCCGGCCAGGTGCTGCGGGTGCGCGGCACGCCGCTCGCGCCGGGGCGGCAGATTCCCCAGGCCGGGATCGAGCTGATCGGGCCCGACCTGCCGGAGGCCGATGCCGAGGTCGCGGCCGTCGCGGCGGAGGCGCTGGCGGGGCTCGGCATCGCCGGGCCGACGCTCGACATCACGCTGCCGCTGCTCTCGCCGGCGCTGCTCGATGCGGCGGGTGTGGAGGGCGAGGCGCGCCGGCGGCTGACGCGCGCGCTGGACCGCAAGGATGCCGCAGCCGTCACGGAATTCTCCCGGGTTGCCGGGGGCGCGGCGCTGGTGCTGCCGGGGCTGCTCGCGGCGGCGGGGCCGGCGGATGCGGCGCTCGCCGCGCTCGAGGATGCGGTGCTGCCGCCGGCGGCGCGCGCCATCGCGGAGAATGCGGCCGCGGTGATCGCGGCGATCCGCGCACGCGTGCCCGGGCTCGCCATCACGCTTGATCCGGTGGAGTTCCGCGGCCTGCGCTACCACACCGGCGTCGCCTTCACGATCTTCGGCGAGGGGATGACGGGCGAGCTCGCGCGCGGCGGCCGCTATCTCTCGGGCGAGGAGCCGGCGACGGGCATGACGCTCTATCCGGATGCGCTGCTGCGCGCGGTGGCGCCAGCCGACCCGCGCGCGCGGGTCTTTCTTCCGTCCGGTACCGACCCCGCCGCGGCGGCCGCCTTGCGCGCGCAGGGCTTCGCGACCGTTGCGCAGCTCGCGCCGACCGATACGGCGCAGGCGCTGCGCTGTTCCCATGTTCTGACCGAGACGGGCGAAGCGCGCCCGCTTTGAACGCCAAGGAGTAGCCGTCATGGCGAATGTCGCCGTCATCGGCGCCCAATGGGGCGACGAGGGCAAGGGCAAGGTGGTGGACTGGCTCGCCAGCCGCGCCGATGTCGTGGTGCGCTTCCAGGGCGGGCACAATGCGGGCCATACGCTCGTGGTCGGCAACCAGACCTACAAGCTTTCGCTGCTGCCCTCGGGCGTGGTGCGCGGGAAGCTCGGCGTGATCGGCAACGGCGTGGTGCTGGACCCCGAGCACCTGCTGGTCGAGATCGCCAAGGTCGGCGAGCAGGGTCTCAAGGTGACGCCCGAGAATCTCCGCATCGCGGAGAACGTGCCGCTGATCCTTCCGCTGCATCCCGCGCTGGACAAGGCGCGCGAGGCGGCGCGCGGCGAGGCGAAGATCGGCACGACGGGGCGCGGCATCGGCCCGGCCTATGAGGACAAGGTCGCGCGGCGCGCGATCCGGCTGTGCGATCTCGCCGAGCCGGAGGTGCTCTCGAGAAAACTCGATGAGCTGCTGCTGCACCACAACACGCTGCTGAAGGGGCTCGGCGCCCCGACCTTCGAGAAGCAGGCCCTGCTGGACCGGCTGCTGGAACTCGCGCCGAAGCTGCTGCCCTTCGCCGAGCCGGTGTGGGAACGGCTGGACGACGCGCATCGCGAGGGCAAACGCGTGCTGTTCGAGGGCGCGCAGGCCGTGATGCTCGACGTGGACCACGGCACCTATCCCTACGTCACCTCCTCCAACACCGTGGCGGGGAACGCGGCGGCGGGTGCGGGCGTGGGCCCGAACCGCATCGGCTATGTGCTCGGCATCGCGAAGGCCTACACGACGCGCGTGGGGTCCGGGCCCTTCCCGACGGAGCTGCATGACGAGACGGGAAGGCTGCTCGGCGAGCGCGGGCGCGAATTCGGCACGGTCACGGGCCGGCCGCGGCGCTGCGGCTGGTTCGACGCGGCGATGGTGCGCCAGGCGGTGAAGGTCGGCGGCGTGGATGGGCTGGTGCTCACCAAGCTCGACGTGCTGGATGGGCTGCCGACGCTGAAGATCGGCACGGGGTATCGGATCGGCGGAGACGTGGTGAAGCGCCTGCCCGCCTCGATCGCGATGCAGGAGAAGGCGGAGCCGGTGTACGAGGAACTGCCGGGCTGGGCGGGCTCCACCAAGGGCGCGCGCAGCTATGCGGAACTGCCGGCCGAGGCGGTGAAGTATGTCCGCCGCATCGAGGAGCTGGTCGAGGCGCCGGTGGTGCTGCTATCCACGAGCCCCGAGCGCGACGACACCATCGTGCTGCGCGATCCCTTCGCCGGCTGACGGATGGTGCCCCCCCTCGCGCTGACGATGGGCGAGCCGGCGGGCGTCGCCGGCGAGATCACGGCGAAAGCCTGGCGCGCGCTGCGGGAAAGCGGGCCGGGCTTCTTCCTGGTCGGCGACCCCGCGCTGGTGGGCGGCGCGCCGGTGCGCCTCTTGGAATCGCCGGAGCAGGCGGCGTCCGTCTTTCGGGATGCACTGCCGGTGCTGCCGTTGCGGCTGGCGGCGCCCGTGCGGCCCGGCCATCCCGATCCGGCCCATGCGCGCGCGGTGATCGGCTCGATCGAGACGGCGGTGCGCTTCGCACTGGAGGGCCGGGCGGGGGCGGTGGTGACGAACCCGATCCAGAAGGCGGTGCTGACCGCGGCGGGGTTCCGGCATCCGGGGCACACGGAGTTCCTGGGCGAGCTGGCGGGCGATGGCGGGCCGCCCGTGATGATGCTGGCCTGCGCCGGTCTGCGCACGGTGCCGGTGACGGTGCATGTCGCGCTGGCGGACGCGGTGCGCGGCCTGACGACGGCGATGATCGTGCAGCAGGGCCGGATCGTCGCCGCGGCGCTGCGGCGGGATTTCGGGATCGCCGCGCCGCGGATCGTCGTCGCCGGGCTGAACCCGCATGCGGGCGAGGCCGGCACGATGGGGCGCGAGGATATCGAGATCGTCGCGCCCGCCGTCGCCGCACTGCGCGAGGCGGGCATCGCGGCGCGTGGCCCGCTGCCGGCCGACACGCTGTTCACGCCGCGTGCGCGCGAAACCTACGATTGCGCGCTCTGCATGTACCATGACCAGGCGCTGATCCCGGTGAAGACGCTCGACATGGATGGCGGCGTGAACGTCACGCTGGGCCTGCGCATCATCCGCACGAGCCCGGACCACGGAACGGCGCTCGACATCGCGGGGCAGGGCAGGGCCGAGGCGGGCAGCCTGATCGCGGCGTTGCGGATGGCGGCCGAGATGGCGGGGAACCGCGCGAAGGAGACGGGGCGATGACGCCGCTTGTGCTGTCCATCAATGTGGATCACGTCGCGACGCTCCGGAACGCGCGCGGCGGGCGCTTCCCCGATCCGGTCGAGGCCGCGCAGGCCTGCATCGCGGCCGGCGCGCAGGGCATCACCATCCATCTGCGCGAGGATCGCCGCCACATCCGCGACCGCGACGTGGAACGCATGAAGGCGGAGGTCGCGGCACCGCTGAACCTGGAGATGGCGGCGACCGATGAGATGCTCGGCATCGCCACGCGGCTTCGTCCGCATGCGGTGTGCCTGGTGCCGGAGAAGCGGCAGGAGCTGACGACGGAAGGCGGGCTCGACGTTCTGCGCGCCGGCGCGCCGCTCGCCGAGGCGGTGAGGCGGCTGACCGGCGCGGGCATCCGCACCTCCATCTTCATCGAGGCCGACCCCGTGCAGATCGAGGCGGCCGCGCGCATCGGCGCGGATTGCGTGGAGCTGCACACCGGGACCTATGCCGATGCCGCTCCCGCCGACCGGCTCGCCCAGCTCGCGCGGCTCGCCCGCGGCGCCGAGGCCGTGGCGGCGGCGGGGTTGCAATGCCATGCGGGGCATGGGCTGGATTACGACAACATTGCCGGCGTCGCCGCGCTGCCGCAGGTCTCGGAGGTGTCCATCGGGCATTTCCTGATCGGGCAGGCGGTGTTCGAGGGGCTGCCCAGCGCCGTGCGGCGGATGCGGGCGTTGATCGAGCAGGCGCGAGGGTAGCCAGCGCCAATTCGTCTAGACATCCGGTTGTCCGCGCGAGGATCGCGTGACACTCTGATGACATGCTCCTCCGCGACAGCCGCGACACCGACATCCCCGCCATCACCGCGATCTACGACCACTGGGTCACCCACGGGCTTGCCAGCTTCGAGTATGAGCCGCCGCCGCCCGACGAGATGGCGCAGCGGCGCGCGGCGGTGCTGGCGGGCGGCTATCCGCACATCGTCGCGGAGCGCCAGGGCCGCATCCTCGGCTATGCCTACGCCTCGGCCTATCGCACGCGGCCGGCCTATCGCTTCGCGGTGGAGAACAGCGTCTATGTCGCGCCGGACGCGAATCGCGGGGGCGTGGGGCGCGCGCTGCTGACGGAGCTCATCGCGCGCTGCGCGGCGCGGGGGTTTCGGCTGATGGTCGCGGTGATCGGCGATTCCGCCAACGCGCCCTCCATCGGGCTGCACGAGGCCTGCGGCTTCGCGCATGCGGGGCTCCTGCCGGATATCGGCTGGAAGCATGGGCGCTGGGTCGATTCGGTGCTGATGACGCGGCCGCTCGGTGCCGGTGCGACGGCCGCGCCATGAACCGGGCCGAGGCCGACAAGGCCTCTCGCGACGCCTCCATCGTCCTCGGCCTGACGCTGCCGGGCGACACGGTGCTCTACCTGCTGCTGCCGCTGCATGCGGCGGCCTTCGGCGTGACGCTGGCGGAAGCAGGGCTGCTGCTGGCGGCGAACCGGCTCGTCCGCATCATCGGCTACGGCTTCGTCGCGCGCTTCTACGAACATCGCGGGCCGCGCCGCGCCTGCCTTGGCGCGGCGCTCGGCGCGGCCTGCGCCACCACCGGCTACGCGATCTTCGAGGGCGTGTGGTGGCTGCTGCTGGCGCGGCTGCTCTGGGGGCTTTCCTTCGCGGCGATGAACATTGCGACGCAGGCGCTGGCGACCGCCGAATCCTCCGGCGCGGCACGGCGCAGCGGCGTCTCGCGCGCGCTGATCTCGGCGGGGCCGATGATCGGCCTGCCGGTGGGCGCGGTGCTCGCCGAGTTCATCGGCGCGCCCTCGGTGTTCTTCCTGCTCGGCGCGGTCTCGCTGCTTGCGCTGCCCTTCGCCTGGCGGCTGCCGGAGGGCGAAGGCGCGCGGGTCGGCGGCGGGCCGCGCTTCGCGCTGCCGAAGCCGCTCGATGTCTGGTCCTTCGTGCAGGGCATGACCATGGACGGGCTGTTCGTGATCGGGCTCTCCGTCCTGGCCGCCGCGGCGCTGCCGCAGGGCGCGGTGCTGGCGGCGGCCTGCGCGCTTTCGGTGCGCTACCTGTCGGAGATCCTGCTGGGGCCGCCGGCCGGGCGGCTCGCGGAACGCTTCGGCGCGGCGCGCGTGCTGCTGATCGTCTCGCTCGCCGCGGCCTTCGGGCTCGCGGTGATCGGCGCGGGCTGGTTCTGGATCGGCAGCGCGGTCGTGGTCGGGCTGCGCGGGTTGCTGCAGCCGCTGCCGGCGCCGGTCGCCGCTTCCCGCGCCGCGCCGCAGGATCGTGTGGCGGCGCTGGCGCGGATGGCGACCTGGCGCGATATCGGCGCGGGCGCGGGGCCGTTGGTCGCGGGCGTGCTGCTGCCGCTGGCGCCTCCGGTCCTGCTCTATGGCGCGGCGGGGCTGCTGCTCGCGCTCTCCTCGGTGGCGGCGCTGCGACGCTGAACCGTTGCCAGTCCGGGCGTTTCGGCGCCTAGTTGCGCGGCACCAATCACGAGGGGGACATGGTCCGGTTGGCGGCGACGGCCCCCACCTACCGCGGCCGAGCCCTGCGCGCTCGCCTCGCCGGCTGCACCACCCTGGTCGCGGTCGTGCTCGCGGCCGGTTCCGCCGCGCTGGCGAATGGCGGGATGGGGGGCGGGGCCGCCGGCGGCGCGGGCGGTGCGAACGGGTTTCTTCTGGCGCCGACGCCAGGCGGTGCCGGGAGCGATGGCGGGCCGGGCAGTGGCGGCGGCGGTGGCGGCAGCGGCGTGAATGGCGGCGCCGGCGGTCTCGGCGGTGCCTCAGGCGGCGGCACCATCTCCGGTTCGGGCGGCGCTGGCGGGACGAGCGGCGCGACGCAGGGGACCGCCGGGCTCGCCGGGCCGGCCCCGGGCGATGGTGGCGGCGGCGGCGGCGGCGGCTTCAGCCGCTACGACGGCAGCGCGGTCATCGGGATCACCAGCAACCTGACCGGAGGCCACGGTGGCGCCGGCGGCCCCGGCCATGGGGCAGGGGGTGGTGGCGGCGGCGCCGGCGGCATCGGCCTCGCCACGACGGGCCCGAGCCAGGTCACCATCGCGTCGGGAACGATCCTTGCCGGCGGCGATGGCGGCGCGGGCGGCGCCGGCGGCGGATCGGGCGGCGGCGGCGGCATCGGCCTCGCGGCGCTGAGCGACGTGACCGTCGTCCTCGGCGGCGTGGTCCGCGGCGGCACGGGCGGTGCCGGCGCCGTGGCCGGCGTCGGCGGCATCGGCCTGGTCGGCAGCAGCGTGGCGATCTCGCTGTCCGGCCGGATCGAGGGCGGCACCGGCCCGGGCTTCGCCAATCCCGCCCTCGCCATGCGCATCGGCGGCATCAGCAGCCTGACCTTCGGGGGCAGCGGCGGCCACCTGACCAGCGGCGTGCAGATCACGGATGGACGGCTGGCGATCGCCACCACCGCCGGCAGCACCTTCATTGCCGCGCCCTTCTCCGGCGCTGGCGAACTGCAGATGAACGGCCCCGGCACGATCACGCTCAGCGCCGGCAGCACCCATACAGGCGGCACCTCGGTCAATGGCGGGACGCTGGTGTTCCAGAACGCCTCGCCCAATCCCTTCGGCACCGGCGGGCTCTCGATCGGCGTCGGCGGCACGCTGCGGCTGACCGGCGCGCTCGGCGGCACCGTCATCCATACCGTGCCCTTCCTCCAGGGCGGCGCCGGCAGCCTGGTCCTGGATGGCGGCCAGGTGCTCCAGGTGAACCAGGGCGGATTCGCCACCTTTGGCGGCACGGTGGTCGGGCCGTCCGGCAGCATGCTCGGCGCGACGCTGCGACTGCTGGGTGGCGGCGACCTCGTGCTGAACGGCGCGATCCGCGGCCAGACGCGGATCGAGACGATCGGCAGCACCTTGATCCTGCGCGGCGCGAACAGCCACTCCGGCGGCACGCTGGCCAGTGGCGGCGAGCTCGTCGCGGCGAACAGCGCGGCGCTCGGCGAAGGGACGCTGACGCTCCAGGGCGGCGCAAGGCTGACGGCGGGCGATGTCGTCATCGCCCTGCCCAACCCGATCGAGCTCGGCCCGGGTGGCGGCCGCATCGACAATGGCGGCCTGGCCATGACGCTGGGCGGCGCGATCAGCGGCGGCCCTGGCGATCCGCTGGCCTTCACCAATCTCGGCTCGACCATCAACCCCCGCCCGATCAGGCTGCTCGGCGCCAACACCTATGCCGGCCAGACCATTGTGGAGCCGACGGGCTTCCTCGCAGCCGGGCGGGAGGGCGTGTTTTCGCCCAACTCGGCGATGCAGAATGACGGGCGGGTCCAGCTCAACGGCTTCAGCCAGGCGGTCGCGGGGCTCAGCGGCAGCGGCATCGTGGAGAACGGCGCAGCCGCGGCGGCGACGCTGCGCGTGGACCTCGCCGGCACCGAGACCTTCGCCGGCCTGCTGCGCGATGGCGGCAGCGGCGCGCTGGCGCTGGAGAAGGCAGGCGCCGGCACGCTGATCCTCACCGCCGACAACACCCATTCCGGCGGGACGGTGATCGGCGGCGGCACGCTGCGGGTCGGCACGGGCGGCGCGACCGGGGCGATCGGCGACGGGCCGATCCGCAACGACGGCGTTCTCATCATCGACCGCAGCGCCGACCTCACGCTGGCCGGCGCGATCTCCGGCAGCGGCGCCCTGGTGCACGCCGGCACCGGCACGCTGACGCTGACCGCGCCGAGCACGCACGCCGGCGGCACCACGATCGGCGCCGGCACGCTGCGGCTGAGGGAGTCCGGCACGCTCGGGAACGGCGATATCGGGCTCGGGACCTCGGCGCTGCTGGTGATCGACCGCGCCGGGGCGCTGTCGCTGCCCGGCCGGATCTCGGGCAATGGCGGGCTGCGGCTGGACGGCCCGGCGACCGTGACGCTCGGGGGCACCAACAGCTACCTGGGCCCGACCGAGGTGAATGCGGGCACGCTGCTGGTCAACGGCGCGATCGGGGCGTTCAGCCAGGCCACCGTGCGGCCCGGCGCGACGCTGGGCGGCAACGGGGATCTCGGGCGGCTGCGCGTGGAAGGCGGCACGCTTTCGCCCGGCACGGCCCCGGGCGCGGTCGGTGCGCTACGGGTGCAGGACCTCACGCTCACCGACGGTGCCACCTACGTCGTCGATCTCGCCGGCGGCGCAACCGATGTCGTGAACACCTTCCTCGTCTCCATCCAGGATGCCCGGCTGCTCCTCCGCGTGGCGGATCCGGCGGGGCTGCGGGCCGGGACGAACCGGGTGGTGCTGACCTCGTCGGAGTTCATCCGCGGCCGCTTCGCCTTCTCGCCCGATCTCGGGCTTCCGCTGCTGGAGGCGGCGCTGACCCAGAACCTCAACAGCCTGGTGCTCAGCGTGGTGCGGAACGAGGTGCCGATCAGCGCGCTGGCCGGGACGCCTCGGCAGGCGGCGACCGCCGTCGCGCTCGACTCGCTCGGCCGGGCGACGACGCCGCAGGCGCTGCCGGCGTGGTGGCTTCCCCGCAATGCCGTGCAGCCCGACGCCGTGTCCTCCAGCCCGGTCTACAATGCCGTCATCGCGCTGCCCGACGCCGCCGCGATCCGCCGGGCGCTCGACAGCCTCTCGGGCCAGCCGCATGCGAGCCATCGCGGCGCGCTGCTGCTCGACGGCGCGGTCATGCGCGGTGCCGTGGAGACCCGGACGGCCGAGGCGCTGGAGGGCGACACGGCGTCCTATTCGAGTGCCGCGACCTATCCCGGCACGCGCATCGCCGGCTGGGTGCAGGGTTTCGGCGGCTGGGGCCGCATCGCGGCGACGGACGATGCCCCCACGCTGCGCCGTGTTGCGGAGGGCGTGGCCTTCGGCCTCGACACGCGGATCGGCACCGGCGGCCTGATCGGCCTCGCCGGCGGCGTCGGCGAGACGCGGCTGCGCAGCGAGACGGCGCGCGCCACGAGCGACAACGCCACCGCCGCACTCTATGGCGGGGTGCGCCTCGGCGACCTCATGCTGCGCGCCGGCGCGGCGCACACCTGGCACGATCTCCGCAGCAGCCGCGGCGTCACCTATGGCGCGGTGAATGAGCAGCTCTCGGCGAAGCACGACGCCACCACCTCGCAGGTCTTCGGCGAGATCGGCTACGGCTTCCGCCTGGACGGCGTGACGCTCGAGCCCTTCGCGGGCCTCGCGCATGTGGCGACGCGGAGCGACGCCTTCACCGAGACCGGCGGCCCGGCCGCGCTGCGCGTCGAGCGCGACACCGACGCGGTGTGGGTCTCGACGGTCGGGCTGCGCGCCGGCATGTCCTTCCACCTCGGCGGCGCGCGCATCGCGGCGCGCGGCATGCTCGGCTGGCGCCACACGGATGGCGACGTGAATCCGGCCGCCCGCGTTGCCTTCGCGGCCGGCGGCACCGGCTTCGAGGTCAATGGCACGCCGATCGCGCGCGATGCGGCGGTGGTGGACCTCGGCCTGTCGGTCGCGCTGACGCCGATGGCCAGCATCGCCTTCGCCTATGGCGGCCAGGTTGCTCGCGGCGAACAGGACAACAGCCTCCGCGCCAAGGTGATGCTGCGCTTCTGAGCAGCGCGGAACGGGGCTTGCCTGCCGGCCGGGCAGGCGCGGTCCGGCCGCGCGATTTTGCCGCGACTTCGCCGTTGAAGCGCATCCCTCGCTCCCGCGTGATCGCGCTGGACACAGGGAGCTCCGGACATGACCCTTCGCATCGGGCGCCGCGCGGCGCTTGGCCTCGGCGCGGCCTGGCTGGCGAGCCCGGCGGTCGTGCGCGCGCAGACGCTGCATCGCGTGCGCTTCACGCTCGACTGGACCTTCCACGGCTCCTACGCCTTCGCCGCCGCCGGCGAGCGCAACGGCATCTTCCGCGACCACGGCGTGGAGTTCGCGATCACGCGCGGCTACGGCTCCGGCCGCGTGCCGATCGATATCGCCGCCGGCACCTACGACATCGGCATCGGCGACATGACGCCGGCGATCCGCTTCATGGCGGAGAACCCGCAGCGGGAGATCGTCGCGGTTGCCATCGTCTACGATCAGTCGCCGGCCTGCTGCACCGTGCGCGCGGACGGGCCGATCACCGAGCCGAGGATGCTGGAAGGCAGGACGCTCGCCGCGCCGGAATTCGACGGCGGGCGGCAGATCTTTCCGATCTTTGCGCGCTCGGTCGGCTTCGACGCGGGCAAGGTGCGCTGGAACAGCGTCTCACCGGAACTGCGGGAGCCGATGCTGGTGCAGCGCCGCGCCGATGGCATTACCGGCTTCATCACCTCGACGGCGCTGAGCCTCAAGGGGCTCGGCATGGATTGGCCGGCGCAGCGGATCTTCCGCTACAAGGATTTCGGCATGGACTACTACGGCTCCGGCCTGATCACCACGCGCGCCTTCCTGCGCGAGCGGCCGGAGGCGGCGCGGGCCGCGATCGCGGCGCTGCTGAAGGGAAGCCTCTGGGCCTACCGCAACCCCGACCAGGCGATCGGCTTCCTCAAGGCGCGCGAAAGCCTGACCGATGTCGCGATCGAGACCGAGCGGCAGCAGGTGACCTTCCGCGAGATGATGGTGAGCGACACGGTGCGCGCGAATGGCCTCAGCCATTTCGAGGCGGCGCGCGCGCAGAAGCAGATCGACGGCATCGCCGAGACCTTCGCGCTCGCGCGCAAGCCGAGCGTGGACGAGATCTACGATGGCCGCTTCCTGCCGCCGGCAAGCGAGCTGCGCCTGTAGGCGACGGCTTGGGGGCGGCGGGCGCGCGTGCTACACGCCCGCGCCCTTCGCCGGACAGGACCCGATGAGCCAGCGCGACGAATACCACACTCTCGACGACCCCTCGGACGGGCTGTTCCGCGAACTCGCCGAAGGCGTCACGACGCGAATCTTCCCGGGCGAGCACGCGATGCTCTCCGTCGTCACCATCGAGCCTGGCGCGATGGGGACCATGCACGACCACCCCGAGGAGCAATGGGGCGTCCTGCTCGAAGGCAGCGCCATCCGATTCCAGGGCGGCGAGGAGATCCCCGTGCGAAAAGGCGATTTCTGGCGCACGCCCGGCGGCGTGCCGCACACGATGCGCGCGGGGCCGGAAGGCTGCCGCGTGCTCGATATCTTCGCCCCGCCTCGCGAGGCCTATCGCAAGGCGGGGAAAGGGTTCGGCTGACGCGACCCGCGGTTACGCCGCCTCGGCCAGCAGCGCGCGGAGGTCGAGGCGGCGGGTGACCATGGCGAGGTTGCCGTCCTGGTCATGCGGCCAGTCCTCGCGCGGACGATCATGGTACAGCTCCACGCCGTTGCCGTCCGGGTCGCGCAGGTAGAGCGCCTCGGAGACGCCGTGGTCGGAGGCGCCTTCCAGCGGCCAGCCGGCCTCGACCAGGCGCTTCAGCGCCTGCGCCAGGGCAGGGCGGTCGGGGTAGAGCAGGGCGACATGGTAGAGGCCCGTGGTGCCGAAGGGCGGCGGGCTGCCGCCGGCACTCTCCCAGGTGTTGAGCGCGATGTGGTGATGGTAGCCGTCCACCGAGAGGAAGACGGCCTGGTTGCCCATGCGCTGCTGCACCTCGAGCCCGATGATGTCGCGCCAGAAGGCCAGCGCGCGATCGAGATCGGCGACCTTGAGATGGACATGGCCGATGCGCATGCCGGACGGGGCGGGCGTGGCGGTGGCGGCGGGCCTCGGGGCTTCGATGGTGGCGGACATGGCGGTGATCCTTTCCTCTGCCGGGAAGATGGCAGGCGGGGGACACCGCTTCCAATGGACTTGCGGGATTGGCGCCATAATCCCCCGTGATCGCGGGGCAGCGGCTTCCCATATGCCGGGTCTCATCCCGATGACGATGGACCGTGAGCGATGGAGTCCCGACTGCATCTTGTCTGCCCGCATTGCGGGGCGCTGAACCGCGTGCCGCGGGAGCGGCTCGGCGAGGCACCGAAATGCGGCGCGTGCCGCGCGGCGCTGTTCGAGGGGACGCCGCTGGCGCTCGACGAGGCCGGGTTCCGGCGTCACGTGGAGAAATCCGACCTGCCGCTGCTGGTGGATTTCTGGGCGTCCTGGTGCGGGCCGTGCCGGGCGATGGCCCCGGAATTCGCGGCTGCCGCGCGGGAGCTGGAGCCCGCGATGCGGCTTGCGAAGGTCTCGACGGAGGAGGCGCCCGGGCTGGCGCAGGAGCTGGGGATCACGGGAATTCCGGCGCTGGTGCTCTTCAGGGGCGGGCGGGAGGTGGCGCGGAAGGCGGGCGCGATGCCGAAGCGGCAGATCGTGGACTGGGCGCGCGGGGTGGTGGCGGCATGAAAAAGGCCGGCGCGCCCTGAGGCGGCCGGCCTGTGATCCGGTAGCGATGACCCGCCCGCCCCCTCCTCGGCCCTCCCCCACTTGCGGGGGAGGGAGAAGAGGCGGGGAGGGCGATTTACCCGACGGCGAGCCGCCGCGCCTAACCGACGGCGAGCCTGCGCTCGACGATCTGCTGCTTCATGCTCTTCTGCAGCTTCTCGAAGGCGCGCACCTCGATCTGGCGGACGCGCTCGCGGCTGATGTCGTATTGCTGCGAGAGCTCCTCCAGCGTCGTCGGCTCGTCCTTCAGGCGCCGCTCGATCAGGATGTGGCGCTCGCGGTCATTCAGCGTCTTGAGCGCCTCGCCGAGCAGCTCGCGACGGTTGGACATGTCCTCCCGCTCGGCGAGCTCCTCCTCCTGCGTCTCGGACTCGTCCACCAGCCAATCCTGCCATTCGCCGTCGGAATCCGCGCGGACGGGGGCGTTCAGGCTGTTGTCGGGCGAGGCGAGGCGGCGGTTCATGCTGACCACATCGGCCTCGGGCACCTGCAGCGCCTTGGCGATCTTCTCGACCTGCTCGGGCTTGAGGTCGCCTTCCTCAAGCGCCGACATCTGGCCCTTGAGGCGGCGCAGGTTGAAGAACAGCTTCTTCTGCGCGGCGGTGGTGCCCATCTTCACGAGCGACCAGCTGTGCAGGATGTATTCCTGGATCGCGGCGCGGATCCACCACATGGCGTAGGTCGCCAGGCGGAAGCCACGCTCCGGGTCGAAGCGCTTCACGGCCTGCATCATGCCGACATTGCCCTCGGAGATCAGCTCGCCGACCGGCAGCCCGTAGCCGCGATAGCCCATGGCGATCTTGGCGACGAGGCGCAGATGCGAGGTGACGAGGCGATGCGCCGCCTGCTCGTCGCCGGCGTCCTTCCAGCGCTTGGAGAGTTCATACTCTTCCTCGGCGCTGAGCATCGGGAATTTGCGGATGTCCTGAAGATAACGCGAGAGGTTGCCTTCCGGGGCCATCGGGATGGACATGGCGGAAGCCATCAGGTGTCTGCCTCCTGCGCCGCCCGGCGCCCCCCGTGACGGCGGGGCACGAGACGGCAGTGTGGAACATCAACGCCTTCCGGGCCCTCTCGTTGCCGCCTGAACCCGGTCACGAACGGGGTGGGCGACCCGAGGCCATCCTTGTGCGCGAGGGCCGGTTCCCGGCTCCTCCACGACAGGTGCTGCGGCACCCATCCGGCGATGACGCAGTGCATATAGCGGATTCCGGGGGGGTGGTCCAGAAAAACCGACCGTGACGGTCGGGTTAACCCTTGGTGCCCGCGTCGAGCAGCCGGATGAGCCCGGCGAGGTCCGCCGGCGGCGGGGCCCGGAAGGCCAGCGATTCCCCGGTCACGGGGTGCCGGAAGCCCAGCGATTCCGCGTGCAACGCCTGGCGGGGAAAGGCCAGCAGCGCCTCCCGCGCGGGCTCCGGCAGCAGCCTCGCCTGAGATGGGGTGCGCCGGAGGTATACAGGATCCCCGACCAGCGGATGCCCGACATGCGCGAGATGCACGCGGATCTGATGCGTCCGGCCGGTGGCCAGCCGGCAGCGTAGCAGGCTAGCGGCGGTGCCCCAGGCGCGCTCCAGCCGCCAGCGCGTCAAGGCATGCTTCCCGCCACGGGTCACCACGGCCATGCGCTTGCGGTCGGTCGGGTGGCGGCCGATCGGCGCCTCGACCTCGCCCTCGGCGGCCGCCGGCACGCCCCAGACCAGCGCGAGGTAGTCGCGCTCCAGGTCGCGGCTGGCGAAGGCGGCGGAGAGCGCCGTGTGGGCGCGTTCCGACTTGGCCACCACCATGACGCCGGAGGTGTCCTTGTCGAGCCGGTGGACGATGCCCGGCCGCGCCTCGCCGCCGATGCCCGAGAGGTCCTCCCCGGCATGGGCGAGCACCGCGTTGACCAGGGTGCCCGCCTGGTTGCCCGGGGCCGGGTGCACGACGAGCCCCGCCGGCTTGTCGAGCACGATCAGGTCGCGGTCCTCGAACAGGATGGCGAGCGGGATCGCCTCGGGCTGCGGCGTCGCCGGGGTCGCGGCCGGGATCGCCAGGCTGTAGCGCGCGCCGGCGCGGACCGCCTCGGAGGGGTCGGTCAAGGGCAGGTCGTCGCGTCGCGCATGGCCAGCCTCGATCAATGCCTTGACCCGGGAGCGCGAAAGCCCCTCAAGGGCATCCGCGAGGAAGCGATCGGCGCGCGTGCCGGCCGCCTCCGGGGGCGCGATCGCCTGGCGGGTTTCGACGGGCGCGGGAAGGTCGGGGGGTGGCGTGGCGGCGCTCAAATGGCTGGTCGGGGTGATGGGGGTGCTGATCGTGGTCGGCACCTTGGCTCTGGTGGCGGTGGTCGTCCAGCGGATCGGGGGTGCTGGCGGTGATGCGATCGGCGCCCGGCATCTGGGCCAGCCTCCCGGGACGCGGATCCTCAGCGTGGCCGCGGCGGAGGGCCGCGTCGCGGTGCTGGTGGCGCGGCCGGATGGGGAGCGGGTGCTGCTGTTGGATGCGCAGCGCGGTGCGGTGCTCGGCGAGTTGCGCGCTTCCGAGTGAATGGCGGCGCAGGCGGCTTGATCCCCTGCGCGCGAAGCGATAGAGAGCGCGCCTCGCGCCGGTGCGGCCGGCGCGCTGGCTGGGTCCCCTTCGTCTAGAGGCCTAGGACACCGCCCTCTCACGGCGGTAACAGGGGTTCGAATCCCCTAGGGGACGCCAGGCTTTTCAAGGACTTAGACGGTTGCCGCCCTGCATGGTCCAATGTGGGGTCCAATATCGCCCGGGGACAGCCCGGGACGGGGCTTCACGTCCGCGCACCAGCCATCACCCGCCCTTGCGAACAAATGCGGAACTTCATAGGATGCCCTGGCACGGCGCAGGACGGCGCCGGTAACCCCGGAGGCAGGCATGGATGGGATGGCCGGATCACCGGCGGACGACGCGCGCGCATCACTGCCGCCCTGGCTGGCGCCGGGCCTGATTGCCACGCTGGCGCGGGTGGTGGAGGGGGAGAAAACCCGCGGCGCCACCCGGGCCGCGATCGTCCGCCGCGCCCATGACACCGCGCTGGCGCTCTGCCCGGCGCTGCCCCGGCCGCATCTCGCCGAGGCGGTGTCTCTCGCCCTCTGGGTCGGCGGCGCCGAGGATGCCAATGGCTGACACGTCACTGGAACCCGACACGCTGCGCCGCATGCGCGAGCTGATCCGCAACGCCATCGCCACGCGCTCCATGACGATCGCGGAGGCTGCCGCCGAGGCGCGGGGGCTTGCGCATGGCATCCAGTCGCGCGCGCCGCGCAGCGCCATCCTGGAGGCTACGGAAAGCATCTTGCGGGAATTGGGCGCGTGGCAGGACCCACCCACGCCTAAGGTGGTGTCCAACACACCGCTCACGCTGGCAGCGCCGGAGGATGTGGCCGATGCCCTCGCCTACGCGATGAGGTTCAACGAACGGGGCAAGGCCCGCCGCACGGGCTGGGAATGGGCGGCGCAAGCCGCCGCGGAACAGCTTGTCCGGGGCCTTCGTCAGAGAGGCTTCGTCATCATGCAAGGCCCGGACGCCAAGCCGCACAGCGCCTATCCGCGCTCGGCGCCGGACCTATGAGCGACGCCGCCCTGACATGGACGGTCGCCCATCTCGCGCGGGATGACGCGATCCGCTGGCGCTGCGCCTGCCGTGTCTGGACGCTGCCGCAGCGCCGGCTCGCGCGGCTGGTGGGAAAAGGGGAATGGCCGCACCTGATCGGGCTGCGGCGCGAGATGTGGTCCGACCGCCGCGGCGATGTGCCGATGGCCGGGCGCCTTGGGTGCAGATTGCGAGAACGCGCAAAGGGGCGGAGACGTGCAGGAAAACTAGGCTGGCTCGGGCAACGGCGGCGGTTCTGTGCCAATGGGTGGAGGCGCAAGACCGGACAGTGTGTCCCGCCATGTTCGCAACTGAGCGGTGGCTTGCATGATAGCTTGACGCTGCTCCTCTTTCTCCTCCTCTGTCAGTTCGCGCGGTGGACCGAGAGCGGGGTCGGATAGCAGCACAGCAATCTTGACCGGCCCCGCGACCCCGCCCGGATTGGTGCGGATTACGTGATCAAGAACCCAAGTCGCGAGAAAGACAGCTTCGCGCGTCGTCGGTTGAGATGGGCTAAACGTGTCGAGAAGAAAGCTCAAGAAGGGATCTGCAAACTGCTTGCCTGATCCAAATGCAAAATGAAAATGCTCAGGGTCCAGGAGACTAGGCTGCAGCCCTCCCACCAGCATGCAGATGTGGGCAGTGCCCCCATGTCGAAATGCAAGCGCCACGTCGCACCCAATTTGCTTGACGCCGATGTGTGTCTGCTGAAAGTTGTTCAGGGCAGCAGAACTTAGCATTGATCCGACATCGAACGGCAGGTCAGCCTGGGCGACCAAGCCTGCCCGAAGCTCAGCAAATAACTTGACGCGATGTGCATGAGTCTGGTCACCAGCATAAGCGAAAATCTGGTCGCCGGGCAGTAGAAATACTTTCCTCGCATTGTGGTGGCCGGTGGCAAGTCCTCCAAGTGACGGCGTAAGCATGCTGTCCGCCGCAATCACGGCGCCGTCAGAACACAAGAAGCCTACGATTACCGTCATGCGTCGCGGAAGATACTTCGGACTTTCATGTCCGGATAGCGCTGGTAGATCGCCGAAACGAGCTGCTCAAATGACATCGCCTTTACCCATTGGGCAGCGCGCGCTACAAAGTCACGCGCACGAGGCGTCATCGCGGACAAAGCTTGCTGGCCGCGACGAAAGCCAGCGTCAGTGACGCTGTAGTCTCGGAAGCGGCCCCCCTGCTCAACTAGAGCAAAGCCGGCACCGGCGAGTGTCTCAATCTCATGATAAACTGCGGCGTCGAACGGACCGAAATCATAAGGCGCAAAGCGAAAACGCGGTCCGCCGATTTCATCGGGTATCTCGCGGTCCAGCAGGAAAAACAGCTTCTGCACCTGTGCGGGGCCGAAGCGGACGCCAGGGCCTGCAGCGGACAATGCAGCCAGCACCAAGTCGTCACGGCTCATTGGGCGCTCCTCTTCCCGAGTCTGTATCCTATCACACAGTCCCGAGACCACATGCATTGCGTCACGCCATTCTGCTCAACCTTTGAGTCTTGCATCACCGTCCAGCGCCAGATCGCCGGCCCATCGCCCGATGCGCGTTCCATCCGTGCGGCGCTAGTGATTGTTGGCATCTAGCGCCCCCTGACCTGCCGCGCGATTGCGCCGCCGCGCTGAATGCGGTCCACCAGCCGCGCGTTGGCCTGTTCCGCGATGCGCGCCATCCGGGCCTCAAGCATCGGCAGCATCTCCGGCGTGGCGCCGCGTGCATCGATATTGAAGACGGGCGCGTGGGTGATGCTGACGCCACCGGGCGTCATACCGTGCGGCAGGATCGTCCCGTGTTCGCGCGGCACAAACCATTCGGACCCGCGCTCGCCGACGATGTAGGGCCGGCCGGCCGCCACCGGGCCGCCCTCTGCTCGGAATAGGCTGGCGATCCCCGACACGATCCCGCCGCCGGGGATGAGGCTTGCGATACCGCCGAGCAAGCCACCGATCCCGCCGCCGCCATCTTTCGCACCACCGCCACTGAGCGCGCCACGCAGCGCGTTCACGGCCGGCTCAACGACGGTCATGCGGAACAGCAGCCGGGCCATGTCTTCGATCAGGCTGTTCACCACGTCGCCGAGCTTCCGGCCGGAGAAAGCGGCCTCCTCGAAGCGGCTCGTGAACGTCATGGCAAATTGGGTAACCGACTGGCCCAGCCGATCGGTGCCGCCCTCGATCCGGTTCAGATCGGACAACGCCATGTCCGTCGCACGCCGGATGGCCTCGGCCGGGACCGGGTTGCCGAATTGCTCGGATCGCTGAACGATGTCGGCGATCTCTTCCAAGCGGCGCTGATACCGCTCGTAAGCGGTCTCGCCCTCGCGGATCAGCCGGAGCCGGTCGCGGAGAGCTTCGTCTTCCATCCGCCCAATCGCGCCCTGGACATCGAACAGGCGCGGCGCCGCACCGCCACCGCGCGGCCGTTCAGGCGCATCCGGCCCATATTGGCCTTGCCCTCGGTTGACGCCCTGGTTGTCGAGATCGCGGAGCCGACGCTCCAACTCAACAAGCCGCTGCCCGGCCGCCTCAGCGTCCTGCGCGATCCGTTGGGCGGCGTTCTGCCGCTGCCCGCCGCGCTGGAACATGCCCGGAGCCGCCAGGCCGTCACGCGCAGCGCCAGCGATAGCAGCGTTGTCCTGTTGCAGAGCCGCCGCCGCCGCATTGGCCCTAGCGATCGCCTCGCGCTCGATCACGATGGCCAGGTCTAGGGTCGCGCGCGCCTCGGCTCGCTTTGCCTGTTCCTGAGCGGCGCTGCGCTGCTCGGCCGTGAGCATCACGTCGTTGGAGCGCGACACCGCCTCGCCGTAGAGTTGCGTCGCTTCCTTGACCCGCTCCAGCGCCTGCCGCGTCCGCTCGCTTTGCGTGCCGAGATTGACGAACTGGGTCGCCAGCAAGCCCACGGTGAGCACCGCGCCCGCAATCGCGCCGGCCGGCCCGAAGATGCCGAGAAACTGAGAGCCTTGCTGCGATAGGGCGGTGAGCGCGGATGTCCCGCCCTGCACCTGAACCGCGAAATCTTGAAGCTGAAAGCCTGCCTGCCCGATGGCGTTGCGCAGGTTGCCGGTGCTGCCGGAAACCTGCTGCATGGCCCGCGTGCCAGTGGCCGCGATGGTGTTGAACGCGGCCTCCGCCTGTTGCTGGCCTTCAACGCGGATCGTGATCGGAAGGTTGGCGCCTGAGCCGCTCATGCGCTGCCCTCCGGGCGCATACCTGCGATGGCGCCCGCAGGCACGGTGTCAGTAGCCGGAGCATGCCGGTGCATCTCGAACGCCAACGCCAGAAGCGCGACGCCAAGGGCCATCATCTCCTGCGGCAGCATCCGCGCCGCGGTGACGTTGCCATCGCCGATGATCTGCAATTGTCCTGATGCGCGCAGTTCAACGCCCGGCCCGTTGGGTAAGGGGTGATCGGTCGTCTCCGTCACCGTCCAAGCGGGGAAGTGGAACATCGAACCCGGCGCCATCGGCATGGCGCTGGCGATCATCGCCACCATGCGGTTCGCCGTCTCAAGTGCGGCGGCGTAATCGCGATCAGGCATCGTCACGCTGCCACCTTCCGCCGCTTCGCGTGCGGCTCGGCCCGCGCTTCGCTCAGCCGGCGCTGCGCCTCGGCCAGCAGTTCCGCCGTCTCGCAAAGGGCCTTGCCGTTCACGTGGCGCCACGACAGCGGCCAAGCCTCAAGGGTCCGGGGCGCGATCGGGAAATACAGCATGGTGACGATGGCAGCCGCGGCGCGCCGGTTCAGTCGCACCGGCAGCGCGTCTAGCTGCGGCCTTTCGGTCGAAACGATCGGGGTCGTCAGCCCTAGATGCATGCGTTCCATCTCCGCGCTGCGTAGTGCAACCGAAGATGGCTTCGCGCCGTGGCGCGGAGGTAGCGGACAATTTTGCGCGTCAGCACGTTGCACGGCTTTCGCCACCGCTCGCGCGCCTGGATGCGCGCTGCGCTTCCGCGGTCGCTTTGCCGGCCGGTAGAAGGCGGCGCTCAGTTCCGGCGTGCGCAGGCCGAGTTGGACGATCCGCGCCGCAAGCAGCCGATCGGCTCCGATTGTCCAGCCCTGCGCCTCCGCTTCTTCGCTCAGAACGCGCAAGAGGGCGGCAATCACGTCATACCGCCACGACGCGCTGCCGGGCTTCCTGCCGCGCCGCGGCCCCGGGTCCTTCTCGCCGCCGGCATGCTTGCCGGGGTTCGGGCCGCCTCGCATCGTCGTCGTCAGCGCATTTTCGGAATTGCGCAAATGGCCGTCAGGCGTGCCCGGCCGTCTCAGCCGGCGCTTCGTCCTCCGGCTCGTGGAGGCCCGCGCGGCGGCGCGTGCGGTCCTGAATGTCAGCCACCACGTCATGCGTCGCCAGGTCCGACAGGCATTCGTGGACGCCGTCTGTCAGCCGCTCCCGCACGTCCATCGCGCTCGGCAGGTTCAGCACGATCGGCGCTAGCTTCGTCGGCAACGCCAGCAGCTTCGTCCGCACCGCGTCGAACATCGCGCCGACGACCGCTTCCATGTCTTCCGCCGTGATGAGGTCGCCGCGAAGCTGCGCGTTCAGCATCGCCAGCCGGTCCCGCTGCTGCTGCAATACCTCGATCCGCGCGCGATCAAGGGCGCCCGCGCCCTCTCCCCGCTGCTGCTCGGCTAGGGCCGCAATTCCAGCCCGCACGACGCTTACCAGGTCCACCCGGCCATCCGGCAGCACCGGCAGCCGGCCATCGGCCTTGCGCCCGTTGATGACGCGCTCCGACACGCCGGCCAGGCGGGCGATCTGCCCCGCGGTGACTGCTTCCGGTAGTGCCTGCGCCGCTGGTTTCGGCATATCTCTAGTCCTTCACTAGATTATTGAGATGCTACCCTGGGAGCGCCTTGCGCCAGGGCAACCGAGGCGGCCCGAACCTCTGCGGTTGCAGACCCGCAACAAGGACCCGGAAGCGTAACGAACGGAGGGACGCGAACGCCCCCCGCTCCGGCCGGTCGTGGCGCGTCATGCGGGGGATGCAGGTTCGGCCTGCCCTCCGACCTTGAGCGCCACCCGGTTCGCCACCGCGATGGCGTGCTGCGGCTCGATGCCGAGTTCCGCGCCGAGTTCCAGCGCGATGAGCTGGTATCGCTGGCGCAGACCTTCGGTGATCGCGCCCCGGGATCGTTGCTCCGCCTCGGCGGCCTTGGCTTGCGCGCGGATGCGGTGCTGCTGCGCCTGCGCGTAGATGCGCGCGAAGTCGCGCTCCTCCGGCACGTCATCAATGATGGCGTCAGGACACCAGCCCGACCACACGAGCGACAACTCATGGGGCTGCCACGCCCGGACGCGGTAGCCACCGCCGGGCAGCGGTTCCAGGTCGGTGATCCGGTTGCCGAGGCTGACGCCGGTCCAGATGCCAGCGCGGATGTTCTGCCACGCTTCCTCGGCCGCCTGCCCGTGTCCCATGCGGCAGATGACCTGCACCGCATCGGCCTCAACCCACGCAGCCTCAATGACACCCACGACGCTGCGGACCGCGCGCTCATGGTCCAGCAGCAGCGGGCGCCGGCCTTCGTTCAGCAAGGTGAGGTCCGCCCCGTCCGGATCGTAGAAGCCGACGCTGTCCTTCAGCACCGTGCGCGTCATGGCGCGGGCCTTGAAGCGTCGTTGGTGGGGGTCGAACGCCTCGGCGTGCCCGACCACGCGGTAGTCGCGTCCGACGATCATGCGCCGCCCCCCTGGGCTGGACGCCGTGTCGCAGGCCAATGCGGATAGTCGCCGGAGAGGTCCGTCTCGCTCGGCAGGTGGATGCTTGCGGCGAAGCTGCCGCGGATGGGGCGGCCGTCCAGCAGCGTCAGCGGATCGGGCGGCAGGGCGAGCCCTTCCTGCAATTCAACGGGGAGACGGTTGAGGAGGACACTCGCCCGCTGCCGCGCGTCACGAGCCGCGTATTCCATCTTCGCGCCCGCGATGATCTGCTTGGCGAGGCCGGGATACTTCGTTTGGGCAAAGGCGACGAAAGCGACGTTGGCCTCCTCCGCTTCCCGGATCGCGGCGCGTGCCGTCTCCACCGCTTCGCTTGCTTCGGCGCGGGCGAGACGCTCCCGCAGGCCGGCGCGGATTGCGTCGCACCGCTCGGCCTCGGCGCGGGCTTCGGCGAGGTCCGCCTCAGCCTTCGCAACCTGCGCTGCGGTGCCGTCCAGCAGCGTGCGCGCCCGGTCGGCCTCAAGCTGCGTGATGCGCGCCGCGGCTGCGGCCTTCGCCGCTTCCGTCGCGGCAAGGGCATCGCGGATACCGGCCGCGCCTTCCGTCTTCGGCCGCAGGCCGAGGATCGCCTTCAAGTCCATGTGTCGTGCTCCGCGCCGCTGGATGCAGCATCGGGGCGGCAGCGCGCGCCCTCCGTGCCGGTGGTGAGGGCGAGGGCCGCAGCCGTGCCGCTGGTGGGTTTGGTGGGTTTGGGGGTTTGCTCCCACTCCACTGCCGCGAAGTGGCGACGCACACCGCGCCCGTCGCAGACACGGCCGCGACGGTTATTGATGAGCATTGCCACTTCGCGCGCGTTGGGTGAAACGGACCCTACAAAGCCACCAAAGCCACCAATCGGCAGGATCGGGAGATGGAGCGGGGGCGGGTTCACGTCCGGCCCTCGCCAACCACCTGCCATTTCGCCACGCCGCCGTGCCCCTGCGTCGTCGCCCGCGTGAACCGCTGCCCGCCGACGATCCGGCCCTCACGGCTCAACAGCCAGCGGCCAAGCCGCTTCGTGTTGATCTCGCCGCGCTCGCCAACAAGGCGCAGGAGGGCGTCGCGGAAGTCGGGGAAGCGGTAGTCGGTCGGCTCGCCCATCTGCGTTTCTTCGCGCCGGTTCACCGCGTCGGCGACTTCCTTCGCGGTCATGGGCGCCTCGCCCAACGCTGCGCTCCACAGCGTCAGCATCTCGCGCAGTTCGGTGAGTTCCGGATCATCCTCGCGCGCCGTCAGCATGGAGGCGGCCGGGTCTTCGCAGCCGAGCCACACGAGGGCGGAGCGCACGAGGTCGGACCACTCGGCGTAGGAAGCGATGGGCTTGAGCCGGTCAGCGCCGCCCAGGGTGGCGAAGGCCCGCACGATGACAATGCAGGCCGAGACAAACAGCCCCCGATTGTCCAGGATGCGGGCGATCGGATCGGCCTTGAAGTCGCGCAGTTCCGGCCGCTCCACCTTCGCGTCCAGCCCGCAAACAACGGTCCGGCGCACCATGTCGCCGCGCACGCGGAGGGCGTTGCCGGTTGCGAAGAAGGTCGCCCGGCTTTCGACTTCCACCGTATGGGAGGCGCCGAGGGGCCGCAGCCGGATCAACGGCCGCTCTACAGCCTGGCACAGTAGATCGCCGCCCAACTCGTCATTGACGTTGTCGAGGCAGCAGATGGGGAACCCCGCCAGCAGCATCGCCACCAGCCGCTTCTCGGTTTCCGCTTCGTCGCGGCCTGCGCTGGAAACGGGGCAAGGGCGTCCGGTGCTGATCGCACTCGCCACATCGGCGAGATAGCTCTTGCCAGTCCCGGCCGTGAAAGCGCGGAAGGCATGGAGCGGCGCGACAGGCATGCAGCCGCGGACAACGGCGGTGATGATGCCCGAGAGCGCCGCCGCCTTGCTCACATCGTCAACGAACGGAAACTCGGTCAGCAATTCATCTAGCAGCTTCAACGCGGCCTCGGCTTGCTGGCGCGTCGGCGCATGCACGGAAGGCCGCAGCACAAGAGCCGGGTCGGCCATGTGGTAGAGGCGCGTCGTCGCGTCGTATCCGGGTTCTGACAGCAGGCTGCCATCCGGGCGCAGCGTCGGCGTCGTGATGACGCCAGCGATGCGCGGAAACCGCCACTCCCCGACGCGCGACAGGATCGTCGCTGCGACCGCGGCGGGCGGGTTGATCTCCACCCACTCCTTGGAGCGTTTGTCGAACCGCTCCCACGTCGCCACCTGGCACAGCGCATCAGTCAGCCCGGCCGCGCCGATCTCCACCAACGACGCGGCATGCGTGGAGCGGCCCCGCGCCGCCGCGACAATCTGCATAGCGGGCCGCACGAGGCTATCGCCGCGCTGGTAGATCGGCCGGCCTGCGGCCAGTAGAGCGGCCTCACCCTCCGATGCTTCGATATGCAGGTTGCCGCCCGATGTGCGGATCAACGGCCCTTTGAGGGTGGAAGGATCGCGCTCGGGCGCGGGCTCCGGCTCGGCCTCCTTGGCGTCGGCGCCGCCATCATGGTCCGGGTCGTCGCGCTCCGGCTCCGGCGGCGCATCCTCGGCGAAGTGGTATGTCGTGCCGCAGCCGATGTCATAGACCACCGGCGGACCCTTCCGGCGCAGCCGTATGAATGCGGCTTCCGATGTGGACGCGCGGAACGGCGCCTGGCATCGCTTCTTCGGGATGCGCATCGTCGCCACCCAATCGCGCAGCGGCTTCACCACGCCGCGGCACTCGATCTCCGTTTCCCAATTCAGTTCGCCATAGGAGCGGATACAGGGCGCTTCGCGGCCCGGCTCGATTTCGATGCGGTGCCCGGTGCGCGTCGCGTAGTCGGCGAGTTGCGGCTTTTCCGGGAGGTTGATGCCAGAGATATCCAGCACGCCGCCGCCCGGGTTGATAATCTCCATGCCGGCTGGCGCGACGGTGTAGCCCGGGGCCTGCACATCCGGGCGGGCGCAGAAGACAAGCCGGCCGGTGTCCCAAACGGACAGGTCAACGACGGTCCGTTGCTGGTATCCGAGGGTCTTGCCCGGCTCCAAGCGCGAGTGGCGCGGCGAGCCGAACGCCAGCCCAGCCGTCACCGCCGCGATGCTCGCGAAAGCCTTGAGGACCCCGATACGCTCGGGATTGGAGACCCGAAGCCATGCATGCGTCGCGATGCCAGCCCGGCCGTCACCGTTGACGACGCGCGCGCTACTGCCGAGGAGTTCGATCCGCTCGCATCCCGCAATGCCGGGGATGATCTCCTCCAGCATGTGCAGCCGCTCGCCGATCGTGAGCAACTTCCATGCGTCCGGCATGCCGGGCGGATTGTCGGCGTCCAGCAGCAGCCAAGGCCCGGGCGTGATGCCGCGCTTCAACCGCGCTGCGATGGGCATGCCGCCGATCGTCTGCACGCCCCCCGGCACCTCGCCGACCTTGCTGCCGAGCATCGCCGCAAGCTGCGCTTCCGGGACGATGCGGAAGGGCGCGCGGCCCGCGCCGTGGAACACGCCAGGGCAGAGGACGAGGTTTGGCGCCTCGGTCACTTCGCCGAGTAGCGCCAGCATCGCAGCCGCGTCGGGAACGTCGCGCGTCTCGGCCTCGCCCTCGGTCACGGATGCGACGGCCGTCTTCTGGATACCGTCAGGCCCGGCGGTGTAGCGCTTGCACACCATGTTCGGCCGGATGGAGCGGATGACCGTGACCGGCGCGAGCATCGTGTCGGCGGCGGAAAACGTGAACCCATCAGCCATTCCGGCCGCCCTCCACGACCGCCAGGGCGGACGGGAACTCATGTCCTCCGCAATGGTGCTCAACAACAGCGCGGACGATCTCAACATCCAGCGCGCGCCACCGATCGAGGGCGTGCAGCAGTTCCAGCGATAGGTCGTGCCGCTCGGCGAAGGCGATTAGGAACTCGCAGGTGGCGCGAGCGCCGAGCCGGTGGAGATGCTCGGCCCCGCGCTGGATGCGGAGATTTCCATGTGAGGGTGTGAAGCCGTTCACTGCATCACCGTCCCGGCCGGAGCCGTGTTGCGCGGATGCTGCGGCTTGCCCTTGGGAACGGCGATGATGAGGCCCGCGGTCTTCGGCGCGAGGTCCTCCTTCAACTTCACCCAGTCCGGCAGGAAGGCGCCGGTGCACTCCACGATGATGGCCCGGCGCATGAGATTGGCGGCTTGGAGGGCGAGTTCCGCATGCCAGGGCAGCCCGCCCGCGCCGTGCAGCATCGCCCATCGGCACCAGCGCATCAGCTTCGCTGCCTGCGGAAAGCCTTCCGGACCGCAAGGCTTCGCGCCGTCACCGCCGAGGACGATGATGACGGGCTTGCGCTGCTTCATCGGATCAAGGAAGCGGTTCGGCACCTGCGAACCCGGCGCGAGGAACACGCAGTCGACGGTCCCGGTCATAGCCGCGCGGATGAGCGGCGTATGGAATGCGTCGCCCGCCTGCGCCGCCCGCACCGCCAGATCGGCGATGCGCGCCGGGTCGGTGATCTGACGGAACGTGGTCACGGCTGCACCGCCTTCGCCGGCTCGGCCGCGAGGATTTGGCGCAACGTCACCAATGCCAGCGTCTCGGCAGCATCGGCCGCGCCGAGGTCACCGCGCTTGCGGGCCTCGGCGGCGGTTTCGAGGTAGTCGCGCAGGCTGCGCGTTGAGGAAGTCATGGGCGGGCCTTTCGGAGCCCGCGCGGCAGTCTGGAAATCGGTCGCGGAACGCGCTAGATGAGGGCCGCCAAGTGTTGCCCGTATGCGTTCGAAGCCTCGCCGGTTCCCGCCGCGCGAGGCTTCTCTAATTGTGGGTGGAGAGCAGCCCCGCCGCGCCGAGCAGCGCCAGGACGGCGAGGGGAGCGGCCAGCGGGGCCAGGATCAGCACGCGCCGCATCACGCGGCCTCCTTCGCGCCGCGGATCACCGCATGCGGAAGGCTGCGCTGGCGCGCGAGCAGCATCGGCACGTTGACCAGGACGCTGCGCCCATCCTTCACCAGCAAGCCCGGCATGACGGGCGCCAGCTTGTAGATTTTCGTCCGGGTCGCGCCGGTCACGCGCACCGCCAGAGGCAGCGGCGCAAACTCGGGCGTGATGGTGTCGGCGATGTCGCGATGAGTGGCGATTTCCTGCATGGGGTCGTTCCGCCAGAAGTCACCCGGGATGGCCGGGAACGACACGCTTACTAGGCAGGATTTTGGAGGCTCGTAATTGGAATAAAGGGGGAGGGGTTTCTTCCATCCAACGCCCCGGGCGCGGGCGATTACCTCACCGGCCGTGGCCGGCGCGTTGGCCTTCCATAGCGTGGAGCCCGCGGGAGCTTGATGCCAAGTTCCTTCTCTGCCGCCAGCGCGCGTTTGCGAGCCACATCCGACGTAGCGCCTGATGCGGCGGCAATGCACCTTGCGGCGTCGGCGAGTGTCCGAACAGGATCGGGGGGAACCGGCCGGCCGTTGATGATTGCCCAAGGCTTGCCGCTCATGTGGCGGAGGATCAGGCTAGCGTCCTCCCGAGCGCGCAAGCCCTTCATGGCGCGATGCGGGGGAGGCTTGAACCCTGCGCGGACAGCCGCCGTCAGTTTTGCGCGATCGTAATTCAGGAAGAGCCCGGGCCGGCCCATGCATATCCAATGCTGGAGGATTTGGGCGAGCACGTCGCACCACTCAGCTTGAGATGAGGCGACGAAAAGCAACTCCGTGTGCCGACGCAGGGACGCATTCCAGGCCGACAGCTTTTCTTCGTCCGAAATGGTGGAACGCGCCAGCGCGCGCCGCTCCGAAGCGGCAAAATCTCCGAGCAGATGCCTATTCGGTTCGCGAGCGCCCTTCGCCATCGCCGCCGTCACCATCGCGGCAAATCGAGGTTTGTCGTCGGCCATTCGCGCCTCTGCTGCGCACCCTGCAAGGTGGACGGCGGGGCAGCCCGGTGCAGAGGTCCGGGTTGTCGGCGGCCAAACCTAGCCCCGCCGGTCGGGAGATGGCGCCGATCGGCTGCGCCATCAATGGAAAACCCCGCCGACACGAGGCCGGCGGGGCTGTAGGTGCGCCAAGTTGGCGCACCTTCGCTCAGTCGCGGCGCGCGGCCTTCTCACCCCGCCCCGCGGCGCCGATGCGCCGCATCAGCGGGCATCGCTTCATCCGCTCCGGCTGCGCGATGGCGTGCGACCGCGAGCAGCCGCGCGTGGCGAAGAAGCAGCCGGCGCATACCAAGGCCGGGCGAAGCAGATGCGGCGGTAGCGGCGCCAGCCGCATTGGGTCCGGGGTCACGCCCCGCCCTCCGCGTGCAGCCGCAGCAAGTCCCGCAGCACGCCATGCGCCCAGCCGCTCGCGAAGGTCCCGGCAAAGGGGTCGTCGCGATCGGACGTGCCGGCGCTTTCGCGCATGCAGGCCCGGGACTTCGCGATGATGCCCTCCATCGTCGTCGCGCTGGTCGTGGTGATGGTGCTGCACGCTGCGGTGTAGCGATCGAAGGCCGGAACCCCGTCCTCCAAGTCCACTTCGGGCGGGAGGGCGTTGCAGGCGTCCAGGGCGCGCCCGTGCTCGATGCAGGCGGCAATCAGCCGCGCATCCGGATGCGAAGTGGCGACGGCCTGAGCGGCGCCTGTGGCGAGGCTGGCGAGCGCGGCCAGCGCGCTGCGGCGCGGGGTCATTCGCTGGCGCTCCCCATCTCCACGCCGCGGAACGCCGCGCCGACAATCCAGCCGGTGCCGTCGCCATCGTAGACGGCGCGGACCGTCTCCGCGAGGTCGGTCGTGATGCGGGCCAGAAACTCCAAGCCTGCGAGGTCGGACTTTCGGAGCCCGTCATAGTCGTTGGTCCGGACCTCCACGCCGAGCGTGACAATCTCCAAGAGACTGGCGGCGCCGATCAGCGCGTTGAGCGGCGCGTCCAACGCCACGATCGTGGCGGCCGGGTCGGGGCGCTTAATGGTGTCGGTGTCGCTCATTGCGGCACCTCCCCGCCGACAGCCTGTTGCATCTCCCGCACTGCGCCATGCAGCGCGATCGCGAGCACGCTCAAGCCGCCGGGCTGAAACTCGACTTCGGTATCGTGCCGCGCCAGATTTTCGAGCAGCTGCGCCACGTCGATCACCGTCTGCGCCGCGCACTCGACGCGGGTGGCAGCGTCCAGGTCAATCCACCGCTTCGGGGTCGGGGTCATGCCGGCGCCCTCCCGTTCAACATCTCCCGCACGTCTTCCACGCCGCGCGCCAGGGCAACGACGTGATCCGAGAGCGCAATGGCGAGGTCTTCGATCCCGTCCAGGCCGGGCCGCTCGTCGCAGAGATAGCCGAGGGCCTCGGCCATGTGCCGCGCGCGGCTGCCGTGCTTGTCCGTCAGTTTCAGCAGCATCCGCGCGGCCTGGACTTCGCGCGCGGTCGGCAAGTTGTCCGGCGGCGCGGCGCCGGGTAGGGGGGTGTCAGCCATGATCCGAGGGCCTTTCTGGGGCTCGGGTTGCGGTTAGGCCGGGCGCGGGAGCTTCCATCTCCCCGTCCGGCCGATTTCGTGGTAACACGGAACCCATGAAGATGGCAATTCGTGATTACAGGAAAGTGCAGCGCCCCCCCGCTGCGGGAACGCTGGTCGGCGTCCGCCTCCAGCCCGAAGCGCTGGCGGCGCTGGATGCATGGATTTCTGTGCAGCCGGACGCGCCGAGCAGGCCGGAGGCGGTGCGGCGGCTACTCGCCCGCGCGTTAGCAACCGAGGGCGCCATCCAAGCGACCGATGACAGGATCACGGCGCGCGCTCAGGCCGAGCCCAACCCGCGGCGAAAGCCCAGGGCCTAGCCCTGCATGCCGTGGGTAAGCCTCCGCGTTGCCGATGATGCCAGCGCGGTCGCCGATGTGATGCGCGCGTTCAGCGAAGCATGCGAAACAGAAGGCAGACCGCCCGCAACGGCGCTTTTCTCGCGCACCGAACAGGACGGAGCGGTGACGTTCTACATGATGGGCTTCGGCGCGCTGGCCGTGGCGGCGGTCGTTGAGCGGTTCGGGTTCCAGCGGTGCGCGCCGCCTCGGCCGGAAGGCGTGCGCCTGCTGATCGGGCATCCCATCGCCGCGCGCGTCCTTGCGCGGGACGTCAAGCGCAGCCGGTCATGGTGGGCGGAGGCGCGGGCGGGGAAGGGGGAGCCGGAGGGCGGCTAGCCTCGCGCTGCATCCGGAGAAGCGGCAGGATATGCGATCTCCGATCGGGAGTAGCATGCGTGAGTGAGCACAAGCCCGAAGGGCGAAAGCGCCTTGGCACAGACATCAAGACGTATTCAGCGGCGGTTGCTCACATCGAACTGTTAGGCGATCAAGATAAACGCCTCGGTGTAGCTACGGCATTCTTCTACAGATACGATGAACGGCCGTTCCTGGTGACTAATTGGCACAATATCATGGGCAGAGACCCTGCGACGGGCCAGCCTAGAGCGGATGACTGTGAGGTTCCGTTGAAGGTGCGGGTTCGCACTCAAGCTGCACTGACCGGGCTGACGTTCGCCTATGGGGCAGAAAGAGCCGTCGTGGTTCCTGCTCCAGCCGATCCATCTGGAAGCGCGTGGGTCATGCATCCAGACGGGCAGAAAATCGATATCGCCGCCTTGGAGTTCGACAAAGCGCTAAGCATTCACTGCCTGAACGACGATACTATGGATGACCCGTATGTCGAAGTTGGTCAGGATGTATATATACTCGGTTACCCACGAGGTTTGATGCCTACAAAGCTACTTCCGATTTGGAAGAAGGGCTCAATCGCTACCGAGCCGGCAGTTCTGCCCAACGGGGAGCCCTACGTTTTAATCGATGCAGCCACGAGGGAAGGTATGTCCGGATCCCCTGTAGTCACTCGGACGGTCGATCGCGATACAGCAGCAGAGTTGCGTAAACCCTTCAGTGTCAGCACTCCTATAATAGTTCAGAAGGGCCACGGTTTTATAGGCGTTTACTCAGGGCGAATGGGTCTTGCCGACGCGTTGGAAGCGCAACTCGGAAAAGTTTGGCTGGGCGTGTGCATTGATGAGATGCTTGCTGCACCGCGCCCCGCTGATTGGGAGTCAATAAGATAGCGGCCATGCCTATCCGGCCCGCTTCGCCCTCTCCGCCGCGCTGCGGCGCGCCGGCGTTGCCGGCTATCGCACCGCCCGCAGCGTCGCCGGCTTCGCGCCAGTCATCGGCACGAGCGCCCGCCGCAACAGGTCTTCCGTCGCGTCCACGATGAACGCGCCGTAGTGTTTTTCAATCATGGCAACGGACGTGTCGTGGACTGCGGCGACAAGCCGCACCGGCAGCCCCGCGCGCAGCCCGCGCACGATGCTGGAATGGCGCAGGCAGTAGGGGACTAGGTTGCCCGGCAGCTTGGCTGCGGCCAGCGTGGCGCGCCACGCGCGGGCCATCTCGGCCGAGGTCGTCCAGGCGCGGCGGTCAACGCGCTCCCATTCCGGCAGCCGCCCCGCCACTTTGTCCCCGGCCTTCTGGCGATGGTGCCAGCGCATCAACAGCGGCTCGTGACCGGCCTTGCCCACAGTGAGATGCCGCAGCCGCGACACCACGTCATCGGGCAGCGGCACCGCGACGGATGCCTGCGCCTTCGTCCCGCGGCCCTTGCGCGACACCGGGAGCATGATGCGCGCATGCTCGGGCTGGAAATCCACCACCGCCAGCCGCGCCGCCTGATCGAAGCGGGCGCCGGTCGCGGCGAGCACGAGCACCAGGTCCGCGAAGTCTTCATCCTGCGCCTGTGCGGCGGTCACGATCCGCCGGATATCCGCATCGGGGAGCACCTGCTTGGCGCGCGGCCGGGCGGCGTCCTCCGGCTTGGCGCATCCGGCCGTCACTACCGCGAGCACGTCAGCCGGGAGGCGGGCCTTGGCGATGGCTGCGCGGAGTGCGGCGCGCAGGTCGTTGAACAGCCGGGCGAGGGTGCCAGCGGACAGGGCAGGGGCCTTGCTGCGGTCGCCGCGCCCGCCCCGCGTCAGGCCGGCCCGCCAAGCGGCGAAGTCCTCTTCCGTCAGGCTGACAAGCGGCTTGTCGGCGATCGGCGCGGACAGGACGTGATGCGCGAGCCGCAAGCCGGCGTCGTCCTTGTCCTTGCCGCCACGAGCCTTCCGGGTGGCGATGTAGGCGTCCACCGCCTTCCGCACGGTGGGGGCGGCCTCGGCGATGACCGCTTGCCGCTCGCCTGCCGCCTCTGCCCTCGCCCATGTGCGGGCGGCGGCCTGCGCCTGATCGAAGGTCATCACCCGTTCGCCATCGGCCGGCGTGGCGGGGAGGTCGTCAGCCGTGGCGAGCAGGCGGACGGCGTAGCGGGTGCCGCCGAGATGGCGGCGGGCGAGCCACGTCCCGGCCTTCCCAGCGATCGTGCTGCGCCGATAGCCGAGATGCACGCCTTCCTCCACCAGTCGGAAATACGGCTTGTGCCGCCCGGCCAGCTTCGCCCGCGCGGTCCGCGTGCCGAGGGCTACTTCCTGAACCCGCTTCGTCATGGCCGGTGCTCCATGGTCCAAACATGGTCCAAACATGGTCCAATATGCACACCGGGACGACTCGGGACAATGGGGGATTCGACGAAAGTAAAATCAATGCGTTGTTCCGTCCCGCATCGTCCCGTGGCGGTCCAAACTACCCGAATAGCCGCCCTCTCACGGCGGTAACAGGGGTTCGAATCCCCTAGGGGACGCCAGGCTTTTCAAGGGCTTGATGGCATCGGCTCAGCGTGGGGCGCAGCCCCGCTGCCGGTCGCCGCGCCCAGTGCTTCTTGCAGCAGCGTGTTCGGGAAGCGGCGGGGGATGGTGACGGCGTAGAAGGGCTGCGCGAGGCCGGGCAGGCGCTCGGCTTCCTGCAATTCCCCCGAGGCGAGTTCGTCGCGCACCACGATCGGCGGCAGCACGGCAAGGCCGACGCCCTCGCGCGCCAGCAGCCGCATCATCGCCATGTCGTCCACCTCCGCGGCGATCCGGACCGCTACGCCGAGCCGCTCGCGCAGCGCCTCGAAGCCAGCGCGCAGGCCGCTTTCGGGGGTGGGCAGGATCAGGGGGGCGGCGGCGAGCCGCTCGGCGAGGCCGGCATGGCCGGCGAAGAGGGCAGGGCGGCCGACCAGGCTCACCTTCTCCTCGGCGAGCCGATGCGCGACGAAGCCCCCTTCGCCGCCGGGTGGCTCGCTCGTCAGCACCACATCGAGGCGCAGGTCCACGAGCGCGCGGAGCAGCTCCGCCATGCCGCCGGAACGCAGGATCACCTCGACATCCGGCCGCCCCAGCACCGGGCGCAGGAAGGCGAGCTGGAAATTGCGGGAGAGCGTCGCCAGCGCGCCCACGCGCAGGATGCGCTGGGCAGCCCGGCGTTCGCGCAGCGTGGCGACCAGCTCCTCACCGGCGGCGACGATCGAATCGGCATGCGCCAGCGCGATGCGGCCCGCCTCGGTCAGCACCAAGCGGCGGCCGCTGCGGTCGAACAGGCGCTGGCCGAGGCGGTCCTCCAGCGCGCGGATCTGGGCTGACAGCGCCGAGGGCGCGAGGTTCAGCGCCGCCGCGGCGCGGGTGAGGTTCCCTTCATGGGCGACGGCGCGGAAGTAGCGCAGGTGATGATAGTTCAGTTCCACCGCATTGTTCCATAAAACAGAACGACATAATAGAATGAATGTCATTTCGTGCAACATCGCGTGTTGCTATCCGGCGCCCTCCCAGCGCGACGGAGCGCCCGACGCCGATGCCCAGCCATCTCCTCCCCTTGGTCGCGCCGCTGGCGCTGGCCGCCGCCGCGGTCTTCGCCTTCCGCGGTCCCGGGCTGCGGCCGGCCGCGAGCCTGCGCGCCGCGAGTCTGGCCGCGCTCGTGGCGCTCGGCGTCGCGGTGGCGAGCCTGCTCGTGCTGCTCCTGGCCGGGCCGGGCGGCGCGCCGCTCGCGCTCGCGCGGCTCGACGCGGTCTCGGTGGCGATGCTGCTGCTGGTCGCCTTCGTGGGCTGGGTCGTTGTGCGCTACGCGGCGACCTACCTGGATGGCGAGGCGCGGCAGGGCGCGTTCACCGGCTGGCTCTGCCTGACGCTGGCGGCCGCTCTGCTGCTGGTGCAGGCGGGCAACCTGGTGCTGCTCGTGCTCGCCTGGGTCGGCGCCGGTCTCGGGCTGCACCGGCTGCTGCTGTTCTATCCGGATCGGCCCGCGGCACGCCGCGCGGCGCGGAAGAAGGCGATTTTTGCGCGCGCGGGTGATTTCGCGCTCGTCGGCGCGGCGCTGCTGCTGGGCTCAGGCTTCGGCACCGCCGATATCGGCGCGATCCTCGCGGCGGCGCGGGCGGGCGAAGCGCCCTTGGTCTCTGGCGGCGCTGCGGCGCTCCTCGCCTTCGCCGCGCTGCTGAAATCCGCGCAGTTCCCGACGCATGGCTGGCTGACCGAGGTGATGGAGACGCCGACCCCGGTCTCCGCGCTGCTGCATGCGGGGCTGATCAATGCAGGCGGCTTCCTCATCATCCGCTTCGCGGATGTCATGCTGGCAGCGCCCGGCGTGCTCGCCGCGCTGGCGATGATCGGCGGGTTCACGGCGCTGTTCGCGGGCCTCGTCATGCTGACCCAGCCGGCGATCAAGACGGCGCTCGCCTGGTCCACCGTCGCGCAGATGGGCTTCATGCTGCTGCAATGCGGGCTCGCGCTGTTCCCGCTCGCGCTGCTGCACATCATCGCCCACTCGCTCTACAAGGCGCATGCCTTCCTGGCGGCGGGCGGCGCGGTGGAGAAGGTCGCGGCGATCCAGCGGCCCGGCCCGGTCGCGGTGCCCGGCGCGCGCTCGGTGGGGCGGGCCTTCCTGGCCGCGCTGGTTCTGTATGCGCTGATCGGCGCCGCCTTCGGCTTCGCGGGCAAGTCGCCGCAGGCCATCGCGCTCGGCGCGATCCTGGTGCTGGGCGTCGCCTATCTGCTGGCGCAGGGCTTCGCGGATGCGGCGCCGGGGCCGCTCACGCTGCGCACCTCCATCGCGGCGGTGGCAGCGGCCATCGGGTATTTCGCGCTCCAGCGCGCGGCGGAGGCGCTGACCGCCGGCATCCTGCCGCCGGCGCCGTCGCCCGGCGCGCTCGAATGGGTGCTGATCGCGGTGGCGGTGCTCGGCTTCGGCCTCACGGCCTTCGCGCAGGCGACGTTCCCGCTGTGGGCGCAGCACCCGGCGGCGGCGGGGCTGCGCGTGCACCTGGCCAACGGCCTCTATGTGAATGCCCTGACCGACCGGCTCCTGCGGGGCTGGTCGCTGCGCAACGCCGGCTGAGAGGACACGCCCCATGCCCTTCGACACCTGCCGCGCCGCCCCCCCGCCCTTCGCCGCCGCGCTGCGCCGCGCGGAGCTGGCGATCCCGCCGGCCTGGCCGCTCGCCGCGACGGTCGCGGTCAATCCCTTCCTCGGCCAGGCGGACGATGATCTCGCCACGGCCTCGGCGCGGCTGCGCCGTGTCGGCGGGCTGCGCCTCGCCATGCCGCGCGCCTGGTACGCGGAGCGGATCGCGTCCGGCGCGATCACGGAGGCGGATCTTGCCGCGGCGTTGCGCGCCGCGCCGGAGGCTCATCGGCCGACCAATGTCGCGGCCCTGCTCACCGCGCTGGCCGCGCCCGAGCCCGTGGCCGCTCCGCTGCCCACCATCGCGGACCTTGTCGCGGAGGCGACCGGCACCGACTGGCCCGGCATCATTGCCGAGCGGCTGGGCGCCTTCGCCGGCGCCTGGTTCGATGCCGGCCAGGCGCTCTGGCCGGTGTCGCGGCGCGGGTCCTTCTATGCCTCCTGGCGGGCCGCGGCGCTGCGCGACCTGACGCCCGAGATCCTCGGCCTGCCCGGCTTCTGCGCCCATGTCGCCGCCGCGCCGCAGGAGGCGGAGGGCGCCACCGAACGCGCGCTCGCCGCGCTCGGCGTGCCGGAGGCCGCGCTCGAGACGCTGCTGCACCGGCTGCTGATGACGCTCGGCGGCTGGGCGCAGCTCGCGCGGCAACGCGGTTTCGAGGCGGAGCTTTCCGGCGGCGCGGATGCGACGCTCGCGGGGCTGCTCGCCGTGCGGCTGGTGTGGGAGGAGGCGCTGCTCGCCCGCCACGCGCCGGCGATCGAGGCACGCTGGCGCGCGGTGCTCGCTTCGCATGCCGAGCCGGTCGCGCCGGCGGCGGGCGACGCGCTGGACGCGATCCTGCAGGCCGCCGCCGACCATGCCGCGCAGCGGGAGGTGTTGGGCGCGATCGGGCCCGCGCTCGCGACCGCGCCTGGGGCGGCGCCGGCGCGGCCGGTGGTGCAGCTCGCCTTCTGCATCGACGTGCGCTCCGAGGTGCTGCGGCGCGCGCTGGAATCGCTCGATCCGGGCATCCGGACGCTTGGCTTCGCCGGCTTCTTCGGCCTGCCCGTCGCGCATCGGCCCTTCGCCTCCGACGCGGCCGAGAACCGGCTGCCGGTGCTGCTGCGGCCCGGCCTGATGAGCTGCGAGGCGGTGCCCGGCGACGCAACGGCGGAGCGCGCGCGCATCGCGGCGCGGGCACGGCGCGCCTGGGGGCGGTTCAGCCAGGCCGCCGTGTCCTCCTTCGCCTTCGTCGAATCCGCCGGGCTGCTGCATGGCTGGACGCTGCTGCGCGAATCCGTCGGCGCCGGGCGCAAGGCCGCCGCCGCGCGCGCGCCGCGCCTCGCCGACAGCCTGCCCATCGAGACCCGGATCGCGACGGCGGAGGCGGTGCTGCGCGCGATGTCGCTGACCGAGGGCTTCGCGCCGCTCGTGCTGCTGCTCGGCCATGGCGCGGCGGTGGCGAACAACCCGCATGCCAGCGCGCTGCAATGCGGCGCCTGCGGCGGGCATCCGGGCGATGTCAGCGCGAGGCTGCTCGCCGGGCTGCTCAACCAGCCGGAGGTGCGGCAGGGGCTTGCCGAGCGCGGCATCGCGATCCCGGCGGACACGCTGTTCCTCGGCGGGCTGCATGACACGACGAGCGACGCGGTGACGATCTTCGCCGAGGATCATCCGGCCGTGCCGGCGCTGCGCCAGGCGCGCGAATGGCTCGCGCGCGGCGCCGCGCTGGCGCGGATGGAACGGGCGCTGCGCCTCCCGCGCGCCGCGTCCGCCGATGACCTCGCGCGGCGCGGCCAGGACTGGGCGGAGACGCGGCCCGAATGGGGGCTGGCGGGCTGCCGCGCCTTCATCGCCGCGCCGCGCGGCATGACGGCGGGGCGCGACCTCGGCGGCCGCGCCTTTCTGCACGACTACGACTGGCGCGCGGATGCGGGATTCGGCGTGCTGGAACTGATCCTGACGGCGCCCGTGGTCGTGGCGAGCTGGATCAGCCTGCAATACTACGGCTCGGTCGTGGCGCCGGAGGCGTTCGGCGGCGGCAACAAGCTGCTGCACAACGTCGTGGGCGGCGTCGGCGTGGTCGAGGGCAATGGCGGCACGCTGCGCGCCGGACTTCCCTGGCAATCCGTGCATGACGGTGTGGGCCTCGCGCACGATCCGGTGAGGCTCGCGGTGATGATCGCCGCGCCGCGCGACGCGATCGAGGCGATCCTCGCGCGGCATGCGGGCGTGCGCGCGCTTTTCGCGCAGGGCTGGCTGCATCTGCTGGCGCTCGACGAGGATGCGCACGCCTGGCGCCGCGACGCCGCTGGAGTGTGGCATCCGGCCTTGACGCCGGCGGGGTGAGCCGGGACGCTGCCGGGGCATGCCGACCGCCCCGGACCCGATCCTCGCCCCTGGTTTCGTCGAGCGTCCGTATTGGTGGGAGGCCGCGGCGCCGATCGTCGCGGAGGCCGCGCTGCCGGACGCGGCGGAGGTCGCCATCGTCGGCGGCGGCATCGCGGGCCTCTCCGCCGCGATCGAGCTCGGGCGGAACGGTGTCCGCGCGCTGGTGCTCGACCGCGAGACGATCGGCTGGGGCGCGTCCTCGCGGAATGGCGGGGCGGTGTCGGGCGCGGGCAGCCTCGGCAAGGTGCGCGCCGACCTCAAGGAGACCTTCGGCGAGAAGCTGGTGGCGGAACTGGCCGAGGAAGGCGAGGCGGCCTTCGAGGATTTCGCCGCGCTGATCGCGCGCGAGGGGCTGGATTGCGACTTCGTGCGCAGCGGCCGCTTCGTCGGCGCGCATGCGCCGAAGGCGATGGAAGGGCTGAAGCGCCGCGCCGAGATGCTGAACGCGGCGACCGGCGCCGAGGAGGCGTGGGTGGTGCCGCGCGCGGCGGTGGCGGAGGAGATCGCCACGACGAAGTATCATGGCGGCCTCGTAATGCTGCGCGCGGGCGGGCTGCATCCGGCGAAGTATGTGCGCTCGCTGGCGCGCGCGGCCGAACGGCATGGCGCGACGCTTGCCTCCGGCGTCGCGCTGGAGGGCTATGCGCGGGAAGCGGATGGCGGCTTCCTGCTGACGACGAGCCGCGGGCGGCTCAAGGCGCGCCACCTGATGCTCGCGACCAATGGCTATACCGGCGCGGCGACGCCGTGGTTCCGCCGGCGGCTGATCCCGGTCGCGAGCTACATGATCGCGACCGAGGAGATCGGCGAGGAGCGGGTGACGCGCGCGCTGCCGAAGCTGCGCGTCTATGGCGACACCAAGAAGATCCTCTACTATTTCCGCCCCTCGCCCGACCATCGCCGCATCCTGTTCGGCGGGCGGGCGAGCTTCGTGCAGACCGATCCCGTGCGGGCGGCGGCGACGCTGCACCGCTTCCTGGTGGATTTGATCCCGGACCTCGCGGGCGTGCGCATCACGCATGGCTGGAAGGGCAATGTCGCCTTCGCCTTCGACATGATGCCGCATGTCGGCATCCAGGATGGCGTGCATTACGCGATGGCCTGCAACGGCAGCGGCGTGGTGGGCATGACGCATTTCGGCCGCGTCGCGGCGCGGCAGATCCTCGGCGGGTCCAATCGCGTCTCCGCCTTCGCGCGGCTGCCCTTTCCGACCCGGCCCTTCTACGGCGGCAATCCCTGGTTCATGCCGGTCATCGGCACGGCCTATCAACTGCGTGACCGGCTGGATGGCTGGCGCGTCACCAAGGGGGCTCAGTGATGACGCTTCGGAACTCGCTTCGCACCATCCTCACGCTCGGAGCGCTTTGCCTCCCGGTCGCCTCGCCCGGCGCGCAGACGCTGACGATGGCAGTGCAGTCCACCTTCGGCATCGATCCGCATTTCTTCTTCAACGGCCCGAACATGGCGGCCGCGCGGCACATCTACGACACCGTCATCAACCGCGACGCGGACAGCAAGCAGGTGCCCGGCATCGTCGAGAGCTGGCGCGCGATCGAGCCGCAGGTCTGGGAGCTGAAGCTGCGCCAGGGCGTGGTCTTCCATGACGGCTCGCCCTTCACCGCCGAGGACATCGCGTTCTCCATCGCGCGCATCCCGAACGTGCCGGGCAATATCGGCCCCTACACGATCAACCTGCGCACCATCTCCCGGGTCGAGATCGTGGACCCGCTGACCGTCAGGCTGCACACGAGCGAACCGAACCCGGTGATCGCGGGGCAGATGACGAATGTCTTCGTCGTCTCGCACCGCGCCGCGGCGCAAGCGGTGCCGCAGGATTTCAACGCGGGGCGCGCGGCGATCGGCACCGGGCCTTATCGCGTGGTCGGCGGTGTGACGCCGAGCGGGATGCAGCTCGCGCGGCACGACCGCTATTGGGGTGAGCGGCCGGCCTGGGAGCAGGTGAATGTGCGCGTGGTCGCCAATGACGCCGCGCGGCTGGCCGGGCTGCTCGCCGGCGATTTCGACCTGATCGAGGACGTGCCGCTCGGCGATGTGGCGCGGCTCCGGCGCGAGGGCCAGGTGAATGTCGCGGCGCGGCCGACCGACCGGATCATGTATCTCGCGATGAACGTGGCGCCCGATCCGCTGGCGCTGGTGACCGATGGCAACGGCCGGCCGCTGCCGGTGAACCCGCTGTCCGATGTACGGGTACGGCGCGCGCTGTCCCTCGCGATCGACCGCACGGCGCTCGCCGAGCGGATCATGGACGGGCTCGCGGTGCCTTCCGGCCAGCTCACGCCGGAAGGCTTCGGCGGCTACGACCCCGCGGTGCGCGTGCCGCCCGCCGATGTCGCTGGCGCCCGGCGCCTGCTGGCGGAGGCGGGCTATCCCGACGGCTTCGCGATGAGCATCTCCTGCTCCAACGACCGCTACGTGAACGATGCGCGCATCTGCCAGGCGGTCGGCCAGATGCTGACGCGCATCGGGCTGAAGATGACGGTGGATGTCACGCCGAGCACGGTCTTCTTCCCGCGCATCCGGCCCGCGCGGGTGCTGCTGCCGCTGCATTTCGTTGGCCGTTCCTTCTCCTCGGGCGATGCGTCCTACGTGCTCTCCACCTCCTTCCATACGCGGATGCCGGATGGGCTGCTGGGGGGCGCCAACCGCAGCGGCTTCAGCAACGCCGAGCTCGATCGCCGCATCCGCGAGGTGATGGTGCGCATGGACGACCAGCGCGAGCCGGCGCTGCGCGAGGTGATGCGGGAGGCGCAGGATCTCATGGTGCAGATCCCGCTCTACGTGCAGATGTCCGCGATCGGCACGCGGCGGAGCATCCACTACACGCCGCGCATGGATGAGCAGGTCGTCGCGATCCATGCGCGGCCGGCGCGGTGAGGGGAACAGGGCGATGACCGGCAGACCGACCCTCTACGGGACGCGCCACGCGGTCTCCGCGGGGCACTACCTCGCCACCGCCGCGGGGCATGCGGTGCTGGAGGCGGGCGGCAACGCGATTGATGCGGGCGTCGCCGCGGGAATCGTGCTCGGCGTGGTGCAGTCCGACATCGTGAACGTCGCGGGCGTCGCGCCGATCATCCTGCGGATGGCCGACGGCACGGTGGAGACCATCGCGGGCCTCGGCCATTGGCCGATGTCCATCCCGGCCGATCTGTTCATGCGCGAGCACGGAGGAAAAGTGCCGCCGGGCGTGCTGCGCACGGTGGTGCCGGCCGCGCCCGATGCCTGGATCACCGCGCTGGAACGCCACGGCACGATGTCCTTCGGTGAAGTCGCGGGGGCGGCGATCCGCGCGGCGCGTGACGGCTTCGCGATGCATCCGACGATGCGCAACAACCTGGTCCAGAAGCGCGACGCCTATGCGCGCTGGCCGAGCACCGCGGCGATCTACCTTCCGGGCGGGCGCGTGCCGGAGAACGGCGAAAAATTCGTGCAGGCCGATCTCGCGGCGATGCTGACCTACATGGCGGAGCAGGAGAAGGCGGCGGCGGGGAAGGGGCGCGCGGCCGGCCTCGCGGCCGCACGCGACGCCTTCTACAAGGGCGACATCGCGGCGAGGATCGTGGCCTTCTACCGGCAGGAAGGCGGCTATCTCTCGCGCCAGGACCTCGCGAACTTCCGAAGCCGCATCGAGCCCGCGGTGACGCGGATGTGGCGCGGCCAAGCCATCTCCACCTGCGGTCCCTGGTGCCAGGGCCCCGCGCTGCTGGAGGCGCTGCTGGTCGCTGAGCGCATCGGCTTCGAAGGCCTCGCGCACAACAGCCCCGAATACCTGCATGTGATCGCGGAGGCGCTGAAGGCCGCGCTCGCCGACCGCGAATACCATTTCGGCGACCCCGCGATGGTGGAGGTGCCGCTCGACGAGATTCTGTCCGCCGCGCATGTCACGGCCCGCGCGCTCGCCTTCGATGCGGCCGCCGCCTGCCCGGACATGCCTCCGCCGCTGATCGGCAACGGCACCGATCTGCCGCCGCCCACGCTGGTGAAGCCGCCGGAGGTCGAGGCCGATACCTCCTATGTCTGCGCGGTGGATCGCTGGGGCAACGCCTTCAGCGCGACGCCCTCCGATGGTTCGTGGAACGTGCCGGTGGTGCCGGGGCTCGGCATCGTGGCCTCGGCGCGCGGCTCGCAGAGCCGGCCCGATCCCGCGCATCCCTGCGGCGTCGCGCCCGGGAAGCGGCCGCGGCTGACGCCCAATCCCGCGCTCGCCGTGCTGGCCGATGGCGGGGTGATGCCCTTCGGCACGCCGGGCGGCGACGTGCAGATCCAGTCCATGCTCCAGGTGCTGCTCAACATCCTGCATTTCGGCATGGAGGTGCAGGAGGCGATCGAGGCGCCGCGCATCGCGACCTACGCCTTCCCCTCCTCCTTCGCGCCCTTCGAGTATTTTCCGCGCAAGCTCGCGGTGGAGGCGCGCATCCCCTTCACGACGCGCGAGGCGCTGGCGAAGCTCGGGCATGAGATCCAGGCCTGGCCGGACTGGGCCTATGCCGCCGGCAGCGTCGAGGCGATCCGCACCGATCCCGCGACGGGGATGCTCGCCGCCGGCGCCGATCCGCGCCGGCCGGCCTACGCGATCGCGAGCTAACTCCGGACGCTGCGACAAGCGCCGGGACGCCGGAGGCTGGCCCCGGGGCCTCGCGCGCGCCTAGCCTTCCCACGCAAGCCGAGTTTGGGGAGGGACGCCGATGGGGCGCGGAGCAACCCGCCTGGCCACCCGTGCGGCGCTGCTGGCCTGTGTCGCGGCCTGCATGTCGGGGCCTGCCTTCGCGCAGGCGGACGCCGAGGTGATCGCCGCGATGCGGCGCGAGATCGAGGACATGCGCCGCCGCATGGCGGAGCTGGAGCGGCAGCTCGCCCGCCAGCAGCAGGCGCAGCCGCAGGCGGCGCGGCCGGCCCGCCGACCGGCGGTGGTCGCCCCGCCCGTCCCCGGCGCCGATGCCGCCGTTCGCGCCGAGGCCGCCGCGCGCCAGGCCGAGCAGGCCGCGGCCCAGGCGCAGGCAGCACAGCGCCAGGCCGCCGCCGCACCCGCGTTGCAGGCGACGGTGCCCGGGCTCTCCGATCCCTCGCCGATGGGGCGGCAGGATGCCTCGGGCGACGCGCTGCGCTCGGACCTGCCGGGCATCGCGCTGCGCATTCCCGGCACCGACACGCAGGTGCGGCTCTATGGCTTCGTGAAGCTCACCGCCTCCTACGATTTCAACGGCCGCAACCAGACCGATGCGCCGCTGCCCGGCGGCATCCCGCTCAATGGCAGCGCCGCGGACAGGCAGGGGGGCGATTTCGCCATGACGGGGCGCTTCAGCCGCTTCGGCATGGATACGCGCACGCTGACCAGCTGGGGCACGCTGGAGACGCGGATCGAGGGCGATTTCGGCGGCGGCGCGGCCACCTCCTCCAACGCCGTGTTCCGGCTGCGCCAGGCCTGGGCGGAGATCGGCGATGAGCGGATGCGCGTGCTGGTCGGCCAGGCCAACAGCCTCTGGAACGAGGGGCTGTACGAGACGCTGATCGACGCGACCAACCTCAACCAGTCCTTCATCCGCCAGGCGCAGCTTCGGCTGACGGGGCGGCTGGCGACGGGGCTGACCGGCCAGGTCTCGGTCGAGGCGCCGGAGACGCAATACACCTCCGCCGCCGGCGTCTTCACGCCGGGCGGGACGCTGGCGGGCGGGGCGAGCCCGGCCTTCAACAGCGCGCCGGACCTGCATGGCCGGCTCACCTGGCGGCATGAGGGGCTGGAGCTCGGCGCGCGCGCGATGCTGCGGCAGATCTCGTTCCGCAGTTCCGGAACGGCCGCGGCCGGCGCGGGCAGCAGCGACGCGCTGGGCTGGGGGCTCGCCGGGCATGTGCGCTTCCCCATGCGCTGGGTCTCGCCCGGCTTCGGCATGGATGAGCTGCTCGGCATGGCCTATGCCGGGGAGGGGATCGGGCGCTACCTCGCGGGCAGCACCAACGGGCTCGACGCGACCTCGAATGTGGGCCTCGCCGGCGTGACGAATGCGGCGCTGGATGCGGTGCCGGCCTGGGGCGTGACGGTGGGCTACCGCCGCTTCTGGACGCCGACCCTTCGAAGCAACTTCACCTATTCCTACGCCAGCCAGGACTACCAGGATTATGTGCTGCGCTTCACGCCGGGCTCGGCCGCCGCGACCTCGCTGAACGACGAGGTGCAGCAGGTCTTCGCCAACCTGATCTGGAGCCCGTTCGCGGAAAGCCGCAACGGCATGTTCGGGACGGGGTGGCTCGATGTCGGCATCGAGTACCTCTGGACGCGGCGCAGCGTGTATGGCGGCAGCGCGGCGACGCAGCCGGCCGGCAGCGATGTGGGCGAGGCGAACCGCATCCTCTTCGCGACCATCGCGCGGTTCTGACGAAGGCCTGATACCCGCGTCGCGGGCCGGGGACGGCACGGGGCCTTGATGCGGCGCGCCCGCGCGCCGAGCATGGCGGCCTGATCGGAGGCCGGGCCATGCAGCCGGGGATTCGCCGCGGCTTCGCCGATGTGGCGGGCGGGCAGGTGCATTATCGCGAGGCGGGCCGCGGGCTCGGGCGCACCCTGGTGCTGATCCATGCCTCGCCGGGATCGTCTCTGATGCTGGCGCCGCTGATCGCGGCCTTCGGGCGTGACCGGCATGTGATCGCGACCGACACGGCGGGCAATGGCGACAGCGTGGTCGCGTTGGGCGAGGCGCCGGCGATCGGCGACTTCGCGGCGTGCCACCTGGCGGCGCTGGAGGCGCTCGGGATCGGCACCTTCGATCTCTACGGCACGCATACCGGCGCTTCCATCGCCGCCGAGATCGCGATCGCGGCGCCGCATCGCGTGCGGCGGCTGATCCTGGATGGGGTGGGCATGTACGCGCCGGAGGAGCAGGCGGAGATGCTGGCGCGCTACGCGCCGGCGATGCGGCCCGACCTGCACGCGCAATACCTGATGTGGGCCTGGCATTTCGTGCGCGACACCTACGCGTATTGGCCCTGGTATCGCACCGATGCCGCGCATCGCCGCCCGACGGGGCTGCCTGCCGCCGAGGTGCTGCACGAGAAGCTGGTGGAGGTGCTGAAGGCGATCACCACCTATCACCTGAGCTATCGCGCCGCGATCGCCAACGACAAGCGCGCGCGCTTCCCGCTGATCGCGGTGCCGACCCTCGCCGCCTGCGCGCGCACCGACATGCTGGCGCGGATGTTCGAGGAGTTCGCCGCGCTGGTGCCCGGCGCGGAGCGCGCGCTCACGCCAGGCATCGCATCGCCGGAGGCGCTGGAGGAGACGGTGGCCGTCTTCGCCCGCTTCCTCGATGCCGGCGACGTGGGCTGAGGGAGGTCGCGATGCCGCTCGATTTCTCGCCGGATGAGGGGGACGAGGCGCTGCTCGACAGCCTCGACCGCTTCCTCGCGCGGCACCTGCCGCCGGAGGAGGTGCGGCGACGCGATGCCGCGCATGTCCCGCCCTACGACCTTCTGCCGGTGATGGGCGAACTCGGGCTGTTCGCGATTCCCGTGCCCGAGGCGGAGGGCGGGCTCGGGCTTCCCTGGACCAAGGTCGCGCTGGTGCAGGAACGGCTCGGGCGCGCGGCCTATATGGTCGCCTCCATCTACAACCGCGTCGTCGGCTTCGGCGCGATGTCGCTGCTGACCTACGGGTCGGAGGCGCAGCGGCGCGCGTACCTGCCGCGGTTGGTCGCGGGGCGGCTGCTGATCGCGCTCGCCTTGACCGAGCCTGGCGCCGGCAGCGACGCGGCGGCGCTGACCACGCGGGCGCGGCGCGTGCCGGGCGGCTGGCAGATCACGGGGCGCAAATGCTGGATCAGCGATGCCGAGGGGTGCGACCTGATGATCGTCGCGGCGCGCAGCGATCCGGAGCTGCACGGGCCGAAGGGCATCTCGCTGTTCCTGGTGCCGCCGCGCAGCGAGGGCATCGCGATGACGCGGCTGCCGAAGCTCGGCAACAACTGCATGCCGAGCTTCGACATCGGCTTCGACGAGGCCTTCGTGCCGGAGGATTCTCTGATCGGGCAGGAGGGCAACGGCTTCCGCCACCTGATGTCCACGCTGCATTATTCGCGCGCCTCCATGGCGGCCACGACGATGGGCTGCGCCCAGGGTGGCGTGGATGCGGCGCTGGCGCATGCGAAGGAACGCGTGCAGTTTGGCCGCCCCATCGGCAGCTTCCAGGCCATCCGCTTCCGGCTCGCGGACATGCAGATGCGCGTGGACCAGGCGCGGCTCACCGTGCAGCACCTGGCCTGGCTGATCGCGACGGGGCGCGATTGCCGGCGCCAGGCGGCGCAGGCCAAGGTGATCTCGACCGAGGCTCTGCAATATGTCGCGCGCCACGGGATGCAGATCATGGCCAGCGCCGGCTATGCGGAGGAGAGCGACATGCAGCGCATCCTGCGCGACAGCACGCTCTACAGCTTCGGCGAGGGCAGCAACGAGATCCAGCGCGAACTCATCGCGCGCGAGCTGGGATTGTGAGCGCATGACCGAGGAGCCGATCCGCGCCATCGACGCGGTGGTCAACATCAACACGAAGGAGGCGCTGGCACTGCGCCCCGATCGCCGCGCCTTCTACCGCGAGAAGATGAATGTGTCGGAGGACACCTTCGCCGGCGTCTCGCATGAGGAGATGCTGCGGCTGATGGACGAGGCGGGCATCGAGCGCAGCTTCCTCATCGCGGCGAAGGTCGGCCCGCTCGGCCACCCCGCCTGCTACCACGTGCCGATGGAGATGGTGGCCGAGGCGGTGCGCCGCTATCCGGACCGCTTCTCCGGCCTGATGGGCCTCGATCCCACCGAAGGCATGGCGGGCGTGCGCGCGCTGGAGCGCGCGGTGAAGGAGCACGGCTTCATCGGCGCGCATTTCTATCCGCATTGGTTCGAATTGCCGCCCGACCACGCGCGCTGGTATCCGTACTATGCGAAATGCTGCGAACTCGGCGTGCCGGTGCAGCTCCAGGTCGGGCAATCCATGATCTACGATCCGCGCCTGCCGCGACGCAGCGTCGGGCGGCCGATCACGCTGGATGCCGTCGCCTGCGACTTCCCGGAGCTGAAGATCATCGGCATCCATGTCGGCATCCCCTGGGCCAACGAGATGATCGCGATGGCCTGGAAGCACCGGAACGTCTTCATCGGCACGGATGCGCATTCGCCGAAATACTGGCCGCCGGAATTTGTGCGCTACATGGACAGCTACGGCCAGGACAAGGTGATCTTCGGCACCGACTACCCCGTGCTGGAGTTTTCCCGCACACGCCGTGAGATCGAGGCGCTGGGCCTGCGACCCGGGCCGCTGCGCAAGGTGCTGCGCGACAATGCGCTGCGCGTCTATGGGCTGGCCTGATGCTCAATCTCGGCGAGTGCCTGGAGAGCCACGCGCGCAACCGGCCGCTGCATCCCGCGGTGATCCAGGACGATCGCGTGCTGACGCATGCGGAGTTTGCCCGGATGGTGCGCCAGGTCGAGGCACTGCTGGCGGGGCAGGGGCTGCGCCAGGGCGACCTCGTCGGCGTGGCGCTGGAGGACACGCCGCTGCATCTCGCGGCGCTCTATGCGCTGGCTCGGCGCGGGATCGTCGCGGTGCCGATGGATTGCCGGTGGAAGGCCGCGGAGAAGGCGAATCTCGCGCGGCATTTCGGGTGCTCGGTGACGCTGGTGTCGGGCGGGGATGAGGTGCTTGCCGATGCCGTGCCGATCCTGGTGTTGGACGACGCAACGCTCGACTCCATCCCCCCCATCGCCGACCCACCCGTCGTCGCCGATCCGCTCCCTCTGCTCCTCTCCCTCTCCTCCGGGACCACCGGCCGGCCGAAGGGGCCGATGGTCACGCATGAGCAATTCTTCCGTCGCTTCCTGACCCACTACATCCATCTCGGCTTCGGCGCGGAGGACCGCTTCCTTTCCGCGACGCCGCTCTATTTCGGCGGCGGGCGCACCTTCTGCATGAGCATCCTCTACGCCGGCGGCACCGTGATCCTGAAGCCACCGCCCTACCAGCCGCAGGAGCTGCTGGACGAGGTCGCGCGCACGCAACCCAACTCGTTGTTCCTGGTGCCGACCCTGCTGACGCGGCTGCTCGCGCTGGGGCACGCGGAACCGCCGCTCGCGTCGCTGCGGCTGCTCATCTCCTCCGGCGCGCCGCTCTCCGGCGCGGAGCGCGTGCGGGTGCGGGCACGTCTCTGCCCGAATCTCGCGGAGTACTACGCCTCGACCGAAGGCGGCGGCGTCTCGCTGCTGCTGCCGCGCGAGCAGGAGGCGCACGGCGCGACGGTCGGGCGCCCGATCCATGGCGTCGAGGTGGAGATCGTGGACGAGGACCACGCGCCGCTGCCGCCGGGGCAGGTCGGGCGGCTGCGCTATCGCGGGCCCGGCGTCGCGACCGGTTACCATCGCGATCCGGAGGCCTCCGCCGAGGCTTTTCGGGACGGCTGGTTCTATCCGGGCGACCTCGCGGAGCGCGACGAGGCCGGCTTCATCGCGCTGCGCGGGCGAAAGAAGGACATGATCATCCGCGGCGGCGTGAACATCTATCCGCTGGAGATCGAGACCTGCCTGATGGCGCATCCGGACGTCACGGAAGCGGCGGTGGTCGGCGCGCCCTCGGAGGAGTTTGGCGAGATCGTCGTGGCGCATGTCGCGGGACGCGCGGATGCGGCCGCGCTGCGGGCCTGGTGCGCCACGCGCCTCGCGCCCTACAAGGTGCCGGCGCGCGTGGTGATCCATGCCGAGCTGCCGCGCAACAGCAGCGGCAAGGTGCTCAAGGCGCAGCTCAGCTGATCGGCTTGCGGCAGCGCCGCGCCCGATAGACCACCGATCGCCGTTCCAGCGCGCGGCGCAGCATGGAGCCTTCCATGCCGGCGAATTCGCGCATCAAGCCGGCGACGGGCCGGAAGCGCGCGATGGCGCCGGCCTTGCGCGCCTCCGCCACCGCGAGCGCGCGCAGCACGCCTTCGGTGAGGTCCTGTTCCTCCAGCGCTTCGAGCCCGCTCGCTGCGAAGGCGGCGTCGTTCGCGGCCAGCGAGCCGGCATCGCGCATGTCGGCCCAGGCGAACCAGCCGCCCGGCCGCAGCACGCGCGCGACCTCGCCGAGGAAGCGCGGCATGCTGCCGTAGCAATGCGAGGATTCGATGTTCACCACGCCGTCGAAGCTGGCGTCCGGGAAGGGCAAGGCCTCCGCATCGCCGCGCCGGAAGTCGAGGCCGGGCGCACTGCCGTGCAGGCGCCGCGCGCGCGCCACGGTGCGCGGCGAGAGATCAACGCCCGTCACCGAGGCGACGCCCGGCTGCGCCGCGAGCCAGGCGGCCCCGCCGCCACGCCCGCTGCCGACTTCCAGCAGCGTCGCGCCGTCCAAGGGCAGATCGCCGATCGCCGTGCGGTAGAGGTTGACGAAGACGGCGTCAGGCTCGGCTGGTGGCGCGGCGTCGGGCGCGAGATAGCCGTAGTTCATGAAGTGCCAGGCCGGATCCCGCCAGACGGAGGACATCACGTCGTAGCTCGTGCGCCACATCAGGCGCCTGGTGCGCGGCAGTCCGCCGCGCGCGCCCGCCGCCAGCACGCGGCGGAACACCCCGGCCAGCATCAGCCGGCGGCGAGCTCGGCGGCGAGGCGGGCGCGGCCGCGGCGCAGCAGCTCGTCATCGCCGCGGCGCGCGCCGAGATAGCCCGGGCGGTAATAGGCGAGCAGCGCCGGCAGGGCGCGCCGCAGATAGCCAGGATAGCCGAACATCAGCCAGGCGCCGCGCAGGAAGTTCCGCCCGTATCCCTTCAGGCCGGCATTGGCCCCGATCGCGATCATGTTGTGCACGGAGATGCGGACGAAGTTGACGAGCACGCCGTTGAACACGCCGACCCGCATGAAGTAGCAACGCCAGCCCGGCATGTCCTTCGTCACCTCCCGCAGCACGCGCAGCGCAACGGCGGAATGCTCCAGCTCCTCCACCGCATGCCAGGTCCAGAGCCGGCGATAGGCGGGGCGCGAATTGCGCATGATGTCGTCCCGCGACAGCATCAGGTGGGAGAGGGCGTAGGTGAGCTGCTCGATCGCGCAGGTGATCAGCAGCCGCATCATCGGCCCCTCGACACGCGCGAAGCGGGCGCGGATCGGGGCTTCCAGCGCATCCACGTCCACGCCCAGGCGGCGCAGCGCCTGGTTGTAGGCGGCGTGCTCGCGGGCATGATGCCCTTCCTGCACGGCGTAGCCCTGGATGTCCTGGCGCACCGCCGGGTCCTCGATGCGGTCGAGATAGTGGCGAAGGGAGCGGATGAAGAAGCGTTCCCCCTCCGGCAGGGACACCGCGAAGCCGTCCAGGATCGCGGACAGCAGGACGTCGCTCTCGAACCAGGCTTGGTCGGCGTTCTCGACCAGGCCGAAGCGCAGGTCGCGCGGGATGATGTCGAGCGGGGCTTCGGGCATCACGGCGGAACATAGGGGCTGCCCCCCCCTCGCGGAAGGGTCAGCCGCGCCGGGCGGCTCGGGCGGGGGGCGCCGCCATCGCCCGCTGGAGCAGATCCGCCATCGCATTGTCCGAGGAGGCAATGGCGAGCCGCGTCGCACCCTCCGCGTCGCGCCGGCGCAGCGCGGCGAGCAGGGCGCGGTGGCTATCCACCGACCGCGCGAGCCGGCCCGGCCCGAATCCAAGGCGCAGCCGCAGCGCCTCCACCAGCGCCCAGCTCCGCAGCATCACCGCGGCCGCGTCGGGGTTGCGGGCCAGAGTAAGGAGCCGGGCGTGGAAGGCCTCGTTGGCGGCCATCGCGGCGGGGCCGTCGCCCTGCCGCGCGGCGGCCTCGAAGCGCGCCTCGATCGCGTCGAGCTGGTCGAGATCGGCTTCCGAGACATGGCGCACGACATCGGGGATCAGCAGGCCGAGCACCGCGCCGCGCAGGCGGTAGAGGTTGCGGATGTCCTGCGGCGTGAGTTCGCGCACCCTGGCGCCGCGGTGCGGCGCGGCCTCGACCAGGCCCTCGACCTCGAGCGCCTTCAGCGCGGCGCGCAGCGGTGTGGCGCTGGCGCCGAGTTGCCGTGACAGCGCGGCGACGGTGAGCTTCTCGCCGGGCGCCAGGGCGCCTTCCACGATCATGCGGCGCAGCCTGGCCGTGACGCGGTCCTCTTCGGTGATGGCTTGATCGGACATGGGTTGATTCTATCAAATTCAACGAATAAGGTAAGATGGAACTGGAGGAAACCGCGTGGCCGCCGACCATCCGCGCATCCGCGTGCTCGCGGGGCAGTTCCGCGAATTGACGCGGCAGGACCTGCTTTTCGCGCGGCAGATCGGCTGCGACGGCGTCACGGTGAACAAGCCGGACCTGGACAGCCCCGCCTGGATCGCCTTCCTCAACAAGCAGTTCACCGCGGCCGCTGGCCCGCGCGCGCCGACCCGGCGCTGGTCCGCGCTGGAGCTTGCGCAGATGCGCAGTGCGGTCGAGGCGCATGGGCTGACGCTCGACTGCATCGAGGGCGTGCCGAAGAACCTGCTCGACAAGGCAATGCTCGGCCTGCCCGGCGCCGAGGAGCAGATCGCCGACTTCCAGGCCACGATCCGCGCCATGGGGCAGGCGGGGATTCCGGTGCTTGGCTACAACTGGATCCCCGATGGCGTATGGCGTACGGCGAAGGCCGCGCTTGGCCGGGGTGGGGCGGAGGTCACCGCCTATGACCACGCGATCGGCGCGCGCGTTTCCACCGGCGCGCTGCCACCGCGCGACGAGGCGCAGATGTGGGCGAACTGGGAACGCTTTGTCAGCGCCGTGCTGCCGGTGGCGGAGAAAGCCGGCGTGAAGCTCTCGCTGCACCCGGATGATCCGCCGGTGCCGGTGCTGGACGGCGTGGCGCGCATCTTCCGCGACGAGGAGGCCTTTGCCCGTGCGATGGCGTTCGCCGACAGCCCGCACCACGGCATCGCCTTCTGCACCGGCACCTTCGCGGAGGCCGGGGCCGCGCCGATGATGCGCGCGCTGCGCCGTTTCGCGCGCGCAGGGCGCATCCACTACGTCCATCTGCGCAGCGTCGCGGGCGAACTGCCACGCTTCTCGGAAGCCTTCATTGACGAGGGCACGGTCAATCCGGTCGCCGTGCTGCGCGAGTTGCTGGATGCCGGCTTCGACGGGTTCGTGATCGACGACCACGTGCCGCACCTCGTGGACGACACCGTCTGGGGCCATCGCGGCCGCGCGCATGCCACCGGCTACATCGCGGGAATCCTCCGCGCCCTCACCGACAAGGGAGACACGTCATGACCAGGACGAGGATCAGCCGCCGCGCGGCGCTGGCGCTGCCGGCGCTGCTCGCCACGCCGGCGCTCGCGCAGGACCGGCCGCTGCGCCTGGTGGTCCCGTTCCCGCCAGGCGGATCCTCGGATCTCGTCGCCCGCATGATCCAGCCGGAGGTGCAGCGCTCCCTGGGCCAGACGGTGGTGATCGAGAACCGTGGCGGCGCCGGCGGCCATCTTGGCGCCGAGCATGTCTCCCGCACGACGCCGGATGGCAGCACGCTGCTGCTCACCGAGACGGGCGTGCTGACGACGAGCCCGGCGCTCTATTCGAGGCTGACCTACAACCCCGCGACCGACCTCGCCCCCGTGACGATGCTGATCCACGCGCCCTACATCATGGCGGTGCACCCCGGTGTGCCGGCGCGCGATGGCGCGGAGCTTGCTGCCTATGTGAAGGCCCATCCGGGGCGGATCAACTTCGCGCATTCCGGCGTCGGCGCGCTCAACCACCTGACCGCGTTGGTCGTGGTGCAGCATTGGGGCGGCGCGGTGACGGAGATCTTCTACCGCGGCGGCATGCTGGGCATCCAGGCGGCGTCCCAGGGCGAGAGCCAGATGATCGTCAACGGCGCCACCGCGACGCTGCCCTTCGTGAAGGATGGCCGGCTGCGCGCCATCGCGGTCACCGGCACGCAGCGCCTGGCCGACCTGCCCGACGTGCCGACCTTCGCGGAACTCGGATGGCCGGCCGCAGAGGCCGGCATCGGGCAGGGCCTGCTGGCGCCGGCCCGCACCCCGCCGGCGATCATCGAGCGGCACTACGCGGCCTTTCGTGCGGCGCTCGAGCAGCCCGCAACGCGCGAGCGCCTGGCCGGGCTCGGCGCCGCCATCCGCGCCGAAGGGCCGGAGCCATTCCGGCGCTGGCTGGCAGCCGAGACCGAGCTCTGGACCGGCGTGATCCGCGCGCGCGGCATCAAGCTGGATTAGCCTTCCCTTCACCTTTCTCCCGCAGGATGAGGGTGCGGTCGTGGCGCGAGACGCCACCCGCACCCGCGGCGGGCGGCAGGAGGCCCATTCCCGGCGCGGCAGACGAAAATCCGGAGCCGCCTCCGAATGTCCTCGATCAACACCAACGTCGCCGCGATGGCGGCCGTGCGCTCGCTCAACTCCATCGGCACCGAGATGGGCCGCACGCAGCAGCGCATCGAAAGCGGCCTGCGCATCAGCCAGGCCAACCACGACCCCGCCGTCTTCACCATCGCCCAGCGCATGCGTGCCGACCTCAACGGCCTCTCGGCCGTGGTGGACAGCCAGAATTTCGGCCGCGCCGCGCTCTCGGTCGCGCGCGATGCCGCGACACGCATCTCGAACGAGCTGGGGCGGCTGAAGCAGACCATCACCCAGGGCCAGCAGCAGGGCCTGGATGCCGCGACGATGAACAACCAGATCACCTCGGCGCTGTCCAACATCGACGCCTTCGCGAATTCCGCGAGCTTCAACGGCGTGAACCTGCTGAACAGCAACACCGGCACGTTGACCGTGCTGCGCGAGATCGGCGGCAGCACCACGCAGGTGCAGGGCTCCGACATGCGCTCCTCCGCCGGCGGGCTGAACCTCGCGGGTCTCACCGTCAACCAGGGCGCACGGCAGATCGCCTTCGACAGCACGCTGCAGATCTCGGACGGCACCGGTTTCTCGGTGACCGTCGGCACCACCACCTTCGTCTTCGAGTTCAACAGCGACAACACGCTGGCCGGCTCGGCCGGGCCGAACACCATCGTCCGCGCGGTGGAGTTCACCGACACGCAGTCGCCGCTGCAGCGGCTCGGCGCGCTGCTCGGCGCGATGGCGCAGGACGGCATCAACGCCAGCTTCGACAACAGCGGCAACATCGTCGTCTCCAACGCCACCAATGTCGGCTCCGGCGGCAACGGGCTGACGGCGGTGACGGGCGCCACCGTCTCGCAGATCGGCGGTGCGCAGGGCGCGATCGCGCGGGTGGATGGCGCGATCACCACGGCGGGCTCGATCCTCGCGCGGCTCGGCTCGGCGGTGGTGCAGATGGAAGGGCTGCGCGACTTCAGCCTGCAGATGCGGGATTCCTTGCGGGAGGGTCTCGGCGCGCTGGTCGATGCCGATCTCGCCGAGGAAAGCGCGCGATTGACCAGCCAGCAGACGCGCCAGCAGCTCGCGACGCAGTCGCTCTCGATCGCGAACCAGCAGAGCCAGTCGCTGCTCGCGCTGTTCAGGTAGGCGTGACGCGGGCGGGGCTCAGCGGATCCCCGCCCGCATGAAGGACTGCACGAATTGCCGCTGGAACAGCAGGAAGCCGAGCAGCAGCGGCGCCGAGGTCATCAGCGTCGCCGCCGAGATGATCGCCCAGTCGATCCCCTGGTCGGTGGAGGCGAAGACGGAAAGCCCCACCGTCAGCGGCCGCGTCTCCACCGTGTTGGTGATGACGAGCGGCCAGAGGAAGTTGTTCCAGTGGTAGGAGACGGAGGTGAGCGCATAGGCGAGGTAGGTCGGCTTCGCGAGCGGCACATAGACGCGCCACAGCACCGCGAGCGTGCCGCAGCCCTCCACGATCGCGGCTTCCTCCAGCTCCTTCGGCACCTGGCGGAAGGTCTGGCGCAGGAGGAAGATGCCGAAGGCGGAGGCCATGTAGGGCAGGCCGATCGCCAGGATCGTGTCCACCAGGCCGAGCCTGCGCATGGTGGCGTAGTTCTCCACCAGCAGGATGTCCGGCATGATCATGAGCTGCGCGAGCACCAGCGCGAACAGGATCCCGCTGCCGGGGAAGGCCGCGCGGGCGAAGGCGAAGGCGGCGAGCGTGCAGAGCACGAGCTGCGCCGCCAGGATCATCGTGACGAGGATGAAGGTGTTGAGGAAGTAGCGCGCGAAGGGCGCGGCCTCCCACGCCGCGGCGAAGTTCTCGAAGGTCAGCGGGGCGAACAGCTCGAAGCGCGTGGCGTAGCCGGTCGGGTGGATCGCCGCCCAGACCGCGTAGAGCAGAGGCGCGATCCAGATGATGCCGAGGAGCCAGGCGGCCAGCGTTTCCAACAAGCGCGTCATGGATACACCCACGCCCAACCTGCGCCCGCCGCAGGCGGGCGAGCGCCCGAATGGGCGCCGCGGCTTATGCCGCGTAGCCAAGCGCGCGGAGGCGCGCACCGGCGATTGAGGGCGGATTGGCCACGATCCGCGAGGTCAGATGTCACCGGTAGTGCACCCGCTTCTCGGCGACGAGGAACTGGAAGGCCGCCGCGATGGCCAGGATCACCAGCAGGATCATCGTCAGCGCCGAGGCCGTCGCCGTGTCCCAGAAGCGGAACCCCATCTCATAGATGTAGGTGAGCAGGAGCTGCGTGGCGTTGTCCGGGCCGCCGCGCGTCATGACGATGATGTGGTCCACCAGCCGGAAGCCGTTGATCACGGCGTTCACCAGGATGAACAGCGTGGTGGGCCCCAGCAGCGGCAGCGTCACGCGGAACAGCACACGACGGCGCGAGGCGCCCTCGATCGCCGCGGCCTCGTAGAGATTGGGCGGGATGGCCTGGAGCGCGGCGAGGTAGAAGATCATGAAGAAGCCGGCTTCCTTCCAGACGGCGATCGCGATCATCGCGCCGAGCGCGGTCTCCGTCTGGCCGATCCAGTTGGTCGGCCCCCAGCCGAGCAGCGCGCCCGTCACGCGGTCGAGCAGGCCGTAATCGGGCGTGAAGAAGAACAGCCAGAGATTCGCGACCGCGATCATCGGCAGCACGGTCGGCGTGAAATAGGCGACGCGCAGCGCCGTCCTGCCGTGGATCTTCGCGTTCACCCAGAGCGCCATCGCGAGCGCCAACGCGATCGAGACGGGGATGGTCGCGCCGGCATAGATCAGGTTGTTGGTCAGCGCCTTCCAGAAGATCGGGTCCTCCAGGAGATAGGCGTAGTTCTCCGCGCCCACCCAGCGCGCGGGCCGGTTGGCCCGCGGCGTGGTGAAGAAGGAATGCCAGAGCGTCGCGACGGCAGGGTAATGCGTGAAGGCGACCAGCAAGGCCAGCGCCGGCGTCAGCAGCAGCCAGCTATGAATGGTCGCCTTCCGCATCAGCGGAACTGCCGCAGGATGCGCTCGGCCTCGGCCTGCGCCTCCGTCATCGCCTGCCGCGCCGGGCGGCGGCCGAGCAGCGCGGCCTGCAGCCCGTCGTTCAGCGCCTTGGTCACGCGCTGGTTCTCATGCGTCGAGAGCTCCGCCACCGCATGCGGCAACTGGTCGCGCGCGACGGCCGCGGCGGGGAAATCCGCGACATAGGCGCGCATCGCCGGCGTCTCGAAGGCGGCGGGCGAGACGGCGACATAGCCGGTCTCGATGCCCCAATGCGCCGCGCGCTCCGGCGTCGTCAGGAACTTCGAGAAGGCGACGGCGGCCTCGCGCTGCGCGGGATTGGCCGACTTGAACACGTAGAGGTTGCCGCCGCCCGTCGGGCTGCCGCGCCGCACGCCCGCCGGGAGCATGGCGACGCCGAAGGGGAAGGGCGCGTTGCGGCGGACATTCGTCAGGTTGCCCGTGGTGGTCCACATCATCGCGGTCTTGCGCTCGAAGAAGTCGCGCGGCGTGGTGCCCCACTCGACGATGCCGGTCGGGTGCACC
>VFQR01000454.1_pt1 | contig 57945 bp, 53 predicted proteins | sample 3512321 | NCBI WGS metagenome assembly VFQR01 (sample SAMN10412374, study PRJNA504923) | tailings metagenome | isolation source: Relicate 3 Philex TSF1 revegetated site | place: Philippines: Tuba, Benguet | collected 2017-08-29 | reverse complement strand
CCTGTTCCTGGTAGACGATGACGCCCTGGGTCTCCTTCACCAGGTGGTCGATCTTGGGATGGATCGACGCGATCTCCTCTTCCTTATGCTTGCGGGCGTTGTAGACGGGGATGTTCTCCATCGGGCCGGGCCGGTAGAGCGCCACCAGCGCGATGATGTCCTCGATGCAGTCCGGCTTCATGCCGATCAGCGCCTTGCGCATGCCGGCCGATTCCACCTGGAACACGCCGACGACCTCGCCCCGGCTCAGCATCTGGTATGTCCTGGCGTCGTCCAGCGGAATATGCGCCAGGTCGATGTCGACGCCGCGGCGCCGGATCAGTTCGACCGCCTTCTCCAGCACGGTCAGCGTCTTGAGGCCGAGGAAATCGAACTTCACCAGCCCGGCCTGCTCGACCCACTTCATGTTGAACTGGGTGACGGGCATGTCCGAGCGGGGGTCTCGATACATCGGCACGAGTTCGGAAAGCTTCCGATCGCCGATGACGATGCCGGCCGCATGCGTCGAGGCGTGGCGGTAGAGGCCTTCGAGCTTCTGCGCCGTGTCGAGCAGCGTCTGCACAATCGGCTCCCGCTCCGCCTCCTCGGCGAAGCGCGGCTCGCCCTCGATCGCCTTTGCCAGCGTCACCGGGTTCGCCGGGTTCTGGGGCACCATCTTGCACAGTCGGTCGACCTGGCTGTAGGGCATCTGCAGCACGCGGCCGACGTCGCGCAGCACGGCGCGCGCCTGCAGGGTCCCGAAGGTGATGATCTGGGCCACCTGGTCGCGGCCGTATTTCTCCTGCACGTAGCGGATCACCTCGTCGCGGCGGTCCTGGCAGAAGTCGATGTCGAAGTCCGGCATCGACACGCGTTCGGGATTGAGGAACCGCTCGAAGAGCAGCGAGAAGCGCAGCGGGTCGATGTCGGTGATGGTGAGCGCATAGGCCACGAGCGAGCCGGCGCCCGAGCCGCGGCCCGGACCGACCGGGATGCCCTTCGCCTTCGCCCACTTGATGAAGTCCGACACGATCAGGAAGTAGCCGGGAAACTTCATCCGCGTGATGATGCCGATCTCGTAGTCCAGGCGCTCGGCATAGTCGGCCTCGCTGTAGCCGGGCGTCAGCCCCTGCCGCTCCAGCCGCTCCTTCAGCCCCTCGCGGGCCTGTCTTGCCAGCTCGTCGGCCTCGGCGCGCAGCGCCGCCTCCTGGTCCTCCGCGTCGGCGCCGGTGAAGCGCGGCAGGATCGGGTCGCGGTTCTTCGGATAGAACGAGCAGCGCCGCGCGATCTCGATCGTGTTGTCGATCGCCTCGGGCAGGTCCGAGAAGCGGCGCGCCATCGTCTCCTGCGAGGCCAGGTGATGGTCCGGCGTCAGGCGACGCCTGTTGTCCTGGGCGACCACCGTGCCCTCGGCGATGGCCAGCAGCGCGTCGTGCGCCTCGTACTCGTCCGGCCCCTTGAAGAAGGCCTCGTTGGTCGCGACCAGCGGCAGCCGGTGCCGGTAGGCGAGGTCCACCGTCGCCGCCTCCACGGCGCGGTCGTAGCCCGCGACGCGCTCCAGCTCGACATAGAGGCGGTCCCCGAAAGTCGCGGCCAGCCACAGCAGGCGTTCCTCGGCCAGCGCCGGCTGCTCCGCCCTGAGCGCGGTTCCGATCGGCCCGCGCGGCCCGCCGGTCAGGCAGATGAGGCCTTCCGCATGCTCGGCCAGCCACTCCGTGGGAACATGCGTCGGCTGGCCCGCCGGCAGGTCGAGATAGGCCCGGCTGATGAGGCGCACGAGGTTGGCGTATCCGTCCCCGGTCGCCGCGATCAGCACCAGCGGCGAAAGTGCCGGACCTGCGTTGCGTGCGCCGCGACCCATCCTGTCGACCGCTTCGCCGAAGGCCACGTCGAGCTGGCAGCCGATGATCGGCTGCACGCCGTCCTTGGCCGCCTTCTGCGCGAATTCCAGCGCGCCGAACAGATTGTTCGTGTCGGTGACCGCGATCGCCGGCGAGCGGTCCTTGAGCGCGTGCCCGACGATCTTGCCCAGCGGCAGCGCGCCCTCGAGCAGCGAATAGGCCGAATGCACCCTCAGATGAACGAAGCGCGGCGCGGATGCGGGCGGCTGCGAGGCCGATTCCTGCGCGGCGCGCAGGATGGGATCGCGCGGGGGACGGGCGTCGCTCATTGCTTCCGGGACTCGGTCATGATGCCGCCATTCTCACGACTGCGGCCGGCCCGTCGAGTCCCGATTGCCCCGATATGCACCCGTTGTGGAAAAGACGGCTCAGCCGCCCGCCCACACGTCCAGCACGTAGCGGTCGGCGCGGATCATCTCGTCCATCCAGGCCTCCGCCTCCTCCATCGCCACGTCCTTTTCCTCGGCATAAATCGTCGTCAGCGCGCGCTTGACGTCCGGCTCCATGCGGCTGCCGTCGCCGCACACGAAGATCACCGCCCCGTCCTCGATCAGCCGCCAGACCTTCGCCCGCTCCCTGCGGATGAGGTCCTGGACATAGGCCTTCTCGCCGTCGTTGCGCGAGAACGCGACGTGCAGGTCGACGAGGCCCTGCGCCGCGAAACCGGTGAGTTCCGGCTCGTAGATGAAGTCCTGCTGCGGGTGGCGGCAGCCGAAGAACAGCATCGCCGGACCGGGCTTGCGCCCGGCCCCGGCCTGCACCGCGCGCTCCTGCAGGAAGGCGCGGAACGGCGCCAGCCCGGTTCCCGGCCCGATCATGATGACCGGCCGGGCCGGATCGTCGGGCAGGCGGAAACCGGCCTTGGTTTCCTTGATGGAGGCGTGGATGGTCGAGCCCTCCGGCATGCCGCAGAGCTGCGTCGAGCAGACGCCCCTGAACGTCCCGTCGCCCGACCGCGCCGGGCCCTCCACGACGCCCACGGTGATCGAGCACAGGCCGTCGGCCGCATTTGGCGAGGACGAGATCGAATAGTAGCGCGGCGCCATCAGCGGCAGCATCTCGAGATAGACGCCGAAAGGCAGCTCGCAGGCCGGATGCGCCTCCAGGAGGTCGAGCACCGAGCGGCGCTTGGCGAAGACCTCGGCCCTGTAGGCATCGCCGGCCAGCGCCTCGAGCTTCGGTTTCGTCGCCGGGCAGCGCGTATGTTCGGCCATCGTCTCGATCTGCTTGCGGGTCGCCACCGCCTGCAGTTCCACGAGGTCTGTGAGGATGTGCGCCACCGGCACCGTCCCCTCGACGCCGAGCGGGTTCTGCCGGCCGCCCGTGGTCGCAAGCCTGACATGGGCGTCGCGATCCATCCCGAAGCGGGCGAGCACGCGGTCGACGAGTGCCGGCGCGTTCGAGGGCACCACGCAGAGATGGTCGCCGGGCCTGTAGGTCGTGCCTTCCGGCAGCGCCACCTCGATATGCCTGGTCGAGCGGTCCGACGGCTTCGGCCCGTCCCGCTTCTGCAGTTCGCGGTTGGCGACCACCCGCATCGGCTTCGCCCCGGCCTGGGCGATGACGGCGTTCGCCTGCCTCGGCGACACGATCTCCACCCGGTAGAGCGGTTCGGCCTTCGCCTGCTCGGAAAAGTCGATGTCGAGTTCCAGCGCCTTGCCGACCTGCGGCAGCAGGCCCTTGAGCCAGTCCTGGAACTGGCCGTCGAGATCCTCGCGCGCGTCCCCCTCCCCGCGATCCGCGATGCGGCGCGCGCCGAGAGCGGCCAGCTTCTCGTCGATCATGCGCGGTATGGTCTGGAAGGTCGAAGCCCAGTCGCGGTTGCCGCAGCCGAACACCGTGTAGTTTACGCCCGTCGCCGCACCCGGCCCGGCCGCCTCCAGCCACTCGACGAACTTCACCGCATTGTCGGGCGGCGAACCGTTGTAGGAGGCGGTTGCGATGACCACCGCGCCCTCGGTGGGCAGGCTTCCTGCATGGCTGTCGAGTTCGGCCAGCGTCACCTCGAAGCCGTTCAGCTCGCCGGCCAGCGCGATGTCGCGCGCAATCTCTTCGGTGGTTCCAAGGTTCGAGCCGTAGAGCACGGCCAGCGGCGTGCCGTGGCTCGGGCGCCGCGCCGTCTGCGATGCGGTCGCGTCCTCGCCCTGGTTCGCCGGCAACGCGGCGCCGGGCACGGTGGCGCTGCGCGTGCGGCCCGGCCGCGGCTTGACCTTGATCGTGAAGCCGTCCGGCTTGATCGACAGCGATTCCTTGATCTTGAGCTTGTAGTTCCTGTGGTCGAAGAGCTGGAAGCGCTGCATGATCATCGCCAGCACCAGCGTCGCCTCCTGCATGGCGAACTGGCGCCCGATGCAGGCGCGCTGCCCGTTGCCCCAGGGCTTGAAGGCGTTTGGCGGGCGCGCGGCCATCGCCTCCCTCGAGAAGTTCTCGGGATCGAACTTCTCCGGCTCCGGCCCCCACACGGCAGGATCGCGGTGGAGCATCAGCGTCAGCAGCGTGACGAAGGTGCCCTTCTTCAGCGGATATTTCCCGCCGATCACCTCGTCCTTGTACGGATAGAGGCCGATCGCCGGCGCGGTCGGATAGAGCCTGAGCGCCTCGTTCAGGATCTGCTGGATGTAGGTGAGCTGATTGATCTGCTGGAAGGTCGGCATCACGCCGATGTCGGTGCCGAGCACGCGATCCACTTCCTCGTAGGCCCTGGCGACCACGTCCGGATTGTTCACCAGGAAGTAGAGCGTGAAGGACAGCAGCCCGGACGTCGTTTCGTGGCCGGCGATCAGGAAGGTGATGATCTGGTAGCGGATGTTCTCGTCGGACAGGCTCTCGCCGGTCTGCTTGTCCACGCCCGCCAGCATGAAGTTCAGCAGGTCCTTCTGCGACTGGTCGCCGCCGCCGCGCCTGCGCTCCCGGATGATCTCGTCGACGAGCTCGCTCATGAAGTCGATGTCGGCCTTCATGCGCGCCAGCCGCTTGGAAAGCACGAGCTTTTCCAGCGGCAGGCCGCGCTGCACCATCGCCGTTTCCAGCGTCCGCGTCAGCGCGTCGATGAAAGGGTGGTAGTCGCGCCGGTAGAAGGAGTTGAACCGGTAGCCGAAACCGCAGATGCCGATCGTGTCGAGCGCCAGCGCCGTCATGTCGTGCACGACGTCGATCTCGTCGTCGGCGTTGAGGCGTTCCCACTTGGTGCAGAGCTGCGCGGCGATGTCCTGCATCAGCGGCAGGTATCCCGCCATCGCCCGGTGCGCGAAGGTCGGCAGGAGGATGTTGTGGGCCTTTGCCCAGTTGGGCTCCTGCGTGTCGGAGGTGAAGAGCCCGTCGCCGGCCGCTGCCCTGATGCGCCTCAGCGAGCCGCGCACCGCCTTGTCGAAACGGCTTTCGTCGCAGATCTCGTCGACGAGGTCGGCGCCGGACACCACCACCAGCGGCGTGCCCATCATGTTCAGCCAGAAGATCGGCCCCTGCTCGCGGGTGAGCTGCATCAGGCTCTGGAGCGGAGTGTCCGAATCCACCGTCAGCATGTTGCCGACGATCGGCTTTCCCGGCGGACTCGGTATCGGATGCAGCGCGTTCTTCTGCGCCATGGTCTCCTCCCGCATGCTCCCTGAAGCCGGTGCCGTCCGGCCTTTCCTCCATTAATCTCGACTTGGCCCGCAAAGGCAATGGTGCCCCAGCGTCAGGACGAAGCGACCCCGGCCCGCCGCACGGGCGGGCCGGCACGAAGGTGCCCTGCCCTTAGAACTTGAACGACAGGCCGCCGTAGAAGGAGCGCCCGTTGCCGGGGTTGAAGAGACGCGCGTCCGGCGCCGCGATTCCCGTCACGCTGGTCGAGGAGATGTATTTCTCGTCGGTCAGGTTTCGGCCCTCTAGGAAGAACTTCAGCCCGTTTTCGAGCGTCAGCCCGGTCCGGAAGCCGAGAAGCGCATAGGGTTCGGTCTTCAGCGTGTTGGCGTTGTCGACGCAATAGGCTTCCGGCACCCATTCGACGTTGGGACCGGCGAAGAAGCCCGAGGGATGCTCGTAGAGGAGTTCCGCCCGCAGATAGTGCGCCGGCGCGCCGGGAATGCGGTTGTCGCCCCATTGCGGGTTGCCGTCGAACACGAAGCGGCTCCACGTATAGGCGCCGTTCAGCCACAGCCGGTCGCCGCCGCTGGGCAGCACGCCGTCAAGGAGCGCGACGCCGAGGCCGATCTCCGCGCCCTGGTGGATCGTCCGGTCGACGTTCTCGACGCGGCTCATCCCGCCGCCGAGATCGATGAACTGGAGTTCGTCCTCCACCCACGCATGGTAGACCGAGGCGTTCCACCGGAACCTGTCGGTCTCTCCGCGCGTGCCGAGCTCGATCGTCCACGCCTTCTGCGCCTCGATGTCGGCCGGGTTGACCGGGATGAAGGAGGTCGAGAGCTCGCTGAGCGGCGGCGGCTCGAACGACCGGCTGACATTGGCGAAGACCTGCCAGTCCGGCCGCACGTCGTAGAGAACGCCGAGACGCGGGCTGAACGACAGGAAGTCGCGCCCCCCGCTCGCTCCGCCGAAGGCGACGTCCACGCGCCGGTCGGCATAGGCGACCTGCCCGCCGAGAACGAGCGCCAGTTCGGGCGTCACGCGGTACTGGTATTCCGCGAAAAACTCGGCGTTGAAGAGGTTCTCCCTCGCCTCGTAGGTCGGGGCGCCGCGCTCTCCGACGACGTTCACGAACCGCTTCGCGTCGGTCGTGCCGCCGCCGACATTCACCCCGTAGGTGAGCACGCTCTCCCGGTCGCCATGGTCGAAGCGCTGCTCGCCATGCACGAACGTCCCCCAGTCCAGGTAGACATTGTCGAGATACTGGAAGATCGGATGCTCGAGATGCTTCCTGAAGCCGTAGGCGCCGATGGCGAGCGAGCCGTTGTCGAGTTCGATCGTCGTCCGGTTCGCCAGCCGCACGGATTCCACGTCGCGCCGCCAGTCGTTCGCCGCCTTGAACGGGTCCGCCTGGCGCGGGTCCGTCAGTGCCTGCGTCCGCGTCAGCTCGCCCGGAATCTGCTGGTACACGTCGTTGAACGAGAAGAACGTGCGCGTCTCGATGCGGTCGTTGATGCGGTAGCCGACATTGCCGTTCAGCCGCCGGCTGTCCTGCTCGCTGTGGTCGCGGAAGCCGTCCTGGACCAGCCAGCTCGCCGAGACGTAGTAGTCCCAGTCGCCGATCGCCTTGCCCGACGCGAACTGTCCGCGCAGGAAGCCGAAGGAACCCGCCTCTGCGCGCAGCAGTGCCGGCGAGTCGAAGTCCCGGCCCGTCGGCGTCTCGAAGGCAACGACGCCACCCAGCATCGCCGCGCCGTAGCGCAGCGCGTTGGCGCCCTTGAACACCTGCATGTGCGAGAGGCTGAGCGGATCGATCTCCTGGAAATCGCCGGCGCCGTCGGCCGTGTTGATCGGGATGCCGTCCACCAGCAGCTTCACGCCGCGCAGGTGGAAGGTCCTGGACAGCCCCGAACCGCGGATGGTCAGGCGCGAATCCTCGCCGAATTTCGGTTGCGCGAAGACGCCCGGCACGTAGTCGAGCATGTCCTTGGTTGTCGTGGCGGCGGTGGATTCGTAGGCTTCCGAGCGGACGAGTTCGGCGCCTCCCGGGGTACGCGCCACCTCCTCGCGGGCCTTGGCCTGTCCTGCCGTGTCTCCCGGGACGCCGCCTTCGCTAACGACGATCTCGTCCAGCAAGACGGCCTCCTGCGAATGGGCACTCGTTGCCGCGATGATCGCGGCTGCGGCCGTGGCGAGCCGCAAGCGACGGGCGCGCAGCCCGCTTCTGTTCGGTTTCATGTTCCGTTGCCTTGTCTTCTGAATGCACGAACGGCTGCCGGACCCGGACCGGGTCGCGGCGTCCGACGGTTGGACGCTTCAGAAGTGGCGGGGCGGTCCGCGCGGCCTGCGCGGCAGCCAGGTCGGGTCGACGGGCGCCGGCGCGTGATCGATCCGGGGAAGCGCGCCGAGCGTGCGCAGGTCCCGGGCAAGCACGATCCATTCGGGAACCGGCGCAGCCCCGTCCCAATGCGCGAGCTTGGCGGCGAGGCAGCACCAAGGCCGGCCGGAGCCTTCGTCCGAGGACGCGGGATCGACATGCATCGTGCAGATGACGTTGCCGAAGGAATCGCGAGGCGGCTCGCCGCCGGCCGAAGCTGCGAGCGCGGTGGAATAGACCGTCATCAGCAAGGCCGTGACGATTGCTATCCAACGCCAGCGCGGCAACCCGGTGATCACGCGGCAAATTCCCCCTGTGGGCAAGAATTAGCCGATGCCGTGACGACGGGCAATCGCCATGTCGCCGCGGTTCAGCCGCCTGGCTGCCGCATGATCCGGCGGTCGATCAGCGCCGCCACCGCGCCGATGCCGTAGGCGGCGGCCGCGAAGGCCGGCGCGGCGCCCGTGCCGAAGAGGTCCGCCAGCCAGCCGGCCGCGACGGGGCCGATGAACTGCCCGCTGCCGAGCGCGGCGGTCGCGAAGGAAAAGGCGCGCGCGTAGTCCTCGGCCGAGGAGCGCTCCCGCGCGATGGCGCTAGCGATCGAGGGCGTCGACGACAGGCCGAGCCCCACCATCAGCGCGCCGGCGAGCGCTGCGACCGCGAGGTCGGAGATGGCGAGCGCCGCGCCTGCCGATGCGAGCGCCAGGCCGAATACCATCGCCGAAGGCTTCAGCCGGGGATTGTTGAGGATGAGGATGGTGAGCCACGCCCCGATCATCGAGGCCGTGCCGACCGCGACCCACATGGCGCCGGTCACCGCCACGCTCGCCTCGGCGGCCGCCATGCGCGCGCCCGCGAATGTCGAATAGGCGATGTAGCCGGCGCCGAACATGAAATACGCCACGAGGAAGAATATCCAGCGCGGCGTCAGCATCGCCGACAGGCCGAATGGATGCGCGGAAGGCGGTTCGGGCGGCGAGACGGAGGAGGCCGGCATCAGCACGGCGAGCCCGAAGGCCAGCGCCGCCGTCCCGGCGAAGGCCGCGCGCCAGCCGATGCCCGGCGAGAGCAGCCCGCCGATTGCCAGCCCCGAGCCGATGATGGCGAAGCCCATGCCGGCCCACACGATGGCGCTGACGGTCGGCCGCCGCGACGCGCTCACCGCCCCGAGCGCGATCACCATGACGCACAGCAGCGCCATTCCCGCGCCGAGACCGCTGGCCAGGCGGCCGGCGGCAAGCACCCCGTAGGCCGGCCCGCGGCCGGAGCGAGCGCGCAGGCGGCTGCGCCGCAGGCGACCAGCATGTGGCCTAGGAAGGCCAGCCTGCGCGCGCCCGTGCGCCGCACGATCATCGGCGCGACCAGCGTTCCGGCAAGATAGCCGGCCATGTGGGTCGCATTCAGCGTGCCGCTGGCGAGATAGTCGAGCCCGAGATCGGAACGCAGCGCCGGCACCATGACGCCGAAGGTGAAGCGGTGCATACCGACATTGAGGGCGACCGACCCCATCGCCCACGCAATCAGCGCGATCGGCAGGGCCTCACGAAGCGTCGGTCGGTGCTGATGGTCCACGGCGAGCCGGATGGTGAATGAGCGCCAAGGCTTAGCCGGACTGGGCCGGCTTCACAACCGTGCGGGGAACTGCCTCTGCCCGGCGATCAGCGCTCGCGCCTCAGCCCCTTGGCGGCCAGTTCGCCGAGATAGGCCTGCCAGCGCGCATCCTTCTCGTGGACGAGTTCGTGAAGATACGTCCACGTGTAGATGCCGGTCTGGTGCGTGTCGTCGAAAACGATGCGCACGGCGTAGTTCCCGACCGGCTCCATGCCGGCGATCGCGACGTCGATCTTGCCCGGCACGGTGATGCGCTCGGCCGGCGAATGGCCCTGCACTTCCGCCGACGGCGACACCACGCGCAGGAACTCGGCCGACAGCGCGACGGGCGCGTGCCCGGGGAACGTCACGGTGAGGGTTCGCCTGTCCTTCGACACGCGCAGTTCGTCGGGCGGCGTTGTCATGCTGCGTCAGGGGTGATTTCGTCGACGATCCGCCGACCGAACTTCTGCTCGGCGGAGGCAAGTTCGAATGCCGTCTGCAGGTTCATCCAGAAGCGCGCGTCGTTTCCGAAGTACCGCGCGAGCCGCAATGCGGTCTCTGGCGATATGCCCCGCTTGCCGTTGACGATGTCGGTGACGCGACCCGAAGGCAGCCGCAGAGCGATCGCCAGGCGATTGGCGGAGAGCTCCCGCGCCTCCATCTCGCGTCGCAGAATTCGTCCTGGGTGGACCGCCATCATGGTATGTCTCCTACCTGTGATAGTCGACGATCTCGACGTCCCATGCATTTCCGTCATCGAAACGGAAGCACAAGCGCCAGGGACCATTGATCGTCATCGCCCACTGTCCCTTTCGATCGCCGGCCAGCTTGTGAAGCCCGACCGACCGCAGAGGGCTGAGGTCGCTCAAGGCGGTCGCCGCATCCAGGGCCGCCAGACGTTCGAACGCGGCCTCCTCGTCCAGCCCCGCGAACCTGGACTTCCCGTCTTCTGCGAACCGGCGCGTCGGCCCGTTTGCCCATGAACGGATCATCAAATTCCATACTACACTTCCCGTAGTACGACAATCGCCACCATCACCGTTCGAAAGCAGCATCGGTCCCCGCCTTGAATCCGCCGGCGGAATGGCCGACATTGTCGCCATGAGCGAGAACTTCCCGGTCCAGACGCCCGCGCCTCCCGCCATGATCGACCCATTCGGGCGGTCGATCACCTATCTGCGCGTCTCGGTCACGGATCGCTGCGACTTCCGCTGCACCTACTGCATGGCGGAGGACATGACCTTCCTGCCGAAGCGCGACCTGCTCAGCCTCGAGGAACTGGACCGTCTGTGCACCGTCTTCGTCGAGAAGGGCGTCAGTAAGCTTCGTCTCACAGGCGGCGAGCCGCTGGTGCGCAAGAACATCATGCATCTGGTGCGCCAGCTTTCGCGGCATCTCGACAGCGGCGCCCTCGACGAGCTGACGCTGACCACCAACGGCTCGCAGCTTGCCCGCCATGCCGACGAGCTCGCCGATTGCGGCGTCAGGCGCATCAACGTATCGCTCGACACGCTCGACGCCGGCAAGTTCCGCGCGGTGACCCGCTGGGGCGATCTGGCCAGGGTGATGGAAGGCATCGAAGCGGCGAGCCGCGCCGGGCTGAAGATCAAGCTCAACGCGGTCGCGCTCAAGGGCTTCAACGACGCCGAACTGCCGGAGATGCTGCGCTGGGCGCATGGCCGCGGCATGGACCTGACCGTCATCGAGACCATGCCGATGGGCGAGATCGACGCCGATCGCACGGACCAGTACCTGCCGCTGTCGCAATTGCGTGCCGATCTGGCCAAGCGGTTCACGCTCGTCGACATCCCCTACCGCACCGGCGGCCCCGCGCGCTATGTCGAGGTGAAGGAGACCGGCGGCCGGCTCGGCTTCATCACGCCGCTGACCCACAATTTCTGCGAAAGCTGCAACCGCGTCAGGCTGACCTGCACCGGCACGCTCTACATGTGCCTCGGGCAGGAGGACGCCGCCGACCTTCGCGCGCCGCTGCGTGCCTCCGAGGGCAACGAGCTGCTCTCCGCCGCCATCGACGAGGCGATCTTCCGCAAGCCGAAGGGCCACGACTTCGTCATCGACCGGCGCACCAGGCGGCCGGCCGTGTCGCGCCACATGAGCGTCACCGGCGGCTGATTTCCCGGATCAGACGTAGGGGCGCGTCTGCACGTAGGCCGGCCGCTCGCCGACCGCCTCGCGTAGCGCGTCGAGCCGGGGAACCGGCTCCACCCATGGCGCGTCCGCGAAGCGCAGCCTCAGATAGTCCAGCGCCACGATCGTCGTCAGCACGCCGACATGCGGCGTCCCGCCGGTATAGGCGGGCGGATTTTCCTCCAGCGCCCGCAGCCCCGTGACGATGGATCGCCGCCGCCGCAGGCCGACGCGGCTCTCGCCGAATGCGGGATCCATCTGCATGACGCCGATGATGATGTGCACCATCGCATCCACCACGCCCATCGCCCGCCCCGCCTGCGATATGATCAGGTCGAGCGGCCCGTCGAGCAGCGACGGCTCGGGGATCTTGCGCTCCAGCCACATCAGGATCAGCAGGCTCTCGGTGATCGGCAGGCCCTCGTCGGTCTTGAGCGTCGGCACGCGGGCGGCCGGATTGAGCTCGATCAGCGACGGGGCGTCCGCCCATGGGTTGACGAATTCCGTGCCTGAAAGATCGAAGCCCTTCTCGGCCAGCGCGATCCGCGCGATCCGCGCATAGGGCGACGTCGTATTGCTGATGATCTTCAATTATTTGTCTCCAGATATTCAACCGAGGCAGCGTTCCAGCATGGCCTGCGCCTGCGCCACCGTCATCTTGCGTGCCGAGGGACAGGCTATAACGGTCCGGTCGGTGACGGTCGACAGGTCGAATTCCTGCGCCTTGATGCCGGCATAAAGCCCCGGAACCGATCGCTCCGCCATCTCGCGCACCCGCTGGCTGGGAAGCTGGTCGGGCGTGAAGAAGGCGGGAAAGCCGATGTCGGCGTACAGCGCGCGAATGGCGTCGACCGCCGCCTCGATCGTTTCCTGGCGCGACAGGCCGAGCGTGTCGACGCCCACGGCCTCGGCGAATGGCTTCACCTTGTCGGGCAGCACCGCCAGGTTGAATTCCACCACATGCGGCAGCAGCACCCCCACGCCGTAGGGATGTGGCAGGTCGAGATGACCCTCCATCGGCAGCGACAGCGCGTGGCCGTGGCCGAGTCGCGCATTCCCGCAGGCGATGTTTGCCATGCAGGAGGCGACGAGGTTCTGCTCGCGCGCCTTCGGATCGTCGGAGTTTATCGAAGCGCGCAACGACCCGTATTGCAGCTTCACCGCCTCGAGCGCCACGGCGTCGGTGAGCGACGAGCCTATGGCGCTGAAATAGGCCTCCACCCCATGCGTGAGCGCATCCACGGCGGGCAGCGCCGCGACATGCATGGGCAGGCTCGACAACGTGACCGGATCGAGGATCGCGGCGTCGGGGAAACTCAGCGGACCGCCGCCGAGCAGCTTCAGGTGCCGCTCCTCGTCCTTCACGATCGTCCATTGCGAGACTTCCGAGCCGGAGCCCGCCGTGGTCGGCACCATGACCATTGGCAGCGCCTTCCTGTCGAAGGAGCCCACCCCGGTGCATTCGCGCATCGGCTTGTCGTTGGTCGCCACGATCGCGATGCCCTTGCCGGTGCACATGACCGACCCGCCGCCGATCGAAACGACCCCGTCAATGCCTTCCTTGCGCGCCCGCGCGCCCTCGGCGTCGATATGCGAACAGCGTGCGTCGATCCCGCATTCATCGAAGCGCGACACTTTGATCCCGGCCTCGGCGAGGGCATCCAGCGCAGATTTGTGGAAAGTCTGACGGGAGATGACGGGGTCCGACACCACGAGAACATTCGTCATGCGGAGTTCGCGCGCCAGCGTGCCGATCGTGGCCAGCGAACCGAGCCCGGCAACGATCCGGGTCGGCATGTAGAAATTCGTGATCAGAGCCGGTCCTCCCGCTTCATGACGGCCGTCCGGTCGAACTATGCCGCCCGCGACAAGGCCGCGCCAATAGCTTGGCCCTATGGAGGGCATACGCTGGCGACATTGCCCGCAGCCGATGCTAGCCCGCATATCGCCCCCTGCGCGCGGGACCGCCGAGGCGCTGGCCCAGACGTTTGCGGTTGCCAATGCGGGGTCCGATGCTACATCGGACGCAAAAGCCTGCCCGGAAACGCCATTGCCCCTCAGCCCAAACATGCGCGGCGCCGTGTTCATGTCGGTCTCCATGGCCGGCTTCACGATGAACGACGCCATCACCAAGACCATGGCCGAATCCATGAACATGGCGCAGGTCATGCTGATGCGCGGCGCCTTCGCCACCCTTCTCATCGGCTTCCTGGCCTGGCGCAGCGGCGCGCTGACCGGCCTCGGACATCTCGCAAATCCGACCGTCGCGCTGCGCGTCTTCGGCGAGGTCGCCGCGACCGTCACCTTTCTGGTGGCGCTCTCCCGGCTGCCCATCGCCAACGTCTCGGCGGTACTTCAGGCGCTGCCGCTGGCCGTCACCATGGGCGCGGCCCTTTTCCTCGGCGAGGCGGTCGGATGGCGGCGCTGGCTGGCCATCGCGGCAGGCTTCGTCGGCGTCATGATCATCGTGCGTCCGGGGCTGGAGGGCTTCAGCGCCTATTCGGTGCTCGTCCTCGTCTGCGTCTTCTTCTGCGCGCTGCGCGACCTGGCCACGCGGCGCGTTCCGGCCGACATACCCTCGCTCTACCTGTCGACGGCGACCGCGGCCGCCGTCACGCTCACCGGGGCGGTGCTGCTCGTGCCCTTCGGCGGATGGGCACCCATGTCGGCCGCCGATACCGGCATGCTGGCGATCGCCGCCGTCCTGCTGCTCTTCGGCTACCAGTTCATCATCATGGCCATGCGTGTCGGCGCGATCTCCTTCGTGGCGCCCTTCCGCTATACGGCCTTGCTCTGGGCGATCGTGCTGGGCGTCCTGATCTTCGGCGACGTTCCCGACCTCGCCATGATCGTCGGCTCGGCCATCATCGTCGCCTCCGGCCTCTATACGCTCTACCGCGAGCGCGTCGTCGGCCCCTCGCGTCCGGCCGCCACCAGCACCACGCCGGGGATGCAGCCCGATGGCATGTAGAGGCGCCTGCGGGAGCACGCCGTGGTGAGCCGCGCCACCCCGCCGCACATCGTCACGCTGGTCCTGGCCACCGCGACGAGCGCGCTCTCCATGAACATCTTCCTGCCGTCGCTGCCCGGCATGGCGCGGCACTTCTCGGCAGACTACGCGGTCGTCCAGCTAGCGGTCTCGGTCTATCTCGTCGCCACCGCCTGCCTGCAACTCGTGATCGGCCCCCTGTCAGATCGCTACGGCCGCCGCCCGGTCATGCTCGTCTGCTTCACCGTGTTCCTGGCGGGCACCTTCGCGGCCGTCTTCGCCCCCACGATCGAGGCGCTGCTCGCCTGCCGCCTGCTGCAGGCATTCTCGGCGGCCGGAATGGTGCTTGCCCGCGCCATCGTGCGCGACATGGTCGGCCCCGACGAGGCGGCTAGCCGCATGGGCTACATCACCATGGGCATGGCGCTCGTCCCGATGGTCGGGCCGATGATCGGCGGCCTGCTCGACGAGGCCTATGGCTGGCAGTCGACCTTCCTCCTGACGCTCGGCTTCGGCGTGCTCGCCTTCTCGGTCGTCTTCTTCGACCTCGGAGAGACCAACGCCCACAGATCCGCGAGTTTCGTCGCCCAGTTCCGCACCTATCCCGAACTGCTCGGCTCGCGCCGCTTCTGGGGATACACCGGCACCGCGGCCTTCACGTCGGGCGCCTTCTTCGCCTTCCTCGGCGGCGGGCCATTCGTGTCGTCCGAGATACTTCTCCTGTCGCCCTCGCAATACGGGCTCTATTTCGGCATCATCTCGATCGGCTACATGCTCGGCAATTTCCTGTCGGGACGCTTCGCGCGACGCTGGGGGATCAACCGGATGATGCTGACCGGAAACGCCGTGGCCGTGGTCGGGATGAGTGTATCGATCGCCATGTTCGCTGCCGGCTACTACCACGCGCTGTCGCTCTTCGGGCCCGCCTTCTTCACCGGCATGGGCAACGGCATGGCGCTGCCCAGCGCCAATGCCGGCATCGTCAGCGTCAGGCCGCACCTTGCCGGTTCCGCATCTGGGCTGGGCGGCTCGCTCCAGATCGGCGGCGGCGCGGTGCTGGCGGTGCTGGCCGGGGCGCTGCTGACGGTCGAGACCGGCCCCTACCCGCTGCTCCTCGCCATGGTCGGCTCGTCCTTCCTCGCGCTCACCTGCACGCTCTACGTCATCTCCGTGACGCGGCGCGACCCGCTCCCGGGAACCGCGCGATGATCGCCGGCGTCGTCCTGGCGGGCGGGCTGTCGCGCCGCATGGGCGGCGGCGACAAGTGCCTTCTGCCGCTGGGCGGACGCCCGCTTCTTGCCCGCGTGATCGAGCGCTTCGCCCCGCAGGTCGGCCCGCTCGCGATCAACGCCAATGGCGATCCGTCGCGCTTCGCCACGTTCGGCCTGCCGGTGATCGCCGACGACCTTCCCGGCCATCCGGGCCCGCTCGCCGGCATCCTGGCGGCCATGGACTGGGCGCACGGGCTGGGCGCCGACCTCGTGGCGACCGTTCCGGGCGACACGCCCTTCCTGCCGCTCGACCTCGTTGCGCGACTGCAAGACGCGCGCGCCGGCCGTGACCTTGCGCTCGCCCGTTCCGACGGCCGCGACCATCCGGTGGTGGGCCTGTTTGCCACGCGACTGCGGGGCGCGCTGCGCGGCCATCTCGAAGCCGGCGGCGCGAAGGTTCTCGACTGGGCGATGGGCGCCGACCCGGGCTTCGCCGAATTCGATGACGGCGCCCTGCCCTTCTTCAACGTCAACACGCCCCACGACCTGGCCGTGGCGGAACATCGGGCCGAAGCGCCATGACCGCGCCGCTCTTCGGCATCGCCGGCTGGAAGAATTCCGGCAAGACGACGCTGACCGAACGCCTCGTGGCCGAACTGACGGCGCGCGGCTGGCGCGTCTCCACGGTCAAGCACGCCCATCACGGCTTCGACATTGACCAGCATGGCACGGATTCCTTCCGCCACCGCGTCGCGGGCGCGGGCGAGGTCGCCATCGTGTCGTCGCGCCGCTGGGCGCTGATGCACGAGCTTCGCGACGAGGGCGAACCGCGCCTGGCCGAGATCGTCGGACGGCTCGGCCCCTGCGACGTCGTCCTCGTGGAAGGCTTCAAGCGCGACGCCCATCCCAAGATCGAGGTGCGCAGGACCGACGCCCGCGACACGGCCCCGCTCGGCCCCGAAATCCCCAACGTGGTCGCCATCGCGGCCGACCATCCGGTCGACGGCGGCGGCCTGCCCGTGTTCGACATCGAGGCCGTATCGGCCATGGCCGACCTGGTTGTCGCCGCCTGCAATCTCCCCGTGAAGGACCGCTGACCCAGCGTAAGTCGCCTTTTTTCAGCCTTTTCCGGGGCTTGAACGCAATTTCGCGATTGCATTCCGCGCAACGACGATGGGAATATCGCGGTCAGATCGCGGCTCGGGAACGCCGCGGCGAAAGACAGCCGGGAACGATCGACGGAGCCCGGCGAGAACAGAGAGGACCCTCATGCCCATTTCAAGGCATATCAGGCTCATCGCGTCGGCCGCGGCCGTCGCTCTGCTGGCTGGGGCCGCGCAGGCCCAGGACAAGGTAAGGATCGGCACCGAAGGCGCCTACCCGCCCTTCAACAACCTCAACTCGGCCGGGCAGCTCGAAGGCTTCGACATCGACATCGCAAATGCGCTCTGCGAGGAGATGAAGGTCGAGTGCGAGTTCATCACGCAGGACTGGGACGGCATCATCCCCGCCCTCCAGGCCGGCCGCTTCGACGCCATCATCGCGTCCATGTCCATCACAGACGAGCGCAAGCAGCAGGTGGACTTCACCGAGAAGTACTACAACACCCCGCCCGCCGTCGCGGTCCCGAAAGACAGCGACATCACCGACGTCACGAAGGAAGGCCTCGCCGGCAAGTCGATCGGCGCGCAGGGCTCGACCACGCATTCCAACTTCGCCGAGGCGACCTACACCGACAGTGACGTGCGGCTCTACCCGACGGCCGACGAATACAAGCTCGACATCGTCAACGGCCGCATCGACGCCGTCGTGGACGACATCATCGTGCTCCAGGAATGGCTCGCCACCCCCGACGGCGCCTGCTGCAAGATCGCCGGCACCATCACGCCGGTCGAGGAGATCCACGGGCCCGGCGCCGGCATTGCGATCCGCAAGGGCGAGGACGAGCTCCGCGAGAAGTTCAACGCCGCCATCGACGCGATCCGTGCCAACGGAAAGTACAAGGAAATCAACGACAAGTACTTCTCCTTCGACGCCTACGGGAGCTGAACGGCCCCGCCGTCGGCGCGGCTTCGTCCTGAACGGAAATGGCGGGTGGACACCCGCCATTTTCTTGTGGGAGCATGTCGTGCCTTTCGGGAGCCGACAGCACACGCATGGAGCATGCACTTTCCCTCCTGAGCTTCGGGCCCGAGGGCTGGGGCGACCAGATTGCGAGCGGCGTCCTGGTGACGGTGTCTCTGGCGCTGGCGACCCTGCCGCTGGGGCTTCTGGCCGGCTTCATGATCGCGCTCGCCAAGCAGTCGCGTGAGCCGTCTCTCAGGCTCGCCGGCAACATCTACACGACGATCTTCCGTGGCCTTCCCGAACTCCTGACGCTGTTCCTCGTCTTCTACGGCGCCCAGATCGGCCTGCAGCAGCTCGTCCGGTTCTTCAATCCCGCCGCCACGATCGAGATCAGCGCCTTCGTCGCCGGCATGGTCGCGCTCGGCGCGGTGTTTTCCTCCTACGCCAGCGAGGTCTTCCTGTCGGCGTTCCGGGCGATCCCCAACGGCCAGTACGAGGGCGGCTTCGCGATCGGGCTCACGCGCTTCCAGACGATGCGGCTGGTGATCCTGCCGCAGCTTGTGCGCATCGCGCTGCCCGGCCTGTCCAACCTCTGGCTCATCCTGCTCAAGGACACCGCGCTGGTCTCCGTCATCGGGCTCGCCGACACGATCCGCCAGACCGGCATCGCGGCGCGGGTGACGAAGGAGGCGTTCCTCTTCTTCTCCATCGCCTGCCTCATCTACCTCGTCCTGGCGATGCTCTCCTCGATCGCCTTCGCCGGCATCGAGCGGTGGGCCAAGCGCAGCGAGGTCGCACGGTGAGCGTCGCCGCGGAGCCCGCCCTCGCGGTCGAGCGGCCGCCGCCGCCAGCGCGCGGCTGGCCCGCCGCCCGCATCGCCGGCTACGTGCTGACGGGGCTGTGGATCGCGCTCGGTGCCGGCATCGTCCTCTATCTCGTCTCGGCATGGCGGCCCGATCTCTTCGCGCGCTATGCGCCGCTCTATCTTTCGGGCCTTCTCACGACGCTTCAGCTCGTCGTCGTGTCGGTCCTGTGCGGCGCCGTCCTGTCCGTGCCGCTGGCGCTTGGCCGCGTCTCGCGCAACCCCGTCTTCTCCGGCCTCGCCTATGCCTATGTCTACTTCTTCCGGGGCACGCCGCTGCTCGCTCAGACATTCCTCATCTACTACGGCCTCGGCCAGTTCCGCCCGCAGTTCGAGGCGGTGGGCCTTTGGTGGTTCTTCCGCGAGGCCTGGTACTGCGGCGTCTTCGCCTTCACGCTGAACACGGCCGCCTACCAGGCCGAGATCCTGCGCGGCGCCGTCGATTCGGTCGGCCGGGGGCAGTGGGAGGGCTCCGCCGCGCTCGGCCTGTCGAAACTGCAGACGCTCAGGCTCGTCATCGTGCCGCAGGCACTGATCGTGGCGCTGAGGCCTTATGGCAACGAGATCGTGCTGATGATCAAGGGCTCGGCCATCATCGCCATCATCACGGTCTACGACCTGATGGGCGAGACGCGCCGCGCCTATTCGCGCACCTTCGATTTCCAGACCTATATCTGGGCCGCGCTGATCTATCTCGCCGTCGTCGAGACCCTGCGCCACGCGACCGACTGGATCGAGCGGCGCATCACGCGTCACCTAAAGCGCTGAGCGAGCGGCCATTCCCGGTTCCATTTCCCGCCGCTACGCCCTAAGCACGGCGTCAACAGAGGGATTGCCCCGCCCATGACGTTGAAGACCCTATCCAGCTGGAAGTCGCATGGCGGCACGCAGGGCGTATACAGCCACGCGTCCGAGGCCTGCGCCTGCGACATGACCTTCGCCGTCTTCGTGCCTCCGCAGGCCGAGGAAGGCCCCTGCCCCGTCGTGTGGTACCTGTCGGGCCTGACCTGCACACACGCCAACGTCATGGAGAAGGGCGAGTACCGCCGCCGCGCCGCCGAACTCGGCCTGATCGTGGTCTGCCCGGACACGAGCCCGCGCGGCGACAATGTCCCCGACGATCCGGACGACTGGCAGTTCGGTTCCGGCGCGGGCTTCTACGTGGATGCCACCGAGGCGCCCTACGCCGCCAACTACCGCATGTTCTCCTACGTCACGGAGGAACTGCCGGCGCTCGTCGCAGCCGGCTTCCCCGCCGACATGGACCGCCAGGCGATCTTCGGCCACTCCATGGGCGGCCATGGCGCGCTGACGGCCGCGCTTGCCCTTCCTGGTCGATATCGCAGTTGCTCGGCCTTCGCGCCGATCGTCAGCCCGTCGACCGCCGACTGGTCGGCCAGGGCCTTCGCGCGCTATCTCGGACCCGACCGCGCCGGCTGGCGCCGCTACGATGCCTGCGCGCTGATCGAGGACGGGGCACGCTTCCCCGGCTTCCTCGTCGACCAGGGTACCGCCGACGGCTTCCTGGATACCGGCCTGCGGCCGTGGCTTCTGGAGAAGGCCTGCCGCGACGCCGGCATCCCGCTGACGCTCAGGATGCAGGACGGTTACGACCACTCCTACTACTTCATCTCCAGCTTCATGGACGACCACCTGGACTGGCACGCCGCCCGTCTCTGAACACCCCCATGGTTGAGCTGTCCACCGAGATCGTCCTCATCCTCGTCGCGGCCGCCTTCCTGGCCGGCTTCATCGATTCCATCGCCGGCGGCGGCGGTCTCATCGTCATCCCGGCGCTGCTGCTGGCGGGGTTCAGCCCCGCCCAGGCGCTCGGCACAAACAAGCTCCAGGGCCTGTTCGGCACGGGGTCCGCCACGATCGCCTATGCCGCGAAGGGCCATGTCGATCTCAAGGGGCAACTGCCATGGGCCGTGCTCGCCTTCCTGTTTTCGGCGGCCGGCGCGCTCGTGGCCACCGCCCTGCCCGGCCACTGGCTGGCCGCCATCCTGCCGGTCCTGCTCATCGCCATTGCCCTCTATTTCGGCCTCAAGCCCGATCTCGACGACGTTGACCGGGCGCGCCGCCTGACGCCATTCGCATTCGGCCTCGCCGTCGTACCGCTCATCGGCTTCTACGACGGGGTCTTCGGCCCGGGCACGGGCTCCTTCTTCATGCTCGCCTTCGTCACGCTCGCCGGCTACGGCGTGCTGAAGGCCACCGCGCACACCAAGCTCCTGAACTTCGCGACCAATATCGGCGGCTTCGCGGCCTTCGCGCTGGCCGGCGCGGTGGTCTGGAAGATCGGCCTCATGATGGGCGTCGCCCAGTTCTTCGGCGCGCGGCTGGGCGCTTCGCTCGCCATGCGGACGGGCGCGCGGCTCATTCGCCCGCTCCTCGTCGTCACCTGCTGCGCGCTGGCCGTCCGCCTGCTGTGGGACGCCCAAAACCCGCTGCGCGTCTGGCTCGGCTTGTGACGTCTGGCCGTTCGCGCCGCGCCGGACTATGATCCGCCGCCATGACCGACACCCCCGTCAAGCACCGGTCTCTGCCGCCTGACGCCGAGCCGCAGTTCGTACGGCGCGCCCCGGTGCCGGAACTTGCCGGGCTGGTCGATTCCATGGTCGGCTATGCCGAGGACGGCACGCCGCTGTCGCTTTCGGTCGAGATGGCGCCGCTCGTCGTGCCGCTGGTCATCTCCTTCGGCGAACCCTTCGAGATCGCCTTCGACCGGGCGCCGCGTCCCGAAGACCGCCATGGCAGCTTCGCGTCGGGCCTCCACCCCGGCTACGTCCTGATCAATTCGACCGGGCGTTCGCAATGCGTCCAGGTCGACTTCACGCCGCTCGGCGCCTTCCGCTTCTTCCGCCGGCCCATGCACGAGCTCGCCGGCGCCATGGTGAGCCTCGACGACCTCGCCGACCCCGAGCTTGGCCGGTTGCGCCAGCGTCTCGGCGAGCTTTCCTCCTGGGCCGCGCGGCTGCAGCTCGTCGAGGCCTTCGTGCTCGGGCGCATCCGCACCGCGCCAGACGCCGATGCCGCCGTCCAGTGGGCCTGGAACGCGCTGGTCGCAAGCGGCGGCGCGATCCGCGTCCAGCACATCACCGACCGTCTCGACTGGAGCCGGCGGCGGCTCGCCGGGCGCTTCCGCGAGCAGGTCGGCATCGGGCCGAAGGCGGTCGCGCGCATGGCGCGCTTCAACCGCGCCGTGGCGCTCGCCGCCCGCGATGCCGGGGCGGGCTGGGCCGACATCGCATTCGCCTGCGGCTATGCCGACCAGGCGCATCTGGCGCGCGAGTTCCAGGAGTTCGGCGGTCGCACGCCCGGCGCCTGGCGTGCCGCGCTGCCGGCGTAACAATTCTTCAAGACCCGGCTTCCCGTGCCTGACAGAGTGCGCCATCCCAACCGATGGAGACCGTCATGACCGAAGCACCACGCATCTATCCAACCTTCCGCTTCAAGGACGCGGGCCGCATGATCGACTGGCTCGAACGCGCCTTCGGCTTCACGACCCACGCGAAATACATGACCGGCGACAAGGTCATGCATGCGGAGATCGCCTACGGCGCCTCCATGATCATGTGCGGCGACGAGAAGGACGACGGCTTCGGCCGCATGATCGGCCGGGCCGACGCCCAGGGCGGAAAGTCCGTCTATGTCGCCGTCGACGACGTCGATGCGCTGTTCGCCAGGGCCAGCGCCGCGGGCGCGGTCATCGAGGAAGGCCTTACCGAACGCGACTACGGCAGCCGCGAGTTCATCTGCCGCGATCCCGAAGGCAATGTCTGGTGCTTCGGCACCTACTGGCCGAAGGCTGGCGAGCCTGCGTCCTGACAGCGTCGCGCAGTGCCGCCTCTTCACGGAATCTAAAGCGGTTGCGGAACACAACTGGAACAGATAGTGTTTGTTCCGGTTTTGTTTTTCGGCGAGATTCCCTGGAGGCCGCAATGCTCACGAAAAAGCAGCACGAGCTTCTGCTTTTCATCCACTCCCGGCTGAAGGAATCGGGGATCCCCCCTTCCTTCGACGAGATGAAGGACGCGCTCGATCTGGCCTCGAAATCGGGCATCCATCGCCTGATCACGGCGCTGGAGGAGCGCGGCTTCATCCGCCGGCTGCCCAACCGCGCCAGGGCGCTCGAGGTGATCAAGCTGCCGGACTCGATGGCGCCCGGCCTCGCTGCGCCGCGCAAGTTCTCGCCGAGCGTCATCGAGGGCAGTCGCGGACGCATGCCCGAACGGCCGCAGCGCCCCGCGCCGAGCAACGACGACACGGCCTCGATCGCCGTGCCGGTCATGGGGCGCATCGCGGCCGGCGTGCCGATCGACGCCATCCAGCACCAGACGCACACGATCGCGGTCCCGCCCGAGATGCTGTCGGGCGGCGAGCACTATGCGCTGGAGGTTCGCGGCGATTCCATGATCGAGGCGGGTATCCTCGACGGCGACACGGTCATCATCCGCAGCGGCCAGACGGCCAGCCCCGGCGACATCGTGGTGGCGCTTGTCGACGACGAGGAGGCCACGCTCAAGCGCTTCCGCCGCAAGGGCGCCTCGATCGCGCTCGAGGCGGCCAATCCCGCCTACGAGACGCGCATATTCGGTCCCGACCGCATCAAGGTGCAGGGGCGTCTCGTCGGTCTCATCAGGCGCTACTGAGAACGTCGCAGGCCCCCCCGGCCGGGCACCGATCCTAACTGGAATTAAATCGTCAGGATTGGCGTCGCCGGTCTGGAATTGTCACAATTGGTGGTCCATAGTCGCCCGCGACACGTTCACGGGACCATCATGCGCCTCACCCGCCAGACCAACTACGCCATCCGGATCCTGATGTACTGCGCGGCCAATGACGGTCGCCTCAGCCGCATCCCCGAGATCGCGGCTGCCTATTCCGTATCCGAACTGTTCCTGTTCAAGATCCTGCAGCCGCTGGTCGAGAACGGGCTGGTGACGACGGTGCGCGGGCGCAATGGCGGCGTGAAGCTCGGCCGCGCGGCCGCGCAGATCACCCTGTTCGACGTGGTCCGGGTGACGGAGGAGAATTTCGCCATGGCGGAATGCTTCGAGAACGACCAGGTCGAATGCCCGCTGGTCGATTCCTGCGAGCTCAACGCGGCCCTGCGCAAGGCGCTCGGCGCGTTCTTCGACGTGCTCGCCGGCTATTCCATCGCCGACCTCGTGGCGGGTCGGCCGCACATGCGCGCCCTTCTCGGCATCGAGCTGCCCGTCGGCGCCGCCGCCAACTGATCCTGCGCCGCCCCGATCCCCGAACCGCTCAGTCGCCGGAAAGCGCCGTCTGCGGCAGCACGAAGGGCGTTCCCGGCGCCGGAAGCCGGCCGACGCGCAGCGGACAGTCGAACACCCGCTCAACGATCTCGTCGCGCAGCGTCTCCGCCGGCATGCCCGCCGCGACGGCAACTCCGGCGTTCATCATGACGATCCGGTCGGCGTAGATCGCCGCCAGGTTGAGATCGTGCAGCACGGCCACCACCCCGCCTCCCCCTTCGGCGAAGTCGCGCGCGATCCCCATGATCACGAGCTGGTGGCGTATGTCGAGGCTGGAGACGGGCTCGTCCAGGAGCAGCCAGCGCGGCCTGCCGTCGACCACAGGCACCCAGACCTGGCATAGCACGCGGGCCATCTGGACGCGCTGCTGCTCGCCGCCGGAAAGTTCCTGGTAGTACCGCCCCTCGAAGCCGGAAAGCTCGACCCGCTCCAGCGCACGTTCGGGAAGGTACTGCAGGTCCGGACCGTCGAGCCCCGAATAGCCGCCGGTGAGGCCGAGGCGCACGATCTCGCGCACGGTGAAGGGAAAGGCGAGGCTCGTCGATTGCGGCAGCACGGCACGCTCGGCCGCGCGTTCCCACGGCTTCATGCGGCTGGTGTCGCGGCCGTTCATGCACACCGTGCCCGAATGCGCGACGTCGCCGGAGATCGCCCTGAGCAGCGTCGTCTTTCCCGAGCCGTTCGGCCCGACGATGACCGTGACGGCGCCCGCTCGCGCCGAGAAGTCGACGCCGCGCAGCACCTTCTTGGCGCCGTAGGCAACCTCCATCGCGCGCGCTTCCAGGATCATCTCCGCCTCACAGGTCGACCACGCCCCGCCGGCGCAGCAATATCCAGAGGAAGAACGGCCCGCCGACGGCCGCCGTAACGATGCCGATCGGCAGTTCCGCGGGCGCGACGATCGTCCGGCTGACGGCATCGGCCATGAGGAGCATGCTCGCCCCGAGCAGCGCGGAGGCGGGCAGCAGGTAGCGGTTGTCGGGCCCGATCGCCAGCCGCAGCAGGTGCGGCACCACGATGCCCACGAAGCCGATCCCTCCCGACACCGCGACCGCGGCCCCGACCGCCGCCGCCACCGCCACGATCGCCACGTTCTTGAAGCGCTGAACGGGGATGCCGAGATGCCCCGCCGCCGCCTCGCCGAGCGCCAGCCCGTTCAGCCCGCGCGCCAGGAACGGCGCCGTCAGCAGCGCCAGCGCGATGATCGGGCCGGCCGCCGCGATCTTGGTCCATGTCGCGCCGGCCAGCGAACCCAGCCCCCAGAAGGTCAGGTCGCGCAGCTGCCGGTCGTCGGCAAGGTAGACGAGCACGCCCGACATCGCGCCCGCCATGGCGGCCAGCGCGATGCCGGCCAGCAGCATGGTGGCGATCGACGTGCGGCCTTGGCGCGTGGCGATGCGGTAGAGCACCAGCGTCGTCGCCAGCCCGCCCGCAAACGCCGCCAGCGGCAGCGCGAAGATGCCGAAGAGCCCGACCACGGGCGATGCGACGCCCGCGCCGAGCACGATGACCGCGATGGCCCCCAGGCCCGCGCCGGCCGAGACCCCGACCAGGCCCGGGTCGGCCAGCGGATTGCGGAACAGGCCCTGCATCACCGCGCCCGAGACCGCCAGCGCCGCGCCGACCAGCACGCCGAGCACCGCCCTCGGCAGCCTGATGTCGTGGATGATCACGCGGTCGCGGTTCGAAAGCGCGTCGGCGTCGGCCCACCCGCTCCAGTGGGCCAGAAGCGACATGACCGACGCGTCCGACGCGCCGTATGCCAGGCTGGCCGCGAAGGCGCCCGCGAGCAGGAGCGCCAGCCCCGCGATGGTCAGCCGGGCGCGCGCTTCCCGGTCGCCGGACACCTTGGCGAGCCGGCCGGCGGGCGCCACGCGCCATTGCGAGCCGGGCGCGCCCGCGCGGCCGTGCAAGATCTAGCCCGCCCCGCCCGCCAGGCGCGAGGCGAGGTCGCGCACGGCCGCGGCGGTGCGTGGCCCGAAGCCCAGCAGGTAGGAGCCGTCCATGCGGATGACGGCGCCCCGCTCGCCGGCCGGCGTGGAGACGATCGCCGGGTGCGCCAGCAGCGCCGCGTCGTCGACCCCCGGCCCGCCCGTGCGGTCCATCATCAGCACCACGTCCGGCCGTGCCTCGATGACCGCCTCGTCGGAAAGCTGGCGATAGCCGGCGAATGCGGAGATCACGTTGCGTGCGCCCGCCATGGCGATGATGCCGTCTGCGGCGGTGCCGCTTCCCGATGCGAGGATCTTGCCGCCCTGCAGGCTGAGCACGAAGAGCACGCGCGGCGGTGCGTCGGTCCGCGCCGCCGCTTCGGCCGCCGCCACGTCGCGCCCCACCTCTTCGGCGAGTTCGGCCGCCCGGCCTTCCGCGCCGAGCGCGGCGCCGACGATCCTGATCTTGTCCAGGATCCCTTCCCGGTCGAATCGCTCCGGCACGCTGACCAGCGGCACGCTCGCCTTGCGCAGCACGTCCATCGCCTCGGGCGGCCCGCTGCCCTCCAGCGCGATGATCGCCGAGGGGTCGACCGACAGCACGCCTTCCGGCGATAGCTGGCGCATGTAGCCGACGTCGGGCAGCCCGCCCGCCGCCTCGGGCCACATGCTGGTCGAATCGCGCGCGACCAGCCGGTCGCCCTCGCCCAGCGCGTAGACGATCTCCGTCACCGATCCGCCGATCGCCACGATCCGGTCGCCGCCGCGCTCGATCGAGCCGGTCACCTCCCCGGCCTGCAGCGGCGCGATGCCGCCGGCCAGCGCAACTGCGAGGATGATGCCGCCAATGGTCGTCTTCATGTCCGTTTCCCTCATGCCGCGTCCGACTGCGGCAGGCGCGGAAGCCCCTCCACGAGCGCGCGCCAGTCCCGGCGCTCCGCGCTTCCCTCGTGCCGCTTGCCGAAGAACTGGATGATCATCTCGCCATCTGCGCCATAGGCCTCGACCGACGTGACGTGCCCGTCCTTGGTCGGCTTGCGCACCGCCCATACCTGGCGGATATGGTCCAGCCTGAGATGCAGGTGGAACGTCGGGTCCATCACGTTCAGCCACGGCCCCATCGGCCTTATGTCGCTGACCGGGCCGGAATGGATCTGGATGCATCCGTGATTTCCCACGAAACACATGATCGGCATCTGCTCATTGGCGCTCAGTCGCATCGTCGCCTCCACCGCGTCGCGATCGACCGGCCAGGCGAGATCGTCGCCGACGATGCGCACCGCCTCGTGCCGCGTCAGGTCGAGGTCGCGCAGGATGCCGAAGAACTGGTGCACGTCGGTCATGCGCGTCCAGCGCTCTCGAAGCGCTTCCGCGCCCGTCGCCGGCGTGCTTCGTGGGGCGACGGGCGCGTGCGCAGCGGTTGCCGCCGTCTCGGACTGATCCTGGGAGATCAGCCTCTCGACGAGCGCCTCGTAGGCTGCGACGTCCGATGCGGGCCTGAGATGAACCTTGTGGACGGCGTCTCCGGCGGCGTCGAAGAACTGCAGGCTGCGCCGCACGTCCTCGCCGTCGCGCTTTTCCACCGCGAAGCCGTGCTTCCACACTTTCGGAAAGATGCGCAGGTCGATCGCCTCGCCGAGCACCATCGCGTTGTGCTCGCCGGTGACGACCTTGTCGTAGACGCCGATCTTCTCGTGCACGGCGCTGTCGTTGCGCGTCAGTGCCATCACCTCGCCGAGCGCTTCCAGCCCCGACAGAAGCTCGTTGACGCGCGGCTCGATCCTGCGCGTCGTGCGCCCGCAATGGGCTGCCACGAGGTCCACCTCCGTGAAGCCGAACTGCTGCGCGAGGTCGCGTTCCCGCATTTTTGGATTGTCGGCGCGCGCGGCGCGTATGTCGGCCGGCGTCGGCTTTCGCTGATCGGTCATGCTGATCTCTGCCGCTACTTGTTGAGGATGAGCTTGCCCTGGCGGGTGATCTTGAGGCGATAGAGCGCGCCCTCGTGCTCGATCCCTATCTCTTGCGCGCCACGAAAAAGCGCCTCGCTGGAGACGACGCGCTGCGGCGTCAGCCCGGCCGGCGTCGCGAGCTTCGGCGTCTCGGCGCGCTCCGCGCCGCGCAGCACGAATTCCTTGGTAGGACGGTTCATCACGACAAGCGCCTCTTGGATGTCGCGCCGGGCTTGCATGCGCTGGCTGGGCGGCTTCGTGATCTCAGAAGATTTCTTGACACAAATTATCATGTTAATTACCAAGCGCAAGTCCGTTCGGCGCCCGAAGGCGAAATTGCCGTCCGGACACGGGCAGAAATCGAACACGTCGCGAGCCAGCGTTCCGCCAGCCAGTCGACCTTCTAGCGAAGGAACGGGGACATGGCCGGGGCAACTGGAATCGGACGGACGTGGCTGGCGGGCGTTGCCGCGCTGGCGGTGATGGCATCGCAGGCGGCAGCCCAGGAAGCGGAACTGGCGGCGCCGGTCGAACCTTCGGGCGCGACGGTGCTCGACGCGATAACCGTCGTCAGCCGCACCGGCGAGACGGCCATCGAAAGCATGGCCTCGCAGAGCACGGTCGAGGGCGAGCAGCTCGAGCGCCGCATGGCAACGACGCCCGCCGACGTCCTGTTCGGCGTTCCCGGCATCGCGGTCCAGTCGGACGCCAAGCGCGTCGCCTCGAGCTTCAACGTGCGCGGCCTGCAGGATTTCGGCCGCGTCGCCGTCATCGTCGATGGCGCCCGGCAGAATTTCCAGCGCTCCGGGCACGGTACCCAGAGCCTTGTCTTCATCGATCCCGAGCTTCTCAAGCAGGTCGACGTGGTGCGCGGTCCCGTGGCCAACACCTACGGGTCGGGCGCGATCGGCGGCGTGGTGTTCTTCGAGACCAGGGACGCGGTCGATTTCCTGCGCCCGGGCGAGACATGGGCGCTTTCCACGACCGGCCGCTACGAGACGAACGGCGACGGCTGGACCACCAGCGCCGTAGGCGCCTACCGCTTCAACGACGCCGCAGACGTCATCGCCAACATCGTCTGGCGCGACTATGGCAACTACCGCGACGGCGACGGCGACCTGGTCCCGGGCACCGGGTTCGACGTCCTCAGCGGCATGGTCAAGACGACGCTTCGCCCGACCGAGTTCAGCGAGCTCAAGCTCGGCTGGGTCGGCACCGACGACGCATGGACCGAGGGCGCGGGGCGCTACGACGCCGACCTCGGCCAGAACACCTTCACCGCGCGCTACGACGTCACCGATCCCGACCGCACCTGGCTCGACCTCCACGTCAACGCGGCCTACACCGGCGCTGGCCTCGTCCAGACCTACCTCCAGCCGACCACCCAGTTCGATCCGGTCACCGGCCTGCCGATCGTCATCCCGGTCGGCGCGCGCACCACCTACGACCTCGACACCTACGGCTTCGACATCTGGAACACGTCGCGCTTCGAGACCGGCGCCGTCCGTCACGAACTCACCTATGGCGGCGACTGGCTGGCCGACGACGTCGTGACGGCCAACGCGGCCGGCGGGGCCGACGTCTACACGCCGTCGGGACGGCGCAACGTCTGGGGCGCCTACGTCCAGAACAAGATGACGTGGGACTGGCTCGAGGTGGTCGGCGCGCTGCGCTACGACAGTTACAGCCTCGACGGCACGTCCGCTGTCAGCGAGGGCGACCGCTTCTCTCCGCGCATCACCGTGGGCGTCTCGCCCTTCTCGTCGGAAGCGTGGAGCGGCCTGCAGTTCTACGGCACCTATGCCGAGGGCTATCGCTCGCCCAGCGTCACCGAGACGCTGATCAGCGGCCTGCATCCAAACGGCGTGCTGTTCCCCTTCCTGCCCAATCCGAACCTGCGGCCCGAGACCGCCCGCACCGTCGAGTTCGGCCTCAACTACCGCAGCGACGACCTCGTCTATTCCGGCGACAGCCTGCGTCTCAAGGCGGCCTGGTTCGACAACGACATCTCCGACTATATCGGCGGCGTGACGCTCTCGCCCTTCGTGCCGGGCAGCGGCTGTCCCTTCACGCCGCCGCCGGGCATCCCGATCTGCTTCCAGTACCAGAACTTCGCCGAGGCGCGCATCACCGGGTTCGAACTGGAGGCCTTCTACGATGCCGGCCGCTTCTTCGGCGGGTTAAGCGCCTCGATCCTCGACGGCTACACGATCGACGGCGGTGTCCGCGCCGACCTTCTGACCGTGCCGACGTCGCAGGTCACGGCGCAGCTCGGCTTCCGCTTCCTGGAGGACCGCCTCTCGCTCGGCGGCGAGGTGCAGTACAACGCCGCGCCCGACGGCAACCCGATCGCCGACGACTACACGCTCGTCAACCTCTTCGCGAGCTACAGGGCGAACGACAATTTCCGCTTCGACCTGAGGGTCGACAACCTCCTCGACGTCAAATACGCCAACCCGCTCAACGCATCCACGACGACCACCTTCTTCGAGCCGGGCATCAACGTGAAGCTGGCCGCCACGATGCGGTTCGGTGGCTAGCCATGGGCGAGTTGCTGCGCTCCCTGCATGCGCTGGCCGAGGCGCGCGGCGACGGTCTGCGCGCTGAGTTCCTCGAACTCCTGTCGTGCGCCGCCGCGATGGAGGCCGACCCTGCGCTGGTCGATCTCGCCGCGCTCAGGGCTGGCGCGACGCTGCAGTCGGGGCCGCATCCGGTTTCGCCCCTGCCCGATTTCCTGCCCGGCAACGTCGTCGACGCGTCCGACAGGTTCCAACGCGCCGCCAACGCGCATAGACTCGCCACCAAGGCCACAACCCAGGGATAGACGCTGATGTACATCGCCATGAACCGCTTCAAGGTGCAGAAGGGCTCGGAGGAGGCCTTCGAGAACGTGTGGAAGAATCGCCAGACGCGGCTCGACGACATGAAGGGTTTCCGCGAGTTCCACCTCCTGCGCGGACCGGAGAACGAGACCGAGGGCTACACGCTCTTCGCCTCGCACACGGTCTGGGCCAGCCACGAGGATTTCGTCGCCTGGACGAAGTCGGAAAACTTCCGCGCCGCCCACAAGAACGCCGGTTCCAACGGCGTGCTCTACCAGGGCCATCCCCAGTTCGAGGGCTTCTCGGTGGTCGAGGGCGCCTGACGGCGCCTCATTCCGCCGCGGCGAGCAGGCTGGCGTTGCCGCCGGCCGCCGTGGTGTCCACGCAGACCGCGCGCTCATGCGCATAGGCCGCCGGATTGAGCGCCTCGGTGATCAGCGGCACGATCGCGCCCTCGCGTCCTGCCAGAACGCGCCTGATCGCCCGCATCTCCCCGGCATCGCCGGCATGGGCCACGGCGTCGACCCGTAGCGCGCGCAAGGGGTCCGGCTCGGCTCGGCCGTCGAGCACGGCGAGCGGCAGTTTCGCGGCGGCGAGCGGCTGTAGCGCGGCGACGGCGCCCTCGCCCACGGCGAGCACGGCATTGCCGGCCGCCAGCGCCTGCACCACCTGGTCGAGCAGCGCCTCCGCGCCCGGGCCGAGGCACAGCACCCGCCCGCGCGGATGCAGCGACAGCGTGTTCGCCTCGCCCGTCGGACCGGGAAGGTCGACCGCGCCGAAATCGCATGCCGCTGCCGCCGCCACCGCATCCGCGGCGCGTCCGCGCAGCAGGCGCCGCAGCACGGCGATCCTGTCGGCGCGCGCCGCCCATTGCGCGTCCGGCTCCGGCATCGCCTTGGCGAGACCGCCGGCCGACACCGGAGAGAGCCGCGCCGGCGCGCCAGCTACCGCCATGGCCGCCGCCTTGACGAAACGGCGCAGATAGTGCGGGCCGCCCGCCTTTGGCCCCGTCCCCGAGAGACCTTCCCCGCCGAAGGGCTGTGCGCCGACCACCGCGCCGATCTGGTTGCGGTTGACGTAGACATTGCCGGCCCGGATGCCGTCCACCACGTGCTGCACACGCGCCTCGATCCTCGTGTGAAGCCCGAATGTCAGCCCGTAACCCTTTGCGTTGATGGAGCGAATGACGTCGTCGAGACGATCCGCCTCGAACCGCGCCACATGCAGCACAGGGCCGAACACCTCGCGCTCGAGATCGCCGATGCCGTCTACGCGAAAGATGCGCGGCGCCACGAAGCGGCCCTGATCCGGCGCGTCGAGGCGGGCGACCAGCCGGCCGTGACGCTCCATCTGCCGGCAATAGCCGGCGATGCCCTGGGCCGCCTCGTCGTCGATCAGCGGCCCGACGTCGGTCGATGCGTCGCGCGGGTCGCCCATGCGCAGCAGCGCCAGCGCGCCGGCGAGCATCTCCAGCACCTTCTCCTCCACGTCTTCCTGCACGTAGAGCATGCGCAGCGCCGAGCAGCGCTGGCCGGCGCTCTGGAAGGCCGACGCCACGATGTCGCGCACGGCCTGCTCGGGCAGCGCGGTGGAATCGACGATCATGGCGTTGAGCCCGCCGGTCTCCGCGATCAGCATCGCGTCGGGCGCGGCCGTCTCGGCAAGCTGCCGCTCGATGCGCCGCGCGACCTCCGTGGAGCCGGTGAAGCACACGCCCGCGATGCGCGGATCGGCCGTCAGCGGACCGCCCACCGAGGGTCCGTCGCCCTGCGCCAGCGCCAGCACGTCCTGCGCAACGCCCGCCTCGTGGAGCAGCGCCACGGCGCGGGCCGCCACCAGCGGCGTCTGCTCGGCCGGCTTCGCCACCACCGCGTTTCCGGTGACCAATGCTGCCGCGATCTGCCCCGTGAAGATCGCCAGCGGGAAGTTCCATGGCGAGATGCAGGCGATGACGCCGCGCGGGCCAGGCCCCGCCGGCAGCTTCTCCACCTCGCCCGCATAGTAGCGCAGGAAGTCCACCGCCTCGCGCAGTTCGGCGACCGCGTCTGCCAGCGTCTTGCCGGCCTCGCGTGCCAGCAGTTCGAAGAACTCGCCGTGATGGCTTTCGTATAGGTCTGCCGCGCGCCGCAGGATTTCCGCCCGCTGGCGCGGCCCCCGCGCCGCCCAGGCCGGCTGCGCCGCGACCGCGCGGCCGACGATTTCGGAGACTTTCTCGGGCGTCGCGTCCACGACCTGCCCCACGATCTCAGACGGGTCGGCCGGATTGGCGATCGTCCTTCCCGGCCTGCCCGGCGCAACGTCGCTCCACCGGTACGGCGCCGCGAAGGGCTGTCTTGACTGCTCGATTGCAGCCAGGACGGCGCGGTCGGTTATGTCCCAGCCCCGGGAGTTGATGCGCCGCGGGCCGAAGATCTCCGCCGGCAGCGGTATTGCCGGGTTGGCGGCCGGCCCCTGCCCGGCCACGATGTCCAGCGGATCGCGCGCGATCGTCTCGGCCGGCACGTCCTCGTCCACGATCTGGTGCACGAAGGACGAGTTGGCGCCGTTCTCGAGCAGACGCCGCACGAGATAGGCGAGAAGGTCGGCATGCGCACCCACCGGCGCGTAGATGCGGCAGCGCGTGCCCTCGCTGCGCCGCAGTTCCTCGTGCAGCGCCTCGCCCATCCCGTGCAGCCGCTGGAACTCGAAGGCTTCGCGGTCCGGTGCCATCGCCAGGACGGCCGCCGCCGTATGCGCGTTGTGGGTCGCGAATTGCGGGTAGATCCGGTCCGTCATGCCGAGAAGCTTGCGTGCGCAGGCGATGTAGGAAACGTCCGTGTTGGCCTTGCGCGTGAACACCGGATAGCCGTCGAGCCCCAGCGTCTGGGCGCGCTTGATCTCGCTGTCCCAGTAGGCGCCCTTCACGAGCCGCACCATGATCCTGCGGTCGAGCCGGGTGGCCAGCGCGTGGAGCCAGTCGATGACGAAGGGCGCGCGCGGCCCGTAGGCCTGCACGACGACGCCGAAGCCGTCCCAGCCCGCCAGCGACGGCGACGACAGAACCTGCTCGATGACGTCCAGCGAGATATCGAGCCGGTCGGCCTCCTCGGCGTCGATGTTGAGGCCCATCCGCGCGTCGCGCGCCGCCTCGGCCAGCCCCAGCAGCCTTCGCGCCATCACCGGCAGCATGGCCTGTGCCTGCAGCGCCTCGTAGCGCGGATGGATCGCCGACAGCTTCACCGAGATGCCGGGATTGGTGCGGATGTCGTCGCGGTTGGAGCCCCGCGCCAGCGCCGAGATCGCGTCCGCATAGGCCTTCAGGTAGCGCAGTGCGTCTGCTTCCGTCCGCGCCGCCTCGCCCAGCATGTCGTAGGAGTAGAGATAGCCCTTCGCCGTGAAGCCGCGCCCGCGCCTGGCCGCCTCGTCTATCGTGCGGCCGAGCACGAACTGCTCGCCCATCTCGCGCATGGCGGCCGCCACGGCGGCGCGGATCACCGGTTCGCCCAGGCGGCGCATCATCCCGCGCAGCGTACGCTCCACGCCGCCCTCGCCCTCGTCCAGCACGCGGCCCGTCAGCATCAGCGCCCATGTCGAGGCGTTGACGAAGATCGAGCTCGAACCGCCCGAATGCGCCGACCAGTCATGCGGCGCGATCTTGTCGCGTATCAGGTCGTCCATCGTCTCGGCATCGGGCACGCGAAGCAGCGCCTCGGCGAGACACATCAGCGCCACGCCCTCGCGCGTCGACAGCCCGTATTCGGAAAGGAAGGATTCCATCAGTTTCGGCTCCGAAGAGCCGCGCACCTGCCGCACCAGCGCGGCCGCCCTGGTCGAGATCGCCGCGCGCGCCTCGCCCGGCAGGTCGGCAACGGCGCTCAGCCGCGCAAGCGCCTCGTCCTCGTCGGCGATGACATGGGCGCGCATGGCGGCGCGGGCGGCGTCGAGGCGGTCGGTCATGGCGGCTCCTTTGGAACTTTGCCACCATAACACCCGGCGACGCCCTCACCCGGTCCAATTTCTCCACAATAGCAAGTCGAACGAACCTCTGTCGTTGCCCAGGCAACGCAAACGAACTATCTATCGGCTCATGTCAGACCAATTGGATCGCTTCGACCGTTCCATCCTCGCCGCTCTGTCGCGCGAGGGCAGGCTGTCCATGTCCGAACTCGCCAGCCGCGTCGGCCTGTCCAAGACGCCGGTGCAGGCCCGTGTGCGGCGTCTCGAGCATGATGGCTACATCCGCGGCTACACCGCCATCGTCGACCGGGAGCGCATGGGCGAGGGCCACGTCGCTTTCGTGCAGGTCAAGCTGTCCGACACGCGCTCGGCCGCGCTCGACGCCTTCAACCGCGCCGTGCTGGCGGTCGCCGAGATCGAGCAGTGCCACATGATGGCGGCCGGCTTCGACTACCTGCTGAAGGTCCGCACGCGCGACATAGCCGCCTATCGCCGCGTGCTGGGCGAGCGCATCTCCGCCCTCCCCCACGTCGCGCAGACCTCCACCTTCGTGGCCATGGAGACGGTCAAGGACAGGTGACGCGGGATGCAGGCTAGCCCGGCAGCCGGAAGCGATACTGCGTGACCTGCCGGTAGGTCTCGCCGGGCCTCAGCACGGCGATCGGAAAATGCCCGTGGTTCGGCGCATCCGGCCATGCCTGCGGCTCCAGGCAGAAGCCGGAGCCCGGCCCGTAGGCCCGCCCGTCGAGCCCCGCCAGCCCTGCCGGCAGGTGCTGGCCCGTGTAGAACTGCAGGCCGGGCTCGGTCGTCCACACCTCCATCTCGATCCCGGAAAGCGCGCCCTGTGCCCAGGCCGCCCGCCGCATCGGCCCCCGCGCCGCGGAGAGGCAGTAATTGTGGTCGTAGCGCGCCGGCCCTTCGCCGCCCTGCGCGCCCATCGGCCGCGGCGTTCGGAAGTCGAACGCGCCGCCGACCGGCCGCACCTCGCCGGTGGGAATGCCCTCGTCGTCCACGGGCAGATACGCCGGCGCCTCGATCACCAGCCGGTGTCTGCCGATCGCGGACCTCCCGCCGTCGTCGAGGTTGAAATAGGGATGCAGCGCGAAGCTGCATGGCGTCGGCCGGTCCGTCACGGCCTCGATCTCGGCCGTCAGCGTGGCGGGGGCCCCGATCCGCCAGGTCACGGTGACCTGGAGGTTCCCCGGAAACCCCATCGCGCCGTCTTCATCCTCCAGGCGAAAGCGCACATGGTCGCTGCCGTGGCCCGTGGTCTCCCAGCGCCGCGCCCACGAGCCTTCGCCGCCGCCATGCAGCGTGTGCCGGCCGCCGTCGTTGAGGTCGCTGCGGTAGCGCTCGCCGTCGATTGCGAAGCGCCCCCCGGCGATGCGGTTGGCGAAGCGCCCGCAGACCGCGCCGAGGAAGTGGCCATGCGCGTCGGGGTCATCGGGGTTCGCGACGCCGAGCACGAGCGGGGCGCTGTGGTCCGAGAGCCTCAGATCGACGAGGCTCGCCCCCCGGCTGACGAAGGTCGCCGACAGTTGCCCGCCGGCGATGGAGACGCGTTGGAGTGGCGCGTCACCGGGCGCCGTCGCCCTCTCGGTCGGCTCGCTCACCGGCGTGCCCCGATCATGAGGCCGCCGCGCGCCTCGAGGGCGTCGCGGCGGCCGAATCCGCCGTTACAGGCCGAGCCCGCCGATGCAGACATACTTCGTATCGAGATAGTCCTCGATCCCCTGATGTCCGCCCTCGCGGCCGAGCCCGGATTCCTTCACGCCGCCGAAAGGCGCCTCGGCCGTCGTGATGACGCCCTCGTTGACCCCGACCATGCCGTATTTCAGTCCCTCCATGACACGGAAGGTGCGGCCGAGGTCGCTGCTGTAGAAATAGCAGGCGAGGCCGAATTCCGTGTCGTTGGCCATTGCGATCGCCTCGGCCTCTTCCTTGAAGCGGAAGACCGGCGCCACCGGGCCGAAGATCTCCTCCTTCGAGAACTTCATCTCCGGCTTGGCATCCGCGATCACCGTCGGCTCGAAGAACGAGCCGCCGAGTTCGTGCCGCTTGCCGCCGGTGACGATCCTGCCGCCCTTCGCCTTGGCGTCGGCGACGAATTCCTCGACCTTCTCCACCGCCTTCTCGTCGATCAGGGGCCCCTGCTGGGTCCCCTCTTCCAGCCCGGAGCCGACCTTGAGCTTCTTCGAGGCGGCGGCGAGCTTGTCGACGAATTGGTCGTACACGCCCTCCTGCACGTAGAAGCGGTTTGTGCACACGCAGGTCTGGCCCGAATTGCGGAACTTGGCGGCCACCGCCCCCTGCACCGCACGATCGATGTCGGCGTCGTCGAAGACGAGGAAGGGCGCGTTGCCGCCGAGTTCCATCGACACCTTCTTCACCGTGCCGGCTGCCTTCTTCAGCAGGATCTTGCCGACCTCGGTCGAGCCCGTGAACGTGATCTTGCGCACCAGCGGGTTTTCGCAGAGCTCGTCGCCGATCTCGCCGGCGGCACCCGTGACGATGTTGACGACGCCCTTCGGAATGCCTGCTTCCTCGGCAAGCACGCCCCAGGCGAGCCCCGAATAGGGCGTCTGCGAGGCGGGCTTGACCACCGACGTGCAACCCGCCGCCAGGGCCGGCCCGATCTTGCGGGCGAGCATGGAGGACGGGAAGTTCCAGGGCGTGATCGCGGCGATGACGCCCACCGGCTCCTTCGTCACGATGATGCGGCGGTCGGCCCAGGGGCTCGGCACCACGTCGCCATAGGTGCGGCGCGCCTCCTCGGCGAACCAGAGGATGTAGCCGGCCGACATGCCGATCTCGCCCTTGGCCTCGGCGAGCGACTTGCCCTGCTCCATCGTGAGGAGTTCGGCCAGCGCGTCCTGGTTGTCCATGATCGCGTCGTGCAGCTTGCGCATCAGCTTCGAGCGCTCCAGCACCGACGTCTTGCGCCACGTCGCGAAGGCCTTCTCGGCCGCTTCGACCGCGCGCTTCGTCTCGGCACGGCCGGATTTCGGCACGGTCCCGAGCTTCATCCCGTTCGCCGGATTGGTCACGTCGATCGTCGCGCCCGAATCCGCCTGCACCCATGCGCCGTCGATGAGGTTCGCCTCGCGCAGGAAGTGGCTTGTTTTCTTGAGCATCTCGCTCTCCCTTCTGATTTGTCGCGCCTCGCGGACGCGTTCTCCAGGTTGCCCGCGCTGGGTGCGGGTGCCGGCCTCGAAGGGTCATATACCCCTGTCGGGGCACCGTTCAATCGCCCTCGTCATGGCGAATGCCAAGGCCCGCGTTCCGATTTGCGTTTTGCATTGCATCGGCAGCACCTATATCCATGAAGTCCAATGGATTTTTCGATGCCGCGTTTCCTCCTCGCACTGCTTCTGCTTCTCGTCGCCTCGCCGGCGCTGGCCACCGAGGCCGGATGGGCGCTCCTGCGCGAGGGCGGCCACGTGGTGCTGATCCGGCACGCCATGGCGCCGGGCACGGGCGATCCGGCGAATTTCGATCTCGAGCGGTGCGCCACCCAGCGCAACCTCTCCGACCAGGGGCGGCAGCAGGCCAGGCGCATGGGCGCGCTGTTCGCCGCGCGCGCCGCGCCGGTCGAGCGCGTTCTGTCCAGCCGCTGGTGCCGCTGCCTGGAAACCGCGCGGCTCGCCTTCGGCGACGACGCGGTCGAGCCCTTCGAGGCGCTGGATTCCTTCTTCGGCGACGATTCGACCGCCGAGGCGCAGACAGCGGCCGTGCTCGAGACGATCCGCGACTATACCGGCTCGGGCAATCTCGTGATGGTGACGCATCAGGTCAACATCACCGCGCTCACCGGCATAGTCCCGCGCCCCGGCGAGGCGGTCATCGTCGCGCCCGATGGCGACGGGGTCCGCGTCACGGCCCGCATAATCTTCCGTTGACGGCGCTGGACGGCCCCTGCGCCGCGACGCTTTCGCCCTTTTACTTGAGCCCAAAACCGACTAGACAGCCGCTTTCGAGAAAGCCGCGCGCATCTCGCGCAGACATCGAGGGACGACATTGTGAAGACCACTTTCGAAAAGGTCGCCGACATCATCGCCGAGACGAGCGAGATCGACCGCGAGACGATCACGCCGGAGAGCCATACGATCGACGATCTGGGTATCGACAGCCTGGATTTCCTCGACATCGTGTTCGCGATCGACAAGGAATTCGGCATCAAGGTGCCGCTCGAGAAGTGGACGCAGGAGGTCAATGACGGAAAGGTCTCCACGGAGGAGTATTTCGTCATGAAGAATCTCTGCGCCAAGATCGATTCCCTCGTCGCCGCCAAGGCGGCCTGAGCGAGCCGCCGGGCGGACGATGGCAGGGCGCGAAGTCGTCATCACGGGTATCGGTCTGGTGTCGTGTCTCGGCGAAGGGACCGACGCGCACTGGGCCCGGCTGACCGAGGCCGGGCCGCGCCCGACCATCGACGCCGGGCGCTATCCCCCCTACACGATCCATCCCCTGCCCGCCGTCGACTGGGGCCTCCAGATTCCCAAGCGCGGCGACCAGCGGCAGATGGAGACGTGGCAGCGGCTCGGCACCTATTGCGCGGGCCTGGCGCTCGACGACGCCGGCATCAAACCCGACGAGGCGCTGTGCGCTTCCATGGACATGATCGTGGCGGCCGGCGGCGGCGAGCGCGACGAGACGGTCGACGCCTCGATCCTGGAGGCATCGCTCACGCGCAACGACCGCGAGGTGATGCTCAACGAGCGTCTGACAACCGACCTCCGCCCCACCCTGTTTCTCGCCCAGCTCTCCAACCTCCTGGCCGGCAACATTTCCATCGTCCACAAGGTGACCGGTTCGTCGCGCACCTTCATGGGCGAGGAAGGCGCGGGCGTCGCGGCGATCGAGACGGCTGCCGCGCGCATCCGCCACGGCCAGTCCAGCCACGTGCTCGTCGGCGCGTCGTTCCAGACCGAGCATCCCGACATGCTGCTCGGCTACGAGCTCGGCGGCTTCCTGCATCGCGGCGAATGGGCCCCCGTCTGGCAGCGTGACGCCAGGGACGGCGGCGGCGTCGTTTCGGGCTCGGGCGGCGCGTTCCTCGTGCTGGAAGAGCGCGGCCATGCCGAGGCGCGCGGCGCGCGCGCCTATGCGTCCCTGCCCGCTGTCGGCTCCTCGCGCGCCCTGCGCGACGCTGCCACGCTGCCTGGCGCCATCCGGGGGCTCGTCGCCGGGCTCGGCGGCAACGGCGCGGCCCTTGTCGTTTCCGGCGCGTCCGGCGCGCATCTCGCCACCGCCGCCGAGAAGGCGGCACTCGGCGACCATGTGCTGCGCGGCTTTTCCAGCCTGACCGGGCACATGAAGGAGGCGCAGTTCCCCTTCGCCGTCGCGCTCGCCGCGCTCGCGGTTGCCAATGGCCGGGCCTTCCCGCCCTTCTCGACCGACGAGCGCGATGCGCCCGATGCGCCCCGCGAGGCGATCGCCACGGCGATCGGCTACTATCATTTCGAGGGGGCCGCGCGCGTCGCGGCCCTTTGAACGGAGGCAGGGCCGATGGCCAGCAAGACGGATCACATGGGCCGTCCGGTCGTCGCGGTGACCGGCATCGGCATCGTGACCTCGCTCGGCGCGGGCAAGGCCGACAACTGGGCCGCGCTGGTCGGCGGCCGGTCCGGCATTCATCCCATCACCCGCTTCCCGGTCGACCACCTCAACACCCGCATAGCCGGCACGGTCGACTTCCTGGCGTCCAGCGACCGGGGCGCGTCGGCGCTCACCTCCGAGCTCGCCGAGACCGCCGCGCGCGAGGCGCTGGCCGAAGCCGGCCTCGACACCGGTGACTTCGCCGGCCCGCTGCTGCTCGCCTCGCCGCCGGTCGAGCTCGACTGGCACGACCGCTTCGGCCTCTACGGTCGCACGAGCGAGGAGGCCGGCTACGCACGGCTCCTGAAGGTAGCGCGCGAGAACGACACCTACGGCATCTTCGAGACCGTCCAGTTCGGCCAGATCGCCGACCGGCTTGCCGACCGGCTCGGCACGCGCGGTCTCCCGGTCACGCTGTCGACGGCCTGCGCATCGGGCGCGACCGCGATCCAGCTCGGCGTCGAGGCGATCCGGCGCGGCGAGTGCGACCGTGCGCTGGCCATCGGCGCCGATGGATCGGCCACCGCCGAGGCTCTCATCCGCTTTTCCCTCCTTTCCGCGCTCTCGACCCAGAACGAGGTGCCCGAAAAGGCGTCCAAGCCCTTCTCGCGCGACCGCGACGGCTTCGTCCTCGCCGAGGGCTCGGCCGCGCTCGTACTGGAATCGCTCGACAGCGCGCTCGCGCGCGGCGCCACGGTGCTGGGCGTGCTCAGGGGCTGCGGCGAGAAGGCGGACGACTTCCACCGCACCCGCTCCAAGCCCGACGGATCGCCGGCGATCGCCGCCGTGCGCGCCGCCCTCGATGACGCGGGGCTGGGCGAGGACGGCATCGCCTATGTCAACGCGCACGGCACCTCCACGCCGGAGAACGACAAGATGGAGCATCTGTCGCTCTCGACCGTCTTCGGCGAGCGGATGCGCTCGATCCCGATCTCCTCCAACAAGTCGATGATCGGCCACACCTTGTCGGCTGCCGGCGCCATCGAGGCCGCCATCTCGCTGATGACCATGCGCGAGGGCGTCATCCCGCCGACGATCAACTACGAGAACCCGGACCCCGCGATCGAGCTCGACGTCGTGCCCAACGTCAGGCGCGAGGCCGACGTGGCCACGGTGCTGTCCAACTCCTTCGGCTTCGGCGGCCAGAACACCTGCCTTGTCATGGCGCGTGAAGCGGGCTAGGGCCGTGTCGCGGGATCGGGACGAGGGAGGCAGGCACCGGCTTCCCTCATCCTGAGGTGCGAGCAGGATCGGGGCGAGGGACGCAGGCACCGGCTTCCCTCATCCTGAGGTGCGAGCAGGATCGGGACGAGGGACGCAGGCACCGGCTTCCCTCATCCTGAGGTGCGAGCGGAGCGAGCCTCGAAGGACGCACGATGGTCCGGAACGATCGAAATCCGTACCGTATTGAACCGAACGGAACCACATGCGCGCACTGCAACTGATCGAGGACCGCAGGCTCGAAACCGTCGACGTCCCGCCGCCGCCGCCGCCGGGCCATGGCGAGGTGACGGTCGGCATCCGGGTCGTCGCGCTCAACCATATCGACGTGTGGGGCTGGCGCGGCATGGCCTTCGCGAAGCGCAAGCTGCCGCTCACCGTCGGCGCCGAGGCGTCCGGCGTGGTCGAGACGATCGGTCCGGGCGTCTCCTCGCTCGTGCCGGGTCAGCTCGTGTCGATCTACGGCGCGCGCACCTGCGGGCTCTGCCGGCCTTGCCGCGAGGGCCGCGACAATCTGTGCGAACACGTCTCCGGCGTGCACGGCTTCCATCTCGACGGCTTCGCGCAGGAAAGGATCAACCTGCCCGCCCGCCTGCTCGTGCCCGCCCCGCCCGGCGTCACCGATGTCGGCGCGGCGGTCGCCCCGGTCACCTTCGGCACGGTCGAGCACATGCTCTTCGACAATGCGAAGCTGGAGCCCGGCGAGACGATCCTCGTCCATGCGGGCGGCTCCGGCATCGGCTCGGCCGCGATCCAGCTCGCCCGGAAGATGGGCTGTACCGTCATTACCACCGTGGGCTCGAACGACAAGATCGAGAAGGCCCGCGCGCTCGGCGCCGATCATGTGATCAACTATCGCGAGGACCGGTTCGAGGGCGTCGTGCGCAAGCTCACGAAGAAGCGCGGCGTCGACGTCGTCTTCGAGCATGTCGGCGCCGACACATGGGCGGGCTCGATGCTGTCGCTCCGTCGCGGCGGCCGCCTCGTGACCTGCGGCTCCACCTCCGGCGTCTCCACCTCCATGAACCTGATGCAGCTCTTCCAGCAGCAGTTGCGCCTGATCGGCTCCTTCGGCTGCCGCATGGAAAACATGGCCAACGCGATGCAGAAGATGGCTGCGGGACTGGTTCATCCCGTGATCGACACCGAGACGGATTTCGACACGCTCGACCATGCGCTCAAGCGCATGGAGACCCGCGACGTCTTCGGCAAGATCATCCTGCGGATCGCATGACCGGCCGCGAGATCGCCGCCCGGGTTCTCAAGGCTGTCCGTCTGGCGAACTACTGGCTCATCGCCAGGGTGGTGCTTCTGGCGCTTGCGATCCTGCGGCTGCTTCCGGCCGACCGCGCGCTCGACTTCGCCGACAGACTGGCGCGCCGCGTCGGACCCTGGGCAGGCCGCCATCGCACGGCGATGGACAATCTGCGCAAGGCGTTCCCCGAGAAGCCCGAGGCCGAACTCCAGGCGATCGCCGGCGACATGTGGGGCAACATGGCCCGCCTCGCCGTCGAGTACGTCTTCATCGACCGCCTGTTCGACTTCGATCCCGAGCGGCGCGGCGAAAGCCGCATCGAGGTCGTCGGCGAGGAGATATTCATCCGGCTGCGCGACGAGAAGCGCCCGCTCATCTTCTTCACCGCCCATCTCGGCAATTTCGAGTTTCTCCCCGTGGCGGCCGCCAGCTTCGGGCTGGAGCTGACCGCGCTATTTCGCCCGCCCAACAACCCCTATCTCGCCGAGCACCTCGCCACGACGCGCGCCGGCGCCATGGGCAATTTGCTGGCCTCGCGCGTCGGCGCGGCCTTCGCCCTCGCCCGTATCCTGGAGAATGGCGGCAATATCGGCGTGCTCGTCGACCAGAAGTTCAATCGCGGCATCCGCACCACCTTCTTCGGCCGCGAATGCGAGACGAGCCCGCTCCTGCCCAAGCTCGCGCGCCAGTATGATTGCGACGTCTATCCCGCGCATTGCATCCGCCTGCCGGGAGGGCGCTTCCGCCTCGAGGTCGGCGAGCGCATCGACCTGCCGCGCAACGCTGCCGGCGTGGTCGACGTGGCGGCCACGGCCCAGCTTCTCAACGACGTCGTCGAAACCTGGGTGAGGGCCGATCCGGGCCAGTGGATGTGGTTTCACAAGCGTTGGAAGATCGCGCCGCCGCGCAGGCCTCAATAGTAGTTCATCACCGCGTGACGGGCCTCGGCGAAGAACAGCCATCGCTCGACCAGCATGCCCGCCGCATGCGCCAGCACCGCGACCAGGCCTGCCGCGACCGCAACGCTCCCGGCCGAAAACACCGCGATCGCGATCAGCAGCGCCGGAACGAGGCCGCCGAGAAGCAGCGACAGCACGGCGAGCTTGACCGCGTGCTTTCGCGCGACGCGAAAGCCCATCTCCCGCGTCAGGTAGTTCTCGCCCGAATGGGGGCTTTCGACCAGCCGCACGCGCCCGATCGCCCCCAGGCCCGTCGCCGTCTCCGGCGTCGAGATCGGCCTGCGGTTCAGCATCCGGTTGCGCCAGGCGAGCTTGACCGACCATGCCGCCACCAGCGCCACCAGCGCGGACAGGCCCAGCGCCGGCACCGGCCCGCCCGCCAGCGCCGCGACGGCCGTGGCCGCCACCAGCCCGCCCGCCAGCGAGAAAAGCAGGTAGCACGCCACCGTCAGCGGCGTGGCCCAGGCCTGCACCGAACGCAGCGACGCATAGATCATCGCCGTGCAGAACACGGTGGCGAGCGCCAGCGCCGCGCCTGCGAGGCCCGGCACGGGCAGGTAGCGGTCTTCGACGATCGACGCCCAGGCGCTCCAGGTCAGCGGCGCGAAGGTCAGCACCGCCAGCACGCCCTCGCGCGAAAGCCAGCTCGATCGCCACTGCGAGAAGGCGCGCCAGGCGCGCTGCGGATTGCGCAGGTGCAGGGTGGACGACAGCAGCCCGCCCGCGATTAGCGCCAGCGCCAGAGCGTGCGCGGCCTTGGTCGCCGTCGCCGACGGATCGAGGATACCGAGGCCGAGCACGGCTGCGAGGCCGTAGCCGAGGCCGGACGAGACGGTGAAGGCGATGACGGACAGCGCGGGATGCATGGGCGCCTACCCTCCCCCTTGCGGGCGGCGGCGTCGATGGCAGCCAATCTCCCCCCTTGAGGGGGAGATGGCCGGCAGGCCAGAGGGGGGTCGGTGGACGCCATGCGCATCGCCCTGCCTCATATCCGCTCCAGCACCCGGTCGAGCCAGCCGAAGAACCCCTCCGCGCCGTCGGTGTTTTCCGCCAGCAGCGCGGCGCTGTCGGCAAGCGGCCGGCGCGGGCGCGGCGGCAGGTACTTGTTCACCGGCTTCGTGCCCTGCTCCGGCATCAGGTCGATCCCGCCGCGCGCGGCGACCATGATCGAGACGTCGGATTGCGGATCGGCCAGGTCGCCGAAATGGCGCGCATTGGCCGGGCAGGTCCTGACGCAGGAAGGCACGCGGTCGATCTCGACGATCGTTTCGTTATGGATGCGGTCGACGCACAGCGTGCACTTCTTCATGACGCCCGCCGCGAGGTCCATCTCTCGCGCGCCATAGGGGCAGGCCCATGCGCACAGGCCGCAGCCGATGCACTTGTCCTCCTCGACGAGCACGATCCCGTCCGAGGCGCGCTTGTAGGATGCTCCGGTCGGGCAGACCGTGACGCATGGCGCGTCCTCGCAATGCAGGCACGATTTCGGGAAGTGGACGATGCGCGCCTCGCCGGCCTCGCCGACCAGTTCCGCCCCGTCGGGCAGCACCTCGAACCCGTGCACCCGGTTCAGCCAGGTGCCGGAAGGATCGTGGCCATAGGGCTCCTGGTCCGACAGCGCCGCGCCGTAGCCGCCCGTGTTCCATTCCTTGCACGACACCACGCAGGCATGGCAGCCAACGCAGATGTCGAGGTCGATGACGAGCCCGAGCTTCTTCGGCGTGGGGAGCGATGGAAGGGAGGTCATGACGGCCAGTCCTTGCTTCGCGGCCCACGTAGACGACGGAGCGAGGTGACCTGACCCGGGCGCAATGGTGCGGGTTCAGTCACCTCGATCATTCCGCCCACTCCTGCCCGTACCGGATTTCGTCGGGCCGCTCGCGCTCCGGCGCCACCGCGGCGAATGCGGGCGCGCTCGCCTCGCCCGGTTCGGCCTTCTCGATCGCCACCCTGAGATCGTACCAGGCCGCCTGCCCCGTCACCGGATCCGAGTTCGACCAGCGCACGCCGTCGCCGGAAGGCGGCAGCAGCTCGTGGATCAGGTGGTTGAGCAGGAAGCCCTCCGTCGCCTCCGGCGCGTCGGCCGAAAGCGCCCAGGCCCGCTTGCGCTTGCCGATCGCGTTCCACGTCCAGACGGTGTCGCGGTTGACGCCGCCCGCGCGCTTCACCGGCACCTTGATGCGGCCGTGATGCGAGGACAGCCAGACATGGTCGCCGTCCTTCAGCCCGTGCGCCTCGCAGATCGCGTCCGGCACGTTCAGCGCGTTCTTCGCATGGATCTGCCGCAGCCAGGCGTTCATCGATCCCCAGGAATGGTACATGGCCATCGGCCGCTGCGTGACGGCATGGTAGGGGAACGCCGCGCGATCGACGCGCTGTTCCTCCAGCGGCCTGTACCAGAAGGGAAGCGGATCGAAGGCGTGGCGGATCCGCTCGGCGTGGCTGGCCGGCGCGAAGGGTTCTCGCAGCCCGTCGGCCGACAGGCGGAACTTCTGCAGCTCCTCCGAATAGAGCTGGAACGTCACCGGCTTCGGCTGGTCGAAAAACCCCATCTTCACCGCGAATTCCTGGTAGGCGCGGTTGGCGTGCTTGAAGAAGCGCGCCTCTTCGGGGATGTGCGTGGCGAAGAAGGAGCCGTTCTCCTTGTAGCGCTCGAGCTGTTCCGGATTGACCGCCCCCCTCCCCGCCCGGTCGCCCGCCAGCCCCCTGAAGCCCGCGAGCGGCCCGATGCCCGGCCGCCGCTCGTGGCGCACGATGTAGTCGGCGTAGTCGGCATAGACCGGCCTGCCGCGCGCATCGACGAAGCCGGGCAGGCGCAGCCGGCCGGCGATGTCGATCAGCACCGACTGGAAGCCGCGCACGCCGTGGTGGCCGGGCCGCTCCGGCTCAACCACCGGCCAGCGTATCGCGTCCTGGACCGAATCCGGCTCGGAGATCGGCCGGTCCAGCATCGATATGCAGTCGTGCCGCTCCAGATACGTCGTGTCGGGCAGCACGAGGTCGGCATAGGACACCGTCTCCGACCAGTAGGAATCCGCGACGATGATCTTCGGGATCCGGTATTCGCCTGTCGCCTCGTCCTTCTCCTCCAGCATGGCGATCGTGCCGGCCGTGTTCATGGCCGAGTTCCACGCCATGTTGGCCATGTAGAGGAACAGCACGTCCACCGGGTAGGGATCGCCGGCATGCGCGTTGGCGATCACCATGTGCATCAGCCCGTGCGCGGCGATCGGCGCGTCCCAGGAAAACGCCTTGTCGATGCGCGCCGGCCTGCCCTCGGCATCCACGAGCAAATCTTCCGGTCCGCGCGGAAACCCCAGATGCGGCCCCGACAGCGGCTTGTTCGAGCCGAAATGCTCGGCCCGCCCGTGCGGGGTGGGATGCGCGTCGAGCGGCTTGGGATATGGCGGCTCGAAGCGGAACCCGCCCGGACAGTCCACCGCCCCGATCAGCACCTGCAGCAGATGCAGCGCGCGCGCCGTCTGGAAGCCGTTGGAATGCGCCGATATCCCGCGCATGGCGTGGAAGGAGACCGGTCTGCCGACGAAGCTCGGATGGCGTTCCCCGTTGACGTCGGTCCAGGGCTGGGCGACCTCGATCGCCTCGTCGAAGGCGACGCGGCCGATCTCCGCGGCGAGCCCCCTGATCGTTTCGGCATCGACGCCGGTCTCGCCCGCCACCGCCTCCGGCGCGTAGGCCGGGTCCAGATAGCGCTCCGCCACGAGCTGGAAGGACGGCACGGCCGAACGGCCGTCGCCGAGCGTGAAGCGGCCGTGCAGCGCGGCCCGCGCGCCCGGCGAGCCCGCATGCACCACCTGTTCCGTCACCGTCTCGAAGACGAGCGGCCGGCCCTCGCCGTCGCGCGCGAACAGCCCGTGCCCGGCCGTGCCCGGCGCATCCACCACCAGCCACGCTGCGTTGGAATAGCGGCGCACATAGTCGACGTCGATCCGCCGCGCCTTGAGCAGTTCGTGGATCAGCGACAGGATCAGCAGCCCGTCGGTTCCCGGCCTGATGCCGATCCAGTTGTCGGCCACGGCCGAATAGCCCGTCCGCACCGGATTGACCGAGACGAAGCGCGCGCCCCGTCCCTTGATCTTCGAGATGCCGAGCTTGAGCGGGTTCGAATCATGGTCCTCCGCCACGCCGAACAGCACGAAGAGCTTCGTGCGGTCCCAGTCCGGAGCGCCGAATTCCCAGAAGGCGCCGCCGATCGTCATGATGCCGGCCGCCGCCATGTTGACCGAGCAGAACCCGCCATGGGCGGCATAGTTGGGCGTTCCGAACTGCTGCGCGAAATAGCCCGTCAGCGACTGCGACTGGTCGCGCCCGGTGAAGAAGGCGAGCTTCTTTGGGTCCGTGCGCCTGATCTCGTCCATCCAGCCGCAGGCGATCGACAGCGCCTCGTCCCAGGAGATTTCCTCGAACTCGCCCGATCCGCGCGGCCCGACGCGCTTCATCGGCCCCTTCAGGCGCGCCGGCGCGTAATGCTGCATGATCCCGGCCGAGCCCTTGGCGCAGAGTACGCCGCGATTGACCGGATGGTCGCGGTTGCCCTCGATGTAGCGCACCTTGCCGTCCTTCAGGTGCACGTCGATGCCGCATCGGCAGGCGCACATGTAGCAGGTCGTCTTGCGGACCTCGTCGGAGACGGGCCGGCTCAGGTCGAGTTCGCGCTCGGAGGTGATGCTTTGGTTGACTCCCATTGCGGCGAGTCGTAGCGGCGGCGGCCGCGAAAGGAAATGCCAGCGATTTCGCTTTTGTGAGCCAATCGGCCAGATGGCGGCCGCACGGAGCTTGCCTGCCTCGTGCGGCCGCGCCGCTGCCTGGGAGGATGGCGCGACGGATCAGTTGACGACGACGATTCTCGTATTGCGACGCCCGGACTGTCCCACGAGCCGGTAGAGCTTGCGGGCGTTCGCCGTGTGCAGCCGCACGCAGCCATGCGAGGCCGGCCGGCCGAGGCGGCGCACCTCGTTCGTGCCGTGGATGGCATAGCCGCCGCGGAAGAAGATCGAGAAGGGCATCGGCGACATGTCGTATTTGCGCGAGTGCCACATGCGGTGCATCCGCGTCGGCCTGTAGGACCCGCGCGGCGTCACGAATCCCTTGCGCGCCGTCGACACCGGCCAGCGGTGGATCACGCGCCCGTCCCTGCTGACGGTCATGGTCTGCGCGCCCACGTCGATGCGCGCGACGAGATTGGCCGCCAGCACCTCGGCGCCGGCCGCCAGGCCGAGCAGCGCCGACGCAATGATGATGAGCAGGAACCGGACCATGTCGCACCCCCTTCCGTTCCCGCCAGCATAGCGTCACAACCGCAGCGTTCCGTGAAGCAGATTACACGGGACGGTTTACGGGGCCGGTTTGAGCCCGAAGGCCGCGCTGGCTCATGCGATTGGCGCTTTCAGGACTTGCAATGGCCTGTCTGCGTGCTCAACTCGCATCATGAACGAACGTCTCGCCCGCGCCGTCGCATCCCGCCGCGACGAACTCGTCGCGCTCTGCGTCGACCTGATTCGCTTCCCGACCGTGAACCCGCCCGGCGACGCCTATACGCCCTGCGCCGAATGGATCGCCCACAGGCTGCGCCGCGCCGGCTACGAGACGATCATGGTGCGCGGCGAGGGAACGCCGGGCGACACCGACCGCTACCCGCGCACCAACGTCGTGGCGCGCCGCGCGGGGCGCGGGCCCGGCCCGACCGTCCATTTCAACTCGCATATCGACGTCGTGGAGGCGGGCGCCGGCTGGACCGTCGACCCCTTCGCCGGCGCGGTGCGCGAGGGCCGCGTCTACGGGCGCGGCGCCTGCGACATGAAGGGCGGGCTGGCCGCCTCCATCGTCGCCGCCGAGGCCTTCATGGAGGTCTTTCCGGACTTTCCCGGCGCCATCGAGATATCGGGCACGGTCGACGAGGAGTCCGGCGGCTTCGGCGGCGTCGCCTATCTGGCCCGCCAGGGCTATTTCTCGAAACCCCGCGTCGACCACGTCATCATCCCCGAACCGCTCAACAAGGACCGCATCTGCCTCGGCCACCGCGGCGTCTGGTGGGCCGAGATCGAGACGAAGGGCGAGATAGCGCACGGCTCAATGCCGTTCCTCGGCGACTGCGCGGTGCGCCACATGGGCGCCGTGCTGGACGCCTTCGAGGACGAACTGTTTCCCGCCCTCGACGCAAAGCGGACGGCGATGCCCGTCGTGCCGGAGGGCGCGCGCCGCTCGACCATGAACATCAACTCCATCCATGGCGGCCAGACCGAGGACTACCGGCCCGGCCTGCCCTCCCCCAACGTGCCGGACTGGTGCCGTCTGACCATCGACCGGCGCTTCCTGCTTGAGGAGAGGCTGGAGGAGGTGAAGGGCGAGGTGACCGCCATCCTCGACCGGCTGGCGCGCGAGCGTCCGAAGTTCCGCTATTCGATCCGCGACGTGATGGAGGTTCTCCCGACGATGACCGAGCGCGACGCGCCGGTCGTGACCGCGGTGGCCGCCGGCATCCGCGAGGTGTTCGGGCGCGAGCCCGATTACGTAATCTCGCCCGGCACCTACGACCAGAAGCACGTCGCCCGCATCGGGCATCTGCACGACTGCATCGCCTATGGCCCCGGCATCCTCGACCTGGCGCACCGCCCCGACGAGTGGGTCGGCATCGACGACATGGTCGAATCCGCCACAGTCATGGCCTACAGTCTCGACGCGCTGCTCAATGGCGCGCTCACCCGATGAGGCGGCGCACCATGATGTATGTCAGCAACGTGACCGGCGCATAGGAAAGCGCGTGAAGGGGAAGCAGTTCTCCCCATGAGCGGTCCTTCGGTCCGAAATAGGCCTTCACGCCCACCACGGGCGAAACGGTGAGCCATAGCCAGGCGAGCACCAGGCCTGGCCAGCCCCAGCCGACGAGGAATGGAACAGGCAGCGCGTATATGACCGACCAGACGTGCTTGTAGGGATTTCCGGCGATCGTCCGCCAGGGCACGCCGCCGGCGACTTTCGCCAGGGCGGCGGTCGCCAGACATCCGGCTATGCCGGCCAGCAGAAGCGCGATCGATGCCTCGGCCACGGATTCCCTCCCCCCGCAGGCGACGGCAACGGGCTGTGCCGGCGCCAGCCGATCGTAACGCAAAATCTTTTCGCGCCGAAGGGCTTGGGCGGAAACAATCGCGATTTACTCTACGGCCGTTTCGCGCTTCAATCCCGCGCAAAATCCGTCGACAGCATGGGAGCGTCATCGATGAAAACCGCCCGAACCATTCTCGCCGCAGCGGCCTTCGCCCTCCTGGGCACCACCGCCGCCATGTCGGCGCGTACCGATCTCGTGCTGGGCATCATCCTGGAGCCGCCCCATCTCGACCCGACCGCCGGCGCGGCTGCCGCCATCGACGAGGTCGTCTACGCCAACGTCTTCGAGGGCCTGACGCGCATCGGCGCCAGTGGCGAGGTGCTGCCGGCCCTCGCCGAGAGCTGGGAGATTTCCGACGACGGCAAGACCTACACCTTCAAGCTGCGCCAGGGCGTCAAGTTCCACGATGGCGCGGCGTTCACCGCCGAGGACGTCAAGTTCTCGCTCGACCGCGCGCGCGCCGACGATTCCACCAACGCCCAGAAGGCCCTCTTCGCGGCGATCGACAGCGTCGAGGCGACCGACCCGGCGACCGTCACCGTTACGCTGAAGAACCCGCAGGGCGCCTTCCTCTACAACATGGGCTGGGGCGACGCCGTCATCGTCTCGCCGGCAACGGCCGAGACCAACAAGGACAAGCCCGTCGGCACCGGTCCCTTCCGCTTCGAGAACTGGGCCAAGGGCTCCTCCATCACCATCGTGAAGAACCCCGAGTACTGGGGCGACGCCGCCTTCCTGGAAAAGGCCGAGTTCCGCGTCATCCCGGATGCCGCCGCCGCCGTGCCGGCGCTGCTGTCGGGCGACGTGCAGGCCTTCCCGAACGCGCCGGTGGGCGACGCGCTGCCGCAGATCGAGACCGACGCGCGCTTCGAGGTCGTCATCGGCGCCACCGAGGGCGAGACGATCCTGTCCATCAACAACGGCCGCGAGCCCTTCAGCAATCTGAAGGTCCGTCAGGCGATGGCGCATGCCATCAACCGCGAGGAAGTGATCGCGGGCAACGGCATGGGCGGTCTCGGCACGCCGATCGGCTCGCATTTCTCGCCGGGCAACGCCGCCTACGAGGATCTCACCGGCACGTATCCGCACGACGTCGAAAAGGCCAAGGCACTGCTGGCGGAAGCCGGCTTCGCCGACGGCATCAAGGCGACGCTGAAGCTGCCGCCGCCCGCCTATGCCCGCCAGGGCGGCGAGGTCATCGCCTCGCAGCTTCGCCAGGTCGGCATCGACCTCGAGCTCATCCCCGTCGAATGGGCGCAGTGGCTGGAGCAGGTCTTCAAGGGCAAGGACTACGACCTGACGATCGTCTCCCACACCGAGCCCAACGACATCGATATCTATTCGCGGCCCGATTACTATTTCGACTACAAGAACCCCGAGTTCAACGCACTGATCGAGGAACTGGGCGTCACCTCCGACGATGCGAAGCGGACCGAACTCCTGAAGAAGGCGCAGGAGACGCTGGCCCGCGACGTACCCGCCATCTACCTGTTCCAGTTGCCGAAGATCGGCGTGTGGGACGCAAAGATCGAGGGCATGTGGGAGAATTCCCCCATCCAGGCCAACGACCTGACGAAGGTCAAGTGGACCGAGTGAGAAGCGCCCGTCCCTCCCCCCCGAGGGGAGGGTGGACAGCCGCCCTGTGCGGCTGTCCGGGTGGGGTCGCTGACGTCGCGCGCGGCACGAACCTGCCCCATCCGCCGCGCGTCGCGCCGTTTCCTGCATTCGAGGGGGAGGAAAGCTCCTCCGCATGACCGCCTACGTACTCAAGCGCCTCGCCGTGGGCGTGGTGACCCTTCTGGTCGCCTCGGTCGTGGTCTTCTCCTTCATGGAGATCCTGCCCGGCGATCCCGCGCGCATCATGCTGGGCATGAACGCCACCGAGGATGCCATCGCCGCGCTGCGCCAGCAGATGGGGCTCGACCAGCCCCTCCTCGCCCGCTACCTCGACTGGATCTCCGGCCTTGCCATCGGCGACTTCGGCCGCTCCTACACCTATTCCGTGCCCGTCATCGACCTCATTGCCGAGCGCGTCATCGTCTCGTTGCCGCTTGCCCTGCTGGCGCTGACGCTGTCGACCGCCATCGCCATTCCCGTCGGCCTGTTCGCGGCCTCGCGTCGCGGGCGCTGGCCCGACCTCGTCACGATGGGCGCCTCGCAGGTCGGCGTCGCGGTGCCCAATTTCTGGTTCGCGCTGCTTCTCGTCTACGTCTTCGCCGTCTGGCTGCGCCTCGTGCCGGCCGGCGGCTTTCCCGGCTGGGGCGCCGGCGCGTGGCCGGCGCTGAAGGCGCTCATCCTGCCGGCGGTGGCGCTGGCCCTGCCCCAGGCCGCGATCCTGTCGCGCGTCACGCGCTCGGCCATGATCGAGGTGCTCGGTGAGGACTATATCCGCACCGCGCGCGCCAAGGGCCTGCCGCGGCGCATCGTGCTTTGGCGCCATGCGCTGCAGAACGCGCTCATCCCGGTCCTCACCATTCTCGGCCTGCAGTTCGCCTTCCTGCTTGCCGGCACCATCATCATCGAGAACGTCTTCTACCTGCCGGGCCTCGGCCGCCTGATCTTCCAGGCGATCACGCAGCGCGACCTGATCGTCGTCGAGGGCGTCATCATGCTGCTCGTGGCCACCGTCATCGTTGTCAACCTGCTCGTCGATCTCTCCTACGCGATCGTCGATCCCAGGCTGAGGTCGCGCGCATGACGCCCGACGATCAGCTCGTCGCGCCGCCCGAGAACCTGGGCGGGCTTCTGCGCCGCGCCCTTTCCAGCGGCTCGTTCGTCGCCGGCCTGCTGATCACGCTGGCGATCGTCGCCATGGCGCTCGTCTCTTTCCTCTGGACCCCCTACGACATCACCAACCTCGTCGTCGCCGACCGCATGAAGCCCATGTTGGCGCAGCATCTCTTCGGCACCGACCATTTCGGCCGCGATATCCTGTCGATGATCATGATCGGCGCGCGCAACTCGATCGCCGTGGCGCTGGTCGCCGTCGCGATCGGCATGGGCATCGGCGTGCCGCTCGGCTGCTGGGCGGCGGCGCGTGGCGGCTTCGTCGACGAGGCGCTGATGCGCTTCAACGACGTCGTCTTCGCCTTCCCCGCGCTGATGCTGGCGATCATGATCACCGCCGTCTTCGGCCCCGGCGCCTTCAACGCCATCGTCGCCATCGGCATCTTCAACATACCCGTCTTCGCCCGCGTGGCCCGTGCCGGCGCGCTGTCGATCTGGCCGCGCGAATTCATCCTCGCCGCCCGGGCGTCGGGCAAGGGCCCCGCGCTCATCACGATCGAGCACATCCTGCCCAACATCGCCAACCTGCTGCTCGTCCAGGGCACCATCCAGTTCGCGCTCGGCATCCTCGCCGAGGCGGGCCTTTCCTATCTCGGGCTGGGCGCGCAGCCGCCCATGCCGTCGTGGGGCCGCATGCTCTTCGACGCCCAGACCCGCATGGTCGTCGCGCCGCACCTCGCCATCTTCCCCGGCCTCGCCATCGTCATCACCGTCATGGGGCTGAACCTGCTCGGCGACGGGCTGGCCGACATCCTCGATCCCAGGCTCAGGCGTCGGCGCCAATGAGCCTGCTCGAGATAGAAGGTCTGTCGCTCGACATCGGCACGACGCCGATCCTGAAGGGCGTCGACCTGTCCATCGCGCCGGGCCAGGTCATGGGCCTCGTCGGCGAGTCCGGTTCGGGCAAGTCGATGACCGCGCTCGCCGTCATGCGCCTGCTGCCCGCCGGCGCCCGGGCTTCGGGCCGGGTGACCTTCGACGGCAAGGACATCCTCGCCGCCTCCGAGGACGCCATGTGCCGTCTGCGCGGCGACGACGTCGGCATGGTCTTCCAGGAGCCGATGACGGCGCTCAACCCGGTCAAGACCATCGGCGAGCAGGTGGCCGAGGGCATCCGCTGGCATGCCCGCGCAGGCCGCGCAGAGGCCGAGGAGCGCGCCCGCCGCATGCTCGACAGGGTCGGCCTGCCCGCGGCGAAGTTCCCGCTGTCGCGCTTTCCCCACGAGCTCTCCGGCGGCCAGCGCCAGCGCGTCGTCATCGCGATCGCCTGTGCGCTGAACCCGAAGCTGCTGATCGCCGACGAGCCGACCACCGCGCTCGACGTCGTGCTGCAGGCGCAGATCCTCGATCTCCTGCGCGATCTCGTGGAAGAGCGCGAAATGGGCCTGCTGCTCATCAGCCACGATCTCGCCGTCGTCGCCGACATGGCCGACCGCGTGACCGTGATGCGCCATGGCGAGGTCATGGAAACCGGCGAGACCGGCGCCGTCCTCGCCGACAGGCGCCATCCTTACACGCGCCAGCTCGCCGAGGCCTCCACCCACGTGCCGGTGCGCGCTCCCTCCCCCTCACCCGCCTCGCTACGCTCGGCACCCTCTCCCCGGCGGGGAGAGGAGGCGCTTGCCGCGGCGCAGGTTCCTCTTCCACCCACCGGGGAGAAGGTGGCCGCGAAGCGGCCGGATGAGGGGGAGAACGAAATCCTCCTCTCCGTCGCCTCCGTCACGCGCGACTACCCCACCCGCCGCCGCTCGATGTTTCGCCGGGGCGAGCCCTTCCGGGCCGTCGACGACGTCTCCTTCACGATCGCCCAGGGCCAGTCGGTCGCCCTCGTCGGGCGGTCGGGCTGCGGAAAGTCCACGCTTGCGCGCATGATCCTTGCGCTCGACCGGCCGAGTTCCGGCGAGATAGCGCTTCTGGGCGAAAGCCTGACTGGACGCGACGAGGCCGCGCTCAGGCCTCTCCGGCGCAACATGCAGGTGGTCTTCCAGGACCCCTACGGCTCCTTCAACCCGCGCCATCGCGTCGAGCGTCTCGTCGCCGAGCCGCTGCATCTGCTCGACCGCCCGGTGCCCGTCGCCGAGCGTCGTGAGCGCGTGGCGCGCGCTCTGTCCGAGGTCGGTCTGCGCGCAGCCGACATGGAGAAGTACCCGCACGAATTCTCCGGCGGGCAGCGCCAGCGCATCTCCATCGCCCGCGCCATCATCACCGAGCCGAGGCTCATCGTCGCCGACGAGCCCGTCTCCGCCCTCGACGTGTCGATCCGCGCGCAGATCCTCGACCTCTTCGCCGATCTCAACGCCCGCCTCGGCATCGCCTATCTCTTCATCACGCACGACCTAACCGTCGCGCGCGCCATCACCGACGACGTCATGGTCATGCACGAGGGGCGCATCGTGGAGCGCGGACGCACGGGCGACGTGCTCGACCGGCCGGGCACGCAGGCCGCTCGCGCGCTGGTCGACGCCGCCCCCGATCTGGACCGCGCGCTGGCCCGCCGCCTCGCGCGGACGTGACGCGGGCGGCCGGAACCTTCCCGCCCCGCCCGTGTTGGATGCGCGGGTGATCTTGACGAGGTTGTCGGGTGCTTCAGGAGGTTTCGCGCGGAGAACTGGACGGCCAGACGCGCGCCGGGCGCGTTTCGCTCAACTATGTCAGCGACGTCGAGCCGGGCATCCGCAGGCGCAATGCCGGGCGTGGCTTCTACTATCTCGACGCCGACGGCGTGAAGCTCGGCAATGGCGAGACCGTGGAGCGCATTCGCGCGCTGGCGATCCCGCCGGCCTGGACCGACGTCTGGATCTCGCCCGATCCGGACGGCCACATTCAGGCCACGGGGCGCGACGCCAAAGGCCGCAAGCAGTATCGCTACCATGAGCGCTGGGCCGTCTGCCGCGACGAGGTCAAGTATGGCAGCCTGGCGCGCTTCGCGGCCGCGCTGCCCCGGCTGCGGGCAGCCGTCGATGCCGATCTCCGACGTCGCTCGCTTTCCTTCGAGCGCGTGGCGGCCGCCGTCGTCTGGCTGCTCGACAACACGATGATCCGCGTCGGCAACCCCGCCTATGCGCGTGAAAACAAGAGCTTCGGCCTGACGACGCTCAGGTCTCGCCATGTCGCCATCGAGGGTTCGGCGCTGCGCTTCGCCTTCAAGGGCAAGTCCGGCAAGGAATGGAAGCTCCGGCTCGTCGACCGGCGCATGGCGCGCATCCTCAGGGGCATCCAGGATTTGCCGGGCCAGGCCCTGTTCCAGTATCTCGACGACGTCGGCGCCCGCCGCCGCATATCCTCGCAGGACGTCAACGACTATATCCGCGAGGCGGCCGGCGAGGACTTCTCCTCCAAGCACTTCCGTACCTGGGGCGGCACGGTCCACGCGGCCACCGTGCTCGCCGGCCTGCCCCTGCCAGACAGCCAGGCCGGACGCCGTCGCGCCCTCAACGCCGCGGTCGACGAGGTCGCCGCGCGCCTCGGCAACACGCGCAGCGTCTGCCGCGCCTGCTACATCCATCCCCAGGTCGTCTCGTCGTGGGAGGAAGGTAGCCTCGCCGACGCACTGCGCGAAGCCCGGCGTTCCTTCCGCAAGCTTCCCGACGGCCTCGACGAGGAGGAGATGACCGTGCTGCGCTGGCTGGAAAAGCGCGACGCGGGCTGACGGCGCACCGCACCTCCGCTCCCCCCACGTCATTCCCGGCCGCGCGAGCGAGGAACGAGCGGGGCGTGTCGGGAATCCATGCCTCGCCGTTCGATCGTCGCGCGAAAGGCGGCCAGGACGGCAGGCCGCAAGGAAGGCGGACGCTCCAATCCCCACCGGCCGCGCACCCCACGCCCCGTCATCCCGCAAGCGGCAACTTCGCGGCCGTCATCCCGGAAGCCGGAGCGAAGTGGAGGCTGTCCGGGACCCATTGACCAGCAGGGCCGGGTCCTCGCTTCACGCGGCATCCACGACCCGCGCCCCCTTCTACCCTTGTGGGAGAAGGTGCTCCCAAGGGGCGGTGAAGGGTGTTGGCCCGCGCACCCCACGCCCCGTCATCCCGCAAGCGGCAACTTCGCGGCCGTCATCCCGGAAGCCGGAGCGAAGTGGAGGCTGTCCGGGACCCATTGACCAGCAGGGCCGGGTCCTCGCTTCACGCGGCATCCACGACCCGCGCCCCCTTCTACCCTTGTGGGAGAAGGTGCTCCGAAGGGGTGGTGAAGGGTGTTGGCCCGCGCACCCCACGCCCCGTCATTCCCGGCCGCGTGAGCGAGCAACGAGCGGGGCATGTCGGGAATCCATGCCTCGCCGGTAGATGCCGCCATCACCGTTGCCAGCCACCGGGGCCATCCCCCACCCCCGTCATTCCCGACCTTGCGAGCGAGCGGAGCGAAGCGGAAAGTGTCGGGAATCCATGCCT